>WNFQ01002766.1_pt1 | contig 12720 bp, 8 predicted proteins | sample 5400171 | NCBI WGS metagenome assembly WNFQ01 (sample SAMN13153356, study PRJNA577476) | soil metagenome | isolation source: 20 cm soil under Madrone tree | place: USA:California | collected 2016-06-14
ACACCGAGGCCTCCGAAGTAAACCATTACAGTCGAATCGGGCCGTAGTTTCGCTTTGAGACGGGCGATCGCGCGTGCCATCTCCTCGCCCGTGGCCTCCTCAACGAGGTCAACGTCGAAACCGTCTTTACGAAGGGCGCCGGCCAATGCGCGTGCGTCGTTGACGGTTTGCGCCAAAGGAACATCGGCGTCAGGGTAGCTGGAATTGCCGATCACGAGGGCAAGACGCGCGCTCTGCATCGGTTGGTTCGACACTTCAGAAGTTGACGTGCCGGAATGCGGTTTCTCAAATCTCTGAGCATCGCCAACGCCAGTCGACAAAATACCTGCGAGCGCCATCGCGGCCAATATCGTTTTCAAACCGGTCATGTGTGGCCTCCAGGTCATCTGCTTCGAACCGTCGAAAGCGCCAGCCACTTCAACACAAGGAATCATAGAGCTTGTTCTTTAGGGCCAAAATAGAAACAATCGAAACATATTGTTTCTATAGATGCTATGAGTGGGCCTCGCTCCCTCCCGAGGCCATCTAGGTCGGAGCGGCGGATGATACGGTTTAACGTGTGATGCCAAAGGAAATGGCCTTAGCGGGGGAAGCCGAGGCCTGATCGTGGAACTGGAGCCGAAGCCGCGCCAGATCGACGAGTAGGGCCGCCACAGTTGGCGGCCTTCTTCATCAGCCGCAACCGAAACGCGCGAGGGCGCGCGAACGCGCCAAGCACATCCATCACCGGGTTTTTTTAACCCAGTGACGGACGAGCCGGCCAAACCGCGATTGTATCCGACTGTTTCTTTCTGCTCCCGCCGCAGCTGGTCAAGACGAGCGCAACTACTGTTCGCCTTACTTGAACTGCGGAATCCTCGGGACGCTGACTCTGTCCAGCGTGAAAGATAACATCGGGAAAAAATCGACAACGTTGAGAAACAGACTCACGAACGTGTCACGTCGCATTACGACATCGTAAGTTGGCACTGATAACGAGCCGATTAGACTAGGGCAACCATTGGTGACGCTCATGACTCCAAAAGAGCAATTCGAGCAGTTGGAAATCATGTCGCGTGAACGCGCTACCCTTGCCAAAAAGGAAGCGCAGCATTGGCTGGCAGAAGCCGAATACTGGTTGGCGGAAGCGAACGAGTGGAGAGAACTCAGGAAATCGCCTGAGCCCATTCATGGAAAGAATTGAACCGCTCAAGCGCGCAGGGCGGGTTGGCCCAACGGGTCGGCGCAAGGCGCGGACCGATGACAGGCTCCTGCGTAACCCGCGGCTTTATCATCACTGAATAGTGGATTCGCTTTCGCCAATCCGCATTGGAAAAAAAGTACCAGACTCAGTTCGGCTTCACCGCATCGGCCGCGGCAGGCGCTACGGAATCGGGCGCGGCTTCGGGTTTCCGCCCGCCGCCAAAGCGTTCGAGCACCGAACGCACCGCGTCACGGGTCTTGCGATCCTTCACCGCATCCAAGAGCGGCGCGGAGGCCGGCGAGCGCCGGATCAGGCTTTCCGGATCGGGAAAGATCAGCGGGTCGTCCCACGGGCCCTGCACCACGAACGGCAGATCGAAGCTCGGCGCGGCATTCGCCGAGGTCAGGCTGGCAACGCCCTTCATGTCGTATTCGCGCGCCGGTATCGAGGCGGTGCCGGTCATGGTGATCCGCGCCGCCGGCCCTTCAACGCGGATGTCCTCGGCGGTGGCAATCCCGTCGGCGAATTTCAACGCGATGGTCAGATTGTCGTAAGGCGTCGAGCCTGAGCGGAAATTGCCTGCGCCGGACAGCGGCCGGCGCTCCAGCCGCTTGAGCAGCTGCTCGACATTGAAGCCGGCGATCGCGCCGTCATGACCGGTCAAGCTGGCGGTGCCGTCGAGCGATTGCGCCAGCCCAAACGGGCTTGAGCCCGAGGCCACCAGCGAGACGTTGAGGTTGCCGCGGCCGGACAGTTTTGTGATCCCGAACAATTCGCTGGCGCAGGCTTGCAGATCGACGTCGGTGAACTCGAACTGCGCCTTCACGTCGGCGACCGCGTCGGACCGGGCGATTCTGAACGAGCCCTTGGCGATGCCGCCATACATCTGCGCCTCGCCGACGGAGAGCGCCAGCGCGCCGCCGCGCAGGTTGGCGCCGAACGCGGTGCGGCCGAGCTCTGATGAGCCCACCGTCACCCCTGCCGCCGACAGGCGCATGTCCAGATCGGTCGTGGACAGCGCGTTCAGATCGAACAGCTGCCGGTTCCAGTCGCGCGCGCCGCTGGCGAGCAGGCGAAAGGTCGAGATATAGGGGGTGAAGTCCAGCGCGCCGGCGGCCAGCGTTGCCTGCAGCGTCTGGCGGCCGTTGTTGGCGTAGGTCATCACGCCTTCGGCGATGTTACCGTCGAGCTCGACATTGACATTGGTGAGCGCGATCGACGCGCCGATCACATTGGCGCGCGCCTTCAGCGCGAAGCGGCCGAACCCGCCGGCGCCCGGCGGCGGCTGGCCGGTCCAGCGCAACGCGTTGCGCAGCGAGGCGCTATCGACCGTCAGCGTGCCTTCCATCATCATGCTAGTGCGGTTGGCGACGCTGCCGTCGAACGCCAGTTTTAAGGGAGCGCTGACCAGTCGCGCCTTCAGGCCGGAGCGGTCGCCCGAAAGTGCGGCGAGGAAATCGCTGGCGCTGATGGAGCCGTCGATGCGTTCGCCGCGCCAGTCGAATTGCCCGGTCGCGGCGAAGGAACGCGAGATCGACGGCCATGCCAGCGAAAGGTCGATATCGTCGAGCGCCTCCGACACGTGGTTGGCGGCATCTTCATAGGTCAGCACGCCGTCCTGGATCCTGATCTCCGAGAATGAAACCTTGTTCTCGGCGCCGGGCTTCATGGTGCGTGCGATGGTCTCGATGAACGGCGTCCAGTTGCTCTCGCCATCGGCCTCGCGTACGACACGGATCTTCGGCCGCAGCATCATGACATCGGCGATCTCGAACCGCTGCAGCAATAGCGGCAGCAATCGCAGATTCGCGGTCAGGACATCGACTGAGAGCGCGGGGTCGGCCGTGCCGCCGCCCTTTAGCCCGACGTCATGAAACGAGACGTAGCTTCCGGGAAAAACCGAAACCTCGATATGGCCTTTGACCACCAAATCGAGGCCGGTCACGGTGCGGATTTGCGCCTCTACCGCCCCGCGAAGTGCGTCCCGGTTGATAAACCAGGAGGTGGCGATCAGGCCGATCAGCGCTAGCCCAAGCAAGGCCGCAATCGGCATCCCCAGGCGCTTCATTCCTCGGGCCATGGTCAGGGACATATCCGGGTCTGGTTGATGTCGGGTCGCCGTTTGAATAAAGGCGGGCGATAGCGCCCTTAACCAAGACCGGCAACTTGATGGGTTTTCTTGACGCTTTCAAGGCCGGCGTCCGTCATGGCCGGGCTTGTTCCGGCCATCCACGTCTTTCTCGCGTGGTTGCAGCAAGGCCGGGCATGACAACCTCTGGCCCCGTCATTGACGCATTGCGAAAAATTCGCCTAATAATCCACCAATAGCGCTGCCATCAGCGCCTCCCTCCCACCAGGTCGCATTTCCATGAACAAGGTCTACCCGGACGCCAAATCGGCACTCGACGGCATCTTAAGGGACGGCATGATGATCATGTCCGGCGGTTTTGGGCTATGCGGGATCGCGGAAACCCTGTCGGATGCGATCCGCGATTCCGGGGTGAAGAACCTGACGGTGATCTCCAACAATGCCGGCGTCGACGGCATCGGACTCAGCCGCCTGCTCGAGACCCACCAGATCAAGAAGATGATCTCGTCCTATGTCGGCGAGAACAAGCTGTTCGCGCAGCAGTACCTCGCGGGAGAGCTGGAACTCGAATTCAATCCGCAGGGCACGCTCGCCGAGCGCATCCGCGCCGGCGGCGCCGGCATTCCGGCGTTCTACACCAAGACCGGCGTCGGCACCCTGATTGCCGAAGGCAAGGAAGCGAAGGAATTCGACGGCGAGAAATACATCATGGAGCGCGGACTGTTCGCCGACCTGGCCATCGTCCATGCCTGGAAGGGCGATACCGCGGGTAACCTCGTCTACCGCAAGACCGCGCGAAACTTCAATCCGATGATGGCAACCGCGGCGAAGATCACGGTGGCCGAGGTCGAGCACCTCGTTCCCGCGGGCGAGATCAATCCGGACCACATTCATACGCCCGGCATTTTCGTCAAGCGCATGATCGAGGTCGGCACCGGCAATAAGCGCATCGAGTTCCGCAACACCCGGCCGCGTCCCGCTAAAGCGCCGCCGCCCGCAACGGGAGTAGAAGTCTGATGGCCTGGACCCGCGAACAGATGGCAGCGCGCGCCGCGAAGGAGCTGCGCGACGGCTATTACGTCAACCTCGGCATCGGTATTCCGACGCTGGTCTCGAACTACATTCCCGACGGCATCGACGTCGTGCTGCAGAGCGAGAACGGCATGCTGGGCATGGGGCCGTTTCCCTATGAGGGCGAGGAAGACGCCGACCTGATCAATGCCGGCAAGCAGACGGTGAGTGAATTGCCGACCACCAGCTATTTCTCCTCAGCCGAATCTTTCGGAATGGTGCGTGGCGGGCATATCGACCTGTCGATACTCGGCGCGATGCAGGTGGCCCAAAACGGCGATCTCGCCAACTGGATGATCCCCGGCAAGATGGTCAAGGGCATGGGCGGGGCGATGGATCTGGTCGCCGGCGTCAAGCGCGTTGTGGTGGTGATGGAACATTCCGCCAAGGATGGCCCAAAACTCCTGAAGAAGTGCAACCTGCCGCTGACCGGCGAGAAGGTGGTCGACATGGTGGTGACCGATCTGGCGGTCTTCACCATCGACAAGCTTGGCAAGGACGGCATGGCGCTGATCGAGCTTGCCGACGGCGTCACGCTGGACGAGGTGAAGTCGAAGACCGAAGCCGAATTCCGCGTCGCGCTGAAGAACGCGTGAGGCGGATCGGAGGCGCGCCGCAATGGGTCCCACGATCCGTCGCGCGCTTCCCCAAGATGCGGACTTGGTCGCCTGGATCATTCTCGCCGCGCAGCGCGGCCACCTGCCGCGCGGCTGGTTCGACATCGCGCTGAACCGGCCCGAAGCCGAGTGTCTTGCATTCGTGGCGCGGATCGCTCTCGCACGCACGGTCAGCTGGTGGCACACTTCGCAATTCCTGATCGCCGAGCTCGAGGGCAGTCCTGCCGCCGCGCTCTGTGCGTTGCCTGCGGCGGGGACAGGTGCCGCCGCGCGAGCGGCGATCGAGGAGGTCGCAGGCGACGTCGGTCTCGATGGCTCCGAACTGTCCGCGATATTCCTTCGCGGCGCGTATACGCAACGCTGCTGGATACAGGGTGGCGCCGGCGACTGGCTCATCGAGCATGTCGCCTCGCTGCCCTCTTGTCGTGGACGCGGGCTGGTGCAGGCCTTGATCGACCGCGCGCTCGCAGCCGGAAAGGCCGCGGGATATCAGCGAGCGTCTATCTCGTTTCTGATCGGCAACGAAGCGGCCGAGCGCTGCTATGCCAAAGCCGGCTTTGCGTTTGCCGAAGAGAAACGCGACCCCGAATTTGAGGCGCTCACCGGCGCAGCGGGCTTTCGCCGATTCGAGCGAGCGATATGATGGAAGGCGCGAGGCCGATCCCCGCGCCGTGAAGAACGCGTGACAGGGTGCTCCTTCGCATTCGCCACGTTGTGATCGTCGAAGCGATCGTGAGTCGCTCACAAGCCGGGGAGGCCGGCTCAACCGTGCCCATTTTCGCCGCCATTGAAGATCATCGGCAATCGCTAAAACCGATGTGGCGCGAGCTGGTGCGCGCCGTTTGCGGACCGGTTGAAGGCACGCTGGCCCGGGACACCGGGAGCGCCCTATCGTTGATCCGCGCGGGCCGCTCCCAGCATGGCCGAGTGGAGAATGAGATGTTAAAAAAATCTGCCGAAAATGTGCTTCGCGCTCTCGGATCAAGCGAGCATTATTTCTGGCTGAGCAACCAAACCAGTCCCAAGCATTTTGTCGTGGCCGCGCAAATCGGCGGCTCCACAAAGGTGGCGTCGTGGCAAACAGCGCTCACCGCCGTACAACAGCGCCATCCATTGCTGCAAGTTTGCATCGCCGAGGATCAAGTGGGCGCGCCGCATTTCCGTCGTCTGAACGAACCCGGCATTCCGCTACGCGTTGTTCATGGCGGTGTATCGGAAAATTGGGAGCAGGAAGTGTCGCGGGAGTTGGCGACCCCGCTTCCCTTGAAAGGTGGCCCATTGGTGCGGGTCGTACTGATGCACGAAGAGAACAGGAGCACCGTCATCGTTTCGGCGCATCATTCGATTGCGGATGGTCTGTCCCTGACATTTATCGTTCGCGACCTGCTCAGTGCCCTTTCAGGAGGATCGCTGGAAAGGCTTCGACTTACCCCCTCGCAAGAAGATCTCTGCGCAGCGCTCGGCGCCGCTCCAGCAGGGGTGGAACCGAGCCCACCGACGCCCAAGTCCGTTAGACCGGGACGGTTGCCCGACAGAAGCCGGTCAGCTCCCTCCGTCCAAAGCTTGCGCTTGTCGGCGGAGATTTCCGGCGAGCTTCGCAACCGGGCGCGTCAGGAACGAACCACGGTTCACGGAGCACTCGTGGCATCCGTTAGCCTTGCCGGTAGGCAGATTTCGAGTGAGTGGATGGAGGAGCCGGTTCGCGTCGTATCTCCTGTCGACAACCGAAAGCTGCTGGGCCTGAATGATGAGTGTCTCTTGTCTATTGTCTTTCCGGTCACCGAACACAGTCCGCGGAGAGATGCCCGATTTTGGGATGTGGCGCGCGGCGTAACGCGCGACCTGGCCCCGGCACGGACGAAAAACGGCGTCGCCGCTACCTTCGCAGCCTTCGGACAGCTTATCTCGAGCGGCCCTGATGTGAAGGCGATCTCACAATTCGAACTGCAAATGTGTGCCAACGAAATGATGATGTCGAACCTTGGTGTGCTTCCGATTGAGAGGAACTATGGGGATTTGATCCTGGAAGCCTTTTGGGGGCCATCGGTCCTTGTTGGCATAGAGGGGGAGCAAATGATCGGCGCTGCAACCCTGCACGGAGCGATTCATCTTCTGCACAGCAGCTACACCCCCATTCCGTCGCTACTTCAGACGACCAGGCGCTTTTTGCTCGAAGCACTCCAATAGCGACAGCGCGGGAGACCTCCCCCTTTCGCCTGGTTTCGGGCGCGCTGAAGAACTTCAGAGCCGACTCCAGCAACGGCACCGGAAGGGACATGAGATCGTTGGGGGTGAGCGAGGGCGGTAGCTTTCGCCTGCGGCCTTGATTACCATCGTAAGCAGCCGGCTAAGCAAGACCGGCCGAGGGGGAGGGACTTCATATGGCTCATCCAGTAAACGCCGGCGCGCGTCTCGACCGGCTGCCGATTTCGTCGTTTCACTACCGGATTTTCTGGCTGGTCGGCGCCGGCATGTTTTTCGACGGATATGATCTCTATGTCGCCGGTGGCGTGCTGGCGTCCGCAATCCAGACCAAATTCTCGACCGCTCCGCAAAATTTGCAATTCATTTCACTAACCTTTGTCGGCATGACGCTGGGTGCACTGATTACCGGATTTGTCGGCGACAAGTTTGGGCGGCGGTTCACCTATCAGATCAATTTGCTGATTTTCGGGTTAGCGTCGCTGGCGGCGGCCTTCGCGCAGGATATGAATCAGCTGATCGCCTGCCGCTTCGTGCAGGGGCTTGGCCTCGGCGCCGAAATCGTCGTCGGCTATTCGACGCTGACCGAATTCGTTCCGCCGAAAACGCGCGGGCGCTGGCTGTCGATGATGGCGTTCCTGGTGGTGGCCGGGTTCCCGGCGACCGCGTTGCTCGGCTATCTGATCATCCCGGCCTGGGGCTGGCGTCCGATGTTCGTCATTGCCGGCGTCGGCTCGCTGATCGTCTGGTATCTGCGCAAGAATCTCCCGGAGTCGCCGCGCTGGCTTGAATCGCAGGGACGCACCGCGGAAGCCGAATCCTTGATGCAGGCAATCGAAAAGGAAACCGCCGGCGGCGCGACGTTGCCGCCGGTGGCGGCACCGGCTCCGGTCCCACAAGTTAGCGCATCAGACATGCTGAGGCCGCCGCTGCTGCAACGCTTGATCGTAGGCTCCTGGGTGCTGATCACGATCAATACATTGATCTTCGGCTTCGTGATCTTCCTGCCGCAGTTCTTCCTGCGCCAGGGGCTGACCATCGCCAATTCTCTGGCCTACACGCTGGTGCTGTCGGTCGGATCGCTGGTCGGCTGCGCCGTCGGCGCCTATTTGTCCGACGCCATTGGACGGCGCTGGAGCATCATCGGTGCGTCGATCGTAACCATCGTCAGCGGCTACATCTATGCCCGCTTCAACGCGTCGTCGGATCCGGCGATCGTGTTGAGCGTCGGTTTCATCCTGATCGTCGCGATCTATGTGCAGACCGCGATCCTGTTCGGCGTTTATACGCCAGAACTGTTCCCGACCGAGATCAGGCTGCGTGCCAACGGCCTCTGCAACACGCTCGGACGGGGCGCAACCGTGGTCTCGCCCTTCATTGTCGGCGCCCTGATGGCGTCCTACCAGCTGCCGGGCGTGGTCTGGCTGATGATCGCTCTTGTGGTTATCCAGATCGTGGTGGTGTGGGCCTGGGGCGTGGAGCCGCGCAATCGGGGGCTGGAGGATGTCGCCGCCGCCAAGGCCTGATCGCGCAACGCCCACTTGCGAGTACATCTCAAGCGGGGAGTGGCGGATGAACCCGCCCTCCGCTTTTGCTCATAAAGCCGAAATCGATTCGCGCAGAAATTCTCAATCGTGTTCTTGGCCATCTCGCTGTTCCAGTGCAGTTGCTTCCCGGCTAGACCTTTTGACAGATGTATTATTCGGCTAGTTCCGAGTGGCGCAAGGCTGATTAAGCCTTGTCGGCGAATGTCCGCTGTTGAAGGGAGAGCGGACGTCGAGCAATCGCTCCTTAAGGTCTGCCTTTGACCCTGGCTGTGTGAAAACGTGCACGAGCAAAGAATGCGCAGAATTGTTTTCTCTCTTTTCTTCTTTCGACGGTGACTGCCAGAGCGGTTCTTTTGTTATTCAACGTAATCGAGGCAAACTTTCTATGCGTAAGCTCGACGTCGGAGTTTTCACACCGCCTGGACCCGAAGCGGACTTGCTCGACTTTCAGAAATCGGGGTCTTTGCATGTCGTTATCGAGCGGCAGCCTCTGCCCCGATATGGATTTGGCGCTGTTCGAACGTGAGTGACTGACGGACATGATGATTGGGCTAGCCTGAGCGTTCCTCCGTTCCATGAACGAAAGAACGCTCCGACAAAACCCTTTGGGCCCTATTGAGCCGTGCGGCAGACGTGATCGTCTACGGGTGCAGCGGTCTGATGTTCTGGTTCACGCAGAAGAAGTTCGTCGGGTCGTATTTGCCCTTCAAGGCGACAAGGCGATCATAGTTGTCGCCATAGGTGGCCTTGAGCCTGCTGTCGTCCCCATCGTCCATCATGAAGTTCACATAGGCGCCGTCGGCCGAGTAAGGATGCACGGCCTCCCAGTATCCCTTGGTCCAGCGCGTGATCTCGCCCGCCTTTTGCGGATTGGGATCGATGCCGGCGATGACCATCGACCAAGTCGCGTCGCGCGTGTTCCAGGCAGTATCGCTCTTGCCGACGCGACGGACAGCGCCGTCAATCGGATAAAGATGCATTAGCGAGAGCGCGCTCGGCAGTTTCTGTGCTTGGGTGATATGGGCATCAATCGCTTTGTCGGTCAGTTCCTTCACAAAATCGCCGCGCCAGTACCATTGCAGGCCCTTCGGGAAGAATGGATCGAACATGGACTGGAGCGCCGGATAGGGCATTTCGCCCATCCAGTTGAAGAGCGGCGGGGGCAGCTCGCCAAGCAACTTGGCCATGACCGCCTGGCCATCTCCCGTCGGACCATTGTAGCAGGCGATGATGGCGCAGGCGCGCTTGCCCTGATGCTCCGCCGGGAACGGGTCCACCGGTGGAACAGTCTTCAAGCCGACAAAGGCCCCGAGCTCCTCGGGCGCGCCGGGCAGGAAATCCCTGTACTTCTGCATGACGGTTCGGGCATTTTCGAGATCCCAGAAGACCGGACCGGCATACACCATGTTCACCGGGTGAGCCTGGAACAGGAAGCTCGTGACAATGCCGAAATTGCCGCCGCCGCCGCGCAGGCCCCAGTAGAGGTCGGCGTTCTCAGACTTGTTGGCGGTAACAATGCGACCGTCGGCGAGCACGACATCTGCCTCGAGCAGATTGTCGATGGTGAGGCCATGCTTGCGGGTGAGGTATCCGGTGCCGCCGCCAAGGGTGAGGCCGGCGATACCGGTCGTCGAGACGATGCCGGCCGGCACGGCCAGCCCGAAGATATGCGTGGCGTGGTCGACATCGCCTTGCGTGCAGCCGGGACCGACGCGGACGGTGCGGGCGGTGGGATCGACCCGCACGCCTTTCATCATCGACAGGTCGATCATCAGCCCGTCGTCGACACTACCAAGGCCGGGCCCGTTGTGTCCGCCTCCGCGGATCGCGGGCTGGAGATCGTTCTGCCTTGCAAAATTGACGGCAGTGACAACGTCAGCGACGTCAGTGCATCGCGCAATCATCTCGGGACTTTTATCGATCATCCCGTTGTAGAGGCTCCGTACAGCGTCATAATCGGCATCCGTTCGCCTGATGACCGGGCCGCGCATGTTGCCGATGAAAGTTTCGGTGGCCATGGCTTGCATGACATCCTCCTGTTCCACACAATGATCGGCTGGTTCAGCCTGAGGTTACTCCCGTCTTCGGGCATTGGCAAAATCTGGCCTTCGCCAAGGGATGTCTTCCCGGAGGTTGCTCAGTCAACCCCAGCTTGCGGACGTCATCACAAGCTTGGGCAAAAGCCTCTCATCTGTTAGACTGCTCGGTGAAGGAACCGAAGAGATGGACGTGCCTGGTCCAGAGCGCAGGCTCGCAGCGGTCCTCGCCGCTGACATGGTCAGCTACAGTCGGCTGATGGAGGTCGACGAGACGGGAACACTTGCGCGTCTCAAGACCCATCGGATCGAGCTCATCGATCCGGCCATCGCGAAGAACCGTGGCCGCATCATCAAGACCACCGGCGACGGCATGCTGGTCGAATTCCACAGCGTCGCCGACGCGGTGCTGTGCGCCGCCGAGATTCAGCGCCGGATGGCACGACGCAACACCGACGTCTCGCCGGCGCGGTGGATGCAGTTCCGCATCGGCATCAATCTGGGCGACGTGATCGTTGAGGAAGACGACATCTTTGGCGACGGCGTCAACGTCGCGGCGCGGCTGGAAATGCTCGCCGAGCCGGGCGGCATCTGTGTTTCGGGCGCCGTGCGCGATCAGGTCGGACAGCGACTGGACGACATCGAATTCGAGGATCTCGGCGACCAGAGCGTCAAGAACATCGCCCGTCCGATCCGCGTCTTTCGGGTCCGGCTTGAGCAAGAGCCAAAAACTGCGCCAGAGGACCCGAAGGATGCTGGGTTGGCGACAGCGATCTCCAAGAAGCCGTCGATCGCCGTGCTGCCGCTGGTTAACATGAGCGGCGATCCGGAGCAGGAATTCTTCGCGGACGGCCTCACAGAGGACATCATAACGGAGCTGTCCCGTTTCCATGACCTGCTCGTTATCTCGCGCAACTCGACCTTCGTGTACAAGGGCAAGGCGGTGAAGGTACAAGAGGTCGCGCGCGAATTCGGCGTCGATTACGTCCTCGAGGGGAGCGTGCGGAAGGTGGGCGATCGAATCCGCGTCACCGTGCAGCTGATCGATGCGGAAACCGACCGGCACATTTGGGCCGAACGCTATGACCGCGAGCTCGAGGATATCTTCGCCATCCAGGACGAGATGACCCGCGCGATCGTCGCGACGCTGCCCGGCCGCGTCGAGGCAGCCACGCACGACCGTGCGAAGCGCAAGCCGACCGACAACATGGCGGCTTATGAGTGCGTGCTGGCCGCCAAGGTGCTGCACCATCGCTCGATGCGGGAGGATAACGCGCAAGCGCAGCGCCTGCTCGACCGCGCCCTCGCGCTCGACCCGAACTATGCTCACGCTCACGCCTGGAAGGCATGCGTACTGGGCCAGACGTGGATTTATGAGTGGTGCGCGGATCGCGACGCCACCTTCGAACAGGTGGCCGCGGAGCTGGAGATCGCGCTGGCGCTCGATGACAATGACAGCGACGTGCACCGGATCCTCGCCGCGCTGAACGTGACGCGCGAGGATCATGACACGGCCGTGTACCATCAGGAGCGGGCGCTCGCGCTCAACCCCAACTACGACCTTGTCGTGGTGCAGCAGGGCGAGCTTCTAACGTGGCTCGGGCGACCGGAGGAGGGCATCGACTGGATCAAGAAGGCGATGCGCCTCAACCCGCACCACCCAGAGCGCTTCTGGAACCACCTCGGGCGCGCTTACTTTTGCGCCGAGAGATACGCCGAAGCTGCCGAGGCTTTTTCGCGGATCACACGGCCTGACCACACGCATCATGCCTTCCTCGCGGCCACGTTCGCGCAGATGGGCAACGCCGTCGCGGCCGCCGCGCACGCTGCGGAGGTATTGAAGCGCGAGCCGAAATTCTCGGTTGCCGTCTACCTAGCTACCCAGCACTACAAGCGCGAAGTCGATCGCAAGCGCCACGAGGCTGGCCTCCTCAAGGCAGGCCTGCCAGTCTGACCCCACGAAGCACCGGCGCGG
>WNFQ01003815.1_pt1 | contig 12718 bp, 9 predicted proteins | sample 5400171 | NCBI WGS metagenome assembly WNFQ01 (sample SAMN13153356, study PRJNA577476) | soil metagenome | isolation source: 20 cm soil under Madrone tree | place: USA:California | collected 2016-06-14
CAATGCATCGGCGCTCCGGGCGTCTTCCCGCACTTTCCGAAGCGTGCCCGGTAGCGGCGACTGTCCGGTTAGGCCACTTGATGTTCGAAACAAAGCGGTGGAACGAAGCGATTCGTCTAGCTGACCTCCAGGCGCAGTCGCCATCGCTCGCCATCACATGCGGGTTCTGTTCGGGCGGACGACATCAAGGCGACTGCGTTTTGAGGTGAGACGGACGAACCAACTCCGTTCGGATTTTGAGGTCGGTCGGAACGGAAATCCTTCGCCGGACAGTCGCCGCTACCGTTATGCGGCGCTCCGGGCGTTCCCCAGCGCTAGAGGCTCTTGAAGCGACGCTTGCTGATCCTTAGTGTTTTGATCTTTGATTCCAAGGTAGATGCCGGCATGCCTAGCTTGGCAGCCGCACCGAATGCTCCGGCCACTTGGCCCCTGGTTTGAGCCAAAGCAGTTTCGATCATTGCCTTCTCCTCAATCGCAAGCTTTTCGGGAAGCGCTTGATCTACCGATTGGGTGGGGACAGGCCCCCGAGAAAGCCAACTCTCATCCACCGAGAAGTTTTCCGTGTCGCAGACAATGACAGAGCGTTCGATGACGTTTTGTAGCTCCCGAATATTGCCGGGCCATGGATACGACTGGAGCAGTTCCAATGTCTTGTTACTTACGCTCCGAATGCGCTTCCCCGCCTTACGGGCGTAGCGATCAATGAAATACCTGACCAGCATCGGGATGTCTTCTCTCCGTTCGCGCAGGGGAGGGATCTCTATTGGAAACACGTTGATGCGATAAAACAGGTCGCTCCGAAAGCCGCCGGTGACGATCACCGCCGGTAAGTCGCGATGGGTGGCGGCTATGATTCGCACATCAGCCCGGATCGACTGATTGCCGCCCACACGTTCAAACTCTCTTTCTTGCAAGACACGCAGAAGAGCAATCTGCATTTCCGCCGGAAGTTCCCCGATCTCATCCAGTAAAATCGTTCCGCCTTCCGCCAACTCGAAGCGGCCCAGGCGCCGCTGGAGCGCTCCGGTGAAAGCTCCTTTTTCGTGGCCAAATAATTCTGAAGCGATGAGTGAGTGCGGAATAGCCGCACAGCTCACTTTCACAAAGGCTCGTCCAGAGCGCTGCGACCGTTTGTGGATCGCGCGCGCTATCAGTTCCTTACCCGTTCCGGTTTCACCGGTAATCAGAACGGTGGAATCCGTCGGAGCGACCTTGGCTACGCGGGCAAGGACCCCTTTGAGCAAAGGAGAACCGCCTACGATCTCTTCAAACATGGATGCTTCACCGATCTCTGCGCGGAGCGCGATGTTCTCCTTATAGAGTTGGTCCTTCAAGACCGCTATTTCCTGGAGCGCCTGCTGCAACTCTCGCTGTGAACGCTTTGCGGCGGTGATGTCCATCACCGATCCAACAAATTCCAAGCATCCCGACTCATTCTTTAAGGGACGACCGATTACGTGAACATACCTGGTGGAACCGTCCGGCATCAATAGACGATGCTCAAAATCCAGGTTAGTTCCCTTCTGCGCCGTGCGATCAAGCGTTTGCCGAACGAGAGCAAGATCGTCGGGATGAACTCGCTGGAACACCAGGTCCAAGGCCGGCCTAATGGACCGATCAAATCCCGTGATTCGATAAGTCTCTTCCGACCAGAAGATTTCGCCAGTCGAAGTATTCCAGCCAAAACTGCCCGTATGACTTAGCCGCTGCGCCTCGGCAAGGTAAGCTTCACTTCGCCGCAAGGCGTCCTCAGCTTGCTTTCGATCCTCGATATCAATACTCGACCCATACCATCTGACGATCTTTCCGCAGTCGTCGCGCAGCGCAACCTTGCGGTGCAGGAACCACCGATATACCCCATCGGCCCGTCGCACGCGCGTTTCGGCCTCAAGGAGGTGCGCCACTTCTCGACGATTCCGGCAACATCTTCGGGATGAATCACCGCCGTCCAGCGCCAGCCTTGTACGTCCTCCAGAGTGAGACCCAAATATTCCAGCCAACGTCGATTGAAGAAATCAATGTTACCGTCAGGCAGAGCGGTATGGATCAGAGCGGGAGTTGTGTGGATGACAAGCCGCTCCTCGATTTTGGTCGATGCTTGATCGACTTCGGTCGGACTAACCTTCATCAGAACCTCATCCGGTATGCCTTCCTCTATTTAAGCTGGTCCCGTACGTTTAGGCGAAAGAAATTCCTGATGCGCCACAAGAGATCGTGCGGTTCGATCATGCCCGGCTGAATTGCGGACCGGTCGAACATGGCGACAAACTGTTGTGCCTTGGCAACGGAATGAGTGAGTGATTCGATCAACGCTGGGCGTGCTTCGAGGATCGGTTTAAGATCCTCGGATTTTGACCCCAGCAGGAGGCCTGAGGTCAGAGCCGCGAATGTTCCACTCGAAGGCGCGCCGGTCAGGAGAGAAATCTCACCGTAGGTGTCGCCAGGTCCCAGCCTCAGCACCTCCAATATGCGCCCGTCCTGAACCTTACGCGTGAGTTGAATAACGCCTGAATAAATGAAATGGACCGACTCCGTTTTTTCATCTTGCACTAAGAGTTGTTCTCCAACTTGGAAATGACGTCTGGTGATTTTCGCGCACAGTTCGGCTTTCTCCGATGGGGTCAGCGGCTCCAGCAGAGGGAGGTGATCGAACAACTCATGCTCAGCGAAAAGAAAGAGGGGAATTGAACTAAGCCCATCGCGGGCTGCCACCCATTCTTGGCACTCTCGCTGGGCGGTAGCTGGGCGTGCACGCTTGTAGATTTGAGTAATCAACTGCGATCGCGCATCTCCCGCTGTAGTAAACAAAGAGGTGCTATAGGAGATCTCGTAAGTGATCCGATCGCCCTTAAGCTCGGTGGGGGCGACCGTGCACGGCGGGTGCTTCAGTATCGCCGGACACGTCATGGCTGCCTGTTTGAGAATCTCCATCGTGAATTCCGGTTCATTCCGGGCATCCACGGTGACAGTTAAAGTCCCGCTGTAGCGCTTGCTGCCGGCGCTGTGGTTTTGGATCCGCATTTTAGCGATCGCGCTGTTCGGAATGACCACAACATCATTGGCGCCGTTCCTCAGGTGAGTGGAACGCCAATTCACCTGAATCACCTCACCTTCGACTCCGCCCTCTAAAAGAATTTCGTCCCCGGGCCGGTACGGTTTTTCGATGTTCAACGAAATGCCCGAGAAGACATCGCTTAACGTGCTTTGCAGAGCCAAACCGAGTACGATCGCAATAATGCCCGAAGTCGCGAGCAGCCCCTGCAACGGCCACCGAAAGACAAACCCCATCATGGCCAGCACCGCGCAGGTGTAGATGGTGCCCGCGATGACATCGAACAGGAGCTCGTTCTGTATTGCCGCTTTACGCAGCGTGGTCAGCAAGGCAAGAAACGAGATAAGCTCGCGCGCGGCTAGGCCCCACCAGCAGCAAGCTAAGATCTGGAGCCAGAACTCTCGTGGCAAGTCCTGCGGTCGATAGACCGGATTAAGCGGCGAATCGATGAGCGCCATGATCAGCACGGTGCTGATGGCGAAAAAGATCGACATGCACACAAACCGCGCGACTGGCCGACGCTGCGGAATCAGCCTCAAGATAACAGCATCCGCAACAATCGCGCAGCCGAGAACGAGGGACAGGTCCATGCGTTAGATGAGAGAGTCAGACGGATTGTAATTTTCAACTGCCCGAAAGAATGATCCTAAGCCGGTCCTAGTAGGTAGGCATCGCTCGTTTGCAGGGTGACCGGTTCGCTTGTCGGGATAAAGAAAAATTAACCTTTGCTCCTGGCCGAATTTAATCGGCTACGACCAATATTGTCGCGACGTCAGTCATCGGAGCAAGGCTCACTTCGTCAATCCTGAAGAAGGAGGCTGATCCTGAGCAACGAAACTACGCAGTTCAAGTGTATCGGCCAACCGAACGCGCAGAGAAATTTATCCAAAACCGAAGAAAATAATGGAAGAACACATGGATCGAACTGGAGAAAACGTCGCGACCGATCGCCTGCAACCTCCACCGCAGGGAATTAGAGTAAGGAGCCGTTGGCTGCGTAATATACTCACCTTCTTTGTGGTATTTGGCCCGGGTTTAATCGTGATGGAAGCCGATAACGATGCCGGGGCGGTTTCCACTTACACACAAGCAGGAGGCCAATACGGACTCCATTTGCTTTGGCTGATGCTTCTATTGCTGCCCGTTTGCTATTTCATCCAGGAGATGGTGGTCCGGTTGGGGATCGCGACCGGCAAAGGTCACGCCGCAATGATTTACCAACGATTCGGCAAATGGTGGGGCCGATTCTCGTTGTTCGACTTGTTGCTAGTCAATTTTCTAACGCTGGTGACCGAGTTTGCCGCTATCTCGCTTGCGACTCAGCAGATGGGAATGAATCCGGTTTACTCGGTACCGATCGCAGCAGTCCTGTTAGTCGTACACGTGATTTCCGGAAGCTACAAGCGGTGGGAACGGATCACCTGTATCCTTTGCTTGTTGGACATCACTTGGTTTGTGATGGCCTTCTTTTCTCATCCCTCTGCCAGCTCAGTGGCCCGGCACACGCTGATTCCGAGCGTCCCGCCGGGAGGAATCACAACTAACCTGGTGTTCGTGGTCATTGCCATTATCGGCACCACCATCGCTCCGTGGCAGCTCTTCTTTCAGCAAAGCTGCGTCGCTGACAAAAGACTGCGCTTTGCCGACCTGAAATGGGCTCGTCTGGACACCTTCCTCGGAGCTTGTTTCACCGTCACGGTTGCCGGAGCCATGATTATCGTGGGCAATGTCTCGCACCAGCATGGGCTCACCTACGAGGATCCGGCAAAAATGGCCAACGCGATTTTGCCGTTCACTAACAGCTTCGTTCGTAACGCTATCCTGCTGATGTTTTGCAATGCGGCAGTCCTTGGCACAACCGCTATATCCCTTTCCAGTGCGTGGGCGTGGAGTGAAACCCGGGGATGGAAACATAGCCTCAACATGTCCTTTAAGGACGCTCCGGGCTTTTATTGCATCTATGCGATTTGTACACTTCTTGCCGCATCAATCGTTCTGATTCCGGGAGCGCCACTACAGCTGATCATTCTCGGCGTACAAGTGCTGGCAGGCATCATACTGCCCTCGGCGATTATCTTTCTTCAGCTGCTACTCAACGACCATAAGCTTCTCGGCGACCGATGGGTCAACCAGCGCTGGAATAACGCGGTCAATTGGACCATCATTGTCCTCCTTTTTGCTTTGTCATTGGTTCTGGCTGCCCAGGTCATGGCTCCCTCGCTTTTCCCGACTGGGAGTTGAGAATTCTAACTTTGAAAAGAAAACCACCCCTATGTCAATGAGCCAACTAATCAAAACAGCCGAGAGCGAAGCTAGCTACTTCCTCGTCATTCACCCGCTCGACGATATCCCAGAGCAGAAGATCGAGTCGGATCATTTGCCACCGATGGAGATGACCCGCAGTGTTCGTTGGTCGCTGATATCGCTCCGGGTTTACCTAATCGTTATGATTGCTCTTTTCATGTACCACGTGATCGACCTCGCCAGCCAGGTGCTGGCGAAGAACTGATTTACGATTTGGATTTCGGCCCGGGTTTGTTTCCGCAACACGCCGCCGGATTCCAACCCGGAAGGGACGGGGCTCTCATGTCCAATTCGACAGAATTCCAATCGCTTGCGATAGTTGCGGCTGATCTCACCGAGCCAGATACCATGCGAATACTACTCGCTGACGATGACATCAGGGTTGGTAAGCATATCCGCCAAGCCTTGGTGGCAGAAGGTTATGCGGTGGACTACGCCGAAGATGGAGATGAGGCGCTCTGGCTGGCAGAGAATAACCCGTACGATGCCATCATATTGGATGTGATGATGCCGCTCCGCGACGGCTTTACCATTGCCCGGGCGTTACGGCGCAAAAACATCCAGACCCCGGTTCTCTTTCTGACGGCCAAGGGCGAAATCGAGGATCGGGTTCGCGGACTGGATGTCGGTGGCGATGATTATATGGTGAAGCCGTTTTCAGTGGTCGAGTTGTTAGCTCGATTGCGGGCGCTTCTACGCCGGCAACGTCCCCAAGCCTCGAATCTGTTACGTTTTGAGGATCTCGAGCTCGACTTGGTGTCGCGTCAAGCCAAGCGGGGAGGCAAAGTAATTGATCTCACCAATCGGGAGTTTGCGTTGCTGGAAGTTTTGATGATGACAGCCCCGAGACCGGTCAGCAAGGCCGTCATTATTGAACGCGTTTGGAACCAATTCTTCGACTCACAAACCAACGTAGTAAATGTCTACATGAATCACTTGCGTTCGAAGATCGATCTGCCCGGCTTGATCCCGATCGTCCAAACGGTTCGCGGCGTTGGATTCGCCTTACGGAAACCGGATCCATGAGAGCCTCTTGGTTTCGATTTCTGGTTTGGTTCTTCTTAACATTTGTCGTGGTTTCCACCGGCTTCTTTGGAGCGATATACCTGCTCGAATCACGCCCGACGGAGTCTGGATCGACCGGGATGATAGACCAACCAAACGCTCGTCCCAGCGCGGGAGTGACTGGCAAAGAAGTTGTCTTGGCTCCCAAACTTCTGGGTCTGTACGCCCTGCTCGTGGCATCGGGGTTTGCCGTTGCCGGATGGTTCGCGGTCCGGAAAACCTTCGCTCCGATTGTGTCTCTCAACGATCAGTTAGATTCGGTCGAACCGAATAACCTTCAGGTTCAAATCCGAGTTGAGACAGAAGATAATGAGATCCGCGAACTGCAGGAGCATATCAACGGTCTCCTTTCCCGAATCAGTTTAAACTTTCACCAACTGCAGAGCTACTCGGCACAGGTAGCCCACGAATTGCGTGCTCCCTTGACCATCATTCGGCTTAAGATCGAAGAAGCGGCCGATAAGATTGAGCCTTCCCTGGCCGAAGAGATACAAACCGAATTGTTGCGGCTGACGATGCATGTCGAACAGGCACTTCTGATCGCCCGTGCTGAACAGGGACATCTGCAGCCTAACCGGGTCAGATTCGATTTGGCGGATTTGCTAGAGGATGTCGTTCAGGACTTTCGGCTGCTGGCCAAGGACCAAGGCCGCCAAATTGAGGTCATTGCAGAGAAGAGTGTCATCAGCGCGGATCCAAAGTACATGAAGCAGATACTATATAGTCTTTTGACTAATAGCCTTCGCCACGGACGTGGATCTATTTATGCCGCTCTACAGCGACAAGCGGGGGTGACGCTCCTCTCAATTAAGAACCGGGTCGAGGAACAGGACTCGGGTGAGACGCTCGATCTCGGACTCGGGCGACGTATTGTGGCGGCCTTAACCGCCATACAACAGAACATGCAAGTCCAAAGGGATCGAAAAGACGGTTGGTACGAAGTAACGCTGTCCATTTTCGATGTTGTTACCATCGAGAAAAAGATGCTCTGAACAGCGCGGCAGATTGAACAGTAAATCCATGCTTACCTACAAGAGATTGCCGAAAGCGGAAAGAGTCAAAGTGACGGCGCTGTCGCCCTCAGGAAAAATCCGGCCGCAAACGCTCGACGCAGCCTACGCGCCAGTAGAGGAAGTTTTGATTTCGCTCAAAACCAGCGAGGCGGGGGTAAGCGATCAGGAAGCAAGAAATCGTCTGGCCGAACGCGGATTCAACGAGGTGACATACCGCGAAACGGTGTCTCTGGCATGGCAGTTCATCCGGAATTTCGGAAATCCGTTTGTGGCGCTTCTATCCGTCTTGAGTCTGATCGCGTTCCTTCTGGGAGACAATCGAGGAGCCGTATTGATCTTGGTGATGGTGGTGGTCAGCGTACTACTGCGATTTGTCCAGGAGTTTAGGTCGAACCGGACGGTTGCCAAACTTCGCAACCTTGTTGGGGCAGCCATAACCGTACTCCGAACTAACGATGGGGGGGAGAATTGCCGTCGTGAAGTTCCGATCAGAGAGATCGTGGCTGGCGACATCGTGCTGCTGAGTGCGGGGGACATGGTTCCAGCCGATGTTCGTTTGTTGTCGGCTCGCGACCTATTTGTCAGTCAGTCAGTCCTGAGTGGAGAAGCCCTGCCGGTAGAAAAGTTTGAAACCCTGCAGAATCAGCCGGTTCGACGAACCCGCATTCCGGGCAGGGAGGAACTTACCGACTTGGCAAACCTTTGTTTTATGGGAACGAACGTGGTCAGTGGAACCGCTACGGTGGTCGCAATCGCCACCGGTGACGAAACGCTGTTCGCTTCATCGGCTCGGAAGGTAATCGCGCAGCGTTCCTTTACCAGTTTCGACCGAGGAATCAATAACATCAGTTGGCTACTGATCCGGTTTATGTTGTTGATCATTCCGGTTGTTTTGTTGCTCAACGGGTTTACCAAGGGTGATTGGGGTTCTTCGTTTCTCTTTGCCCTGTCTGTCGCCGTCGGCCTGACTCCGGAGATGTTACCTGTGGTTATCGCCGCTAATCTAACCCGTGGAGCGGTCGCGATGGCGCGCCGCCGAGTGATTGTGAAAAGACTTAGTTCGATCGAAGACCTGGGGGCGATGAACGTTTTGTGTATTGATAAGACCGGTACGCTTACCATCGATCGGATCATTCTTGAGCGCCACTTGGACGTACTGGGCAGCCCCGATGATGAAGTTCTCCAGTACGCGTATCTCAACAGTTATTTTCAGACCGGATTAAAGAATTTGTTGGATGCAGCGATTCTCGAGCACGGCGAGCTTCATGAAACGCTCCGGGTGAGCGAAAGTTTTCGTAAGGTCGATGAATTGCCTTTCGATTTTGGTCGCCGTCGAATGTCGGTCATCGTGGAGAAGGAGAGACAACAACACGAGTTGATTTGCAAGGGAGCAGTCGAAGAAATCCTCTCAGTTTGTTCGTACGCAAAAGTGAGAGGAAAAGTCGTTGCCCTTTCTCCTGAACTGACCAGCCGCGTCCTGCAAGTCTGTCACGAAATGAACGAGGAAGGGCTTCGAGTACTCGCGGTTGGCTACAAGAATTTTACGGTGGATCAGGCGAACTACCAATATCGAGTGAAGGATGAATCCGATTTAGTACTCGCCGGCTTTGTTGCATTTCTCGATCCGCCAAAAGAATCAACCAGGGAAGCTTTGGCTGCGCTCCGGAGCCGGGGAGTGGAAGTGAAGATTCTGACCGGCGACAACGAGTTAGTGGCCCGACGAATCTGCCAATGGGTCGATCTCAAAGTCGAACACGCGATGCTCGGGAGCGAAGTGGAGTCGATGAGCGATAGCGAGCTGCGTCGCGAGGTTTCCAGCAGATCGCTCTTCGCCAAGTTAGCGCCTTTGCAAAAGGCTCGGGTCATATCCGCCCTGAAAGCGGGTGGTAACACGGTTGGATTTCTCGGCGACGGAATCAATGATGCGCCGGCGCTGCGCGAGGCCGACGTCGGTATCTCGGTCGATACCGCCGTCGATGTAGCCAAAGAATCGGCCGATATTGTAATGCTCGAGAAGAGCTTAAAGACATTAGTTGATGTGGTCATGGAGGGCCGGCGGAATTCTGCCAATATCGTGAAGTATGTAAAGATGGCCGCCAGCTCGAACTTCGGAAATGTTTTTACGGTGTTGAGCGCCAGCGCTTTTTTGAAGTTCTTGCCCATGCTCCCGCTTCAGTTGCTGGTGCAGAATCTGTTATACGATCTATCGCAGACCGCCATTCCCTTTGACCCGGTTGATGAGGAAGATCTGGCCAAGCCCCGGCGCTGGGAAGCCCAGGGGATTGCCCGGTTTATGTTGTTTCTTGGGCCGATCAGCTCTGTCTTCGATATTGCCACTTTCGGCGTCCTCTGGTGGATTATCGGAGCGAACTCGACGGCCAATCAGGCGTTGTTTCAATCCGGCTGGTTTGTTGAGGGACTGTTGTCACAGACTCTGATCGTCTATATGATCAGAACCAGAAGAATTCCATTCTTCCAGAGCTGGCCGTGCGTACCGCTTCTAGTCACTACTATGGTTACAATGGCAGTCGGGGCAGTGCTCCCTTTTTTGCCTATAGGGTCTGCGATCGGACTGGTAAAGTTGCCCCTGGTTTACTTCTTCTGGCTCTGCGGAATTTTGCTCGGCTATTGCCTCCTCGTACAGGCGGTCAAAACCTGGTTTTTGCAGCGATTCAAAACCTGGGTTTAATGAGGCGCACATCCTTTCACGGTGGCGACTGATGAGTACGTTAGTTAACGAATGATTCTGAGCGGATAACCGCGCAGGTTTTACGATCGATACTGGAGTCGTCGCTGGTTAGCCAAGTTTCGTCCGGGTCGGGGACGGCGGTGGTATCATCGACTCTCCCCGCTGAACTGGTCCGAGTAATCGAATAGGCCACAGCCGTCAAATGACTATTAATCCGGCGCAAGCAGTTAAGCATATCGAAGAAGTTTACGTCGAACTTTTGACCTGCGGTGAGTTGCTCTAGATGCCGCTTTCGGACCGAGCGGTATTGTGTGCTGATCTGTTCTTTTTCTTGGATAAATCGATTGGCCATGCGAGCGTCCTTGGTCATCAAGAGGACCGTGGCCTTCTCCATGCGCTCCAGGGTTTCGCCGAGGATCTTTTCCAACTCCGGTAGGTCCTCCGGGTGGAGCTGTTTGATTGAATGTGCCTGGCAGGCGACCGCGTCTGCGAGGTCCCTTTTGATTAAAGTCGCAATGATAACCAACTCCTGAGAGAAATCGAGGAGAGTGAATCGCCAGTCGATGTCTTTTTCGCTGAGGTTCTCATCGCTGATCTGACCTAGATACTCTTTGAGCGCAGATTGAATCGCAACGATGCGACCTTGATACTCGTCGACTTGGCTTATCGGCGGTTTAGTCTTGCCTGAGCGCATTGCCCATACGGTACGAAGCATCAATTTCAAGTGATCCAAAACGCGGAGTTCCTCCCGGGTAGCTTGGCTCAAGGCCAGGGAGGGCGTCTGTAATAGGAGTGGGTCGAGAAAAATACCCGGTTCGTCCTGCTCTTCCACTGTCTGAGACTGGATGAAGTAGCTCAGCGCCCGGGAGACAAAAGAGAGGAGTGGCAAGGCGCACAAACCAACGAGCCAATTAAATAAAGTGTTAAAGTTAGCTGCTTGCCGATCGATTCCACCGGGCAGCAAGGCCATGAGATAGGAAGCGAAAGCGGAGCCTCCGATGAGAATCAGTATTGCGCCAAAACTCTTCAGAAAAATACTGCCAAGAGCCAGTCGGCGACCCTCCACACTCCGCCAACCGGCGATCATCATGGTTAGACCAATGCCGAGATTCGCACCAAGAATCCACGGCACCAGGATCGTAGCGGACACCAATCCGCCCTGGGCTAGGCCTATTCCCAGGCCGATTGAAGCGGTAGAGCTTTGCAACACTAGAGCCAAGAGGGCTGTGCCGATGAATACTATCCAGGGGTAATGTTCGATGACCGAGAACAATAGCCTGATGTCATTGTTGCCGGCCGCAAGGTGGCCTGCATTGCTAACGGTGCTCATTCCCAGGAATATGACGCCGAGTCCCAAGAACAGCTGGCCGGTGCCTTTAAACAGGGATCGACTCAGAAATAGAAAACCAATCCCTCCAATCAGAATAAAGAGGCCGGCAAAGTCCTGTAAGTTGAATGTCAACAGTTGAACTGTCACCGTGATACCAACATTGGCACCGAGTACGACGGCTAACATGCGGCCCGCAGTTAGCGCAGTCTGACTCAGCATCTGCACCGAGAGCATCGCGATAGCACTCGACGAAGGCGAGATCAGTCCGGCCACCATTCCCGCCAGAAATGCTTGATACCGATTCTTTGCTGTCTTTTGGAGCCATTCCACGAGTCTGCTTCCGAAGAGCCGGTCTAAACCCTTTCGGAGATATCGCATCCCGAGAAGAATGAGGATAATGGCTGATGCTAGGTTAAAAAGGATCATTGTGAGGAACCCTGGTTAAAGTGAGTCGGGCGCTAGGCCGAACGGTGGAGTCGATTTACATTTTCGGTTTTGTTACAGGTATTGCGGTCGCGGCTGGATGGAGCCGAGCGCTTGACCTCATTTAGCTGCGTCGAGTTCCATGGATAGAAATCGTCGAGCAGCCGACCGCGCAGTCGTTGCTCGGTGACCAGACTCAGCGACAAAATCATCACTCGCGGTGGACTTGACTTTACCAGATGAAACCAGAGCAAGAACACTGGGCTCGTATGTTTCGGTTTGGCTGGATTCCATCCTAAATTGGTGAGTAGGTTTCTTAGTTTTGTTCCCTTGTTTCGGGCAGTGCGGGAAGCGATCCGGAGGGTGTGGCTTTCGACGGACCGGGAAGGGAATTGAGATGAGAGGAGACGGAGCAGAACGGCGAACTCGTATTGCCGGACGAGGTTCTTTTGCATTACCCGAGCGAGACCCGCAAAGCTTCCAGGAATTTGCTTGGCCGGACTCTTGCAGCACTGAGTGGTCATGATCAACTTCCCCCCGAGTGGACTTACCTCAACATTCGTTGTGGAGGATTCCTCAGTAACTAGACCTTCCCGGAGTTAAGAAGGGGGCAGTACGGACGTTAAAAAAAATTTAAGACCGGAAAGCGCGCCGTGCTTTGCTCCGGCGGACAGGCGCAATCGCTCCCCTTCGTTTCTATGCAGGAGACCCCAGTCACCCTCTTCAGAAGGAGTATTACGGACCATCCTTTGCCGGCGGTCTGAAGCTAACGTTCTAACCATCCTTGTCCAGAGCACGCGAGTCAGCGCATTTAAGGGTTTTGTTTCTTAATATCCCAGAGC
>WNFQ01005013.1_pt1 | contig 12717 bp, 14 predicted proteins | sample 5400171 | NCBI WGS metagenome assembly WNFQ01 (sample SAMN13153356, study PRJNA577476) | soil metagenome | isolation source: 20 cm soil under Madrone tree | place: USA:California | collected 2016-06-14
ACTTCATCACCCTTCAACCCGGCGACATCCTATTCACGGGATCGCCATCCGGATCGGCAAGAGAGCACGGGGGACGGTGGCTTAAGCCCGGAGATCGAATCCACGCAGAGATCTCGGACGTAGGAGTCCTGAACGTGACGATGCGACGGGACTGATGTCACAGCGCACGAGAAGTTCTGAAACCAGATCAGTAGAAGGAGGAAAGCAATGATCAATCGAACCCAAAAAGGAGAATCCATATGTCGCAAGCAAAGCCTGCAACTGCACCGCAAGTAAAGCGCGTCGTTATTGGCGTTGGTCCAGACAAGAAATCAGCCGCCATCCACCGCGACTCCCCAAATCACCAGGAGGTTCCCGGCATCTTTTGGCGCTCCACACTCTGGGCGGCAACCGAACTACCTGTCAACAACCAGGCGGGTGGAGACCGGGGTGCCGATGTCACAATCCGCGAACCCACCGAAAACGGCCTGATCTTCCGCGCCTTGGAGATACCGCCGGATATCAAGGATGCCAAGAAACACATTGAGATCCTTCAGGAACTCAACAAAAAGGTGAAGCAGAAGTATCCACCCACGGAAAAGGATCTTGAGCGTCACCCCAGCATGCATCGTACCGATACGTGCGATATGTTCACGGTCGCGTACGGCGAGATCTACCTCGTGAGCGACACAGACGAAACCCTGCTTCGACCTGGTGACACGGCCGTGGTGCTTGGTGTAAACCACGCGTGGAGCAATCGCTCGGACAAGCCGTGCATGATCATCGGCACGATGGTGCATGCGAACCCGTGGCCTGGGGACAAATATCCGGCGCCTGGTCTGTAGTCAATTCCGTTGAATTTCGGCGGGCCGAGCTGCGCATCGCAGCTCGGCCGCCTCAAGAACGAGATTTTGGTGGCGCTTAATCGAAAAAGAGGAATTGGTCCTTTTCCGAAGCGGCATAGGTCAACAAGTACCGAGTATCCTACAATAACCAGCGAAGCCCTTTGCATGGACCAAGGCTGCCGAATGAATTCACGATATCCGAGAACTGAGGAGGTTGAAGACCGTGGAAGGGTTGCTCACGCATCGCAGTTTTTGGGAGGACCTCATTGGCCGGGTGGGCGGGCCGATAACGTTTCGACTCATCCTGCAGCCGAGCATAGCTGTCATCCTTGCAATCCGTGACGGGTTGAAAGATGCCAAGGCCGGCCGGCCTCTTTATTTCTGGAGCCTCTTCACCCGTTCAACTGAAAGACGGCAACTGCTAAAGGACGGATGGAAGTCGGTGGGTTTAGTTTTCGTCTTCGCAATTGTTATTGACGGGGTCTACCAGTTCATTGTTTGTCGCTGGTTTTATCCGGGAGAGGCACTGACCGTGGCTATTGTCCTAGCCATTGTTCCCTATCTGCAGATTCGTGGCCTGGCGAATAGCATTGCACGAGACGGTATCCAGAGCAAAGGCAGGGAAAGTAACCCCGTAATCTAATCGACTGAGCCGGTTTGAGACAGATTACGGGTAACCCATGTCGGAGTTCGAATGTTCTTAATCGGTCTCGATGCCGTTGAATTTCGGCAGTCGAACTGTGCATCGCAGCCTGGGCCGCCTTTCAAGATCGCGATTAGGAGGAAGTCTTATGTGTGGACTGACGTTGCAAGAGGCGGACGCCATCGTGCAAGGCGCGTTAGGGAAAGCTCGTGAGCTAAAGTGCAGCCCGATGACCGTTGCGGTGGTCGACGCCGGTGGCGCTGCCATTGTGATGAAACGCGAAGACGGAAGCGGCGTACTAAGACCAGATATCGCATTCGCCAAGGCCTGGGGTCCTATCGGGATGGGGATCGGGGGGCGAGCGATGGCAAAGCGGGCGATGGATACTCCCACATTCTGGGCGTCCCTTAATACCATTTCAGCTGGTCGCATTGCGCCGGTCGCTGGTGGTGTCTTGATACTGAAAGAGGGGAAAGTGGTGGGTTCGATCGGAATGAGCGGAGATCTTCCCGACAACGATGAAGCCTGCTCCATCGCCGGTGCTCAATCTGCCGGCTTTGAGACCGAAGTCGGTGAAGCCGCTCTCGGAAAGCAGTAGAACTTCGAGCAACAGAAGGAGTCCACATGGCGAAGTTGAGGAGAGTTGGCAGCCACAAACTGCGCCTTATCTGAGCATAGTGTACCTACTAGCTGCCGCGTTACTGGACAGAGCGGTCGCGATGCAGGGCACGCTGGGAGGAAGAAAATGATCCGCACAATCATTTCGACTGACGACAGCATTGCCACAACGATTTTGAGACTCGTCTTGGGAGTCGTCTTTTTCGCACATGGAGCACAGAAGATGCTGGGATGGTTCGGCGGCTTTGGATTTGCCGGCACGATGGGATTCTTTACAGGGACCATGCACATTCCGGCCCCGTTAGCCTTCCTGGCGATCTGCGCCGAATTTCTCGGGGCGATGGGTCTGATCATTGGTTTCCTGACGCGAATCGCTGTTTTTGGGATTGCGACGAACATGGTCGTTGCCATCGCGACGGTGCATCACGATTTTGGATTTTTCATGAATTGGAATGGAACTCAGAAAGGAGAGGGGTTCGAATTTCATCTGCTGGCGCTGGCGATCGCGGCCTTCCTCATGATCCGAGGAGCAGGAGCCTTTTCCGTGGACCATGCGCTTTCCACAAAAGCGCCGTCCTATGGTGGGGCACGGAGCGGTTTGAAGCAGGCGTGAACCCATGAAGAAGAACATTGAGATCATTTGGCGCTCCCCGCCTGGCCATCGTCCTGGCGAGGTGTTAGCGGGCAGTTGCCCAGATAGGAAATTTGCATGTCGAGACGAGGGGGAGCGAAAACGATGAAAGAGACAATCGGTAATTTCTTGTTGCGGAGACTGGAAGAGGTCGGGATTCGACACATCTTCGGTGTGCCCGGTGATTTCAATCTTGAGTTTGTTCAGCAACTCGAGAATCGCGGACGACCGGAGTGGGTCGGAAACTGCAACGAACTCAATGCGTCTTACGCGGCAGATGGATACGCGCGTCTCAACGGGCCGGCCGCTCTTGTTGTTACGAACGGCGTAGGAGCCCTCAGTGCCATCAACGGGATTGCCGGATCATATTCTGAACATCTTCCGATCGTCTGTATCTGTGGCTCCCTCCCCCTGCGGTCGATCGCTCGGCGAACAATGATGCATCATACCCTGGCAGATGGTAGCCAGGATGTATTCCTGCGAGCGTACCGGCAAGTGACGGCGGCGCAGGCGCAGCTAACGCCGCAAAATGCGGCTGAAGAAGTAGATCGTCTCATTCGCACTGCATGGAGATTGAAGCGTCCGGTTTACCTAGAACTGCCCACATCGCTGGTCGTCTATCGAATGCTCGGCGTCCCGCTGTGCTCATTGACATGGATGCTGAGAGGTTTGGCGTCCTGCAGGAAGTGAATGAGCTCACTGAAAAGCTCCAAGTGCCCGTGGCAACGATGAGCAGTTCTAAGGGGACGTTCTCAGAACAATCTCCCCTTTTCGCCGGCATCTACTTCGGCAGTGCCAGCAGCCAGCAACTGAGAGATTTGGTTGAGGGGAGCGATTGTCTTATTGCAATCGGTCATCGTCGCGTCGATAGCACCTCCGATTTTTTCACAGACCGCATACCTGATAGCGTGATTCGACTTGAGGGGTATTCGGCTGACGTTTCCAATGAATATTACGAGGGAATTACCCTTCGCGCTGTGTTGCGTCGGGTGATCGACTCGGTTCCAGTGCGTCAGACCGAACCCACCAGGCACCGCACTGTCGCGAACAGTACCGCACTCGAGACCTCTGACACGCCCCTGACACAAGCGGAGTTCTGGGGAGCGCTTCAGAATTTTGTCCGTCCCGGAGACGTGATTATCGCAGAGGATGGCACCTCAAGTTCTGGCGGAACCAAACTGGTCCTTCCAGAAGGGTGCACGTTCATAACTCAGGCGATTTGGGGTTCCATCGGGTACACCCTGGGAGCTCTTCTCGGTACATTGAAGGCCGCACCGGAGCGACGGCATATTCTGCTCATAGGTGATGGCTCGTTTCAACTGACAGCACAAGAACTTTCTACGATTTTGCGTTACGATCTGAAGCCACTAATCTTCCTGATTAACAATGGCGGCTACACGATCGAACGCACCATCCTGGGTTTGCATGCCAAGTACAATGATGTCGCAAACTGGCACTATGCGGACCTTCCACGAGTGTTTAGCCGCCGCGAAGTGGCGTCACATGTCGTTGCCACATCTAAGGAGTTGTCCGAAGTTCTCAGGGCAGTTGATGATTCCTTCATCTTCGTAGAGTTGTTGACGAAACCGGACGATGCACCACTTGGCTTAATCCGAGGTGGGCACGCATCTGCGAATCTCGATTACGGACCGCGGGGCCCCCAATCCGCTGATGGAGCACAAATCCCGGTTCCAAAGTCGTGAAATCAGCGTACGTCGAGGTGAAGTCGATCTGAATCCGTCATAACCCCCGAAAAACAGGAGCGAATTCAATGACCAGCGTTCATGACCTAACCCACGACCTGTCGCGCGAGCATGGCGTCACAAACGGTCCCGGAAGTCTGGAAAAGGAAGTCGTTATGAGTGCAGGAGAGCCCACACTAGGACGTACGCAGCCGGGCGGGCTAATCGCTTGAAATGCTGAGACGAAGGAAAACCAAGACGAGGTCACTTCACGCCGATCCCAAGAAGATAACCGAAACGGTGAAATGAAATGAAATCGAGTTCCGAAAGAACTTCCGGCATCAAGAAGAGTCCGAAGACTCGCCGCTTCTTGATCGGGGTTCTCCTTGCCGTGTTCTTCGCAGGACTGGGTTTCTTCGCCTTGGCATGGCGCCCCTCAATAGCTCCCATTACTCGCCCGGACCCGGGAAGCTTTCCTGCCGATTTGGTCGCGAAGGGAGAGGCTCTCTCTGCGGCTGGACATTGCGCGGCGTGTCACACGCAGCCAGGCGGACAGCCGTTTGGTGGTGGATACGCGCTACACACCCCGTTTGGAATCATTTATGGCGACAATATTAGTCCCGACCCGCAAACCGGCACAGGGGCTTGGTCGCTCGAAGCTTTCACCCGTGCCATGCGAGAGGGCGTTGCACGCGATGGTTCCCATCTTTCGCCCGCGTTTCCCTACTACGCGTTTACAAAATTATCGGATGATGACATCAACGCGCTGTATGCGTATCTGATGACGCGGCCGGCGGCGAGCAGCACCACGCCAGCCAACACGATTCCGTGGCCGCTCAAAATACGCCCTCTCTATGAGGGGTGGAAGATTTTGTTTTTCAGGACCGGGAGGTTCCAACCCGTTTCCTCCAAGAGCGCCGAGTGGAATCGCGGAGCCTATCTTGCTAACGCGCTCAGCGATTGTGCAGGCTGTCATACTCCGCGCAACGTCCTCGGCGCCGAGGACAGCAAACACGCCTACGCAGGCTCCTTAGTCGAGGGCTGGATCGCGCCCGCGCTCACCGACGCCAACCCGTCGCCCGTTCCGTGGACACAAGAAGAGTTGTTCGCCTACCTGCGCAAGGGTGTCACCCCGCTGCACGGAGCTACGGGTAATACCATGACTCTCGTGATTCGGGGCGGGCTCGACCTTCCGGCGGTGCCGGACTCCGATATTCGTGCCATCGCTCTCTACTTCAGCGAGATCGACCACGCCAGCACTCGTAGAAACGACATCGAGGCGGCAACACGGCAGGCTCTCGCGACTTCCTATCTTGGCAGTGGACAAGGGAACGATCCCGACGCTGACCTATATGCCTCCGCCTGTATGTCGTGCCACTACAATCGTGGGCCAACTCCGCTTGATGCCCGCCCGGAACTGGCGCTTAACAGCTCGCTCGCACTAGATGAACCCACTAATTTCATTCAGGTGGTGCTGGACGGTGTCAGCACCACGGAGACCGACAACAACACGGAGGGTGCGGCGGGACTGGTGATGCCCGCGTACGGCTCGTCACTGACCGACGCCGAGATTGCCCGCCTTGCGGCCTATCTGCGTCGCACACGCACGAAATTGCCGCCTTGGAACGATCTGGAGAAAAAGGTGGCTGGCGTCCGACGGGCGGGGCCGGCATACCACTGACAGCAAGCGAGAGGAGTCAGACGCTCATGACTACATTCGATCTCAACGGCCGCACCGTTTCGGCGCATAGTCCGGACGACACGCCGTTGCTCTGGGTAATCCGCGACGAGCTTGGTCTCACAGGAACGAAATTCGGTTGTGGGATCGGTTTTTGTGGTGCTTGCACGGTGCATGTGGAAGGACGCGCAACGCGATCCTGCATTACCCCGATTGGGGCGGTCGCCGGGGCAAAGGTCACTACGATCGAAGGCCTTGATCCGCAGGGCAAGCATCCGCTGCAAACCGCGTGGCTCCAGCTGCAGGTTCCCCAGTGCGGCTATTGCCAGCCGGGACAGATCATGCAGGCAGCCACGCTGCTGAAAGATTTTCCCAATCCCAGTGACCGCGACATTGACGCGGTGATGGCGGGCAGTGTTTGCCGCTGCATGACCTACGTTCGAATCCGCAAGGCAATTAAACTGGCAGCGGCGCAGATGCGAGGAGGAGCCCATGAATAGCGGCTTGTCTCCTCATGGATTCAGGGCACCTTACGACCCATCGCGCCGTGGCTTCCTGATCACGATGATCGGCGCAGGCGTCATGCTGGGGTATGCGCGGTCCGGCTGTGCCACCGCAGAGTTTTTGGCGAAAGAGGCCAAAGCACTGCTCAGCCCAAACGAATTGTTTGAACCGACGATTTGGTATGGCATCGATACAAACGGCCTGGTCACTGTCAACATTATCCGCGCGGAAATGGGCCAGCACGTCGGCACAGCCCTCGCCCGCATCGTAGCGGATGAGTTGGAAGCCGACTGGAGCAAGGTGAAAATCGATATTGTTGATAGCGATCCCAAGTGGGGATTGATGATGACGGGCGGGAGTTGGTCGGTGTGGCAGAGTTTCCCGGTGCTAAGCCGGTCGGGTGCTGCGGGACGGATAGCGCTCATTGAGGAAGGAGCAAAACTACTCGGCGCCAGTACCAAAATTTGCGCGGCGCGCAACGGCGCGGTTCATACCGGAAACAGATCAATCTCTTATGGCGACATCGTTGCAGGCGGGGACCTCCGGCGTCGGTACACGAACGAGGAGCTAGAAAAGATTCCGATCAAGACGCGGGCGGAACGGCGTTTCATCGGCAAAGCTGGGCAAGCCCTCGATGTTCCATCTAAGGTGGACGGCAGCGGCCGTTACGGAATCGATGCAGCAGTCGACGGAATGATCTACGCCCGTCCGAAGGTTCCACCGACCCGTTACGACTCCAAGGTGATCTCGATTGACGATTCGGCAGCCAGACGCATGCCCGGTTATATCAAAAGCCTAGCTCTTGATGATCCATCGGGTACAGCTCCTGGTTGGGTGATGGTCTACGGTGACACATTCACTACTGCCAATCGAGCAGCCGACCTCGTGAAGGTGAAATGGCAGTCAGGCTCGTCGGCAAATGTCTCTGAGCGAGATCTCCAGCAACGCGCCGCCCAACTCATCGCCGATCCGAAGGGAGGCGCTTTGCTGGTCGACGACCCGGCCGTCGACGCGGTGTTTGCATCGGCAAAGCGGAACATCGAGCGGACGTACACGACCGCCACCGCGATGCATTTCGCGCTGGAGCCAATTAACGCGCTTGCTTTCGAACAGAACGGCGTCTTTCAAATCCACACGGGGAATCAATGGCAATCGGCGGCTCTGCCACCGTTGGCAAAAGCGCTAGGCCGCAGCCAGGACAAAATCGTGATGCGCAGCTATTTACTTGGTGGAGCATTCGGTCGCCGCCTTGACTGTGATTATGCCGTCGCGGCCGCCCTTGCCGCCAAGGCGGTCGGAAGGCCGGTCAAGATGGTCTGCACGCGAGCCGACGACATGCGCTTTGATTGCCCGCGATCCGCCACCACCCAGGTCGTGCGTTTGGCGTGGGGAGACGACAACCGCATTGCGGCCATGGATCACCATGCGGCAGCCGGTTGGCCCACGGCAACCATCGCTCCTGCTTTACTATCCAAGGACGCCGAAGGCAATTTGTACGACCCATTCTCGATTCAGGGCGCCGACCATTGGTACACGGTGGGCGCGCAGCGCGTTCGCGCGCTACAAAATGATTTGGCTGATCGCACCTTTCGGCCCGGTTTTCTGCGATCCGTCAGCGCGGGTTGGACCAACTGGGCTGTCGAGAGCTTTATGGATGAGGCGGCTCACGACGCCGGTGTCGATCCGGTTAAGTTTCGGCTGGGCTTACTCGATGGCACCGGCCGTAACGCCGGCTCGGCGCCTAATTCAGTGGGCGGCGCGCACCGGCAAGCGGCAGTGCTCTCCCGCTGCGCGCAAAAGGCAGGGTGGGGTGGCACGATGCCGAAGGACGCCGGTCTCGGAATAGCCTCGACCTTCGGGCAGGAACGCGGGATGCCGACATGGGTCGCCTGTGCCGCGCGCGTGCGCGTCAACCGGACGAACGGTTACGTCACGGTGGAGAAGCTGACCCTTGTCATCGACTGTGGAACGGTCATTCATCCTGACAGTGCCGAAGCCCAAGTGGAAGGTGCCGCGTTGTGGGGATTGAGTTTGGCCCTCCATGAAGGAACGGAATTCGTCAAAGGGCAGCCGAAAGATACGAATCTCGACAGCTACAGGGTGCTGCGCATGGGAGACGTACCGGAAATCGAAGTTGAATTTCTTCCGAGCACGGAGACACCGGTCGGGCTTGGCGAGCCGGCGACGACGCCGGTAGCGCCCGCGATTGCAAACGCAATCTTTGCCGGGACGGGTGCGCGCGTGCGTCATCTGCCAATCCGGCCGCAAGCCGTGCTGGATGCGCTCGCTTCTCGCCCTTGATCCGACCGCGATTGCCAGCAAACTGCCCGCTGGCCTGTTGAGCCCAATGGCGGCGGTTTTCCAAACCGCCGCCGAGCAGAACGGTTGTTACGCATTGAATCTGAGTGCGATCGGTCGATGCACTCAGAAGGGATGTTTACAAGAGGTTGCAAATAGCACACCTGCTTGGCAGGCGCTCCCCTCAGATTACGTGTTGGAACAACCAAAGAATATAGTCTGCGACCGAACGCGTCACCATTCAGCAAGCGCTTTAGATGACATCTTCATGACATCAAATCCGTTTCAGAAGAAATAGAGGACCGTGCGGGGACTCGGGCAGAGGAAACCGGGTCCAACTGAGCGCTATATGTAAGATGCGGCCGGATTTCGAAGTTTTGATTGCGTTCCTACGCGGAATGGTTCTCATATAACAATAGATTGACATGCTTTTAGTATGCTATAATACGCTTGTATGAGAATAAAGATGACTCTAATTCTCATATAGACCGTATGAGACACACCGTAAGTATGTCTTTTACAGCTTGCGTGAGAATATCATGAATCCACAAGTTTCCTTCACTCACTTCGCGCAATCGACGCCCCTCTTTACGCTCAAACAAGCGCGCCACGGCTACGCGAAAGATGAGCACAGCCGCTCCATCCTGAACATGCTGCATCGCTTGAAACGTCAGGGCCGCGTTCGACAACTTGCGCATGGCGTTTACTCCGGAACCCTCGCTTCCGCGCCGCCGAATCGTTATCTCGTTCCCTCTGCGCTTCGCGCCGATGCTGTCGTTGCGTTTCATTCCGCGCTCGAATGGCACGGCATCGCAAATCAGGCCTTCCAGAGCGTCTACTATTTCTCCGCGCGTCCGCGCAAAGACGTGGTCTACGATAACGTCACCTACCACCGTGTCGCTCCGCCGCACGCACTCCATGACGAACGGCACAAACTCTTCCAGGTGCAATTGGGAGCCGATCAGGTCCTCGTGACCGACAGGGAACGTTCCTTCGTCGATTGCCTGATGTTTCTCGATTATAGTGGCGGTGTCGAAGAACTCGACAAATCACTCGCGATGTTCCCGTCGTTCGATTTTGACGCGGTACTCAAATATCTGAAACTCCTCCGCAAACCGTGGCTATACTCGCGGTTGGGTTTTCTGCTGGATCGCCACGCGGACAAACTTTTTTTTCGCGGCGAAGCGCGCGACCGTTTTCTGCGCAAACTCCCAACGGGCGTGGCGTACCTCGGAACCAAGCGGCCGGGAAATCGTTGGGTGCCCACCTGGAGGCTCATGGTGCCGGACACGCTCGCGCCAACAGGAAACTCCAAGATACCGACATGAAATTCGACCGCTCGCGTTTCACAGCAACGGCGAAAGCAACCGGCTTTCAGGCCGACAACCTCGAGAAGGTTCTTCGTCTTCGGGAACTCTTGAACGAGTTTCAGAGGCATTCCTTCCTGCGTGGGAAACTCGCTCTCAAGGGCGGCACGGCCCTCAACTTGTTCTACCTGGGTTTGAAGCGGCTTTCGGTGGACATCGATCTGAACTACATCGGCCACGTTGATCGCGACGGGATGCTCGCCGAACGCCCGGACATCGTTAGGGCCGTAGAACAAATCACTGTGGGCCTCGGCTACAAACTTCAGAACGGCATCGATGATCACGCCTTGCGCGAATGGTATCTCGGCTACTTCAACCACACCGGAGCGCAGAACCGACTTCAAGTGGAGATCAATTTTCTAATGCGTGCCTGTGCGCTCTCGCCACGCACGCTCCCGGCCGCGTCCCTCCTCGACTCGCAACCGTGTGAGTTTCCGGTTTTGGCAACGGAGGAACTGTTTGGTGGAAAAATTAAAGCCATGATTGACCGCCGCCACCCGCGCGACCTGTACGATCTCTATCGTTTTGCGAAGTCGGATCTCAAATACGACCCCGAAATCCTCCGCAAACTGGCCGTCCTCTTCGGCAGCACCATGGACAATGACTTCCGGACGTACACGATGGAGCGCGCATCCGACGTGGACGCAAAACAAATCGACATCCTGCTGTATCCGCTGCTTAAAGCTGATGACCGGCCCCGGCTCACGGAGATGCTAACCGGAGCAAGACCACTTCTGGAAGGCGTTCTGGACCACAAACGTGAGGAAGCCTATCTGGCCGCCGTCGCGGCTGGAAAATACGAGCCCGAACTTCTCTTTCCGGAAAACATGGAAATCGCGGAACGCATCCGGCTTCATCCGGCTCTGCTGTGGAAAGCACAGAACGTCGCCGAATTCCTGGTGCGATCCAAGAAATCTTCTTAACGTAGACATTCCCGTCGATCGAATTCAACTTCCATTCAAGCGGGAAATCCGTAGCTGATTTGTTCAGAAATCTCGTTTGCCTGCCCCTCCTGGCTAAGCCCTGCGCCTGATCCGTCCGCTTCCTCTGTCAATGGTCTCCGCTTCGCTCCGATGAACGCATAAGCCGCGCCATTGACAGCGCGGACGGACAGGCGCGTTTCCCCGCCACGAAGGGCATTTGCTCCTCCTGCCCTGCTACGCTGCGCCGGACCAACAAAAATCCAAGTCAAAGGCAGAAGATCTTCTCCCATGTAAGTAATCAGCAAGACGCCTCCGTTTCCACTCGGGCGAACAAATCGCAATGAATTGAAGGGAGAAAAAAGTTAGCGCCCACGCATGGGCATCTCGCGTTGTTTTGCCGCGTACAGTTCTTTGCCAAACACTCTAGCAGCCCAGTCCGGTATTGTCTGTGCGGTCTTACTCAATTTGCCGCCGATGAAGTGCGCCACTACGCGGAAGCCGCGACGATGCCCTGTGTTGTCGTACACGAGCAATTCATCGGCATGTTTGGGGACTTCGGAGAGATTTTTCGTCGCCTCCCGATACGAGTCAATCACGCTGGACACGGGCACGGCCTGTCCGCCTCGACTCATGCGCACCAACACTCGGCCCACATTCAAATTTGCGTCTTCCGTAGAAATAAAAAGAACCTTCGTCGAATACCCTGCTGTCTTAGCCTGTTCGAGTAGTTGCGTGTCCACGCGAATGTCTTCGACGGCAAAAGAACGCCGGTCATCAAGAAACGGTTGTTGCTGGTGCCTCAATGCGGGAACTAGTGTTGGGAATGCCTCTTTCAAGTAGGCTTCATAGAAAGTTGTCTTACCGGCGCCCACCGGTCCCGCGATGATGAACAATGCTGGCTTTTGCTGGCTCAGGTTGTGATTTCCTTGTGTGCCATTTTGCGCGGATCCTTCCCGCGCCTGGGCTCAAAGCTTGTTTCTAATTTCTCAAAGGGGGTTCGCTCTCCGTCAGGCGTTACTTTCACTGTCGCTTTCAGATTTCGATCATATTCGTAATATGTTCCGTTCGGCTCTTCCGCATCGATGGAAACTGATTGCATTGCCGAAAGTCCGTAAAGCATCTGATGAAGCTCCCGACGCTCGGGCTCCGACATGGTGTCGTACGAATGCATGGACGAACCTCGTCCCTTGGCTGGTTTTTTGAGCTTGGATTCTCCGCCCTTTGAGTAAAAAGCAAGCAGAGCGCTATTCACGAGCTGATTCATCGAACAATTCCGCTTCTTGGCGACTTGATGAATCCGCTTGCGCAGTCGATTCAAGATGACGACTTGCGTTTCTCTCCCGGTTTGTTTCTGTCTGGATTGAAGCGTCACAAGCTCAACGGTATTCAGATCGACCGCAAGAAGTGCATCGTTGATCGAAGTCGACAGCTCTCCGATGTATCGCGGTTTGTCCCGCAGGAGTTTGTCGAGGGCGCTCAGGAGCCGGACGTTGTAGACTCCGAATTGAACGCTTCGCCGGTTGGGCACGATTCCCTTCTGTCTTCCGGA
>WNFQ01002767.1_pt1 | contig 12716 bp, 13 predicted proteins | sample 5400171 | NCBI WGS metagenome assembly WNFQ01 (sample SAMN13153356, study PRJNA577476) | soil metagenome | isolation source: 20 cm soil under Madrone tree | place: USA:California | collected 2016-06-14
TCGATCAATGCGGCGAATTATTGGGTATCCTGTCGAAGAACAAAATGAACCGGAACGTGGGTGGTTTCGGACACGACCCCAAGACAGAACCGGTAGAAGCACACATCGAAAAAAACAATGCCTACTGCTTCGAAGACCAGACGATTGCGGAGGCGGAGCAAATGATGCTCAACGCAAAGCTCGGCGAAGTTTTTGTAGTAACCCGCGAAAAATTGCTGGTAGGAACCATAAATATTGAAGCAATTGCACAGGAGAAAAGATGGAGAAAACGCTTGGGCCCTCTGAAATCCCGCGCCTGAGAGCGCCACAAGCGGCTGTTCGATCCCGCTACTCCACCACTGGTAATCAACAAATCTCTCAAAAGCTGAGAGCGTCGTAGCGTCGGGAAGGATTTGCGGTCTTGAAAATCGGGGTCGCGTCTAAACGTTAGCTTCGCTGTCGTGATTCGTTGCCTCCTTCGCCCCAGTGATGAGCTACGGCGCGCCATGGAAATGTTAAATCGTTACATCGACGGCGGAAGAAAACGCGATCGGACGACGGATTTGCGTGGTATCGAGAATTCGTGACCCGGAATAGGGTCTCGTCGCGCATGGAAGCCTCGCGGCTGGGAAGTGATCGGCGGTCATAGACGGCCGCTACAACCAGAATCGCAGGCGACACGCCTGCCTCTACAGCGTTTAGCTCATGCATCGTAACCGGCTTATGCTGCGCGCTTGTCGATCGTTGATCGTTGATTGTTGAGAGTTGAGAGCTATTAGACCGCAGTCATCCTCAACTCCGAAATTGTTGAAACTCGCTCGTTGCCCACACTTGCTCATTGCTACTTTACGTTGATCATTCGCACGGCCCCGTGCTTGCGCCAGCTACCTAGCTGCGTTGCCGTCTACCCGCGCGATTGAAACTCGTTCGCTTCCCAGCTCACTCGCCGCTACCCATCGCGGCTTTGCCTTCTATGTCGCTTTCCCCAAAAGCTCCATTCCCTGGATCGCGACGTGTTCTATGTCGCTTATCCCAACCGCTCCATTCGCTCCATTCGCGAAAATTCGCCTCGGAGCTAAATTGGGTTATGAACTCAAGACATTATTCCACCAGCAAGTTCTTTCAGATTCTTGTTTTCGCTTGCGCCATCTTTGCCACTGCCACGCAGACGCAGGCGCGCGAGAGCCACACAGGCGCTCGGCTGATCGTGCAAAGAGCGGCGAACTTCGGAACTGAAGTTGTCGTCCACCTGAAGATCGATGACAGAAAAGTCGCGGAGATCCAACGGGATCACCGGTATGAGGGTTTCGTGTCAGCCGGGCGTCACGTGTTGACGGTCAGTCCCATGCCAAACGTCGAGCGTCGCCGGCCCACGTCATTGCGTGTGACCATGCGGTCGGGTGGCACCTACATATTCACAGCAACGTGGGAACCAGATCGCGGTGTTGTTCTCCGCAGAACAACTACGTCCGTCGAAGCTGCGCCAGCAAAGACGGTGCCGGCGCACTAAGAGGCCAGTGCACTTCGTTTATTAGTGTAGCCACGCCCCTGCGGGGGGCGTTTGGGTTATTCGACGCTTCACATCGTGGACGGCGCATAGCGCCGTGGCTACACCTGTTCAAATATGCATCGTAGCCTCCTCCGTCCCGCCCTCACGGGACTACGGCGTGGCAAGCAGCGCCCGGCGTGACCGGTTTGTTTTTCCGGGGTCAACTACAGTATCGAAGGCGACACGCCTGCTGTACAGCTATTCAGCTCATGCATCATAAGCGGCTTATGATGGATGAAACGAGGGGAGAAATGGGGTCGCGAGTCCGAGCGCCACTGATTATCCGCTATGCATTTAGAATGGCCCAGCCCGGCACATCCTCCCCCACACCGATCAAGACCAGACGCCTGTCGCCACCTAGCTCCAGCGGAAACGAGAGCGGCCGTATTTCGATTCCGTGGTCTGCGCAGTTACACAGAACACACATGCAGGCATGAGCCCAGTTTCGCCCGGCCTCAAGATCAATGAATCCAAAGTGGATCTCGCGATCGACGGTAAATGGTTGACGATCGAGAGATAGAATGTCACCGGGAGCAAAGGACCGGTCAGCGATGTAGGCTGCCGCTGTACGCGCAAAGCTATGGGGAACCGCAGCCAAGATCGCGGCTCGCGCCTGATCAACGTTCACCTATGCGATGGCTTTCGGGCTTTTCCTTTGGATAACGCCGTGCGCACGACTTTCGTGAGACTGTTGCGTTCGTCCTCGATCGAATCCGCGATAACTTGACGGAACGATCTCGATTTGAGCTGCTTCGCCAACTGGATGGCAAACTTCTCCACTTGCTCCGGCGGCGGATCCGGCAGGATTTGCCAGGGAAACAGGTATCGGTACAACGGCGGTATGAATATGGGACGCCGGACTCCCCCGAAGTTGGCTGCCCCACCACAGGGAGCGTTCTCAGCGTACTGAGGATTGTCGTCCGGGCCGGTGTCGTTCGCCTTGCCATACACAAATGCCTCTGCTGCCGATACGCGGTCGTCTACATTTGTATCAGCGTTTGGGCTGATAGAAGAGCCGTCCGGGTTGGCCCACGCCATTGCGGTGATCCAAGCGAGCGCGAAAGGATCGTACTGCGGCCCGCCGTCCGAGCTGGTATTGGCATCGACGGCTGTGGCCACACTCGTGCAGGAGGCCGGTGATGCATTGATGATAGGTTGGATAAAACCACCCGAGAAGCATTGTTCCATCATGACCATGAACGAGGCGAATTTCGGCAACGCCTTAATCGCGTCGGCCAGGTCGCTCTGTGTGGTATCGTCGCCTGAATAGCTGATGAGAGTGGAGACGCCGTTGACGGTGTTGCCGTGATTGTTTGTATGCAGAAACAGGTTGTCGTTGGGACCCATTTTTTCTCCAACGGCCGCGATGGCCGCCAGCAATTCCTCTTTTGTTCCGGAGCCGTTGATCTTCATCTGGTACGGGGTGTTGTCGCCCGGCCAATTTCCCACCGGCGGCGGAACCTTTTGCCAGGACGCGTCGTTGTAGTCGAGCGTTCCGTCAAAGCTCAGGACGGTGATATTGGCGGCCGGGACCCGGTACAGGTTCACCAGTATCCGGTAGAGAAATTCGATGTCATTGACATGTCTGTTCATCGAAGCGCCGGAGTAGAGGATGGCATACCAGCTCGACGCGCTCTCAAGATAAAGCCACGGCGGAAGGTAAAGGAGCGGATACTGGGACCGCGAGACTGCGGACACGGTGGAAGCCTGGTGAAACAGTTCGAATCGTGCGCCGAAATCGAAAGTGGGCGGAAGCAGTGCTGGTAATTCCTGAATAAGTTCTCCAGTCTTCGGATCGTGGAAGAGGTAGCGGCATCGGTGCCCCCAGTTTTTCGTAGGCTCGTCGTCAGCGAAGACAATGATACTGTCGCGCGGCACCACGATGTCGCCACGCTTCGGTTGAAGCACGTCGCCGCCGCGGTAGATGGCGTCGTGCACATAAAGGTTGGTGGCCGTTCCTCCATAACTCGCAGCCCGAATACGAGCCCGTTGGCGAATGATATTCAGCGGCACCGCTGCGGAATGTTTAATCGGCATGTCTTCTCCTTTTTGCCCAATGAGTTATTGGTGTTTAGGTTGACTTCGCACGTGATTTTCCATCACACCGCGGAACGGCGTCAAGCGCTGAATCACCCTCGCTAGCAATCGCAGCTCTTGCCGCAATTACATGCCCCACCGTTGTTCATCGGACAATTCTTGCCGCTCTTCTTGCAAGCAGGTTGATCTGCCGCAAATCCAATCGCGCAAACCATCGCGGTGAGAATCGCAAATAGAATTTTCGCGTACTGTGTCATATAAGATTTAATGTTCGCACATCGCGAAAGTTCTGCGAGCGCTTTGGGAGTTGATGGAAATCGCAGTCATCCGCCTTTGCGTGAAGCTACGGCGCGACAAGTCGACAACTCCGAAAATCCCCCGCCCGCGACGGCGGGTGAACTTAGGTAAGCGAGCTACAGTTGCGCCGGGTCAGTTTGCTGCCTTTTTGAGAAGACGATGAGGATCAACAATACATTGAGTGGATTCTCTTCGTGTCAGACCATCGAGCAGTTCCACGAGGCGCGCCTCATACGAATCGCACATGGAAGATTTGCCATCTGGCTCGACCCAGTCCGGGTGTTGAACCCGGAGGTCGTCATGAATCTGTTGCCGGAGCTCCACGTAAGTGTGGATTTGTTCATGGAGCGGCGTTGGCTCGGTGAAAGATTCATGTGTGGCAAGGGATGGTTTGTCCAGCTTGCCTTGTCTGTGAGCGCGCTTCCTTCTAAGACTAACAAATTTCATAAGGCCCTTCCTCCGCGCGGGCTGATTTAGACACCCACGCGGAAGCCCTTCGTGTGGTACTACGCACACCAGCGCGACTCCGGATGCCTTTAAACACCGCAGCCGAGGATCGTGGATAGTTGATCCGCCTTCGTTCCGCAGCTGCCGGACTACAGCGCGACAGTGAGTTGAGAGCTGCAAGGACGCAGTTATCGCCAGCGGCTACAGTTTTTCGCAGCCGACACAGCCGCGTCTAAAGTTGCAAATCCAGCGAGACAATCGCACCGCGTTTTGGCAATGTGCCTCGTAGAGTGAAGTTCGAATTAACCAATCACGCTCGCAAAGCTGTGGCAGAACGCGAGATTCCCATTGGATGGATCGAACAGACGGTGGAGGCACCTGAGTTGATTGTTCCAGACCCGAGCGACGCAAAGATCGAACGCTGTTTTGGACGGATTGTATCTCGCTCGCTCCCGCTCGTCTCGACCGCTACCTCGCGGCTGTACCGGCCATGTCGTTCGCCCCAGTCGCTCCATTCCTGAATTTGGCGGGCGAGTGCTGCGAGTCGCAGTGAACAGGACAGTTGAACCGCACCGAGTGGTGAGTGTATTCTTCGATCGCAAAATGAAGGGCAAACTATGAGATTGCACGTGGACAAGGAAGCCGATGCGCTTTACCTGCGCCTAGACGATTCCAAGATCATTGAGTCCGAGGAAGTCGCGCCCGGTAGCTTCTCCCGCCTTTGCGAAGCTACGGCATGGCAAGCAGGACAAGCGACACTGCAGCCCAGGCAATCAGAAATCGCATCTGACTCGAAGAAGTAGTGCTCGCTGAAACTGCGCGGATGTAGTTGATTCGTACGAGATGCGAAAGAAAGATTCAGATATTCACGTTCGTTCCCGAGTGTTGGTGCTGGTGGATGAATCGAATGTCGGCAGTTCTGTGCGCACCGCAGGACGCGGGCTCGATTGGTTAAAGCTCCGGGATTTTCTGGCGGGCCCAAACACCGGACGTGATCTGATCGAGATGGTTGTCTATGCCGGGTTGCCTCCTGCCATCCCAACGTGGCAGGATGAGCGGGACAAGAAAAACAAGTTCGTTCATTGGCTGCGCTCCAATGGATTCATGGTCGTGACCAAGGATGGTGCGCCCGCCGAAGAAGGCCGTTACAAGGCGAACGTGGACGTGATGATGGCGATCGACGCGCTCGAGCTTTCGATCGAGATGCGGCCCGATGTTGTGATTCTCGTGACTGGGGACGCCGATTTCGCGTATCTCGCCATCAAGCTGCGCCGACACGGCATCCGCGTAGAAGTGGCGTCAGTCGCCGCAAATCTCGGGAACACATTGAGCTCAGCCGCGAACGACGTGATCGATCTGGCCCCGCTCTTTCGGACGTTCGAGATCAAGGTTCCGGATGCGCCGGCGCCGACACCGCATCGAACGCAGTCCGCCTCAGGCGGACGCAGACGCCGGCCTCGGTTTCGTCCGATTGCTACATCGCGACAAGCGGGCCAAGGTTGAGCTCTTATGGGACACAGCAAAGGCAGAGATAACGCTAAGAAACGCGCAAAACGCCGGAAAAAGAATGATCGCCTCGCGCTTGCGAAGAAAAACAAAAATAAGGCGAAGAAATAGTGGGAAGAATATATCCCGGCATTGATCAACGGCAGGCGTCAGATCATGAGCGACAAACCTCGCGGGAATGTTTACGGTGCGCTCCGTAACGCTGACCGTCGAAACCCAAATGAAATTTGCCAAGATCTTGTTAAGAGCAGTTAAGAGCGTAAAGCTCCGTGGCAGCCATGCTTCTTGACGGAGTTGATGAGTCGCTGGATATAAGAGACTGCTCAGCGCAATGTCAGTCTCTCTTCTGCTTGGACTGGTTTATCTGATCTCGGAATCCGGATTCCAAAGGATTTAATCAGGAACGCAGGAAATAACCGACACCGCAAAGTAACGAATGAGAAATCGCTTGGGCTGATCGGCTCTCCCAAGGCGGGGAAGTTTGCCGAAGCTGGCACTTGATTCGTATCCAGGTGCGTTGGTTAACAGCGCCAGTCCAACTCGGACTCAACTCATTGCTTTGCGTCGCAAATCTCGCAGGCGCGTCTGGGTGGAGTAAATCGTCTGCTGGGTCACTCGACGCAGACCGCTCGCCAGCCCAAGCTTCGATAGAATCCAGATCAGCCATTTGGTCGGATCCCATTGCCATGGCTTCACGCCGTTACGATAGTCGTGCTGAAATTCGTGATGATAATTGTGGTAGCCTTCGCCAAATGTAAACAGCGCCATAAAAAAGGAGTCGCGCGCGCTGCATCGCGTCGAATACGGCTGACGCCCCATGCTATGGCAGGCCGAGTTAATCAGGAATGTGCCATGTTGAAGGACGACAACTTTGGCGACGCCGCCAATTAGAAAACCACCGAGTGCGCCGACCCAACCGTCCCAAAGGAACCCGGCCAGTGTTGGCAGGACGAAGCTCATCATGACAGCGAGGAGATGAATATGGCGATGCTGCCACATGACCAGCGGATCTTTCTTTAAATCGGCAACATTATCGAACGGCGGTTGTGGCCAGAGCTTAAACAACATCCAACCGATGTGGGCGTGAAAAAAACCTTTGGTGATGTCGTACGGATCTTCCTCGTGATCGACATGTTTATGATGCCGGCGATGGTCACTCGCCCACATAAGCACAGAATTCTCAAACGCCGCGGCGCCGAAAATGAGCGTGAACAGTCGCACCGGTAGTTTGGCGCGGAAAGTCATGTGCGAGAACAAACGATGATAACCGAGCGTGATGCTGAATCCGGTCGCCGCCGCCAACACTGCGAACACGGCGAGATGGAACCAATCAATGCCGAAATGCCATAGGTACAACGGCACTGCCGTGAGTGTAAGAACAAATGTGCCGATCAAGAACGAACTGGTCGTCCAGTTAACGCGGTCGATCGGAATGCGGAAAATCAACGCGCAAGAATTTCGCGGTGGCTCACCGGCTCGTTCACGTGGCCCGTCCAAGAATAACGTCTTTCTTTTTCCACGAGTGCACGCCGCCGCAGTGCGCACAGGTAACCCTTTGTGTTTTCAGTTTCGCTGTTGGCCAGCGTTTTTCTTCGATTGTTCTGCCGGTATGCGTCAGCTTCGACGTTGAAGGACAGCGCACCAGCAAGCTTTTGATATTGGGCCCGACCTTTGGTTTGGGCCGTCGCGGCGGATCAAAGAGGAATCTCGTCGGCATGTCAGAGTCGATAAACGATACGAGCTTTCGCGGTGTCGTAAGGCGACATCTGCATTCTCACTCGATCGCCGATTGTAAGCCGAATGAACCGCTTGCGCATCTTTCCGGAAATGTGCGCGAGCACGAGATGATCGTTCGCGAGCGCGACGCGAAACATGGTCCCGGGCAGGACCATCATGATGGTGCCCTCCAGTTCGATCGCCTTTTCAGAATTCACGATGCTTATGTTTTCAGGTAGGGGCGATTGGATCTCAATCGCCCTGACCTTTGTTTTCTGACAGCTGGCTTTACCGACGATTGCCGGCAAACGAGCGCTTGCCATCACGCCCACCGCCATACGGACGGGGCCGCTCTTCGCGCGGACGCGCTTCGTTAACAGTTAATGTGCGACCGTTGAGTTCGCGGCCGTTAAGCGCGCTCATCGCGGCGTTGGCTTGTCCGCCATCGTTCATGGTGACGAACGCAAAGCCGCGCGATTTGCCAGTGAACCGGTCCATCATCAGATGAACTTCATTCACGGTGCCGTGTTGTTCGAACAGATCCTGCAGATCGTTCTCGGTGGTCTCAAATGAGAGATTACCTACGTACATTTTCATTGTGTTTTGATTTTGGAAAAACTACCGACCTACAGAGCCGTTCCCGGGAATCGGGTTTCAAACCACCAATGAGCGACGCTCACCTGACGATCTACCGTGCAGTGAAGTTAAACAGAGTAATCCAATAAGCGCGCAGTATCGCCCGGATCGGGCGAAACACAAACGATTGTTTCACGGTGCGCCCAACAGCGGCTTAGGTTTGGACCTGGACTTGTCGCGGATGCTTCGTTATCTGCTTTCCAGCTTCGACTTCAGAACTTGCTACTGATTTCTTTAACTCCATCCTCGGTTTTACCCGCTGGTAAAACATCGCTCAGCGCCAGCTTTCCCCGAAAAGCGGTAGACGCCTAAAACGTTCGTCGCGCGTCAGCCGCCGGTGAGTATCCACCGCTTGCTTGCGGGCCGCAGCGCGAAATCTCTGGAAAAGCGCAGCGCGCCGTTCTGAATTCGTATGTTGCGCGTAGTAAGCGCGCAGTTTTGGGTCAATGTTGGTTCCATATGTTAATCCTCCGTCTATTTGCGCTGGCGGCGGATTGACGCGGGCGCTGACGTCTGGGCAATTTGTGTCGAGGCGCGTGATATACGCGTCCACCAACGCCACGAAAGTTATCCCTGAGACCACTCTGTCGCTCGACAAATCCTCGAGCAATTGTTCAAGCTCATCTTTATGAGCAGCGATAGCATTCATGATGCGGTTTAGTGTGCAGAGAAAAGGGGCCGCACACCTGCGCGATCGATTGTCGCTGCGCTATTAGCTCGACTATACACTCGCAACTGCGATTACCTAATAATCAAAGCAGTTTCTTTTAAGGCATTACATCTCAGTCAGGGAAGTGAGAGCGATTTCGGATTGCGGATCGCGGAAAGCGGATAGACGGCGTGGAGACTCCGCGGCTGGCCCGCCTGCAGCTACCGGTTTTTGCGGCTGACACAGCCGCCACTACAGCTATTCAGCTCATGCATCGTAGCCTCCTTCGCCACGTCCGGATAGCTACGGCGGGCCAAGAGCGGCTTATGATACGGGGTTGATGTTGAGGGTTGAGAGACATAGTGCCAAAGGATATCGGTTTTGCGGCGAACAGCGTGGTACAGTATTCTGATCGTCATGAGCGCCACAGAAGTCATCAAGGAATTGGAAGACGAGATTCTGAGGCTACCGCGTGTTCGTCCTTCTGGATTCTAACGTCTGGCTTGCGGCGCTGGCGCGAGACTGTATTTGCCGTCGGGTGGTGGAGTCATCTGCTGCGTCTTGCACGCCTGTTGTGACACCAGTCATCTGTACCGAAGTGCGCCACAAGCTAGTGACCAGGCGCATACGGGAGATAGTTGATGGTTGAGAGTTGGCAATTCACCACATGCCGCAATAACGACGGCGCGCAGCGCCGTGGCTGCAGCTGAAGCTGGTAGGGACATCGCGCTGCGATGTCCGGACGCCGCAGCGCGGCGTCGCTACCTTTGTTACCTGATCATCGGCCGGAACTCGCGGTCTTTGATGCTTGTTCTTTGATCCACGCTTCTAGGCGCTCTTGGAGGAGGTCTAAGGGCATGGCGCCGCCGTCCAATATTTCGTCGTGGAATGCTTTGATATCGAATTTGTTTCCGAGTTGCGTTTTCGCTTCGTCGCGGAGCTTGAGAATGGTCAATTGCCCCATCTTATAAGCCAACGCTTGCCCGGGCCAGGCGATGTACCGATCCGCTTCGGTCTGCGCCACCGCGTCGTTGACGTCGTTGGCGTGCATGTAATCGATCACCTTCTCGCGGCTCCACTTTTTGTCGTGGATCCCGGTGTCGACCACGAGCCTGACCGCGCGAAGCATCTCGGAATTCAACCGGCCGTAGTCAGATACTGGGTCTTTATAGAAACCGATCTCTTTGCCTAGCGCCTCGGAATATAGCGCCCAACCTTCGGCATACGCGGGATAAAAACTGTGAAGCCGGAACTTCGGCAGACCTTGCAACGTTTGGGCAACGCTGATTTGCAGGTGATGACCCGGAACGCCCTCGTGGTAGGCGACGGCTTCGTCGTCGATCAGCCTGCGCTTGGTCGGATTAGAAACCGCAACAACCACGCGGCCCGGACGTTTCCCATCCGGCGTGCCCTGGACGTAGTGGGTCGCGGCGGCTTTGGCGAACTCGGGAATCGGTTCCACCGTCACCGGCGATTTCGGCAACAATCCAAATAGTTCCGGCAGCTTCGGCTCCATCTGATGGATGTATTTCTTATAGTCATCCAGAATCTGCTGCTGGTTTGTCGGCCGCCATTTCGGATCGTTGTTCACCGCTTCGCGAAAGCTGGCCAGATCCTTGTAGCCCTGGCTCTGGGCCAGCTTGGTCATCTCGGCGGTGATGCGCGCGACTTCATTCAGCCCAATCTGATGGATGTCAGCTGGCGGAGTGTTGACGGTGGTCATTGTTTTCACCGCTTCGACATAGCGTTGTTTCCCGTCAGCGAGACTTTCGATCGACAGCTCGGGCCGGCCCTTTGGACCGTATTCGGTGCGCAGGAACTCGGCGAATTTCTTATATGCCGGAAAGACATCGTGATTAACTGCTTTTGTGATCTCGTCGGTGAGACGTTTCTTGTCTGCGTCGGAAAATTCCGCCGGAAATTTTTTGGTGGGTTCGAGGAACGGGTTCGCGGCGATGATGCCATCGCATTGACCGGGCAACTTATCGAGCACGAGCTTGGGCGGCATCAGTCCGTCTTTTTCGCCCTGGCGCATCACTTCGGTAGTCTGTTCCAGCACGCGCGGGATTTGGTGCAACCGGGAGATGTAATCCTGGTAACGCGGCACGGAATCGAACGGCACGGCATTCGGCAAATCGGCCAGCCGGGTATGCACGCCGTTCTGCTGGTTCACTGGCATCTCGTAATTTTTCAGTACGTAGTTCACGTCTTCGCGCTCGAGCTGCTTCTCGAGTATCCGATGACTGAGCAAATCTTTGTCGCTCATGCCATCGGTGGGGATCGCCTTTAATCGGGCGAGAAAATCGTCGGCCTCGGCATGTTGCCGGTCGACTTCGGCAAGCGAGTACTGCGCAAGCTGTGAGTTGTAACGATAATCGCCGTAAGCAGTGGCCCGCTCGGGATTATTTTTTAGCCCTGTTTGATAAAACTCCTCGAAGAGAGCGTTCTGCTTCGCCACCCGATCAGCAACCGGCACCATCTGCGCAAAAGCAGAGCATCCGAACCCAAGAACCAACCCAAAAACCAGTTGTCGCATATTGGTGGACGGTAGCAGAGTGGTGTCACCACGCACGTGATGATTAGCGTTGTGCCGCGGAAGCAATGAGCTGCGGCACTCGGGTTGATCGTTGAGAGTTGAGTGCTGCTAGATCGCTGCTACAGCGGAACATTCACGGCGCACAGCGCCGTGGCTACAGGAAGAACGCAGGCGACACACCTGCCACTACAGTTTTGCGGCTGACACAGCCGCCACTTCACGCGTGAGCTCGATCCGCTCTGCTCCTATCGCCCGCGGCTTGCCGGTGGAACGATACCGTTCATGCGCAGATACTCGATCATCTGTCCGTAGTGATCGAAGCAATGAGCTGCGGCAAAAGTTGCCTGGAAAAGGCGCGTGGTCTGCCTGCCACTCTTCGAGGTAATCGGTTCGACCAAGTTCGAGCTGTTCAAAGTCGCGACTGCCTTATGACCGAATGCGAAGGAATCTTTCACAAACTTAATGATTTCGGCCTTGGCTTTCATGTTGTCCGGGCCTTTGCCGTCGTTGACCGTGTCCGGTGGTTTCTCGCCCGTAATCGGCGACCAAATGAGATAGTTGGAAGCGGCGATATGTTTCAGTTGCTCGCCAAATGTGCGCACACCTTTGTAGTCGCTGCCGGGCAGGTTCAGTTTCTCTGGAGAAAAATCGAACTTGTCTTCCGGCATCGCCTCGGCCGCGTCGACGACTTCTTTCTCAACAAGACTAATCTGGCGATCGATCGCTGACGCGATGGTGGGAGTCGACGGTGACGCCGACGCGTCGGCCGCAGGAGAGCTTTTGGCTGCCTGCGCATAAGCTGAAGCTGCTGCGAGGGACAATGCTGCTGTTAGCAGTAGAGAAATTTGGAGCTTTTTCATGGGATTATTGTTCTTTCGTTGTTTGAATTTTCTTACGGAGCGGGGCGCGGGGCAAGGAGCGAATCAATCATGCATCGTAAGAGGTTTAGGACAGATGATGTTCCTGCGTAGCAGAAGACCGATTTTGAACAGGTCGTTGCTGTATGACTACGCAGATGTTTAGGTTTGTTCAACGTAATCCTGCGTTATGACCAGACGATTCAAACTGATGCGTTTCTTGGTGTTGATGGGGGTGGCCGCGATCATCGTATGTGGCGTCGCGGTGTTCTACACTCATCGCTCGGCTCACGGCACAACGGCGGAAGAACGCGCCGTTTATGAAATCGGCGAGAAGGCCGGAGAGAAAGCGCCGGGCGACGCAACGTTGCCGACGGAAGCGGAGTTGAACATGACGGCTCAAAAGTATTTTGAGCAGCAGGGCCCGGCCGAACAGCTCCAAAATCCTTCGCGGGCTGCCGACCTGCAGGCTTTTAAACAGGCTTTCAAAAAGGGTTACGCAACCGG
>WNFQ01006053.1_pt1 | contig 12706 bp, 14 predicted proteins | sample 5400171 | NCBI WGS metagenome assembly WNFQ01 (sample SAMN13153356, study PRJNA577476) | soil metagenome | isolation source: 20 cm soil under Madrone tree | place: USA:California | collected 2016-06-14
GGTCGTGGCGTCAACAATCCACAAATACGTTTCGTTGACGGAAATTCCCTCTATCAAAAGAATTTTCTTGTCGTCAGGCGACCAGTCTTGTGGCTCCCAACCGCCTCCGTTCAATTGCGTCAACAAGTGATCTGTCTTCGGGCTGGCCGGATTCATCACCCACAAATCTGTATCCTGCTTGTTGCGGCGCGTCGAAACATACGCGATCAAATCGCCATTCGAAGACCAGTGCGCTGAGGTGTTCCGCGACAGTCCATCAGTCAACAGCGTGCTTTCGCCTGATTCCACATCGTAGCGAAAATATTGGAACCACTCACCGCCGCCCACATCTCTCTGGAACAACAAATAATTTCCGTCGGTCGGGTGATAGGAGGCGCCGTAAACGGGTTCCGGGAAAAATGTCAATTGCTGCCGGGCGCCTCCCGGCATTTTGACCACGTGCGCCTGGTACGTATTTCCAAACCGCGTCCCGATGATCATTTCCCGCCGCCTCGGGTGCCAGTCCGTCTGAAAAGCATCGCGGTTTTCCGTATACCGCCCGATCGTCTCCGCCAGCGTGGCCGGAATACCTGGTACGTTTTCCAGCACCATGCTCTCGGGAGCCGGAACTGTCGCCTCCTGCGGCCGGATTCCCGGCGCGGCCGCGCACAACGCCGCAAACAACAATAGGCTTCTTTTCATCTCACCCTCCTGCCTACGCTGCTCTAGGGGAATCTACTTCAACAAATACTCCTGCAAGAATTCCACCGTCGCGTAAAACTGGAAATCCTGGTTGGTCTTTTTACGGAAGCCATGCCCCTCGTCTTTGCCCATCAAATACCAAACAGGCGTGCCCTGCTTTTTAAGCGCAGCCACAATCTGTTCGCTTTCGCTGACCGGAACCCGCGGATCATTTTTGCCCGCCACCACCATCATGGGCTTCTTGATTTTTTCGATGTTATTCATCGGCGCGATCTTTTCCAAGAAATCGTGCATCTTCGGGTCGCGTTCGTCGCCATACTCCACACGGCGAAGATCGCGTCGGTACGCTTCCGTGTGTTCTAGGAAAGTAACGAGGTTCGACATGCCAACAATATCCACCGAGCACTTGATGCGGTCGCTATAAAAAATAGAAACCGCCAGCGTCATGTGACCGCCGTAGCTTCCGCCAGTCACACAAATCCGGCTCGCGTCGAGATCGCCTTGCCCGCCGATCCAGTCAAACAGCGTATTGATGTCCTTATACGTATCCTCACGCTGAAATCCATTGTCGAGCAGGGAAAACGTCTTTCCATATCCGGTGGAACCGCGCACATTTGGATAGATCAGTGCGATGCCCAGTTCATTCAAAAAATAATTTCCGCGGCCCAGGAATATCGGCTGCGATTGGCCCTCCGGACCTCCGTGAATCACAACCAGTACCGGCCGTTTGCCTGGGAATTTCGCGGAAGGCGGGCGATAGAGAAAACCCGAAATCTCCTTTCCATCAAAAGTTTTCCACTTCACCAGCTCGGCTTGCGGAAACTTATCCGTCTTCACTGCGGTCTCGCTATTCGTCCAACGTTCGATTTTTTCTGTGCTTATATCGATCGAGTACGCGTCGCCCGGCCCGCGTGCGTTCGTCACCGTGAAACCAAGATCGTGGCTGTTCTTGTGCCAGCGAATGACGCCCACAACTCCGGCTGGAAGTTGTGGCAAGGAATCGTCTTTCTCGAAGTTTGCTTTGCGGACGTGCACAACGCTCACGCCGGCTTCATTCGTCACGAATGCGAGATGCCGCCCATCATGCGAAAGTTGCAACGTTTCCACGTCCCACGGGATATTCGAAGTCAGATATTTTGGCAGCTTCGTCGCTAGGTCAACATATGCCAATCGGTGGAATTCGGAATCTTTGTCCGTCGTTACGTAAACACCTTTGCCGTCCTTACTGAATTCGCCATCACCATACGATACTTTTTCTTTGTCGCGCGCAGTCAGCGCCGTCTTCTCTCCGGTATTGGAGTTAACCAACCAGAGATAAGCTTCATTGATGGAAAGTTCTTCTTTCAGAAGAATCCATTTGTCGTCGGGCGACCAATCGAGCGGCTCCCAACCGCCACCTTCGAGCTTCGTTAACAGACGATCCGATTTCGGATCGGCGGGATTCATCACCCACAGATCAGTATCTTTTCCCGTGCGCCGCGTGGACATATACGCGAGCTGATCGCCCTTCGACGACCATGGCCCCATCAGATTGCGGGCCTTTCCGTCGGTCAGCAACGTTACGTCGCCGGTTTTCAAATCGTAGCGATACAGCTGATACCATTCCCCGCCGCCAATATCCTTGCTGAAGACCATGTAATCGCCACCATTGGGATGAAATCGCCCATTCGTCACGGCGTCTGGGAAAAATGTGAGCTGCCGGCGTGCCCCGCCCGGAGCGCTAACCAGATGGAGTTGCGGCGTATCGCCAAACCGAGTGGCGATCAGTATTTCCCGCGCCGTCGGATTCCAGTCCGATAACCCCGCGCTCCGGTAAGCGCCATACCGCCCCGCCGTTTCAGCGAGTGCGGCAGGAATCTTTGCAACGTTGTCGGCAACGATACTTTCCGGTGGCGTGATTGTTGCCTTTTGCGCCGCCAGCGAAGAAGCGAAAGCCAGCAGCACTGCGGCGGAAATCATTCGTTTTCTTTGCATAATTCTGATCATGGTTACGTTTCCCCTCTGATTGCGAAGACTTCTCTTATACCCCAAACAATTGGACACGCAGGCGAAATGGCTCCGATTCTCAAGCCAGAACGCATGTTAAAATTCCGCTGCATTCCAACGAACGCATGTTTCGCAAAATCCTCATTGCCAATCGCGGCGAAATCGCCGTGCGCATTCTCCGCGCCTGCCGCGAACTCGGCATTCCGACCGCTGCCGTCTTCAGCGAAGCCGACCGCGGCTCCTTGCACGTGCGGCTGGCCGATGAAGCCTACCCTATCGGTCCCGCGCCGTCTCGAGAAAGTTATTTGCGCATCGACAAAATCATGGATGTCGTGAAACGCGCCGGTTGCGACGCTATTCATCCCGGTTACGGTTTTCTCGCGGAAAATTACGCTCTGCCTCGCGCGTGCGCCGAAGCCGGAGTCACGTTCATCGGGCCGACTGCGGAAGCAATGGAAACCTTGGGCGCAAAAACTGCCGGGCGGCAATTGGCTCGCCGCGCAGAAGTCCCCACAGTCCCCGGAACAAACGACCCGATTGAAGATCCGCAGCAGGCGCAGGAACTCGCGCGCAGCATGGGTTATCCCGTCTTGCTGAAAGCCGTTGCCGGCGGCGGCGGAAAAGGCATGCGCCTGGTCACGAAAGACACCGAATTTGCAGCAGGATTTCGCGATGCATCTTCCGAAGCGCTCAACGCATTCGGCAGCGCCAGCGTGTACCTAGAAAAATATCTAGAGAAACCGCGCCACATCGAGATTCAGATTCTGGCGGACACACATGGCCGCGTAGTTTCGCTCGGCGAACGGGAATGTTCCGTGCAGCGCCGCCACCAGAAAGTAATCGAAGAAGCCCCTTCGCCCATCATGACGCCGGAATTGCGCAAACGCATGGGCGATGCGGCAGTGCGCATTGCGCGCGCGGGCGGCTACACCAACGCTGGTACCGTCGAATTTCTCCTTGACGCGCATTACGATTTTTATTTTCTTGAAGTGAACACGCGCCTGCAGGTCGAGCATCCCGTCACCGAACAGGTCACCGGCCTCGACCTGGTGAAATTGCAGATTGCGATTGCCGCCGGACACCGTTTGCCGTTTGCGTGGGAAACCATCACGCCGCGCGGCCACGCCATGGAAGTTCGTTTGTACGCGGAAGATCCCGAAAATAATTTCTTTCCGTCGCCCGGAAAAATTCTCTCACAGCACCAGCCAAGCGGGCCGGGCATTCGCGTGGATGAAGGCGTGTACGAAGGCTGGACCGTGCCGATGGACTATGATCCGCTACTCAGTAAATTGATCGCATGGGGCAACAGCCGCGAAGAAACCATCGCGCGTTTACGCCGCGCGCTAGAAGAATATTCCATCACTGGAATCAAAACAAATACCGCGCTGTTCCGAAGAATTCTCGCGGAACCGGATTTTCTGAAAGCGGAAATCCACACCAAATGGCTTGACGAATTGTTGCAGCGCCCGCATCTAGCCGCGCACGATGATTCGAATGGCGCGGACGCCGCGGCCATTGCGGCGGCAATTTGGCAGGCCACTCACAACGGTAACAGTTCGGTCAGTTCGAACGCCGCGCCGGAATCCGAGTGGAAACGCGAAGGCCGCCGCCGGCAACTGGAGCGCCTGCCGTGAAGTACGAAGTGCTCCTGGCCGGCAGAACGCGCGTGGTGGAATTATCGCGCACGGCCGACGACTGGCAAATTTCCCTGGACGGAAAAGAACTCGAAGCCAGCGTTGCGGAGGTAGCGCCGAACACATTCAGCGTTCTGCTAAATGGCGAGTCACACCAGATTCGAATTGCACCACGTGCGGATGGAACTTTAACGTTGCACACAGCATTGGCGGAATATCACGCGGAAGTGAGCGACCCGCGCGTGTGGCGTGGCAGAAGGCACGGCGCATTGGAGGTGGAAGGACGCCAACAAATCACCGCGCCAATGCCGGGGAAAGTTGTGCGAGTTTTGGTACGTGAAGGAGACGCCGTCGAAGCGGGGCAAGGATTGCTGGTAGTAGAAGCGATGAAAATGCAGAACGAAATCCGTTCGCCGAAAAGCGGGCGCATCGAAAAACTTTTTGCTAAAGAAGGACTCGCTGTGAATGCGGGAGATGTTCTCGCGTGGGTGGAGTGAGATTCTAAAAAGAACTTCGTTGAGAAATCCTTAAAAACCATCTCAATAAAATTCAAATCGGCTAAGACGTGGCCGTAGAATTAATTCTGTGGAGTGACTGGCTTCGGGGGTGGGGTGGATTTCGCGGCACCGGGGAGTTTTCCGTTGGATTCGAGCACCTGTTCGGCGAGATAGTTGCGGACGCGTGCATCGTCGCGGGCGACGGCGAGATAGGAAGCGCGCAGCAATTGTTCTTTGCGGTTGCGTAGCGTGTCGCGAATGGTTTGCTGCACTTGCGGATCGGACAGGCCACGCAGACCCGGCGCTTCTCGCGTGACCAATTTCAGGATGCGGATGCTGTCTTTCAAAACGATCGGCTGGCTGACCTGCCCGGGCTTCAGCGACATTACAATTTTTTTCAGCGTGGGATCGGATTGGTTCAGCGATGATTCCGGGACGTAGCCGAGGTCGCCGCCAGTGGTCGCGGAATTCATGTCTTCGGAATAGTCCATGGCCAGTTGCGAAAAATCCGCGCCGCTGTTTAAACGATCGATCAGCATTTTCACTTTGCGTTGCGCTTCCGCTTCGTTGGTGGCGTCGTCGTTTTTGCGGTTGCGGATTTGCGGATCCTTGCGCGGGGTGACCACAATCTGGGCGATGCGGTATTGCGGTTCGGCGACATTAAATTGCGCGCGGTTGGCGTTATAAAAATCGGTGATGTCCTGATCGCTGATGGCGACTTTGGACACCACTTCGCGATTGATCAATTTCTGGATGGAGAGTTCGCGCCGTACGGTATTTTTCAGATCTTCGACGGTGACGCCGCGCTCCTTCAGTTGGCGCTGGAATTCATCTTCGGTATAGGGACTCTTGAATTCGGTGAACTTGTCCTCGACTTCGCCGTCGCTGGCTTCGAGGTTCAGTTTCTTGGCGCGCTCGAGAAGGATTTCATTGTTGATCAGTTCGTCGATGACGTTGAGCTTGAGGGAGAGGGCTTCTTCCTGCGAAGGCTCCTGGCCCTCCGGACTTATGCGCGTGCGGTAATACTTTTCGACTTCGTCGCGTTTGATTTCCTTGCCGTTCACGACGGCCCAGACATCGGCCGCGGGCGCGGAGGCATTTTTGCAGCCGCTTACCAGAAAAGTGACCAGCGGAAAAAGCAGCAGCGCCGCGCAAGGCAGCGTCGCTGTGACGCGGCGCACGCTAGATGCCGCGCTGCGCGCTGGATTAGCCGCAGAGTTGCGCTTTCGCAGGGATTTCAGGCGCAGAGTTTGCAAAGGAGTTTGTCCCGCTTAAGCGGCTTTTTTGACTTTGCCCGCGCGGATGCACGCGGTGCAGACTTTAACGCGCTTGCGTGCCCCGGAAACCAGGGCGCGGACCGACTTTAGATTTGGATTCCAGCGGCGGCGCCGGGTATTGTTGGCGTGGCTGACTACGTTGCCGAAGCTCGGACCCTTGCCGCAGTATTCACACTTCATTGCCATGATTCTTCCTATCAGCTCTTCCAATAAATTGAATTTCGAGAGAGCAAGCAGTATAGCAAAGGATTGATTGGAGAGAAAGCATGTGCCGTCCGGCCATTTTGCTCCCTCTTAGGGACTTTCCAGCGACTTGGCGCAGTGTCTGAGAGAGCGCTCGCTCGCGGTTCACGGAGCGACCACTGCCAACTAGTAGAGGAGTTACTTGCCGGCGTGGATGCGGTCGGCGGGGACTTCTATCTGGGAGACGCCGCGGAAGGAGAAGAGGAGTTCTACTAGATATTTGGGAGGTTGGTCGGAGGTTTGTTTGATGATATGGGCTACGGCGTCGGTGACGGCGGCTTGGAAGGAGACGCCGCCGGCGTCGAGGCCGGCGAGGTTTACGCGGACGAGTTGGCCTGGTTGGAAGGCGGCGTTCATTTTTTATTGCGGGCTGCAAGTACAGCCCGGACGTTCTCCAAATGCGGGCTGCAAGTACAGCCCGCACCCGAGAAAATACTCGCTCTGTAGGTTGGTAAATGCAAGGCGGCGACAGTACGCTAGGGAGTGATCAGGGAAAAAAATAACGCGGAGAAGGCAAGCAACGGAGATTTAGTTAGCTTCGCAGGCGCTGATAGGCGCCGTAGAGGGCCATCGCTACGCCAGCGAGGAAGAGAAGCGGGACCAGGTATTGCGTGACGAAGCCCGGGACGGCAAAGGGTAGGTTGAGAGCGCTGGGTCCCGCGGCAAAGTAATAAATGACTGCGGCGAGAAGTGCCCACAAAAGGCCGCGGCGAATATTCGAGCGGCCTGCGGTTAGAGCTTTGCGAGAACCTGAAGACGCGACGCCGCAAGGGATGGCTTCGCGGCAGTACGGGCAGCGGACCAGCGACGCGCCAATTGGTTTCCCACAAAAAGGACAGATACGTTCTTGCATGAGTCGGGTCCGGCCCGAACGGCAGACTAGTTTCTTGGGTCGACGCTCGTCAAGAGCGTAGGCGGTCCGCTACTGCTGATGGGACGTGTTGTGTTCGGCGGACTTTGAGGAGTGGCGAAGGGAATTGAGGGCGGCGGGGTCTTGGGGGACGAAGTAGCCTACGACTATGCCCATTGCGCCGTCGCGGAGGAGCTTGCCGGTGGGATTGTTGTAGGCGGCGGTGATGGTGAGTTTGTCGCCTGCGGCGAAATGGTAGCCGCCGGTTTGGAAGAAGGTCACTACGGGAATCGAGATCAGGTGGCCTTGCGCGTCAGTTTTTGCGGGGAGCGAAGCGATGGGCTCTTTGGCGCTGGAGTCTTCCAGCGTCAGTTGCTGGCCGTAGTCGTGCATGTGGCCGCCGACACCTAGCAGGATGCCGGAATATCTTATGGGGACGGTGCCGGTTTTTTTGCTGGCGCCGGGCGGAAGGTCGTAACCGGAATTTCCGCAACTGGCGACGTCCATCCATGCGGGATAGGCGTTTTTTACGGGAGCGGGAGTTGCGTCATTCGCAAAGGGGGCGTATGGAATGGAAATTTCGAGAAACACGTCTTTATAAGATGCGATGGTGGGATTGTGAATCATGGTCTCGATACGAATCTGATCGCCTTTTTCGACGCGATAGCCGAAGCCGGGAATTTGCGCCCAGTCGGTGAGTTCGCCGCCCGCGCCGAAAATGTGTTCTTCCTTGTTGGGGCAGAGAAAATCGGAACGGTTCTCATTCCAGAAAGCGACGTGATGAAGAACGGTGCCGGGAACGGAATTGCCTGCGGCGTCCACTAATTTTGGGTGATAGGCAAGAAGCCAGCCAGTCATTGGGATGGTCCAGACTAGGTCGGGCGGCTGGGGCGTTTTCATGTGTGAAGTGTTGGCGGGCAAAGTCATGGGGCCGATGCGCAGGGTTACGGTGTGAGATTGCTCATCTGTTTTTGCATCGAGCACGACTCCTTGCGCGATGGCGTGATGCATTCCACCCTGCATGAATCCGTCGTGGGTGTGGGCGTGTTGCATGTGGGACATGTCGTGATCGGGAGTGGCGGCGGGCTGCTGCGCCGCACACGCTGAGGCGAAGAGAAGAGGAAAAAGAAAACGGGGACGCATGGAGCACCTCGCTAAATCGAAAAGGCGGAGAGATTCCTCGTGGCTTCGCTTCTCCCCGCAAAGAACGGGGCAGGCGGAATGACGGCTGTTTGACTCATTCGAAAGAGCAAAAGCCGTGCCCTGCCGAAGGGCGTGTACGAGATAACTCTCGTTTGCTGAAACCAAAAACCATCATACGCGTTTGGGAAAACGTCAATACGCGTTTGAATTGCGCCTGTTCTTTCGTACTATTTGCAGCTTCGCAACGCACTCTGGAGGGATTACACAAGTATTACAAAGGCGGAGAGTGCCGCGTGCTAATTTCGTGTTTGTAAGCAGTAGAAGTTAGCCGCGAGGGAAATTTAACCATGAGCGTATTGGTACACGACAAGACATTTAAAGAGCCGGTCAATTGGACGACGTCGCTTTTTCTGGGAGCGTTTCACGTTGGCGCGATTGTGGCTCTATTCTTTTTTACCTGGAAGGCGTTTCTGACTGCGTTTGTGCTGTGGTGGGGATCCACATTCACCGCGCGAAGGCGGCTTGTGGGCGCACATGGGTTGGATCATCACCGGGCGCGCCATGCATAACAAGGCCAAAGAGCTTTTGCATTTTGTGCCGGATCTGCGGAAAGATAAATTTCACGTGTGGATCACGGAATGGCACTGGGTACCGATCGCGGTGCTGGGAGTGCTTCTTTTGGCGATAGGAGGGTTGCCGGTGCTGTTGTGGGGACTGTTTCTGAGGACGGTGCTGGGACTGCATTTTACGTGGCTGGTGAATTCGGCGACGCATATGTGGGGATCGCGGCGGTTCCTGACGAACGACACTTCGAAGAATAGTTTTTGGGTGGCGATTCTTACCTTTGGCGAAGGATGGCACAACAATCACCATGCGCACGCACAGGCGGCGCGGCACGGAATTGCGTGGTACGAAATTGATGTCAACTGGTATGGAATTTGCGCGCTGAAGGCGCTTGGGTTGGCGTGGGACATTAAACTTCCGAAATTGACGCAGCAGCCCGCCGCGGCTGAGCCGGTGCCGGCCAGCGGAATTTCTGCGCGACCGTTCGAACCCGTCGGGGAAGTTGTCGCGCCGACGCTGTCGGGCGATTGATTCACGTTTAGCTTAGTTTGAAAAACACAAAGTAAAGAGGACGCACCCGGGCTGCGCCCCGACAAAACAAAACTGCGATGCTTACCTTTGCGCGTCGCCGACTCGCTTCTGACATAAACCTCGGGTCTGACATAAACTACAGTGCATGCGCATAACCCGCCGCACGAAAGCCATGGCGTTTTTTATTGTGCTGGGCGTGTGCCTGGTAGGGCTGGCGGTAGCACTCAACGTCAGTTGGATTATTTTCCATTGGCGGCAAGTGGTGCCACTCATTCTGGGCATTATTCTTTTTGGGTTGCTGATTGCGGGGATGGTGATCAACACGATTTTTCTGGTGCGTGAAATTCGCCGCAACGAACAGCAGGACAGTTTCCTGAACGCGATTACCCATGAACTGAAAACGCCGATCGCTTCGATTCGACTTTATTTACAGACGCTGGAAAGTCGGCCGCTCGAAGAAGAGCAGCGCCGCGAGTTCTATCGCATCATGCTGGAGGACACCGACCGTTTGCTGGGCACGGTGGAGCAAGTACTGAAGGCCAGTCAGGTGAGACAGGGGAGTTCGCGGGAGAATTGGAAGGAAGTGAATTTTGCGGCAGTGGTGCGCGATGCGCTGGGATTGGCCCGCGTGCGGCAGCATCTCTCCGAAGAAGCGATGTATTTTGGCAGCGAACCGGCGGACGGGATTACGGTGCTGGGCAACGTGGAAGAACTGCGCACAGCGGTGTTCAATCTTTTCGACAACGCGATCAAGTATTCCGGCGAGAAAAAGAAAATTGTCGTGGACGTTCTGGCCCCCAACATTGATACGGTATCGCTGCGCGTGTGCGATCACGGCGTGGGTATACAAGCAAAAGAGTTGAAGCGGATCTTCAAGCGTTGTTATCGCGCGCCAAATCCGATGAGCCGGGACGTGAAGGGAACAGGGCTGGGCTTGTTTATTGTGCGGTCTATCGCACGAAGGCACGGCGGCGATGCGTATGCCGAGAGCGAAGGCGAAGGGCTGGGTAGCACGTTCACGATGCGGCTGCCGAGGATTTATCGCGCATGAGCCGGATACTGATTGTCGAAGACGAAGCGCACCTGGCGCAGGGACTGCGGTTTAATTTTGAGGCGGAAGGCCATTCGGTGCAGACAACGGACCGCGGCGAAGAGGCACTGGCACTTCTGGTGGCAAGAAAGGAAAAGTTCGACGCGCTGGTGCTGGACGTGATGCTACCGGGGAAAGACGGTTTTGCAGTAGCACGCGAATTGCGCCAGGCGAAAAATTATATTCCACTGCTGATGCTGACGGCGCGAGGACGTCCGGAAGATGTGCTGAAGGGATTCGAAGCGGGCGCGGATGATTATCTGCCGAAGCCGTTTAACCTGGCGATCCTGATTGCGCGCGTGGAAAGTTTGCTGCGCCGCAAAAGTTGGACACGCGACACGAATAGCGTCGGTGCGGACAGGCCCAAGCAGGATCCGGAATTACCCGATATTTTTCGGTTCAACGACAAACTGGTGGATTTTCGTAACTTGCAATTGCGCGCCGGGGAAAAGATGGTGCAACTGACGGTGATGGAGGCCGATCTGCTGCGTTACTTGATTAAAAATGTCGGACACCCGGTATCGCGAAAGGCGATATTGCAGGATGTGTGGAATCTGCACGAAGAAACGGACACGCGGGCAATCGACAGCTTTATCGTGCGCCTGCGCAAATACATCGAGCCAAAGCCGTCAAAACCACGCTATTTACTGACCATTCGTGGGTTAGGCTACCAATTCGTCGCAAAGCCGGAAGAATAAGTTCGACGGGCGTCTGTCTGAAAAAAGTCCAGCAGGGTGGCTCCTACAAGAAGCATCAGAGACATGGCTATTTCTGTCGCGACGAGAAGGTTGCGAACACGCTGCGTAGGGCGACCTGAGCTTCACCCGTGCAAGTTCGTAGTCGCCCCGTGCTCCTCTGGAGCTTTCCGACAACACACCGGAGAAGCCAAAAGGAGTCCAGACCTCAATCGGGGTCCAAGAATTGCTTTGTCGCGGGCAAACCGTTCCCTCCACAGACGGACGTTGATTGCAGCGACATAATGTTTGCCTTCGTGATTCTCTTCGTCGGTAAAAAGACGACCCATGGTGGGCTGTACTTTGAGGGTTTCGAAATAGGCCGCGGGGACCAGACCGACTCGCATTTGCTCCGGCTCGGCGAAATTTCCGAAACTGACATTCTTGCGCCACGCGTCATAGCCGACCATCCTCTGGAAACTATGACTGTTTTGCTCAAAGTCTCGCATGTCGAGCAGCGACGGTCCACCGGCCGCGCCGGTGCCGCGGATTGGGAACGCCATTTTTCGTTGAATAGATGCGCACAAGTTCGTCCGCCGCAGGGAACGGCAAAGGGCGAAGCATTAGCGCGTCCAGGGTGCTGAAAATGGCAGTATTGGCGCCGATACCCAAGGCAAGGGTGAGCACTGCGACTAGCGTGAAAAGCGGGTCTTTGCGAAGCGATCTTGCCGCGTACTTTATGTCACGTTGAAAGCGTTCCAGTCAAACGAGACTCCAGTTGGCGTGCACGTCCTCTTGCACCAAGGTGGTGTTGCCGAAAGCTCGTCGAGCGGCATAGCGTGCCTCGTCAGGTGACAAACCGGAATCCAGTTGCTCCTGTGCTTCGAGTTCGAGATGCCATGCCAGCTCCCGGTTCAGGTCCTTTCCCCCTTTGCGACGTTCGCGGACCGCTGCGAGCCGGGAGCCGAACCAATTCCATAGGCTCATGATTGATCTCCTGGAGCCGGCCACATCACCGTCGCGACGGCTGCGGAAAGTTGCTTCCATTTCGATTCTTCGCGCGCTAGCTGTTTCCTGCCCGCCGGCGTTAACCGGTAATACTTGAACTCACGGTTCCGTTCCTTCGCCATCTCCCACTTCGAGATGATCCAACGCTTGCGCTCCATGCGATGCAGCGCCGGATGCAGCGAGCCGTGCTCCACGAGATATGGTCCTGTGAGTCTTTGCCGGTGGGTCCACAGTAAGCGTAGGGCCGGAGGCTCTCGTCGAGGTCGCCACCGTGATAGTCAATCAAGTAGTCCGCGCGATCCACGACCTGTTTGGTGATGAGGAAGGAAGCGCGGTCCGTTTGCGTTCCGTCGGCTTTGCCTGGATAGAAGCGGTTCATGCTCTTGTTATCTACCGGATTGACGTGCGGGACTTTTTGTTCGAACGAAGCAATGTTGACCAGCGGAATCAGGATGACCGTGCCCGAAACCTGGGCGGGGTCGAGATCAACGATCAATCTTTCCACAGCAATAACGGAAACGTATTCCG
>WNFQ01003309.1_pt1 | contig 12704 bp, 14 predicted proteins | sample 5400171 | NCBI WGS metagenome assembly WNFQ01 (sample SAMN13153356, study PRJNA577476) | soil metagenome | isolation source: 20 cm soil under Madrone tree | place: USA:California | collected 2016-06-14
ACGGCTTCGATGCTGGAGCCAGGTTCGACACGGCCGGCGCTGCGCACGTGGACAAATACCGGGACGCTGCGCTCGGCGGCGAGGCGAAACATCTGAATGACTTCGAGGCGACTAGCACCCGGCGTATATTGGATGCCCATGCCGACGCCAAGCCCACCGGCATCGAGTTCGTGGCGCAGGCGGTCCTCGATCTTTTGAATCTGCTCGGCGGTTGCCGGTAGATCGGTGGCCGGGCCTGCGGCCGGCAGAAGCGTACCTTCGGGAAGCGGCGCGCCGAAAATCAACGCACGGGCCGCAACGTGGCTGGCCGAGCTGCCATAGTTGACCAGAGACTGCCCTTGCTTGCTCTTGAGGAAGGCGGCGACGTCAGGTGAGCCGATTTCCATCTCAAGCGCGGTGGTGACGCCATCGAAAGCCTTAACTCGACCGCTGTCGACGTCCTGTCCGTGCTGGTGAAGATCAATGAAGCCGGGCGCGACCACTAGGCCTTTGGCATTCAGCACACGCTCGCCCGCCAGCGGCTCGGCAGAGATGCGTGCAATCTTGCCGTTGGTGACGCCCACGTTGCGGGTGGCGTCGAGGCCCGACTCAGGGTCCAAGATGCGGCCGCCATCGAGCACGAGGTCATATCTCTCGGCGAAGGAGGAAGTGGCGGCAAGGAGCAGTATTAGCAGGAGGATTGGTGTGCGCATAGCCTGTGGCTATTACGGCAAAACCCATGTACTCACCCAAGGACGCGCGTAAGCTAGTAATGAAAGCTCATTGTCTTTTGGGGTTTCCTGCAAGGGAGATCGGAAATGGAATATGCTTCTGGGTTGATCAAATTGAAGCCGGGATCGGAAAAGAAAGTTGAGGAGTGGCGCAGCACGATGGCCTCGAGGCTCGATGAGGCTGCCGCAACATTGCAGGACGAGGATGTACAAGTTGAATCGTGGTTCACTCTCGAAATGGAAGGGAATAAATATTTGCTCTGGTATTTGCGCGCCAAGTCGATCAAACGTGTCTTCGAAGTACTTCAAAAGCTAAAACATCCAATCGACCGATTTCATGTTGCCCTTATGGCGGAAATTACAGCGGACGACGGAAATATCATCGCTCAACCGCTAATCGACATTCCACGTCGCTTGAGTACTTTGTAAACATAGTCGGGACTTTTGCTCGTCGGCTGGCAGGGCGGCGAAATCCTCCGGGACGTGCTGACGAATGATGAAAGGGGGCGTAGTCATCAAGAACGAGCCCCAAGCACCGCAGGGACTGCCATAGAACCTGAATGACCGCTTCGTGGCAGAGTTTCAGCGCCCCGACTGTCCGAGTCGGGCCGGGAAGAGCCCGATTGTGGGCTCCATACCCGCCATTCGCCGCGATTATTGGCAAATCGACTGAGAGCGTCGGTCGAACGGTCAGAGCCGACCCGTTGCGGTCCTTTGTGACTGCCGGGTTTCGGGATCTAGAATCAGCGATGCATGCATTGATCGTTCACTTGGTGAAACGACATATGATGATCGAATCCGGTGGCGCCGGTCCAAATCAGCGAGGTAGTTAGCACAGCAAGAAAAAATTGGCTCTGTTTGACTCGAACAACTTGCATGAGAGATATGATGAGTCCAGCCAGGTTAACCAACGCCGCCACGAGCAGGATGGGCGCTACGAGAAGGAAAAAGTACCATGGGTCGCCTGGCGCGAAATCGCAATGTTCCCAGCCTGGCGGCGGCCATATACCGCTTGCAACCCACAACCATAACGCCACAGCGGTCATGTTCCCGACCAACCATATCCACGTGGAGCGTTTTATATCCGGCATGCGACTCCTTACTAGGCGGCTGCTGCTAGAGATCAATGCAGGCGCCGTACCGACAGCCGATCATCTGAATTAATACCGAGCCTATTATTAGAACTGCAGCAAGTCCGCAGATGAGAGCCACTGCCATTTTCAACTTCGGCGTTGCAACCTTACTTAGACGGATACCCGAAATTGCCCCGAACACCGCTAGCGACGCAACGGTCGGGAACAACCCCCAGTAGGGAACAATCGGCCTGCAATCCGGGATGAGCCTCCTTACCACCCATAGCGGACGATGCGGCGACGGCAACCCCGGAGTATGATCGGGCGCACGGCTGGAGACCGCCGCTCACCGGGGGATGTCCCATGAGTAACGATCCGTTTACGGATTTCAAGCGCAAGCAACGCGAGTCCTGGACCACGTTCGCGCCGACGGCCACCTTCACGACGCCCGTCGCGGCTCATCTCGTCCTCTTTGCCGGCATCCGGGCTGGCGAGTCGGTGCTCGATGTGGGCACGGGTACCGGCGTTGTCGCGGTGACAGCCGCGCGAACGGGGGCGCGGGTCAGCGCGCTTGACCTGACGCCTGAACTTCTTGTGGAGGCTCGCGAAAATGCCAGGATTGCGGGGCATCCAGAGATCACCTGGCAGGAAGGTGACGCCGAGACACTCCCCTACCCGGACTCCTCCTTCGACGTCGTGGTCAGTCAGTTCGGCCACATGTTCGCGCCGCGTCCGGAAGTTGCCGTCGCCGAGATGCGTCGCGTACTGAAGCCTACCGGAAGGGTCGCGTTCGCCACCTGGCCGCCCGAGCACCTGGTCGGCCGGATGTTCGCCTTGATCGGCCGCAATTCATCGCCCCCACCTCCGGGCGTTGCTCCACCCCCGCTCTGGGGAAACCCCGCGGTCATCAGCGAACGGCTGGCGGGCGGGTTCAGCGAGCCTTTCTTCGAGCGGGGCACGATGGTGTATCCGGCATTGAGTCTCGCTCACTATCGCCGGTTTATCGAGGCCTCCATTGGCCCGATGCGCAAGGTCGTCGAAGGTCTCGCGGACGCGCCTGATCGGCTGGCCCGGGTCCGCGCCGATTTCGAGGCGCTGGTCACACCTTACTATGTCGATAACCAGGTCCAACAGAGCTATTTACTGACGCGCGCCCCCGCGCGTTGAGTGCCCGAAACTGAGTCGCTCATGCTGCGGTTCAGCTTCGACTAACCGAATCCCCACGTTTGAGGACCGAGAGTCGCGGCCTCTGAGAAGCGCTGCGGCACCGGCCCGGGCTTCACTGTACTGCTCAGCAAGACCAAGCTGCCAGAGTGACTGTCCTTGGAATCGACGGCCGCTTTCCAGAAAATCCTCGTGCGCGCGAGTGACCACTTCTGGCCCCGTTCTGTGCCTGTCGCGCAGCGACGGCGCGCCAATGCGAACTTTTGACCCAAGTCGACGATCACGAGCGGCCGCTTCCGAACCGATTACCGAACAGCAAACCCACAGAGGCTACGGCATCTGGTCTGGCGGCCTCACTCGACCTCGACGATCATCTCAACCTCCACGGCACTGTTGAGGGGAAGTCCCGCCATCCCTACGGCCGAGCGCGCGTGTTTGCCGATCGCGTCGCCAAAGACTTCCACCATCAAATCAGAAAATCCATTGATCACGCGCGGCTGATCACCAAAACCCTCTGGAGAATTAACCATGCCCAAGACTTTGACGATGCGTTTGACGCGATCAAGGCTGCCAATAGCGGCTCGTACCTTCGCTAACATGAGTAACCCCACCTGCCGAGCTGTCTCGTAGCCCTCCTGCACGGTGATGTCCTTGCCAACCTTGCCTTTGAACTTCCATTCGGCACCAGCGGTGTTTCCGGCAAGGAATAGTAGTTTTCCTACTTGCACTGAGGTCACATAGTTCGCTGCTGGCGCCGGCACGGGCGGCAATGTGATGTTCTTTTCCTTGAGTCGCGCCTCCGCGCTGGCGGCGCTCTGCGCCAGCGCATGCCCCGACGTCGCGGCTAGGACTAGCATTGCGTAGACACATATATTTACCAGCGTCTTCATTGTCATCTCCCTGTTACGTCGTCAACTTGTCTCTCCGCCTTGTTAATTTAGCTTAACGGAAGTTACGAGCGACCCCTTAGCGGCAATCAGTTCAGTGCATTCAATGACAGGCCTTGGCCGACAGCGCCAGTTCGCAATCCAATTTCCAGCAAACGTCGGCATCTGGCAGGTCTCGACCCAATGACGACGGTCGCGGATGGCCGCTATATGGCACGCAATTTCAAGGTTGCGGGCACCACGAGTCCTCCTGGAATGTAGAACCGACTCGTTCTTGAAGAACAGTTCTTTACGCTCAGAAGGTCCAAGTCACGCCGATTGATAGCAGGTCAGGGTCGCCTCCACTCACGCTAATTCGCTCATATTCCAGGCGAATACCAATTGCCGATAACTTGGCTTGGATGCCAGCTCCGTATGCGAAGCGCGCATCGGTTTGATCGCGATGAACCGCTACGGGGTACGCAGCGCATGTGAGAGGCGACCAGCAACCGAAAGCGCCAGCAGCATCTACACTGGTTTGTAGACGCGCCACTCCAGCTTTTGCATACACATCAAGGATAGGTATCGGAATCGGTGCATAGACAATTCCAAACGCTGTGGCGGCCTTAGACCGAAGCGCGGCGTTATAAGCAAGACCGAATCCCGCCGGCGGACCCTGCGAGGCCATCGGATGACCGAAGTCGGTGTATGCGAGCTCGGCTCCGACCAAAGAAATAGGTCGCAACCCGGCAAATACCTTCCAACCAGTGGCGCTCTTCGAGACAGAGACGGGAGCCGGTGACGGATTTGGGGGATACGGTCCGATGAAATCTAGTTGATTTGCTCTCAGGTGCGATTGCCCGACCGATCCGCCAACGTACATGCCAAGCAAATCGTCCGCCAGGGCGTTCCCACCGAGTGGCCCAAGAAGCGCGATGGTTGCGATGATTGAGGCGCTGGTATGTGTGCGGGTTGGGGTCCTGGTAGCTTGGCGCATAGAAACACATCCTTTGCTTGGCAACCCGCAGCGAGCAACCATAATACAACGCCGTAGCACCACCTTCGTTGACTTGGAAGCAGCGCTCGGTCTAATTTCTACGAAAACTATCCGCCACTCCTATCCGCCATTCATTGCCTCTGGTTGAATCGTACGCGCCGCCGTCGAATCAAACTGTCATTACTCCGTGAAGAATTGTTGTCGTCTGTAACGTTTTAGGTGCCGGCGTCAATGTCTGCTATACCGCAGGCATTCGTCTGAGGCTAATGACCGTAGATGGCCGGCAGTTGCCCGATGCGGTCAATTCGCGGTCACGCTCCGTTCCCGTTGGCGGCCAAGAGCAGCTATCGGACATTTCAATTGGATTCCGTTGGTGCGGATGCTACGGGTGCGCACCTGTGGTCGCAGGAAGCATGAGTTTTGTGACAGCTATGGACGTGATTGCGAGCGAATTTTTGCGCCAACGCCTCGATTGACGGATACTCACGCAAACAGACCTGGGAATCTGGGGAATCTCGGGTGAATAATTCTTAGCGTCCAAATTCGCGTTATGGCAGTGCAGCGACACGAGCGACGGGAAGAGATGAATATGGCGCTCCATTTGGACGAGCGGCCCTCCAGTATCGACTGCGCTCCAGCCACGGCGGCCGCTTGGCTGAAATCGTCTGAAGGACTCGTCTCAAGGGAAGGATAGAACATGTACCATATGCGTGTTTTTTTGCCGCTCACTCTTATCATACTGTTTGCCGTCTCTCCGCCACAGGCTGTAGCGGCCGACTATACCTTCACTCGCATTGATATACCCTTTGCCGGCGCTCTCGATATGGTGCTTAGCGGGATCAATAATCGCGGGCAGATTGTCGGCTGGTATCAGGATGCAGACGGCGTCCTACATGGTTTTTTGATCGATGAAGGGATCGTCCGCAAGATTGACGTGCCCTTTGCCGGGGTGAGGTTCACTCAAGTGGTTGGTATCAATGATCGCAGCGAAATTTCCGGTTTATTTGGTGATGCGACCGGCAATCACGGCTTTCTTGACAAACAAGGGCATTTCAGCGCCTTCGACGTCCCCTTTGCCGGCGCCTTCGCAACTCAGGCTGCGGGTATTAATACCCGTGAGCAAATCGTAGGCAATTGGCTTATTTCGGGCCTTGTTAGCCACGGCTTTCTTAACAACCGGGGAACCTTCATCTCGATCGACGTACCCTTTGCCGGCGTGACCGGTTCGACCGCTTACGGGATCAATGACCGCGAGCAAATCGTAGGGAACTATAATGACGCGACGCACCCGGGGCCTCGAGGCTTTCTTGATGACAGGGGGCGATTCATCTCGATCGACGCGCCGTTTGCCGGGGTGTTCACCACTGAGGCTACGGGTATCAATGACCGCGAGCAAATCGTCGGCACCTATGGTGATGCAACCGGCGACCACGGCTTTATCTACCGGCGGGGGCACTTCAGTTCAATCAATGTGCCTGGCGCCGTCGACACCCTTACCAGTGGGATTAATGACCGCGGGCAAATCGTCGGCACCTATGTTGACGCAAATTTCCTTCAAATCCACGGGTTTCTCGCAGATCCAGTTTGCAATCATGAGGAAGAGACCGATGATTGCGATCATGAGGAAGAGATCGATAATCACAGCCGAGCTGAATTAGGCCTAGGCGACGAGACTGGCCTTCCTTCGCTGGCGTTGGAAGATTAAGGCGGACGCCGCGAAGTGGCTCGGCGGCCTAGCCGCCAAGAATAGTCTGGCAAGGGGTGGAAGCGAGTCAAATGCACGGCATCACTTGTCAGTTACTCTCCGGTATACCCTCACTTGATTCCCGTCCGAGTATGACATGCCGCCAGCGGTGAACCGAAACTCCCGTGGTCCGTTCTTGGCGCGAAAGCGGATCTCGTTGTTCTCGATGCTTGTCGCAAAGGGGCGCAGCCCCTCCCAAGGCAAGTTTTCTGACACGGATGTTCCGGCTGCTGTTTGTGTAACCATGCTAGACCGTTCATAGCGATACGAGACTTCCCTGGTTCCAATATGTAGATGCCATAGCCTGCGACAGTTGTTTTGTTAGGCTCTTGCGCCCAGTCGTGGGAAATAAACATGATGTGGCCATTGAGCAGAACGGTACGGGCGTCGACTAACGGTGGGCGAAATATCTCTCCGTGACGATGCCATTCCTGAAGAACGTACACACCTTCGATGCGCGCCTTCAGCGCCTCAACAGACGGCTCTTCCGCCCGATCAAAAGCGAATGAAGCTAACGCTAAGATGCCGAAAACCTGCAAGGTCGCGAGCATTTGGATTTGCGATCGATGAATCAGGTTCATCGTCTGTTTTCCTACGAATTACAAATCGAGATCGTCCTCCGGTCCGTTGCGTCGTAGCTCGAGGTCTCTCTCGATTTTTTGAGTCGGAGCGGGCGCAGGCGTGTTTGGCGGTGCAGTGCCCTGCCCCGGCGTCTTGGTCATGAGTTCCGACACTACGGCCTGCCGCAGCCTCCAGAGGTCCGACGCAGATGGACCGGTGTCGACCCCATATAGGTAGTCCGTGAACGGCGGTTATCGGGAACTACGATCTGGGGATCGTGTGCGCTGCTCATTTGGCACCATCGCCGCTGTGACCATCGTGGCTGCTACCGTCGCCGAAACTTTCGCCCCGGTGACCATGGTCGCTTTCCGGACCAATACCCGGCAGCCACGGTCCCTCTTCGTGACGAGCGGGATCGCGTGCAGCGGAGTTGCGATCATGAGCCCAAACGCTAAGAACCAAAATGGCGCCGACCAATGGAACCAACCAGACGAGCCCCAATTGCAGCGTCTTCTGGGAGCCGCTGTAAACACCGGATCGCATCAGACACACTGTTGCGACAAGGTTTAAGATGGTCACCACGGTCAGGAGAAGGGAGAACAGCGCTACGGTTGAGTTGACCAACGGACACTCTACCGGCGATTAGGAGGAAATAGGGCCATTGGATTGGCATTGCCGAGCAAACCGCCCCGAACATCGACTCCCCGGCGGATGAGGTGCGCAACCGAACTCGATTTTGATCGTCCTGGAAACACAGGGTCCGTTCTAATTAGCAGGAGACGGGCCGAGGACGCGCGTCGGTAATTTTGCAGGTTTCGTCGGAAGCTTCCCGCGCCGCCACGCACTCAACGTCTGCTGAAGCTCCATGGCGTTTGCCAGCCGGTTTAGCTTCGCGTTATCAAGCTCTTCCAAGTCAACGTCATGCAAGGCGGGAGCGGTCAGCGTGCTTCGAGGACTCTCGGCAAGGTACAACCAATCAAGGAGCGCTTTTTCTGCGCTGGCCTGTGGATGCATGAGGCTTCGCTCCAGATCAAGTCGATCTTCGATCGACCCTGCTTCGAGCATTCGCCGGGGCATCGCTCGAATGAACACATTTCCTTGCGCGGTCTCAATAAGCCCCACCCGAGGACGGACCGGTCCTGTATCCAAGGGCACCACTGCGGTCACGCCGGCTGGAGGATTGTTGTAGATGCCTGCCTCATCCAAGGCGCTGTTGAGCGACACCACAGCATCGCGGCGAAGAAAGGGCACGGCATCCGCCAGACGCCCTGCAGGAGAGGTGAAGCGATTGAGATAAAGTCCACGCGTCACTGGCAGCAGTCGGCCGCGTTCCAGCGCATCGTTGATCCACAAATACAACGTCTGCTTTGGAACGACTTCTCCTCGACTAATGTGTGCCGCACGCTCAATGGCCGTGAGAGTCAGCGCCGAGGGGGCGCCCACTTCCGAGAGCTGTCTTTCAAGCGCCTGCTTCCAGGGTGTCATGAGGGCTTACCTTGCATCGCATAGTCGTCCAATAGATCGGCAAGCTCGCGGCGCACGCGAGCGCGCATGGCGTCCCACTCGGCCTCGTCAATCCGTCTCAGCAACTCAGCGTCTGCCAGCATTTCGGTTCTGAAGAATTCGTAGCTCATCGACGCAAGCTTTTCTTCAACCGCCCGCGAGGCATCGGGTGGATCAACCTGCGCCTGTGCGAGTGCCCATTCGATCAAGGCACCACCGGGGCGATGCTTTGGCAACAAAAGGTTTAGATCCGTTACATCGCGCGCGGCGGTGCGGCCTAAAAGTGCGGCGAGCTTCATCGCCACCAGAGTTTCCTCGTCGTAGAGATCGACGTAGTAAGTGCCAAGGCCGAATGCGGAGACACCGGACACGGTCGCTTGCCGTACCTCTCCGGGAGGGGGCGGTCGGCGCGACACCTCGACCTTCATGTGAAAGGGCTCTCCGTGGGCGGTGCGCCCACTGACCTTCCATTTCGGCGAATACCTCGGCCTTCCCGGGCTCTGATATCCTCGCATCCTGCGCGCTGTCCGAAGGGCGGCGGCAGCCAGCCGGTCAACCACAAGTCTGGGATCCCGGACGTGTGATCGGAGTGATAGTGGGTAAGGAACAGGACATCGATCTTCCCCGGCGGTACTTTCACCTGCCAAAGTCTAACGGGAGCACCGCGGCCGGCATCGATCAGAAACTTTTGATCGCCTGCCTCGAAGAGAGTACTTGGCCCGAACCGATCGGGCCGTGGGATGGGCGATCCCGTGCCGATCAGTGTCACTTTGAAATCGCTGTCGGCGCGAACTTCGATGGTAGAAAGCATGCCAAAAAACAGGCACACAGTTCCGATAGCAAGCAATGACCCCCGCATATCGCGCTCCCTGGCTTGATTTCCTTTTCACTGAACAGTAGCACAGGTGTACCGGAGCGCTTGGCAAGTTACGGAGCCACGATTGCCGCCGCCACTACGCTTATCCGCGGCTCAACTTTTCGTAACCTAGTATTCTGCTAGGGCTACCTTTGCTCGGTCCATATATGGCAAGCAGACGGGCATACTTCGGCGCCGAATACCTCCCCACTGCCCCGGCGGGAACTCGCACGACGTCGCCGGGCTGCGCCTCGACTGTTACGCCGCCGCATTCTACGAACAGCTGACCTTCTATCACGAAGTTGTACTCACTGTGCGGATGTTCATCGGTCCACGATTCCGCAGTCAGTTCCCACTCAAACAGCGCCGGCTCGGACCAACCGCCTTGCAGTGGCGGCATGATGACCCGACATTTCGGCTTGTCGTGCCCGCTCAATTCGGTTCGAGAATATTTCGTCGGCGTGTTCGCAGCGTCGGCCATTGCACTGTTCTCCTGTTCTGATGCCTCGGGACCCGGATTATATATGGGAGCTTGCCAATCGCCGCAACTCTCGGGAAGTGGTCTCTGCCGCCAACTCAGCCAAGGCCGACCCAAAGGAGTCGGTCAAGTGTGTCGCCTTTAAGACAACTGATACCTGGATGCAGGGCTGGACGGCGACGAGCCGACTAACTCTCGACAGACACTCCGATACTGTCGTCCTTGCGCCGCCGCCCGTTGCCAAAGGACCCGGAGCGCGCATCATCGAGGAACAATCGGCAACAAAATTGACGATAATTGTTGCGAGGAATGATGGATCGTCTGCATCGCGACTACCGGAGAGTCATCCGTAGCTGCGTCTCTTCCAGTATTCGTATTTCGGTCATACCGCGGAACCTACCACGGCGAGTCCGAGGTCGGCCTTAAGGGACTTGGAATAGGGCAACCGGACCAAAATCGTCGGCATCGGCTTATCGGTGACTGGATGGTACAGCTCCGCCTGCAGCCGCACCCCATCCGAGGTCGTCATTGGTACCTCGTGGTCAACTCGCACAGCGTACTCGGCGGGCCTCACGGCGTCGCGCGGCAGTACCATATGCCCGATGATGGCTTGGCAACCCGCCAACATCACGATCGATGTAATCCAACAGAATTGAATCGCGCGCTTCGAAAGAAACTGCGTCAAGTTCGGGCATCGCCGGTGACGTGAAGGCCCAGCCCGGGTCTAGAGGCGAGATCCGACTCGGAGAGATCAATCACACCGCCTGCTCCAAACATGAGCGGCGGTTCGGCGACGTCATGTACGATAAGATGAGTGCCAAAGGCTCCCTCCTGAGCAATCAATCGCTCGCCGGCCATTTGCGCCAGGGTGAGTGCAGCGCGCGTGAGCACGCTGGTCTCGCCCACGTGTGCTCCGACAATGATTCCGAACCCCCGTTTTTGTACGGCTTGCAGCAGTTCGAGCGACCGCAGCAGGCCGCCCATCTTGGATACCCGGCAATTGATGATCCATTGTCCCGGCGCGGAAGGTATCTGCACGAGGTGATCCCGTTGCGAAACGCTCTCGTCCAGGATGATGGAAATACGCAGCGCATTCGCTACTTGAGCCATGCCATTAAAGTCCCCGGGCTGAAGGGGCTCCTCAAGCGCCACGAATTGAAATGGCAGCGACCGTAGATCGGCAATGCAAGTCTTGGGGTCCCGCCAGAGATTGTTGGCGTCGGCGCGAACTGCGTCCCCCGGGACGCCGGCATCGCTTAGCGCCTGCACTTTTTCGCGGTTTGCCTGCATGTCCGGCGCAAGCTTGATCTTGAATGTCCTAAATCCCACCTCCAGGAATTGCTGGAGCTGCGCAGAAAATAGTGGAAGGGGACCGTCCCCGATCACAGCCGTGTATTGAAAGCGGCCCTGGAGTTCCGGCACCTCCAGGATCCGTTCCACAGGAACGCGCTGGAGCTTGCCGAAGAGATCGAGAAAAGCCAGCTCCACTGCGGCCCAGGCGGCAGGATGGGCATCGATCGCAATGGCATGTTGTTCGACCCAGTGTCGAAGGGCTCGCACGTCTTGAATGTTGGCGAGCCAGTCGGCGCGGTGGCGTTCGACGAAGGTGAGCGCACTACTGATGCTCTCTCCCGTGACATACTCGCGCGGACAGCCTTCGCCGTAGCCCCTCCCGCCGTTCGCGTCCGTCACAGTGACCCAGAGTGATTGCATCGCATGGCGTTCAGCGGAAGCGTGCTTGAACGCACCCTTGAAAGGGATGGCGAGTTCCGAGGCTTCAATACGTTGCAGCATCATGGCGACGCCAGATCGACCCACGGGTCAAGCTCGAACGAGAAATCCTTTCGATAGCCGAGCGCCACGGTCTTGAATTGCCCTTCACGCTGGCCTTGCCGGACGCAATGCTGCTTGTAGGCGTCGCCCGCACCGCGACCTAGCCAGCACAACACCACAGGATTGAGCCTTTGGCTCTCACGCTTGGCCTGGTATTCCATGTTGAGCTGCGCCAATTCGCGATCGATGGCGAGCGCCGTCACCAAGCCATCTGGTTTTGTCGTGCCTTCTGGTTCCAGGTACAGGATATACCGTGTGTTGGTCTCATCGGCCAGCATCATCACAAAGGATGCCGCAATCTGAGAGCGATCCAGGACTGCACGCACCGCCGTCAGGGCCTGTGATTCGTACAGCTTCTCACCGGTGAGGCTGGTGACCCCCTTGCCTTTCTGAACAAAGCGCAGTAGGGGCGTGCGGTGTAGGCGTCCCACGACGCGAACCAGATCATTGATGAAATAGCGATACAGCCCCGACGGCGTGGTTACGATCACGTAGTAATCGCGGCCCTTGTTCAGTCGCTCGAGAGTCAAGTATTCCAGGTCCCCACGATCCCATCGATCACGCTCGACGAACTCGAAGAAATGTGTATCCAGAGTGGGAAGACCGGTGCCCGAACGCCTTCCCAAGGTGATGGTGCCGCGAAATTCGCTCGCAATATAACCAATGTCGATAATCTGCGCGGCTGGCGGTAGTTCCCGCCGCAGGGCATCGACCGCCACACCCGAGCTGCCGAAAGTCCAGGTACCTACCAAGCGCAGTCGCGGCCACAGGTCAGCAATGGAAGGTGTCTTGCCACTCGCTCGAAGTCTCTCGAGGTCCGCCGCACGCTGGGCATCACGGACCAAGCGCCCGGCGACGGCAGCCGCCACTTCCCTAGGAAGTTCGGCGCTGCGGCAAAATCCGCCATGTCGCAAGTCGT
>WNFQ01004342.1_pt1 | contig 12704 bp, 30 predicted proteins | sample 5400171 | NCBI WGS metagenome assembly WNFQ01 (sample SAMN13153356, study PRJNA577476) | soil metagenome | isolation source: 20 cm soil under Madrone tree | place: USA:California | collected 2016-06-14
GGCTGGTACTGCGACGCCTGCGAACTGCCGATGCTGGAGGAGGACTATGAAGAATGAAGTTCTTTGAAAAAAATGATAGCAGGATCGGCGTCGCTGCTCATCTCGCTCGCACGCACGACGGCGGGCTGATAGTCGACACCTTGGTGCTTATGGATATACAGGGCGACGAAGAACTGTGCCGCGCGCTGTTTGGCGACCTGCAGCAAAAATATGTTGGCAAGCCAAAGCACGTCTGGGACACATGAGAAAGAAGAAGGAAATTCAGACGCTCGGCCTGACCGAGCGGGTCAAGAAGGTGCGTGCTACGAGTGCGCCTCGCGCACGCGCAGCACATACTGGCATGAACACCTACGTGCCGCCACGCGGCGCGGGCCGCGTCATCATCACGCCGGATCAGGAGCCGCTGATGCCACCGAAGTCTGATTGGGTGAGACCGGATCAACTCCCCGACCTGCACGGCGTCGATGAGATCGCACTCGATACAGAGACGGTCGACAAGGGCATCTCGGGTGGACTCGGTCCGGGTTGGGCGCTGGGTCTGGGCCACGTGGCTGGCGTCGGCGTGGCGTGGAGAACTGGAACAGAAATCCAAAGGATTTATGTTCCGGTACAGCACCCGGACACCGACAACTTCCCCAAGGAGCAAGTCGCGCGCTGGGTAACAGATATAACTCGTAAGAGACGAGTTATATTCTTCAACGCCGGATACGACATCGGATGGCTGCACGCCGACATGGGAGTCCCTATCCCCCCGGTCATCGACGATGCGTCGTGCGCGGCGTTCCTTGTCGACGAGAACCGTGACGACCTTTCACTCGACGGTGTGTGCGCTTGGCGGGGGGTGCCCGGCAAGGACCTCGCCGCCTTGCGCGAGGCGGCGCGGGCGTTTGGCTACCCGGAGAAGGACGCCGTCAAGATCATAGGCAAGCTGCCCGCGCGCTACGCGGCGGCCTATGGCTCGCAGGACCCGGTGAGTACGCTGCTGGTGAGGGATTCACTTAGGCCAGAATTAGCCAAGCAAGGGCTAATTCTGGCCTATCAAACTGAGATGCGCCTGGTGCCGCTGATGCACGCGATGCGCAGGACCGGGATCAGGATCGATACCGACCGCGCGCTGCAATTTCAGGGGCGGCTGGTGGCGCGTGCAGATCGGGCGCTGGCCGACTTGTCAGAACGATTAAAGATGCGCGTTGGTATCGACGAGGTGCGCAGTCACTTATGGTTGGTTAAGACCTTCGACATGGAGCGCGTGCCGGCCGGGCGTCGCGGTGATAAAGCGACCTTCGAGCGCGATTGGATGCGCCGGTCCGAGCACTGGCTGCCGCGACTGTGCGCCGAGGCGCGGCAGTGCATGGACATGCACGACAAGTTCGTTGGTCAGTATCTACTGAACTTTGCGCACAACGGGCGCGTGCACGCATCGGTGAACCAGTGGCTCTACGAGGAGGGTGGCACGCGGTCGCACCGTTTGAGCTATGCAGACCCACCGCTGCAGCAGGCACCGTCGCGACCAGAGCCGTTCGACGGCTGGGACCTGACCGGTGAGAACGCCTTGGAGTACAGGTCGTGCTTCCAGCCTGAGGAGGGTCAACTGTGGTTCGGCCCCGACTACTCGCAGCAGGAGTACAGGCACATCGTGGCCGATGCCGAGAAGCACGGTATGGAGAAGGCTGACGTTGCGGCACAGAAGTATCGCGATGATCCGAAGACCGACTTTCACCTCCTCGTAGCCGAGCTGACCGGGCTGGGGCGACGAGCAGCCAAGGACTGCAACTTTGCCAAGGTGTTCGGTGCTGGCGTTCCTAAGTTTGCGGTCATGACCAACAAGCCACTGGAGGAGGCAGCGGAGGTCATGGGCACCTACGACAAGGAGCTACCGTTCGTAAAGCAGCTGTCGGCCAAGTGCCAGCACTTCGCCGACCGCAAGGGCTACATCAACATGTTTGACGGCGCGCGGTCGCACTTCAACTCGTGGGAGGTATCATGGCTCAGCAAGGACGAGCGGGCGCGCGGGCGCGACGAGGGCTATTCGATGTCTGCTTGTTCGCTTCAAGAAGCGAAAAGCAGACAACAGATAGTCGGCCATCCGTGGGCGGGTGAGCGTCTCAAGCGGGCCTTCACCCACAAGGCGATGAACAGAAGGATTCAGGGCAACGCCGCACGGCAGATCAAGCTGGCGATGGCGCAGTGCCGGGACGAGGGGCTAGTGCCCATGCTCCAGATGCACGACCAGCTGTGCTTTTCTGTACCGCCAACTGAAGACGGGAAAAAAATGATTGACCGAATTGTTGAGATCATGCAAACGGTCTACCAGTGCAGCGTGCCTTTTTTGGTGGATGCTGATGTAGGGTTAACGTGGGGGGACGCTAAAAAGCAGAACTTTGAGACAGCACTAACAAAAATGAAAGAAATTCATTAACCAAATGGTCTCAAAATATCGTTCGGGGGCAGAGCTGGGTATAACCCTTGGGAAAATGGCCCAAGGGCCAAGGCGGCGACCTTCGGATAACCCGAAATTTGGCCTGTGGATAACTTGGAAGATAACCCTTGTTTCCAGTCCACGGAGGAGTATAGTGCGGGTACGGGTAGCCAAGTGCAAGTGGTTGTAACAGACCCCCACCACTACCTAGTAGAGCCCACTCGGACGCACACCTGTTTCCAACGTCCCTGCCGCCAAGTGGTAACGGCAACTGATCACGCTGCGCGATGAGACACTCGCGGGATGGTCGAGGCCCGGTCGAAAAACTGGGCGGGCAATAAAAATCAAAAACGCAAGTTAATGTGTCGTGGGACTCGATGATGGGTCCGACGAAAGGGAAGACACGAAGCGGCCGGAAGGGTAGCCGAAAAGGCAAAGTCCCCTGAGTCCCACCCACCGAATACAGGTGGCGAGCCAGCAGAAACAGAACCCTTTCTTCGGACTCATCATTGAGCATCATGGCACATTGCCGTGCGCTTTTGCACGATAGGAGGTTGACCATGAATGACCGACTACTGACACAAGCACGTACCTGTTTGATCGGGGCGCGTGAACGACTGGCAATGCATCGTCGGCTCGGACAACTCAATTCCAATGACCACGATTTACTGGCCCATGCCGAGCAGGACTTTCGCGACGCGCTCGATCGCGCGTGGGAATTGCAATGCATGACCTTGGGTATGTCGCTGTAGTTCATCGAAGGCAGCGCACGCGCGCTGCCCCACGATGCACTTTCGCATCTAGGAGAAAACCCAAAATGTCAAAGTCAGCGAAGAAGATGAATAAGACTGCCAAGGTCGTGTCGCTCATGCACCGCGCAACCGGAGTGACCCGCGAGCAGGTGCTCAAGGCTACCGGCTGGACCGCAGTGTCCATGCAGCAGGTCGCGAAGCAGGCTGGGGTCAAGTTGCGGGTGGACTCCAAAGAGCGCCCCTTCACTTACCGCGCAGTGTGAAGTCCATCGGCATGTGCCCCGCAAGCGCGCGGCACATAGCGATGCACTCTCGCATCACAGGAGGTTGAAACCATGTCACGCAAGATCATCATCGCGCTCCGCAAGTACGAGCTGGATCAGTACCGCAAGGGAGGCAGCAAGTGAAGCACAGGAAAACATACGCGGCACTCAAGGAGTATGGCTTCTCAGCGTACAAGACGCTGGAGATTATACTCGACGCAAGCCGGGGCGACGAGCACGCCCTGCTGCTGGCCAAGACCGTTCTGCTCATCATGAGGGAGAACGCACAATGAGAACAGTCTTGAATCCAAAGGTCAGGGAGCGAGAGCTGACCATCGAGGACGCCGTCTCGGAGGCATGCGGCGAGATCGCGTCGCTGGCCGAGGAGATGCGCGAAGCCTACGACAACACGCCGGAGTCGCTGCAGCAGAGCCCGGTGGGCGAGGCGCGCGGCGAGGCCGCCGACGCGCTGGAGAACATCAGCGAGCTGGACGTGCCCGAGGAGCTGCAGGGCGACGAGTTCAAGGTCCGGTGGCGGGTGCACTTGCTGACTCCCAAGCAGCAGATGAAGCAGAGTCGCTCGGCGCGGTGCGCCGAGGCGGTTACGACGCTGGAGCAAGTGGTGGAGCGGCTCTCGCTGCTGCAGGACGACTTGGCCTACACCTGGGCGGTGCGCGAGGCGGCAACAGCATTCATCGACGACGTGCAGGGCGTCATCGACGACGCCGAGGGCGTCGAGTTTCCCGGCATGTACGGGTAGGGAGGAATACATGAACATCAACGACGAGGAGTTCGAAAAGCTGCGCAAACAGGTTAATGCCGTCAGGCGAGCAGTACTGGACAACGAGATCATGCTGGCGCGGCGATTCGTGGAGGACCTCAGCGACACGCTGAACGCCATCGAGGATCGGCACATGGCCGACACCATTGGCGAGTACGACGACGGAGAGGATCAAAGCTGCGCCACAGTTCCTTGCAAATGGTGCGGAACCCCTACGCCGATGACAGGCACAACAGAGGAATGCAACGCTCATTGGGAGCTGCGTAGCCGCATCGAGCACGAGCCAAAGATGGCAGTAAAAATGTTGCGCGAGCTGTTCCCAAACGTGTCCGTGACTGAGTGGTGGGATTTTAAGGATTTACGCTATATGAAACAGTATGCAAAACCCAAAGAAAGGGAAGAAGCAATGACCGAATTCTTCGCCGAGCGCATCAGCATGGTCGGCACGCGTCACGTGTGCCAGTGCTGCGGACGCGCACTTACCATCATCGGGGAATACAATGAACCCCCCGGTTACGACTACGTTTTCGATGGCGAGCCGGGGGTGCGGTGGATTAGTAACCACGCCGCAAGCGTCAAGTTCACGAAGGAAGTGCGGGAGCCCCGCACCGCAGCAGGAAGTTTGGATTAAGAAAGGGCCATTCTTTGGCTCGGCATCGAGACGGATGGTTACACTCACAGCTAGGAGGTACAATGCCTGCACTGATTGACGAAGCGCGGACGCACCGCGCATACAACGACTCGCTGGCTCGCGCCATTGCGCGGGCCGCTAAGGAGAATGCCGCCATGTCCGTCTACTATGACGGCGCGGCGGTCTTCGTGCGCGACAGCAAGGCCGCAGTGCCGCAGGGCGCGACTCTGGTCTGCATCGCGGAGCGGTGGGACAGCAGCACCGTGCAGGTCCGCTTCGGCAACCCACGGTCGGAGTTCTATAAGAAGGTTTGAGTCCAATGGAAGTGCTTGCTTATCTTGATGGCTGTATTGCTGGACTGTTAGTGTTCTATGCCGTGCTGTACTACAAGAGCAGCTAATTGTTTCGACTGCGCATCCCTGCGAGGGGTGCGCATCACGAAGCAATTCCGCTTCTTAAAGAGGAGTCAAAAATGAAAGACGATCGCAAGCCAGTCTATTCCAAGGACCGACTGCGCCGCGTCATCTCGGTCGCCAATGGGCAGTGGCAGATGCAGCAGCGTGGCACCATCGCGGGGTCGAAGACATTCGACCCGTGGTTCAAGTGCGGTCTGGCCACCACTGACTTCGAAATCACCGCCATGAGCATGGGAGGGACTTGATGAGCCTTCACCAGACGCGACCCTGCACGTGCGGCAGCGGCAAGCCGAGCACGTGGCAATACGACGCGCGTGGCATCCCGCTGTGCAGGACCTGCGACGCGTGCCACGCGCGGCGCATGGCGAGCTATTGGCCAGAAGTGCTGACCGACAGTAACTACGAGTGCGACGAGCCCATCGAACCGGAGGACTACTGATGCCTACATACTACGACGACAATTTTGGCTGCTACGACATCCAGGACGAGGACGACGTGGCATTCTACAAGCAGGTGCAGCGCGAGTCAGTACTGAAGAAGTGCCGAGGATGCGGGCGCAAGGTGCGGCTGCGGCCGGACTATGCCATCTGTAACTCGTGCGCTGACCGTGCCGAGCGGGGCATGGACTACTAGTTCATCGAAGCGGGCCGCATGCGGCCCGTCACGATGCACTTGAGCATCGAGCCCTGCGATGGGCAAGGAGGTAGAATGAAGACGATAAAGGTTGCACATGGAGTGATGCGCGCGGACACCGACAAGGTGTTCGATTACAAGGTGCTCGTCGTGAAGAACAGTACTGACTTTTCCCCTGGCCAGATACTGCCGGAGGCAGAGGTCGAGTTTCTGTGCGACAGCCGTTTTTGGGAGGTGACGATAGTGCCACTGAACGAGGGGGGAAAGCAGTGATGGCTTGGAAAACAGAAGTCATTGCCGACCGCAGCGGCAATTGGGCTGGCAACGCGCTGCGCTTTGCCACCAAGAGGGAGGCCGAGATGTATGTGGCGGACCTAGCCTATCGCTGGACGCTCGTCACCGACACCCGCGTGGTCGAGTGCGACGAGCCAGTCAATTACAGCTACGCGGGTGGCAGACTGCAGGAGGTGCACGATGCCAAGTGTTAGATTTGTGAATGGCGCGTGGTTCGCATATCTCGATGACCGCGTGCTTGGACCGTTCAAATCCGAGAAGGCCGCGTGGCGGGCTATTCGTGAGGAGGTGCACGATGCCTAAGCCAATGACGATGACCATCGAGGTCGAGGAGATGGCGTTCGGGAAGGTGTTCCGGACGCTGGACGGCATGCCGGGGGTGATCGCAATCAAGATCGCGGGCACCGGGCCAAAGAAGCCCAAGGGCAACAGCAAGGGCAATAGCGGCGGGCGCACGTCAGCGCAGATCGTGCTGGCGGAGCTGGTGCGGCAGCCTCTTGACAAGGGTGCACTCACTCAGCGTCTAGAGGAGGGTGGCAAGAAGGCAACGTCACTGCCTGATACGCTCTACAAGCTGCGCAATCAGAAGCTGATCACGGGTAGCGCTGCCAAGGGTTACAAGATCACCAAGGCGGGATTGTCCGCCGCAGCAGAGGAGAAGGCCAATGGCTAGAGTGACTGTGCGTCGAAATTATCGGTTCATCGACAAGAATCCGGTGATCGACGTGATGCGCACTGCGGTGCAGGACGAGGGACTGATGGAGCGACTGCAGGTCGTGGCCGATCTGGCCGGTCTCACGATAGGGACCATCCGGGGGTGGTTCGACGGGGATGTCCGCGACCCGCGCCACTCCAGCGTCATGACCACGCTGATCGGTCTCGGCTACGAGAACAAGTGGGCCAAGGCGCGAAAGCTGGACGTCGAGAAGGAGCTGGAGTTCGCTAGGGCTTGGCTCAAGAGAGAAAGGGCAAAGGCGGTGCGGGCTGCTCCAAAAAAGCGACGCAAGAAGCGGGCTGCGTAAAGCAGGGCAAGTCTCAGGGGTGCACGTCACCCCTGCAGCGTGCGCTGAGACGAATGGGAGGAAGGGAATGACGCAGCGGGAGATGGAACTGATGAAGGCGCTGACAGCAGCGCAGGCGGCGCTGTGGGAGGTAGTGGACAACGAGCACGGGGCACTCGACATGCTCACGGTTATGCTGCTGAACATCGCCGCGATCTTTGAAAGACTGATGAAGGAGAAGCGAACATGAGCTGGACGCACATACACAAGAACCTTGGCATGGGGCTGGAGGAGCAGTGGATTTTCCGGCCGGGTGTCGCGCCAATCTGTTCACTCAAAAAAAGCGCGGATGGGAATACGTGGGACGCGAGCCTGCTGGCCCTTACCGGCATCAGCAGCACGCGCATCGTCATCAGTATGCAGTGGGGGCTGGAGCAGGCCAAGCGCATCTGCGAGGTGACGCTTCGAGAGATGGGGTGGGACTGGAAAGGGAGAACAACTCGTGGCAACGAAGTCAAAGTTGAAGATCGGTGATCGCGTCCAGACTAATGCACGCTACGCGCGGGATATTTCCCGCGTGCAGCGTACAGGCGTCCTGATGCGGGAGCTGACTTGGATCAGCGGGCTGTGGCGGGTGTGGCTGGACGGATTCCCGAGACCGCAGCACGTTCACGAGAACTATCTGGAGAGGTTGAAATGAATACATCACTTTGGATTGCAGCATGCACGCTGCCACTGGTCGGCGGCCTGCACCGCTACGCCGTGAGCTACGGCTACAGGGGCGTGAGCCGCAAGACCGCCCTACTAGAGGCGTGGTGGGTTGGCACTTGCCTATCCGTCATCTCGGTGCTGTACGTGGTCTACATGGAGTTGGTACAATGAGAAACTCCGTACAGATCATGAGGATCACCTACTGCGAGCACGATCACTGCGCGCGGCGGGCCACGTGCTACAGCATCCACCTCGGTGGCTACCGCTGCGACGACCACGAATACGCCGTCGAGGCGACTATACTGAAGGGGGGTTGGGATGGCAAAGCCATCATCAGGTGAGCTGCAGTGGCTGCAGATCGACAAGAACCAGTGGATCGCGGAGGGCTACACCACCACCACGCCGCCTCGCATCAAGAAACTCGACGCCAAGATCTTCGCGGTGTACCGCGACTGCCGCTACCTCGGGTGCGAGCCGGACTTGGACACGGCCAAGAGCCGCGCCCAACTCAATCAGCGCTCCGAGACCAACCGAGAGATGGACTGGCAGCGGGCGCACCCCGACGAGCAGCCGCTGGGGCTGCGGCTAACCGAGGGCGAGCGCAAGCAGGGCTGGCAGGACACACCGCCCAGGGCAGCCCCCCGGTCGACCGGGGGGCGCAAGCAGACAACCGAAAACGAGGTGGAGACCAAGCTACCATCTCGGGCCACCGCCGCAGGGGATGCCCAACCCGGCCCGGTGGCCACTAAATCCAAGGGCGACGGCAAGGGCCGCGACGGCGAGATCGCGAAGATGCTCAAGCGCGGCTGCACCAGCGAGGAGGTGCTCAAGCTTACGGGCTGGAAGGCCGTCTCGATGCCGGCAATGGCGAAGAAGCTAGGGCTGAAGCTGCGCATCGACAAGAGCTGTAAACCGTTCAAGTATTATGAGGAGGAGTAAAACAACGGAGGTTGACCATGCAAAAGAAGATCAAGATGCCGCGCGGGGTCAAGGAGCCCGGCGGCAGAGTGAAAATTGCGATCAGCATCGAGCAAAAGCTGTTCGACGACGTCGTGCGCAATGCCGAACGGCGCAACGTCGGTTTCTCGGAGTCCATCAGCGATGTGCTGAAGTGCGGCGTGCTGTGTCTAACCGAAGCAGAGGAGTTATAACTATGTATCTTGACCGACGTGATCCCGAGTACAGGCACCAGCGGGAAGTCGCGAAGCTGGTGCAGGACGAGAACTGGCGCGACGGGCTAATCGGAGATGCTACGTATCTCCGATCGCTGCTGATCATGGGCTGCAGTGAAGATGCGGCGCGCGCGGAATTGGCTGTGCTAAAGGAGGAGAAAAATGAGCGGAAGAATGCGCTACGACGCACCACCACTGACGAGGGACGAGGCAACGGAGATATGCGTGTACCACCTGCGCATGGCGGCATCGCTGTTTCAACTGGTGCCGGATGACGAGAACGTGACCTTGCTGGAGGAGATAAAGAGAGTCATGGAGGATGACTTTGAGAAGGTGGCTGCGGAGGCGTGGGCCACGGTCATACTGCGCCAGTACAATTTGCTGAAGGAGGGCGACTGATGATGGGGATAGTATATATACGGAAGTCGACGTGCCTGGGCGGCAAGTGGGTGCCGTGCGACAAGCACGATAAGGGCGCGGTGCCGCACGCGCCAGTGCCGCGAGTGGTCTACGTGGTGATGGGAAATGATTATCCGGGGGCTGTGTTCACGAACCTCGCGGTGGCGGAGCGCTACTGCGTTGAGAGGGTGAGCGAGAACAAGCGCGTCTTCTGGCGCGCGCATGCATTCGTATTAGACAAGGGAAATCAGGCAGAAGGACTAGAGATGCCAGACGTGGGACACGTGATCGACTGCGCGCGACATCTCAAGGCGGCGCACGCGGCATTCGTGAAGATGGTGGAGTCCGGCAGCGATGGCGGGCGGGCGCTGAACATGGAGTTCTTTAGCAAGGGTTGCGACATGGGTGCGGAGTGCGCGCAGGCCGCGTCGGTCTGGACGGACTTTCTGCTCGGGATGCGCGATCCGGGCTGGTACGACGACAATGATGAAGAAGAAGATGTCGCTCAGGATTAATTGCAACTGCGTGCGCCGGGGCCAACCGGCGCACGAGGGTGTAATTATGCACCAACGCGACGACTACTGAAAGAGAGACTTGGGGCTATGACTACTATTGAAAAGACTTTGCAGAAACTACAAGAGGAGCACAGTGAACTGTGCGCACAGGCCGCACAGCTCGGCATCACGGTGCCAGAAGACTTGACCGTCGACTTTGATACGGTCCTCGTGGGGAAGGCAGTTTGTGCCAGCCTCGCGAATTTGATCGGGGTTGCGGAGGCTCCCGAAGAGGAGCACAGTGCAGCGTCACCCCCCAAAACCAAGAAGCCCAAGAAGGCCAAGGCCAAGGAAAAGGAAGCCGACGCACCCGCGACGGCAGCAACACAGGAGAGTACCATGAGTAAGCCTACTGCAAAGAAGAAGGTCGCCAAGAAGGCTACCGCGAAGAAGAAGACCGCAGCCGCCAAGAACGGCCACGCCACCAAGCGCGGTGACAGCAAGACCGCCAAGGTGGTCGCGCTGCTCAAGCACGCGGGTGGCGCTACCCGCGCGCAGATTCTGAAGGCTACCGGCTGGAAGGCCGTGTCGGTTCAGCAGCTGGCCAAGAGCGCGGGACTCAAGCTGAAGGTCGACGAGTCCGAGCGCCCTTTCAAGTACAAGGTGGCGTAAGGAGATAGGGCCGCTGCCATTCGGGTGGCGGCCCATTTTCATTCTGGAGGGTATCATGACAAAGCAGGAAGTACTGGCGCTGATTGACGCGCACAAGAACAAGCTGATCCATCCTGTGGAATTACTGGACTGGACTTGGCTCCGGGTCATTATTCTGCAGATACCCGACGAGGAGTGGGACACCTACGTCGGCACCGCAGTGGGGGTAATGTCGCGATGACCAAAGATGAACTTAGAAAGCTGCTTGGCAAGGATACCAATTTTCCTGACGACGACACACTGGGCGACCTACCATACCTGAAACTCAAGACCGACAACGCCTTGCTGGGATGGGAGACTGGTATCTATGCAGCGGGATCAGATGAATTGACCGAGGCTCTGAACAACACCATAACGGAGCAGGTTAGGTCGGCGGTCATCTTGGCACTGGCCAGTCTCAGCATCATGGTCGATGAGAAGGGTGTGAACGTCTATGAACAATTGAACAAGGATGATGTGCTCGTGGTGCCGTGGAAGGCACTGCTGTCCGATCCCGACTTCAACAGGGACGAGGAGTGGCGCACAGAGATTGTGAAGGCCATCGAGGCCGCCTCTCGCTACAACGAAAAGAAAGAGGGTGCAGCATGAGGGTACTGGTATGCGGCGGGAGGGACTACGAGGACCGCGACGCGGTGTATGCGGAGCTGGACGCGCTGGCCAAGGAGCACGGCTGGCTCACAATCATCGAGGGCGGTGCCATGGGCGCGGACAGACTAGCGCAGGACTGGGCGCGGGACAGGTACCACGGCACGGTCACGGTGGTGGCCGACTCGAAGACGCACGGCAGGGCAGCGGGGCCGATCCGCAACGCCGTAATGCTGGCTCGTGGTAAGCCGGACCTCGTGCTGGCGTGTCCCAGTCCGGAGCGCGGGCTAAAGGGCACAGGCACGGGCGACATGGTGGAGCGCGCACGTGCCTCTGGATGCAAAGTTCAAATCATTGTTGAGTTCTAACCGGATAGGCATGATGACTAAGATGAAAAATAGTTTTGAAGACGCTGCGAAGCGCGATCAAAAAGTGATGGTGGAACAGCTCGCGGACAACGTGACGCTGTACTGCGGCGACAGCGCCGAGGTGCTGCCGACGCTGAAGAAGGCACATAAGATCGACGCGGTGGTGACGGACCCACCGTATGGCATCAGCATGGACAAGCGTAACGACTCAGAGGCAAACCAAAAACATGGCTGGTCGAACTTTGCTGGTGTACCGCAAGGATGGGACAAGAAGCGTCCACCTCAGAAACTCATCCAAGATATCGTGGGCTTGGGCAAGCCCACTATAATCTGGGGCGGCAACTACTTCATCGACTGGCTCGCGGCTGGTACCAAGTGGCTGATATGGGACAAGATGCAAGAGGACTTCTCGCTGGCCGACGCCGAGCTGGCATGGTGCTCGTTCGACGGTGCCATACGGCGCATCGGAGTGTCGCGCGGCCACGCGCTGCAGGACGGCAAGGAGCACCCGACGCAGAAGTCGCTCAAAGTCATGCAGTGGTGCATCGACCAGCAGCTGCCAGACCCCAAGGCCAAGATCATCCTCGATCCATTTTGTGGAAGTGGCACGACGGGGGTGGCTGCGGTGTCACTCGGGCGTGGCTTCGTCGGCATCGAGAAGGAGCCACACTACTTCGAGGTATCGCTGCGGCGGATCAAGAAGGAACTTTCACAAGATAAACTGTTTTGAGGGGCAAATGAAGATCAGGAAAGAACAACTGGCCGACGACGTGACACTTTATTGTGGGGATTCGAGAGAGATCTTGCCGACGCTTAGTAAGGTAGATGCACTTATCGTTGATGCACCTTACGGAATTGAAGAACTGGTCGGTGGTTATGGGCGTGCAGTCGACAAGGACCGTACTATTCACAATGACAAAAACCTCGAGGTAGTGCGTGATGTATTTGCCCTGGCACGTAAACAATTGAATCGTAATGCTTGGGTAGCGGCGTTTTATTCATGTCGCATCACTCCAACGTTCTTCAAAATGATGGAAGTCGCTGGTTACAAAGACCACGAGTATTTTGCTGAGG
>WNFQ01005904.1_pt1 | contig 12702 bp, 12 predicted proteins | sample 5400171 | NCBI WGS metagenome assembly WNFQ01 (sample SAMN13153356, study PRJNA577476) | soil metagenome | isolation source: 20 cm soil under Madrone tree | place: USA:California | collected 2016-06-14
ACGCGCGTCCGGGAAGGATGAGAGCGGGCTGGGCGTATTTTGTTTCATTCCAACAAGCGGCGAAGGATTTCGCGGAACTGTCTCAAACCAAATTGAACATGCCGGTTCTGGCGATCGGCGGAGAGAAGTCCTTGGGAGAAGCACTGGCGCAGCAGATGAAGCTGGTGGCTTCGGATGTGACCGTCGTCGTGCTCAAAAACACGGGACACTGGGTGCTCGAGGAAAATCCGAAGGAGACGACCGAGGCGCTGGTGAAGTTTCTCTGAGATTTGCGGCTACGGCACACTGGGCTTGTGCCCGTGCGCCGATCAAGCCGTCTTTCTGCGTTTCAGCAATTGCAACTTTGTGCTGCCTGCATTCCAGGCGGGCGGATCACTCGCGGGGAAAGACTCCATGGAGGCTTCTTCAACGATGTCCAGCACTTCTTCCTGAGGAGGCTCGTGCGGGTTCATCGGCGCCGGCGGTATCCCTTGAGGGTGCTTAGCCATAACAATCCCAATTCTACGCCTGCGGGCACCCAAAGTGATGCGCCGGACGAGCCTTGGCTTGGGTCGTAGCGCGGGTCGGTTTGACCGGGCACGAATCAGCGGCCTAAGATGGATTTTCAGCAGCAGTCGCGGGAAAGTAGCCAAGAACCATGTTTGAGAACCTGACAGAGAAGCTGCAACGCACGTTCAAGAACCTGCGCGGGCAGGGCAAGCTCACCGATGAGCACCTGGACACCGCGCTGGCGGAAATTCGCGAGGCGTTGCTGGAAGGCGACGTGAATGTTGGCGTTGCGGACGAATTGCTTGCGAATATTCGTGCGAAGGCCATCGGCAGCGAGGTGATGCTACAGCTTTCGCCGGACCAGCAGGTTGTCAAAGTGGTTCGCGATGAGCTGGCGGCGATGCTGGGCAAGCATGCCAAGCCGATTTTTGCTTCGCGGCCGCCATCGGTATGGATGATCGTTGGATTACAAGGATCCGGCAAGACGACGACAACCGGAAAACTTGCGAAATGGCTTTCGCAACATGGGCACCGGCCGCTGGTGGTTTCAACAGACGTGTATCGTCCCGCGGCGCGCGAGCAACTGGCGCAAGTGGCGAAAGCGGTCGCAACGGCGCTGTGGCCGGGCACGGGAACGGACAAGCCGCTGGAAATCGTGAAAGGCGCGATCAAGGAAGCGAAACTCTCCGCGAGCGACGTAGTGCTGGTGGATACCGCGGGGCGACTGCACATTGACGATGACTTGATGAACGAGCTGAGCATGCTGAAGAAGGAATTGCAGCCCAGCGAAATGCTGTTCATCGCGGATTCGATGATTGGCCAGGACGCGGTGCGGTCGGCGGGCGAATTCCACAAACGGCTGGGGCTCACCGGGGTGATTCTGACGAAGCTGGACGGCGATGCGCGCGGGGGCGCGGCGTTGAGCATCGGCAAAGTTACGGGCGCGCCGGTAAAGTTCGTGGGGCTTGGTGAAAAATACGATGCTCTGGAAGGTTTTTATCCGGAGAGGATTGTTTCGCGCGTGCTGGGGATGGGCGACCTCATGTCGCTCATCGAACGCGTGGAGCAGACAGTCGACAAAAAAGCAGCGGCGGAACTCGAGCGCAAGCTGCGCAAAGAAGAATTCACGCTGGAGGATTTCCGGGATCAACTGAAGCAGATTCGAAAGATGGGGCCGCTCGAAAAGATCGTGGACATGTTGCCGAAGATGGGGCCGCTGCAGAATCTTCCGAAGGATGCGAAGGTGGACGAGGGCCAACTGACGCGCGTCGAGGCGATCATCAATTCGATGACCAACCAGGAGCGGCGCGATCACAACGTCATTGACGGCAAGCGGCGGAAGCGCATCGCCAAAGGGAGCGGCACCAGCGTGCAGGACGTCAATACCGTCCTGAAGCAGTATCTGCAAATGCGGACGATGATGAAGCAGTACGGCAGCATGGCGGCGCGAGCCAAGCTGAAAGGCCTGGGGAAACTCTCCGGGCTTTCGTGAGCGGGGAGTGATTTACTTCAACGGCGGATAATAGCTCGCGATTTGCAAGGCGAGTTTTTCCGGATCGAGATCGGTACGGTTGCAAAGAATGATCACGGTCAAGCCATCGCCTTCGGTGAAACGTTCGATCACGGTGCGGAAACCCATGGTCGTTCCGGTGTGCCACATGCGCGCGTGACCCTCGTAAGGATCGAGGAACCAACCGAAGCCATAGGAGACAGGTTTACCGGGATGGAGATTGTCGTCGTTGGGCTCCACTGGCCAGTGGGGTTCGGAGCCATCGTTGAGTTTCACCGGCGTTAGGGCGGGGTGAAATTCCTTTTCGCTGAGCAACGTGTGATTGCGCAGCGCGTCGTCCCAGTTGGCGAGATCTTCGAGATTGGAATAGATGCCGCCATCGCCGAGAGTCGCAGAAGTGGAACTTTGATCAGTTTCCTTGAATAGTTCCTTTTCTTTGGAGTGGCCGAAGGCGCGATTCGAAACTTCATTTCTTCCCTTTTGAAAGACAATCGTGTGATTCATTTTCAGCGGCGCGAAGATGCGTCGCTGGAGAAACTCGCGGTACGATTTTCCAGAAGCTCGCGCGATAATGATTCCCAGGACGACGTAGCCGGAATTGCTGTAGGACCAGCTTGTTCCCGGCGCGAACTTTCCGTGGTCTTCCTGCTTCAACAATTTCAGGACTTCTTCATCTTGAATTTGCTTTTCCGGTGACCAGAGCGGTCCCTTTCGTTTTTCCACGGCATCCATCAAGTCTTCGTAGTCGGGGAGGCCGGCGGTATGGTTCAAGAGGTTTCGAACGGTGATGGATTTTCCGTAGGCGGGAAAATCGGGAAAGAGTTCCGCGAGCGATTGGTCATAGCGAAGTTTTCCGTCGTGGATGAGCAGCATGATGGCCATGCTAGTGAATTGCTTGGTGAAGGAGGCGAGGCGGAAATTTGTATGCGCATCAATTTTCGCTTTCGTACGGAGGTCGCGGACGCCGTAGCCGCGCTCGAAAATGGTTTGACCCTGCGTTCGAACGAGCACCGCCATCCCAGGAGCATCCGGAGAAGTCAGGCGGGAGAAAATCTCGCCCATCTGTTTCTCCGTGGCCATTTGTGGCGCTTGCGCGTTCGTTTTCATTCCGAGCGCGAGCAACGCAAATATGGAAATGATGAGCTTTTCCTCCACTCAGCCTCCTCGAAGGAAGACGCAGCATATCATTCGCTCTCAATTGGGTGCACGCGATCGGGTGTGCGGAGTAAATCCTGATCTAGCTGATGTTATCCCGTTATCCGCAGGGAGTGGTTTCAGGTACAGTTTTCCGTCACGATTTCCATTTCCTGTCTACCTCGATACTCTCTCGAACGCGGAACGCGGTGATCTTGCGGATCAAAGGGAGTGGCAGCGGCTTCTCCAGCGGAAACTGAATCGACCCTTTCGCCGTGGCAAATTTCGACAGATCCTTTACGAAGGCGCTCACTGCCGACGGCGTGGGATAGAAGCCGATGTGGTGTTGGAACGCGGCGAAGGTGACCAGTATCCTGCGATAGGAAAATGCGGGCATACCCCACTTCAGGCTTTCCTTGGCGCCGGGTGCAGAGGTGCGAATACACGCGCGCATCTCACGCAGTTTCTTCCTGGCCTCTTTGGGAGCGGCATTGATGTATTCGGTGATGGTTTTTGGACGCGCTTTCTTGGGAGTCATGATTATATTTTATCGACTCTCCGACTGAACCTCCAATCGCCTTTGCTAGGCCCCCTGGCGTCTGCCTACGAGAATGCCTCGGCAGACCCGAAGGTGGAACCCAAGAGTGCATTGAGAGTTTGATTGGCGAAGGGCGGCCTGGCAGGCTAGAATAGATGAGTTCAGGAGGACTGACTTAGTGTTAACGATTCGTCTGTCAAGGATTGGAAAGAAAAAAAAGCCCTTTTACCGCGTGGTGGTGATTGAGCGGACCCGGCCGCGGGATGGCCGCGTGAAAGAGGCGGTGGGAACGTACGATCCGCTGAAGAAGCCGGCGGAGATCAAGCTGGACGCGGAACGCGTCAAGTATTGGCTGGGCCAGGGAGCACAGCCGAGCGATACGGTGCGCAGTTTCCTCAAGCACGGTGCTGGAGCTGCAAGTGCACACGGAAGACCTGGGCAAGGTAATTGGAAGGCAGGGGCGGACCGCGAAGGCGATTCGAACGGTGCTCGGCGCGGCGGGGATCAAGACGCGCAAGCGGTATACGCTGGAAATCCTCGAAGATTGACGGATTGGCGTTTCACCCACCATTGAATTCCGAAACTCCACGATGGGTCCAGATGGCGCGCATTCTTCGCGCGCGCGGCAACAAGGGCGAAGTTGCCGCGGAACTGCTCACTGATTTTCCCGAACGGCTCACAAAATTGAAGGAAGTATTTGTTGGGCAAGCCGGGGGAAAGACGGAGCCGCGCCTGGTGGCACTGAAATCGTGCTGGCTGAGCCAGAATCATCGCGGGCAGATCGTTTTTCATTTCGAGGGAGTGAATTCGATTTCGGATGCGGAGAAATTTCGCGGGCTCGAGGTGTTGTTGCCGTTCGAACAGCGGGTGACGCTTCCGGCGGGGCAATATTTTGTATCGGACCTGATTGGATGCTCCGTTTTCGAGATCCCCGTTTCGCCACCGGTCGTTTCTTCTTCGCCTTGTTCCCTTGGCGAGATCCCGGCGCTAGTTGGCACCGTGAATGACGTGCAGATTCCGGGTGAAGAGATTTCTGGGACGCCGCTGCTGGAAGTGGAAACCTCCAGCGGTGAGATCCTGATTCCTCTCGCGGCGGACATCTGCACGAAGATTGACATTTCGGCCCGGCGCATTGAAGTGGTTCTATCCGAGGATCTTCGGGATCTCAACCGCAAGTAGCGTAGCGGGTGTAGGCTGCTCCTGATATCCCCCGTCCTACGAACATGACAGTTATTCCCACGATTGGCTAAACTGGCTATACATGCGATTTGACCTCATCACCATATTCCCGGAGTTTTTTGCCGGACCGTTCGATCATGGGATCCTACGGCGCGCGCGCGAGGCGGGGCTCGTCGAGGTGAACGTGCAGGACCTGCGGGAGTTCACCAAGGATCGCCATCGAACCGTGGATGACCGGCCTTTCGGAGGTGGCGAGGGTATGGTGCTAAAGCCCGAGCCGCTTTTCGAAGCGGTAGAGTCGCTTCTTGGTCACGGCGTTGGGGACGCGGCGCGGAAAAACGCGCGTGACCCAAAAACGGCGATCATCCTGTTGTCCGCTGGAGGAAAATTGTTCGATCAGAAGACCGCGCGACGCTACGCGCAACTGGAGCGAATTATCTTCATTTGCGGACGGTACGAAGGCGTTGATGAGCGCGTGGCGGAGCACCTGTCTACGGAAGAAATCTCGATCGGCAACTTCGTGTTGAGCGGCGGGGAACTTCCGGCCATGCTGGTGATTGATGCGGTGACGCGGCTGATTCCCGGCGCGCTGGGAAATGAAGCGTCCTCGCAGAATGAATCGTTCAGCGCGGCGGAAGACTTGTCCGGGGACACGAGTCATCAGCCACGAGCCACAGGTCACGCGATTCTCGATTATCCGCATTACACGCGGCCGGCAGAGTATCGTGGCTGGAGCGTGCCGGAAGTGCTGATTGGGGGCAATCACGCGGAAGTGGCGAAATGGCGGAAAGCCGCCGCCATCGAGAAAACGCGGCGCAATCGTCCCGATCTGGCGGGAAGGGAATAAAATAGAAGTTCTTGGAGTTGCTATTTCTGCCGGAAGAAGCTGCGCTGCAAAATGAGCGCCAAATGCGAGGTTGGATGAACAACGAGACCAGCGGCAAGGGCCACGAGTTGGAAAAGCCGATCGCTATTTACTACGAGCATCCGGATTGGTTCCGGCCGCTTTTTCAGCAGCTCGATGAGCGGGGCGTGCACTGGGTGAAAGTTGACGTGCGGGATCAACATTATGATGTTGCGTCAGCGCAACAGGATTACTCTTTGCTGTTCAACCGGATGAGTCCTTCGGCGTGGCAGCGCGGGCTGGGCCACGCGATTTTTTATACGGTCAACTATCTCGAGCATCTCGAAGCGCAGGGTGTGCGGGTTGTGAATGGCTCGCGGTGCTTTCGCCACGAGATTTCGAAAGCGTTGCAGCTTACAAATCTGGAAAAACTGGGACTGCCTTATCCGAAGGCGCGGGTTATCAATCATCCGTCGCAGGCGCTTGCGGCGGCTGAGGCCATCGGGTATCCGGTGGTGATTAAACCGAATATCGGCGGGAGCGGCGCGGGAATCGAGCGATTCAATTCGAAAGAAGAGTTGCGCGCTGCCGTGGAAGCGAATCGCTTGTACTTCGGGATTGACTCCACCGCGCTGGTGCAGGAAGCGTTCACGGCGCGTGACGGGATCATCACTCGCGTCGAGGTGCTTGGCGGAAAATTTCTCTATGCGATCCAGATTCACATCACCGGTGAGAGTTACAACTTGTGTCCCGCGGACATTTGCCAGAACACGCGCGGGGAAGAGCTGACGCGCAGCGCCTGCCCAGTGGACGCGCCAAAGAGCGGAATGAAGGTGGAAGGTTACGATCCGCCGCGAGGAGTGATTGAAGACGTTGAACGCATCGTGGAGCTCGCGGGAGTGGAAGTGGGCGGGATCGAGTACGTCATTGATGACCGGACGGGGCAGCAGATGTATTACGACGTAAACGCGCTTTCGAATTTCGTGGCGGATCCCATGCGCGTTGTGGGGTTCAATCCGTACACGCGGCTGGCGGACTTTTTGATTGCGGAGGCGGAACGGCATGAAGCGAGTCGCGGCGAACGCGTGGCGACAAGCGGAGGGCCGCGATGAGATACGGGTACTGGCTGCCGGTTTTTGGCGGGTGGCTGCGCAACGTCGAAAACGAAAAGATGGAGACGAGCTGGGCGTACGTGAAGAAGCTCGCGCAGCGCAGCGAACAGATTGGTTTCGACCTGACGCTGATTGCGGAGTTGAATCTCAACGACATCAAAGGTGTGGAAGCACCATCTCTGGATGCGTGGTCCACGGCAGCGGCGCTGGCTGCGGTGACGGAGCGAATTGAATTGATGGTGGCGGTGCGCCCGACGTTTCATCTGCCGGCGCTGCTAGCCAAGCAGGCCGCGAACATCGATCATATCAGCAACGGCCGGCTCACGCTGAATGTAGTCTCTTCGTGGTGGGCGGACGAGGCGCGAAAGTATGGCGTGGCGTTCGAACAGCATGACGACCGGTATGCGCGCACGAGCGAATGGCTGGATGTTCTGGACGGTGTGTGGAAGCAGGACCATTTTTCGTATTCGGGGAAGTATTACCGCGTGGAAGACAACGTTCTCGAGCCGAAGCCGATTGCGAAGCCGCGGCCTACGCTGTATGCAGGCGGCGAATCTCCAGCGGCAAAAGAGTTGATCGCCGAAAAGTGTGATGCGTACCTGATGCATGGCGATCCGCCGGAGAACGTCGTGAAGAAAATCGAGGATTTGCGCGAACGCCGGGCGAAACATAAGTTGCCTCCGTTGAAATTTGGGGTTGCCGGTTACGCGGTGGTTCGCGAGACGGAACGCGAGGCGCAGGACGAAGTTCGGCGCATCACCGACGTGCAACAATCCGCCGCGGGTTACGCGAACTACCAGCAATGGCTGGCGGGCACACAGCTCGAGCAGCGCGTTTCCTTGGAAGACTACTCGGTTTCGAATCGTGGGCTGCGATCAGGACTCGTCGGGACGGCAGAACAGGTGGCCGAACGCTTGGCCCAATTCGAAGCCGTTGGCGTTGACCTCGTGCTACTGCAGTTCAGCCCGCAGCTGGAAGAAATGGAACGATTTGCCCAGACGGTGATTCGCCCGCGGAATTCTTCGGTGGCCGCCCCAGCCTAAGACTAATTTTGCTCGATCTTCTAATTTCCATCCGACTGGATTAGATCTGCAGACGCAGCCCAAATCCGCTAGGCAAATTGCGGCGATTTGTCTATAATTAGAGATTGTCTCGGAAGAGTTGGCCCCGCCTGAGTGGGTCTAAAAGGAAACAGGAACATGAATCCGGTGATTCGTAAATTACATGAAGCGCAACTGCGCAAAGACCTCCCCGAGTTTCGCCCGGGCGATACCGTACGAGTGAACGTACGGCTCCAGGAAGGCGAAGGCGAGAAGGTGAAAGAACGTCTGCAGGCTTTCGAAGGCGTAGTGATTTCGAAGAAGGGCCGGGCTTCCAGCGCGACCTTTACGGTGCGACGCGTGAGCTTTGGCGTGGGAATTGAGCGCATCTTCCCGCTGCATTCGCCGACGATCAGCTCGATTGAGGTGGTTGGCAAGGGCAAAGTTCGCCGGGCTAGGCTGTACTACCTGCGCGATTTGAAGGGCAAGGCCGCTCGCATCAAGCGCGCGGACCGCGAGGAAGTGGCCGCTGCCGCGACTGCGGGTACCGAGGCGAAGGCCTAAGTACCCAATCACGATTTCGTAGACGTTCAAAAAAGGCCCCGGAACTCCGGGGCTTTTTTGTTTTGATTGCCGTCCTTGGCCAGAAATGGCGGCTAAGGCGAGTGCAAGCCTCGATTCCTCTACTCCGTCCCGACAAAAGGCGTCGGGACTCTGGTCGGGAATGACAGATCTCGGACGCGCGGCTAGGGCTGAACGTTGGTGATGCCCTCGGCGCCGGGCTTGGGGAAATATTTTTCGTACCAAACGATGGAGCGGTCGATGGAATCGATGACGTGCTTGACCTCGTTGAGGCCGTGGCCCTCGCGGGGATAGCGCACAAAGACCGTTTCGGTTCCGACGTCCTTGAGTCCGATGAAGAATTGCTCCGCTTCGGCGATAGGCACATCGTTGTCATTTTCGCCGTGGAGGATCAGCGTTGGCGTGTGCGCGGCGGCCACATACTTCAGCGCGGAGCGTTGCTACGCGATGTCCATATGTGTTCCCTGGTGCAGGAACTGGCCGAATTCCATCTCTTCATACTGGTTGTAGTAGGTCATGTAGTTGTAGCTGACCAGATTGGCGATGCCCGCGGTCGGTATCGCGGCTTTGAACTGATTCGTCTGCGTGATCAGCCACTCCGTCAACTGGCCACCGTAGCTGACGCCCTCGATGCCCAGGCGTTCGCGATCGATCCATAGATTGCGGCGCACGGCCGCGCTTACGCCGTACAAAACGTCTTGGGCTTCGTTGCCGTTCTGATCGCAGAAGACGGCGTCGGCGAATTTCTGGCCATAACCCGTGGAGCCGCGATAGTTCACATTCAAGACGGCGTAGCCATGCGCTGCGTAGACCTGGTTCTTGATGTTGACTGCGGGGCCATTTTGACCATGCGGGCCGCCGTGAATGTTCACGATGAGAGGATGTTTCGATGTGGCGGTCATGCCCAGAGGCTTGGTGAGAAACGCTTCGACCTCGAATTTATTATCGTTGCTGACAAAAGTGAAGGATTCGACTTCGGCAATCTGTTTTCCAGCGAGGAGCTGAGAATTCAGGTCGGTGAGCTTGTGCGCTGCGCCGTCTCCGGATTTGAGATAGAGCTCAGCGGCATCGCGCGGCGAGGTGAAGGCGTACGCCATCGCGCCGTCTTTGCTAAGCGACCAATTGGCGACAGACCCGGTTTCCTTCACCACGTATTCCGGCTTGCCGCTGGAAATCAGGAGGCGCATCAAGTACATGCTGCCGCGCTCCTGCACGGCGAAGTAGACGGAGCGGCCGTCCGGCGCCCATCGCGGCGTGCCCTGGCGATTGTCCACGATTGCGCCGATTTCCCGACGATCGCTGCCGTCTGCGTTCATGACCCAGACGTGGGTGTCTTCCATGGTTGTTTCGCGATCGGTGAGGCCGCGCCGCGTGCCGCGATAGACGATGCGTTTGCCGTCCGGAGACCAGAGCGGCTCGTACTCGTTGTATTCCGTAGCGGCGAGGCGGCGAATGCTGCCGTCCGCGACACGCAGAGTGAAGAGGTCGTAGTTGAAAAACTCATCCTGATTCGGCTCGCGATTCGAAGCGAACAGGATTTCTTTGCCATCGGGTGACCAGTCGATGGAATGCTCATCGGTATCGCCTTGTGTGAGTTGGCGCACCTGTTTGGTGGCGAGGTCCACCACAAAAATATGCAGCCGCTGGTTGTCGTTGAAGCGGGTCATGCCTTCGCCGGCGTCCGGCTTGTAGAGATACCGCGTGATGACCATGGGATCGCCGGTGGCTTCGGAAGCTTCTTTGCCGGGAGTGGAGGAGATGAACGCGAGTTGCTTGCCGTCAGGCGACCAGGTGCATTCCTTGCCGGTACCGGGAAGAGGGCTGTTGGTTCCGTTCGTGGATGCGAGGAAGGCGACGCCGGAGCCATCCGCGCGTGCGACAAAAAGGCCGGACTTGTCCTCGATACTCCCTTGGAAAGCGAGGGACTTTCCGTCTGGCGACCATAGCGGGCTGCCCGCGGCGTCCTTCTCTCCGCCGACACGTGCGGATTTCTGTGTTCCCACGTCCATCATCCAGAGCTGGCCGTAAGGGCGGGCGGGGCGATCGCGCATCACGATGGTGTATGCGATGCGATGGCCGTCCGGTGAGAGCTCGACACTCCCGACGGATCGCAAGCGTGAGATGTCGCTGCTGGCGAGACCCTGCGAGAGAGCGAATGGAGCAATCGAGAGCAGCCCCAGCGCGAAAAATGCAGAGAACCCGGCGCGAAGAGAAAAAACCCAGAAACGGAATCGCATCAAATATCTCCTGAAATTCAGAAAGTCGCCCAGGTGCCCCGCCATGCTAGGCGTGGTGAGCGCGCCGGTCAACTTGTCTTAATTGCGTAGCTGGTCAACGAAGCGCGTGGAGACCTGCGAAGATCTTCCGTTCTGGAAACATATTGAGGCCGCGCACGTCTAGGGAGGGATTCGTTCCTGTTGACGCTCAACAGGAGTGGGCGTATGCTCCTGTAGTTTCAACTAAAGGAGAATGATGGCTCCTCCGCGAGGCGAAGTGCTGCAAGGCACGCTCGACCTGATTGTTCTGAAGACGCTCGAAGCGCTTGGGCCACTGCACGGCTATGGCATCGCGCAGCGCATCCAGCAGGTGTCGGAAGATTTGCTTCAGCTCAACCAGGGCACGCTCTATCCGGCACTGTTGCGCCTGGAACAGCGGGGATGGATCTCCTCCAAATGGGGTTCTTCGGAGAACAACCGCAAAGCCAAGTACTACTCGCTGACGCGGACGGGCCGAAAACAATTGCTTGCCGAAACCGAAAGCTGGGAACGAATGACGGCGCTGATGACGCGCCTCCTGGGCGGCGCGGAAGGGGCATGAGGTGAAGTGGCTGCGTACATTTACTTCGCGTTTGTACGGCTTTTTCAGCAAACAACGAATCGAGCGCGATCTCGATTCCGAAGTTCAGTCGCATCTTGGCATGCTGATCGCGGAAAAGATTCGGCGCGGCATGACGCCCGAGGCGGCGCGCCATGCCGCAATGCGCGAATTCGGAGGCGTGGAGCAAACCAAGGAGGAGTATCGCGAGCAGCGTGGCCTGCCGCTGGTCGACGGCTTGTTGCAGGATGTCCGATTTGCTGTCCGCATGCTCTTCAAGCGGCCCGGCTTCACCCTCATCGCGGTTGGCACGCTGGCTCTTGGCATCGGCGCAAACACCGCCATCTTTACCGTCGTCCATTCCGTCCTGCTTCAACAACTGCCGTTTTCCAAAGCGGACCGGCTGGCCATCGTCTGGTCCGTCTATGGCAACGAAGGGCGCGCTCCTGCTTCCGGGCCGGAACTCATGACCATCCGCGAGCGCAGCCGCTTGTTCGAAGACTTAGGTGCAATCTGGGCGCAGAGCGGGGCGTTAACAGGAGAGGGCGAACCCGAGCAGGTGAAACTCGGCATGGTGACAGCTAATTTTCTTGGAATTCTCGGCACCAATCCTCAGTTGGGGCGTTTGTTCCTTTCCAGCGAGGAAGGACCCGGCGGGCCGTTCGTGGCAATCCTCAGCGATGGCCTTTGGCGCCGCCGCTATGGTGCCGACCCCCACATGATCGGCCGCGCCGTGCGCCTCAACGGCCAGCCCACCACAATCGTTGGGGTCATGCCACCCGGATTCAAAATCATTTTCCCCGAGGGTTCCAGTGTTCCGCCGGAAATGGACGCGTTTGTTCCTTTCCGTTCCCAACTGGCCAGCGATCCCCCGGATCAGAGTTATTTGCGCGTGATCGGGCGTCTTCACGATGCCGTTACCGTTCCGCAGGCTCAAAACGAATTGGAGACTATCGCCGCGCACCTTCGCTCCAAATACACCACCTTCGTCGACCCTCCTCTGGGCCTTCAAGTGGTTCCGCTCCAGGGAGACCTGGTTCGAAACATCCGGCCGGCACTTCTGGCGCTCTTCGGCGGAGCCGGCCTGGTGCTGCTGATTGCATGCGCGAATGTAGCCAATCTCCTGCTCTCGCGGGCGAATGAACGCACCCGCGAAATTACCTTGCGAACCGCGATGGGCGCCGGGCGCGGCCGTTTGATTCGCCAATTGCTTACGGAGAGTGTCCTGCTGTTCTGTTGCGGTGGCGCCGCGGCGACCAGCTTTGGATGGGGCGCCTTACAGTTGCTTCTGGCACTGCAGCCGAAGGAGATGGAGCGCCTGTCTGCCATTCAAATGGATGCGCCCGTTTTCGTTTTCACCTTTGCCGTGGCGATCGGAGGGGGTTTGCTCTTTGGAATGGCGCCGGCGCTGGGCGCCGGAAAGCTTGATCTGGCGAAGTCTTTGAAGGAGGCCCGGCAGA
>WNFQ01015061.1_pt1 | contig 12699 bp, 20 predicted proteins | sample 5400171 | NCBI WGS metagenome assembly WNFQ01 (sample SAMN13153356, study PRJNA577476) | soil metagenome | isolation source: 20 cm soil under Madrone tree | place: USA:California | collected 2016-06-14
GATCACGCCGGGGGAAACGTTGTACATCCGAACGGAGTTCGATGACGGATGGGCATTGTGTTATAATAGTCGTGGGAAACAAGGCATGGTACCACTGGAGTGCCTCGACGGCGGTGGCGGCCAGTTTGCAGGGGTTTCACACTTACGCACCATGCGACGTGCAAGCTCTCTCAATTCCGCTGCTACATGGAGCTGAGGGATGAGTGTGTCGGTAGTAGTACTATGTTGAGCGTGGGAAAGATGATACGTTTTTGGAGGAAAGAAATGTGTGTACGAGAAAGGAGAACAAAAACACGGGTTTGAATAGACGATTTTTATATGGACGTGTTGGAGTCAAAACCGGCTCAGGAACGCGAAGGTGCGCTTCGCTTGCTTCGATTCACGGCCCAGCCAGGCTTGACGGTCACCGCGTTGGAAGATCTCGTCTGTGCCTTGTTGGCTTCCCTTCCGAGGTCCGCTCTCCTCAACATACAGAAGTGCATCGTTCCTCTCCTCCAGCTCGATGTCGTTGGCGTCAGTTTCTCCTCCAAATCCCAACGTCATTCCTCTAACACACTTGCCACAGCTTCTCCCGACCGAGCTTGCCCTGCACATCTTTTCTTATCTCCCATCAAAGACACTCTTGCGTTGCGCCTTGGTTAGTCGACGATGGCGCACCCTTGCCGATGATTACACCCTCTGGAAACGATTGTGCATCACGAAAGGCTGGCTCTGGAAGAATTCCCCTTCGCGACCGTATCTCGAGTCTCCCACTAACAACCCTACGCAGCATGACACAGATGACGAAGGAATGGGTGACGAGGAAATAGAAACGACGCCTACCGTGTTTACCATGGACGACTCTGGCTTCGGGTCTTCCATCGCCGATGAGTCCTGGGAGGAATTGTCCTTGGCAGTTCCAGGTCCCCAGGGTTCCGTGGTTCGGTTCCAGTCATCCATAGGTCCGGCCCACGGCACGAGCACTTACACTCAGACTGGCGGTCCCAAGCTGGTGCCACGCAACACCCCTCCTGTTGCTCCTATAGTGCAGTCCGTCCAGCATCAGCGTCCAAATTACAAGCTTCTCCATCTCACCCGCACTCGTTTGCGTCACCGCTTCCTCTCCGGGTCCTATCGTCTCTCCTATCTGCAATCACGGGGATCCCCTGCCCCTCACACCAATACGATATATTGCCTCCAACTCTATACATATCCCGAGACTGGCAATCAAGTCCTGTTTACAGGGTCTAAAGATCGCACAATCAAGGAATGGGATCTTGCCACCGGTGCCGTTCTCCGCACCACTGAAGGTGTCCATGAAGGGAGCGTTCTGAGCATTTGCGTCTACAGTGACTACCTTGCCAGTGCCGGGAGTGATTGTAACGTCGTTGTATGGGATCTTGTGGAAAACAAGGTAGTGAAGGTCATTGACGATCACGAGGACAGCGTGCTATGTGTTCGTTTCGATGACGCGCGCTTGGTATCATGTTCAAAAGGTAAGTCACTTATGGAACTGCTACTGCCGCGACTGATGCCCTGCCATAAGACCGTACAGTCCGAACTTACCTTTTCCCGGACCTTGACTCACAGCACATTTTGACTGGTCATCGTGCCGCGGTTAACGCACTTTCCTTGTCGCCAACTCATATCGTGTCTGCATCGGGTGACCGCTCTTTGAGGCTTTGGGATGCCAATACAGGAGCACTTTTACGCACTTTCGAGAATCATCACAGCAGGGGGTATGTCACCTAGCCCTATCTCATCGGATTCCCGATATAGCGTTTACCTGTCTTACGTCCTCTTCTCCGCAGCATTGCGTCCATCGATCTGGATTTCCCCATCGTACTTTCGGGCTCCTCGGACAAACATATCAGGCTCTTCAACCTCGAGTCGACGCTTGGCTGGTCCACGTCGTCGGAATTTGACGCACAAGCGGCAGTGCCATTGCCTGTGGCGCCTCTTCTGGACGAGGATTCTTGCGAAGACAATTCCCCGCTTGCGGTCTGTCAGAACTGTGGAGTTAATATCGGCATTGTTGATCCTACATCGAATAGAGCAGCATCGAGCGAGAGACCGCATAGATCCCGCCAGCAGTGTGCACACAGTGACTTAGTTCGCAGTGTCGCCTTGGGTGCAGATTTTGTAGTCAGTGGCAGCTATGACTTTGGTGTCAAGATCTGGGATCGCAAAACTGGACACCTTGTCACCGACCTCGTGGGGGGACACACTGGCCGCATCTTTTCTGTGGGCTTTGATTGTACAAAAGTGGGTGCCACCAAATTTCTCCTCATATTCTGCGTCTAATGGATGCTACAGGTGGTGTCTTGCGGAGAGGATCAGGTAAGTCGATGAGTACCACTTCAACGTTCCCGACGCTCACGGGCTTTTTTCACGGGCGTAGCGGATTTGTATATGGGACTTTGGGTATGGCATGGACACTTCCTTTGTAACGATGTAACTCCGTGACAGGCAGCGGCGCCTCGGCATGCCCAGTTCACTGACTCTACAGCTTCCATGAAAGATAGTATACCCTACTACACTCAGCCATAAACATTCTACCTTACTTCCAGATATACTCTTAGCATCGCGAAAGCTTGCAAGCAATGTATTTAATACCTGGTGACACCGTCTCGTCTTTCCTGAACTGCCCACGTTTTGTTCTCACCTCATATTTGAGGCATTAGTTTTCTGAAAGCCCGTAGTAACTCACGGCGCCCACCTTTGCTGGTCCTGACATCTCGGTGTCACATGCCAGTTGATTCTTTGTGGGACCTGCCACACGCATGTGTCCCCGTCAGATTCGACCGTCGGTCTTCTCCGGGCTGAAAAGTGACATTCGACTTATCTCGTCTGCCCAGTCATCTACGTCTACACCTGAGCGCCGAGACAGGAGTTGACGGCCTGTTGATCCAGGCCACTGCTCGCTTTTATCTAACGTACCAAGGTCGAAGAGATCCCGGTCCCCGCGGAACGCCACCTCTTCCACGGTTCATCTCCAGAAGCAAATGGAGCAGTCAGTCTAACGTTCGTTCCTTGCCAACATTTTAGTGGCACGTTCTCCTCCTTTGGCATCGGGTGAAAAGACGCGCCTCAGAAGGTAATACTGTCGGCTTGACTAGGAAATATTCGAGGTATTTGCCCGTTAATCGCCATATGACTGGATGCTTCCCAGTACCGGAATGCCGGCCCGCCTTTTCAACATACTGTAGTACGTACCTCCCGACCTTCTTCTGTCCCTGCTGCCTCCCCCTGTACGGACGACCCCCATTCCCGTAGATTGAAGGTTCATATCCCAAGCTCTATTTCACTCGCACCAGGAGGTCCAAAGTCCACCACCCCTGTGGCTAGCGCACCAAAACTTTGCAACTTATCTACGAATCTCTCTTTGCTGTAGATGCCAAGTTGTCGACTGCGACTAGGTGTAAAACGTGTGATCTCGCGACTTTCACACCTCGATCTGCGGTTTATTTGCTGCCTAGAGATGCCCTGGAGCCACATGCGTGGCTCTGCAGATGTCCATATCTGGATGAGCTTCCAACGTGTATTTCCCCGCGCTGTATCATAAGTTTGTCGTCACAGGACGCTTTTCTTTCATTCAGGACTCTCCATGCCACCCCACCCCTCATCCACATTATATTCCCCGCCTTGAACGCCGGCAGATGTGGCGTTATGAATGGTCACGGCAGGAAATCCGGGGTCATTTTGTAGGTTCTAGTCTCGACTGTTGTGCCACCTAACCGTCAGCCACTTGGCTGGAACCAGAAGCTCCACTGATATCCTTTTCAACCGGCTTAACACTTAGTGAAATGCATTAACTTTCTCCTTGTGACTTTCCGAGAACACGCCATCAAACGGACATTGCTTTCCCGAGTACCTGAACGTTTCTCTAATGTTCGCACGCGATATCTTTACAGACTCGAGATCCCATCAGAGGAATGGGATAAAAGGCGTACTGATGTCCCGGAGGCTCGACAGACTTCGCAGCTCTACGATTACCCTGGTTTGCGATATTCCGCGCCCATTCGACCCGCCTTCAGGTTGTTTTTCCATAGCTAGTACCTACGCCAGCATGTCTTCGCTCAACAGTTCACCGACTCTGTCGCCGTCATCTACTCCTCCCGACTCGCCCTCCAGCTTCGTCCGTGATCTCTCGCCTACCCCAACCGTTCACGAACCTTCATTTTTTGTCCTCCCGGACCTCGTCAACCATTGTCCATTCTCTCCCACGTACCACGACGACGGTGACGCTATCGCAGCAGACTCTCTCGAATGGATAGTTTCCCAGTCCCCGCACTTTACCCAGAAGCAGGTAACCGCTATGCGCGGATTGCAAGCTGGAGAACTCACTGCATACTGCTACAATAATTGCGCTTCAGACCACCTCCGCGTTGTGAGCGACTTTATGTATTATCTCTTCCACCTGGACGACATCTCCGATGGTCATTTGGCCCGCGATGCTGAAGGCCTTGGGAACTGCGTTATGAATGCATTCGAATGGCCGGATGACTATCGCCCCGTCCGCGGTCAACAAGGTGGCATCCAGGTGCAGGAGATCAGCGCAGCAAAGCTCGCGCGAGAGTAAGTGTCGCTTTTCGATGCATTCCCTACCGACGGCTCACTCTTCGCGATTTTGACTTTTCTTTAGCTATTGGTCGCGTTGTATTCGCGACTGTGGTCCTGCGGTCCAACAACGGTTCAAGTCACACATGCAAATGTTTTTCGAAGCCGTGCACCAGCAAGCACACTACCGTGTGGAAGGAATTGTCCCCGACTTGGATAATTACATCGAGATGAGGCGGGAGACATCCGGATGCAAGCCCGTCTTCGACCTCATTGAATACTCGCTTGATCTGGAGCTGCCCGATGCTGTCATGGAGCATCCTGTGATTGTGGCGCTCAATCACGGCGCCAACGACCTCGTGACGTGGTCTAACGTGAGTGCCGTCTTGTCGCCATCGCCGATCCCAATCCGCCAGTGGCTAACGAAGAGCGCCCAGGATCTATTCTCATACAACGTCGAGCAATCTCGCGGCGACACACATAACATGATCTGCGTCTTTATGATTAATGATGGGCTCAGCCTCCAGCAAGCCGTAGATCGCATCGGCGAGTTGTGCAAGCAAACTATCGATACTTTCATCGAGAATCAGGCGCGAGTCCCCTCGTGGGGAGACAATGTCGACAAGGACGTCGAACTATATGTGAATGGCTTGCAGGAATGGATCGTCGGTTCCTTACACTGGAGTTTCATGACCACGAGATATTTCGGCAATGACGGAGGGGTGGTGAGGGCGACTAGGATAGTCGAGCTCCTTTCCCAGGAGAACGCGAAGGCTTGAGGTACGAGATCTATATTACTGTGGTGTCGCTGTTCGATTGTAGGATATCTACCGTCATTATCTCTCTTTCTTTGTTGCAATCTAGGAAATAAAATATTGTGGAATCGCATACAGTAGTACGACGTGCTAAGTTCCCTGTAGCATCCTCCGTTCGACAGAGAAGGTGTGTGCAAAAGCCCCCCCAATCCTGAAGAGAACATGACATCAGTACGCAGGTGAATATCCCTTGCACGACATGGAGGTCAAGTCTCGCAAGTAAGAGATAATGCACTCCTGGCCCAGGATAAACAAGCAATTTCGTACCAGAGGGAAATATTGTCATACAGAACATTCAAAATTCCCTCAATGGATTAGTGGTAGGGCAGTGAATGACGTCATGGGTCATGGGATGAGGCTAGAGATGTAGACCAAACGGGCCCTTTGAACACACACGATAACCATGCACGCCCTCCGAAACATTCGTCCTGTACTCAGACCTACTGTCCTCCGCCGCTCTTTACTTCACACCCACCTTGCGCCTCTGGCCCAGGCATCCATTCGCTCCCCCCCTTTGCATATTCTCAGGATCGCCAATGCCTTTCAGCAGCATCGTGCCGTAGCGTCTCATGTGTCTGGAAGGCCAGCTTCCCAGACCATCTCCCAAGCCGCTCTAAACGTTCGCGAAGAGGTTGGTAACTCCACTACAGATTGGGCGAAGGTGATCGCCGGCGGGAATTATACTTCCGATGCAGTCAAGACGGACCGCGAAACCTTTGTGAGTAACCCCTAGCGTGGATGAAGCGTCAAGGTTGAGATAGACAAAGCTTGGTATTACGAGCGCCGTTGCGTATTCCGTGCCCCAACCATATGTCGTCTTTGGATTACTTGGTGGAATCCCGTACCTGCTTGCGTCCAGCACAACCATTTATCTCGCCCATCAGGCTGGATTGGCTACATCTGGTATCACCAATCCTAGCCTTTAATAAAGATGGCTCTCATCACACACAGGCGTGCTCACCAGCATTGACCCTGGTGTCGCACTTACCTATCTCGATCAGGCATTGAACATACAAGTCACGTACGGTGCCGTGATGTTGTCCTTCCTCGGTGTGTGCCTACCTGCGTTCCTCCAAGCATTCGAGCTTATAGACTCAACAGGGGCGTTGCACTGGGGAATGGAATTTGCGGGCTTGGGAGGTAAAAAGGGCTATTCACGTCTCACACTAGGCGCCGCACCCGTGATCTACGCGTGGCCGACGCTCGCTCTTGATCCTACCATGGCCCTGATTGCACAATGGGTCGGATTTACTGGGCTCTGGTACGCAGACCTTAGAGCCACCAGTGCAGGATGGAGTACGTAGGCTTAGTGAGTGTTGACCGGCCGAACTGACACCTCGTGTTTGTAGCACCCAAGTGGTACTCTCAGTATCGCTTTTACCTCTCTATCCTTGTTGGCACATGTATCATCGGCACAATCGCCAGCACATCCTACTGGGGTCCCGTTGCGGGCCATGGCCTACTCACGCACGATCTCGAACTGATACGTTCACAGAGACGGCAGACTCAACCAGAGACGGAGGGAACGATACCAGGAAACGTGGAAGCTATCAGTACCGGAAAAGCTGGCGATGCGTATGTCATGATCAGAAAACGCCACGACAAAGGTGAAGATGTTGAGGACGGGGAAACGCAGTAAAGAAATTACTGCGTTGAGTTAGTCCGGGCGCGAGGATCAATGTAGGATAGCTTCGTAAGAGATTGATCCGAGCCAGCTTGTAACAGTAACACCAATGTTCTTTTCCTCTCGTTAGTGTTCGGAATTTGTATGACATGTGGATAGTTTGCGTCGTGAAGTGTGAAGAAAAGACTGGAATATTCTCTCACGTGAATCGCATAAGCGCGACACATCTCGGTCTCATTTCGCCCCACGTCACCATCACCTGCTCTGTCTTGCCTCGACTCTCAACATGTCCATGACACCAATGGCATATAGCACCGCAAACTGGCATTGGAAAAACAAAACTGTGACGCCATGGGCCAGGGAGTGGTTTGAGCGCGAGCTCGTTACCATACAAGTCGAGGGGTCAGATGGCGCCGTCGTTTCAGTCGAGCGCGTCATTTCAGTCGACGGTGATGTCGAGCTCGGGCGGAGAAAGTCAAAGTATGTGCGAGCCTTCTCGACAGCCTTTCCTACAACACTCCTTCGCGTTGCCATGTGTGAAGGGAACCATCCCGTCCAGTTGCGAGGACGCATTTTCACTTTCGTTAAGGCCCAAACTGCACTGACAGCGCGGCTGACTCGTATGACTTGCAGGCTGATCACGATTTACGACTGTAAGGTCGTCCTGCAGTGGAAGGGTGCAACTCCGGACGGCACTGAGGCCAAGGGAGAGCTCACTATTCCGGAGGTCTCGCACGATATCACGCTCGATGGCATTTCGGATTATGTCGTATGTGCTTCGCTTTACATCTGTCGTGAACCGTGGCTTCACTGAAACATGCGAAACAGTTTCAGTGGTCTCTCACGTCCGAGTTTTCACCGGAGACTATGGCTCTCTTTGCGCTCGCGAAGGAGAAGCTCCCGACGGCACTCGAGACTAAGCTTGCTGGGTTCCCAGTCGATTTAATCGATACGCATGGAAAGGACATCATTGTGGGGTCGAACGAGCCTAGTCGGACCAGCTCTCCGGCACCTCCGCCTCTATCTGCAACTACCGGCGGCGGAGCTCCAGGGCGTGCGAAAAAGGTCGCTAAAGCCTCACAAGGGATCAACACATCTGTAGTCAACGTCGAGGCTACGTTTCGTGCGTCGGCAGATTACAGCGCTAGTGAAGTTGCGTGTTCATATGCTCATGATCTCTTGTAGAGCGCAGCTGCGCCAGATACAGAGTACGAGTTATTTGGAGGCGGCGTGCGTGGAAAATACGTTTCACTTACACCCGGCAAGGAAATCAAGCAGACCTGGGCACTGCAAAGCCCGACCTGGCCAGATGGTAAAACTGCGATTTCCAGATGTATTGTCGTCTGACACCCACTCCTGTTCATGTACAGGACATGCGGCAACACTAACAACTGTTCTTGAACAATCGACCGATTCGACGAAAGTTACTTTCACACTCGATGGTGTGCCAACGGGCATGGAAGATGAAACTCGCCGGAACCTTGAAGGATATTAGTATGTTCATTTCTTTTTGTTGTCAAGAACCCATACTAATCGACATTGGGTAGCGTTCTTGGGTTTAAGTCGATTGGGTACGTACAACTCATCCTTGCCCCGCCGTTCGCACCGTTACCTTTGCGGCGGACGAGCGGGAATAAGCAGGGGCGGGAGGTGGCGCGGCCGCCTATACTGTCACCGCTAGTCATGTCAATCGGTTTTGGGGTGCTCATTCTCGGGGCTGCACTTCTTGTGCCCCACTTCCGTTTACCCTCCTCTCCTCAGTAAATTGTTTTGAAGCAAGGCACTGAGCGTACGTATGTATACAGGTTGGGAACGATGCTTCAATAGTCATGGTGTTTTGCTTTTGAGGAAGGCCTCAAGACGTTGATGACCATACCAAGAATGAAGCCAGGGCTGGCGGGCTTGTTTTCGGATGATCCAAAGAGCTGACAGAGGTGAGAACACAAGCAGATAATTTAGAATAATAATGTACAAGGGAAAGCAAATGTGGGGGGTTATAGAATAACATTGTTGTCTCCCTCTGTATGACTAGATCACGAGTCACGGCACTACTATACTGGGCTACCCCCGCTTTCCTTACGTCCTCCCCACGACCACCGACGATCCTTTTAGGCAGACACGGCACGATCCGGAACGGATTGTGATCAGGAATGGCTCTTGGGTAGTCATTATAGGCAGATGGGCTATGGGTAGACGGTGAGAGGGCCACTTTCAACCCTCACCACCGTCTTATGCGCCACTCGCAGGTGAGTAGTAATGTCTGAATTTCTATGTTGCATCTTTGTCAATTAGATTCAGAACAATATCTGACACTTGCTGTGTATACGAATTGCTACTGGTGCGGGACAATGGATCTGTGTGTCTGTGGGCGAAAATTTGCCGAGACAAGGAACCTGCGACGGCATGAACGCGCATGCCGGATCCTAAAAGTGCATAATAGAAGAGTTCAGGATGCGGGATCGAACAATAACTGGCAGCACCCAGATATGGACTCAGATGACGACTCTGACCTTTTCATGGGTATCACTCGTCGCAAGAAGAAACCGAAGAAATCCGAGCCAGCCAGTATAAACAATACAGTAAAGCAAGAAATACGTGATGCCCCTGATATGTCGGACATGGGACTACGCGATAACACTCCAGTGGTACGTCGCGGCGTTATTGAGCAGTCTGAGAATGCTTCCAGATAACGCTGAGCTGACTCGGATTACTTAGGATGACACTTCCATTGGGTCTACAAACGACGTTCCCATGGCACAGCCGCCAGCTGAACCCGTCATTCCTGCGCTTCCTGATCAGCGAGGTCGTAGTCGGTCTCCCACACGGACATCTTTCTCGCAGATGTCTTCCTCCGGTGCTGGCCTGAGTGGCCAGCCTTCTCTTTTTGCCTCTGGGTTATCCCGCCCCACCAGTCCTGCTCACACCTCGGAAGGATACGTGGAGGACAATGACAACGCCAGACATCCCTCTGATGAGGAACACAACACATCCGCCAATAGGTATTTCTTCTATAACTATTCTATCTAGTCGTATTAATGTTTTGTATAGTAAATCCAACGATTATTTGACATTTAAAGGCCGGATTATAGGCCGATTCCGATTAATGTGGGACAATTTTAGTCCCATTCTCGAAGAAGGATTATTGGGATGTTCTGGGAGCATTGTTAGGTAAGAACGCTCATTTGTTTGGGATGGCTTTTGATATTGTCTAGGCGCCGTCGATGGGAGAAAGAATACCAAGACTTGGTAAACCTTGCACCAATCGTGACGGATCTTGTGAGGGCCTCTGGGGGAAATATTCTGAATGTTTCGGTCCAGGTAATGTGCATTTGTGCGCGTCAATTGAGCAATCAATAATGTCTTCAACGTGTAGCTTGAGAGAGCTAGGTCACAGGCTCGTGCTGCAGACGTTAGCTCTGTTAAACGGAGCGTACACCGGTGGTACAAGTTTGAACCACAAATCGATGCTGTGGAGGGTCGTCATCTGTTGGGCTTCAATCACCCGATAACTGGACGCATGCTATGTCCTATAGACCTTGACTGGGACGACGTAAGGTATGTTAGGCATAATTATCAACTCTGAACCGAACATGGACGTCTCTAGTGTTCGCCAAATGCTTCAAGATGGTACACAGAGAGTCAACCCAACTGCCTTTCCTCGTTTTCTATGGAAGGACGAAAGAGCGTCATCCACGGACATCTTCCATGGGTTCATGCAAGGGAAGATGGTCTTAAGTGTATTGTTTTTTCTTCTTGGGTCGACGCTGTGCTCACATTATTGACAGACGTATCTTCACATCTTTGTCGGGCCCAGTGCCGTGCTAGCATCATCAAGCAACTACTCTACGAGGAAGGGAAACGCTGCACTCCATGGAATCCAAAAGGTCAGCCTCTATTCTATCGCATATGCCGCAACTATTGTAAGTCCTTTTATTATGTTCATATGGTTATTCATCTGTGGAACTGACGAAACTTTCAAAGTTCCGCTTCGTGATATCGGGACAAGGCATCCTTAGCCAAGGTGGTCATACAAAAGGTCGTTGGGCATACAAGGAATTCTACAATGAGCTCATCCGCGCCATGAAAGAAATGGAGCACGATGACCTTCAAGACTTGATTGGATGGTGGCAAGAGTGCGTCATCAATACCCCCACAGGTGATGCAGCTACTAACTGCTATCCCTATAGCACTGTATTTGGTGGAATTGAGGATAACACGGAGGGGGATGATGATGGTAACAGTGTGGCTGCTCAGATGCGTGCACAGGCAGCAGAAAAGCGGGCTCAGAAGGCTGCTGAGGCTGCCGCGAGGCAGTGACAATACTCTTGCGTCGGGAGTCAGAGAGATCGATAACAGCGGGAGGGTAGGCGCAGTTAGATACAGGTTTACAATGCGATTCTGAAACGTTCCGTCTGCAATATATCTTGTTCAAAACCAATTCCATGTGTGATCTAGCAGGAAAAGGGAGCTAACATACAATATGGATAACTCATAACCGTAATATGGTCTGTCCATGAGGTCTGTGATGTGGACTTACGTACTTAGGTGGTATTTTGTACATTATGAGCATACCATGGTACCTGGACCATCTTGCCGATGGGCAACTCACTTGCCAACATTTTTTTGTGAGACTCGCAATGGTGGGAGTTGCGGCGCCAAAACATGGACAAATTTTGTCTTGGAAGCGAAATCACGCCTGTCGTCGTTCTTTCCCTCTCCTACTCAGTCCTCCGGCCCCCTCGCTCCTTTCTTTTCTTTCTAGCTGCCGACAGTCACGCTACCAATGGCCACCGCAGATGTTCAAGAGATTCGTGCAACGTCTTACGTTGGTTTCGACTCGATTACCCAACAAATCGAGCACAAACTGCTTAAGCGCGGTTTCCAGTTCAATGTTATAGTCGTTGGTATGTCCCGTCCCCTCTTTTTCAGCCTAGTATCTTCCGAGCCGGCTGCTTTTTTCGTGGAAGAGCAATCTTTAATCCATCGGTTTATGGCTACTAGGTCAAACTGGTTTGGGAAAGTCGACCCTCATCAACACTGTGTTCGCGTCACACCTCATCGACTCGAAGGGTAGGCGTGAGGCTGATGAGCCTGTGCGTCAGACCACGGAGATTCAGACGGTCTCTCATGGTGCGGTATTTTCTCTACTGTCTCGAGGTCATTGACGTGGCGGCGACGCCACTCACGTGTATGCCTCGACGTAGTCATCACAGAAAACGGGGTGCGGCTGCGCCTTAATATCGTGGATACTCCCGGTTATGGTGATCAGGTTAACAATGAGAATTGGCAAGTGTCACTCACTTTCCTTTTCAAGTCTCGTGAAAAGTGGGTATTGACAAAACGTGTTGTCAATGTTGTAGCTGGGACCCAATTGTGAAATACATCAAGGACCAGCACAGCGCATACCTTCGCAAGGAGCTCACGGCCATGCGTGACCGTTACATCCAGGACACGCGCATCCACTGCTGCTTGTACTTCATCAACCCAACCGGACATTCGCTCCGTCCTATAGATGTGATTGTCATGAAAAAACTCAGTGAAGTTGTCAACGTCGTTCCGGTTATTGCCAAAGCCGACAGTCTCACTCTGGAGGAGCGCGAGTCGTTCAAACAAAAGGTTAGTACCGTATCCAGTGGCGTTGGTGGAGGCGTTGGTGCTGATGATCCTGGTCGTCGGCCGGACTTAGATCCGGGCAGAGCTCTTCCATCACAGCATCCGTCT
>WNFQ01017854.1_pt1 | contig 12696 bp, 15 predicted proteins | sample 5400171 | NCBI WGS metagenome assembly WNFQ01 (sample SAMN13153356, study PRJNA577476) | soil metagenome | isolation source: 20 cm soil under Madrone tree | place: USA:California | collected 2016-06-14
GAGGAACGTACAGAGGCGCTCGACTTCCAGCCATTTCTCGGCGGGTACCTGTTGAAGAATCCTATAATAGAGGTTTAGACCGTCGATGTAAACAACGATGCGAGGCTTCGGCTTGGGTGACGGCAGGGCTGGGGCAATGACCATAAAAAAAGGGCAATCATGTAGATTGCCCGAACCGGCTTGTTAGGCCGGGGAGTCGTAGAGGCATCATCTCATGCCGAGGGCAGTTAGTCAATGTAATTGTTTTCCTGGCTCGGTACGATACCGGATGGTATACGCTTTATTTGCCTGCCGCCTTTCCAAAACAAAAACGGCGGGCACCTTGCGATGCCCGCCGGAATACGCCAGTAACGAAAACTTTACTCGAACTTTTCGGTCATCAACGGAAACTGCAATTTCGCCTTCGCCAGCGACTTCACTACCAAGCCTTCCGCGGATTCCGAGGTTGTATTTCGCGCCGTTGCCATCTCACTCACCAACAAATACTTGGCGCGCTCCAGCATTTTCTTTTCGCGGAAGGAAAGCGGCTTGCTCCGGCTGAGGGAAACCAAACTCTTGAGGACTACGGCTACTTCCAGGAGGGAACCCGTGCGCATGCGCTCGGAATTTTCCTTGAAGCGGTGCTTCCAGTCGTGGTGGGAATTGAGCTTGCCCTTCTCCAGAAAACCGAGAACCTTGCTGGCATCATTGGAGCGAATTACAGAACGCAGCCCCACTGCCTCTGCATTCGACTGCGGAACCATGACGCGCAACCCACTGGAAACAATGCGAATCATGAAATAGCGTTCGGTTCTACCGTTCAAAACTCCGTAGCTGATCTGTTCTACATGTCCAACGCCGTGGTTCGGATAAACGACCTTGTCGCCGATTTTGTAGTCCATAGCTTCGGTTGCCCCCCTAGGCACACACGAAACAGTGTAAAGCATTGTGCCCCATGAGTCAAGATATATCCCCTGGAATCATAAAGTTAGGGATTCAGGTATACCATTTTGGCAGCAAAATTGCTCTCCTATGTACTCTGGTTTCAAAGATGCCCAGGTTGAACTTTCGTTTCCCGGCAAACCCCGCAAATTCAACCAGCAGAATAGGATACGGGACGCACCGCCAAAATCTGCGGTAAAATGCACGTCGTGCTTATCTTGGCCTTGGACTTACGAGACATTGACCTATACGCCGTCGCCGCCGGTCCAGGCTCCTTTACTGGGGTACGCGTGGGCCTGACCACCGTGAAGGCTTGGAGCGAGGTCTACGGAGGGCCCATCGCCGCGGTGTCCCGCCTCGAAGCCATCGCCTCTGAGAGCAACGGCCCCTCCGCCTACGTCGCTGCCATCATTGACGCCCGGCGCAACCAGATTTTTGCTGCATTATATCGGCGTCAACCTGCATCGCTTGAGCGCGTCGACGAAGAAATGGTTATCGCGCCGGACAAATTCCTGGAATGGTGTACCACCAACACCGGATCAGAGACGATCGATTGGGTTTCAACCGATCCCAACTGCCTGACACAGATGCAGCAATGGTCTTCCCGCCTTGCTCTAAACGAAACCGTACAAGAGATTTCGCCGCTCCTCGCCCCACGCATTGGCCAGATTGGCTATCGCCTCGCCCTCCAAAACCAGCTCACCGACGCCCTATCCCTAGATGCCAACTACGTTCGCCGCTCCGACGCGGAGATCTTCTGGAAGGGCCCGTCCCACGATGGCCCCTAGTCACAAGCCTTCCGCTGCCATCGCCAGAAAAATACGCGCCTTTCGTCCAGGCGACGCGCCGGCTATCATCGAAATTCTGCGCGGCTCCAACGAGGCCGCCCAGTGGCCACTTGAAAGTTACGCCAGGTTAGCCGAATCGCCCGGCGGCCTGTTCCTCGTGTGCCATGCAAATAGCCAACCGGCCGGCTTCGTGGCCGCTCGGCAAGCCGTCGACGAAGCCGAAATCCTCAATATTGCCGTCCACCGCGATTTTCGTCGGCAAGGCGTCGCCTCGGCGCTCCTCCTCGCCGCCCTCGACCAACTCCGCCGCTCCGCAATCAACCGCGTCTTTCTCGAACTCCGCGAATCCAACCTCCCCGCCCGCGCACTTTACGAACGCCACGGCTTCGTCCCCTCCGGCCGCCGCAAGGCTTACTACCATGGCCCGGTCGAAGACGCCTTATGTATGATGAGAAAACTCATAGGTATTCCGGACGCGAAATTACCGGACCTTCCCTCTTGACCTCGCCACGCTTTGTGTTAACGTGCGTTCATGAGGTAGTCACACACAATTCAAAGGAGGGCCAATGGCGGCAAGCGCACAACGGTACCCTCGGGACATACTCCTGGAAACAGACGCCGAGTATCAGCGTCTGGCAGAGCAACACTCCAAGTACGAAGCAGAACTTCAAAAACTCTCCGCAACTCCCTACCTGAATTCGGAAGACCTGCTGGAAGAAATCAAGCTCAAGAAAATGAAGCTCTACTGCAAAGACGAGATGGAGCGGATTGCCGCGCGCGTCCATCGCGCGCGCTCGCATTCGCAATAGCGCCATTCTCCCATGCTGTGTCGTAGCATCACCATGCACGGCCCGCCTCGCCCGAACCGTGAGCCCCTCGGCTGTGGTATCGTCAACCTAGCATTCGTAAATTTTGGGGTACTCCAAAATGCAGAGCGTCATTGTTAAAGATCCGAACTTCCTCGGCGGTGAACCAGTTTTTCGAGGAACCCGCGTTCCATTCAAAATCTTGACGGACTACTTGGAGGGCGGTGACACGCTCGATCAGTTCCTAGAGCAATATCCAACTGTTAGCCGAGAACTTGCCATCGCGGCCATCGAAGAAGCCCGTTCCAGCCTCATCTCGCAGCTTAGATGAGAGTTTTGATTGACGAGTGTGCGCCAAGTGCCCCAGGGCGCTTTCTAAAACAGCATGCGCACGAGTGCCGGACCGCTCAGGAAGCGGGCTGGGCTGGCAAACAAAACGGCGAGCTCCTCCAACTGGCCGAAAATAAGTTCGATGCCCTGATCACTCTGGACACCAATCTCCGATACCAACAAAATCTAACGCAGCGCAAAATCGCGATTGTAATGATTCGCGCCCACTCGAATCGTCTTGCCGATCTTAGTCAGCACTTCCCCGCCTGTGCGCAAGCACTTGAGAAAACAAGCCTGGAGAGTTCGTCGAAGTTGGCGGCACGCATTGGAACAAACCCCGTAGCGTGACCGTGCGCGGCTCGCTTCGCGCGAACCGCGAGCGCCATTGCTGTGGTATTGTCGGGAGGCATGGTCACGGAAGGCTACTACTTCGGGCTGCCCCCTATCGCGCTCGGCGCTGCCGCACTGCTTTTGCGCTGGACATTCACCGGCGTAATTCTCCTCTGCCTCGCCGCCTTCATCTTCTACTTCTTCCGCGACCCCGAACGCACTATCCCCGCTGATGCCGGCGCTGTCGTTTCCCCCGCCGACGGCCGCGTCGTCGTAGTCACCGAAGAAGAAAACGCCGGTCGGCCCGGCAAGCGCATCTCCATCTTCCTCGCGATCTGGAACGTCCACGTGAATCGCTCCCCCGCCGCCGGCACCATCACCAACATGAAGTATTGCCCGGGCAAATTTTCCGCCGCCATGCGCGAGTCCGCTTCCACCCACAACGAGCAAAACGTCATCACCCTGGCCACTGAATCCGGCGAAATCACCTTCAAGCAAATCGCCGGGCTGATTGCCCGCCGCGTAGTGTGCTGGAAAAAATCGGGCGACCGTATCGCCCGCGGTGAACGCATCGGGCTCGTGCGCTTCGGCTCCCGCGCCGACCTGTGGCTGCCGCGCGATTCCGAGCTGCTGGTGAAAGTCGGCGATCCCGTCAAAGGCGGCTCCAGCGTTGTCGCCTACTGGCCGCCGCGCGCGAAATCGACGCAAACTCGCGCGCAAAAACAAGTTTCCTCGGAAGAAAATCTTTCCACGGCTGGGAAGCGAACCTAAGATGAACGAAATCGAGCAGCAGGAAATTCCTTTCAAGGAACGCCGCCTGCGCAGCACCAAATTGCGCCGCGGCATTTTTCTGCTCCCCAGCATGTTCACGGTGGCGAATCTGCTTTGCGGCTACTACGCCGTGGTCGCCTCCTACATGGGAGGCACAGACCAATTCGATCGCGCCGCTAAAGCCATCGGCTTCGCCATTCTCTTCGATTCCCTCGACGGTCGCGTCGCCCGCATGACCGGCACCACCTCCGAGTTCGGTGTGCAGTTCGACTCCCTCGCCGACGTCGTTAGCTTCGGTGTCGCCCCTGCGCTCATGGCCTACGCCTGGGGCGTGCGCAGCTTGCCGGGGCAGGACACGCTCGCCATTGAACAGATCAGCCAGCTCGGCTGGATTTGCTGCCTCGCCTTCCTGATCTGCTGCGCTTGGCGGCTCGCGCGCTTCAATGTGCAGGGCATGGCCCCCGGGGGCTCAAAGAATTTCGTCGGCCTTCCGACGCCCGCCGCCGCCGGCGTCATCGCCGCCTTCGTGCACGGATTTAAAACTCCGCTGCACGACGAGCGTTGGGCCATGGCCTGGCTCTTCCTCGCCGCGGCTCTCGGCGCGCTCATGACCAGCACCATCCGTTATTACAGCTTCAAGGACGTCCCCTGGACCCGCCGCCAGCCGTCCCTCGCCGTCGTTCTCTTGTGCCTCTTCGTCGCCGTCGTCTGGAAATATTCGGAAGTCGTGCTGGTCCTCTTCGCGTCCATCTACACCGTCGGGGGACTTGTCCTGCAAATCGTTCGCTCCCTCCGCCACCGCGTCGCTTCACGGACCGCGTAATCAATGTCCACACCTCGGGACTCCCAACGCATGGTAATTGCCGGCGCGTCTTCCCTGCTCGGCGCCGAACTTAAATCTTTGCTCGAAGAAAGCCGTTTCGCCGGATGGGATTTTTCACGGCTCGACGAAGAAAGTGCCGCCGGCACCTTGACCGAAGCCGGCGGTGAAGCCGCCATCATCCAGCCCGTCCAAGAAGGCAGTTTCTCTCGCGCAAAGCTCATATTTTTCACTGGCTCGGAAGCCTTCGCGCAACGCAATCTCCCCGCCGCCCGCGAATCCGGAGGCATCGTCGTCGATTTGTCTGGCGCCGCGCTGAACGGCCCAGGTGTGCAGGTGGGGTTCGCCATCGACGGTGCGGGTAACTGCGCCGACAAAAACAAGACTTTTTACGCTGTTCCCTCCGCTCCTGGGCTCGCCACAGCGAAGCTCCTCGACGCCCTCGGCCGCGTCGGCTTGTGTCGTCTCTCCTTGATCTTTTTCCGGCCCGTTTCTGAAGCTGGCCGTCCCGGTATCGAAGAGCTCGAAGCGCAGACCACGCAACTCCTCTCTTTCCAATCCACCGGCCAGCCCGTCTTCGATACCCAAGTAGCCTTCAATCTTCTCGATCGCTACGGCGCCGCCAGCCGCGAAAATTTGCAATCCGTCCGCGCGCGCATTCGTCGCGAAGTCTCCGCAGCCGTCGGTAACAATCCCGTCCAGCCCTCCATACAAGTTCTGCACGCCCCCGTTTTTTACGGTTACACCTTCGTCGCCGACGCCGGGCTGAATTCCCAGCTAACCAAAGAAAACCTCATCGAATTCTGCCGCAAATCCGGGTTCACCCTCGACTCCGATGCTTCCTCTCCACTCGGCAATCTCAACGCTTCCGGCGATTCCGCCATTCATTTGGCTCTTCCTGAATCCTATCCCGCTCAGGCCAACACCTGGTGGTTTTGGGGCGCAGCCGATAATATTCGCGTGCCGGCGGCCGCCGCCATCAAGCTCGCGGAGAAGCTTGTCGAATGAACGCCTCGCTCCCATATTTAAATCGCGCCCTCGCTCGCATTGCCAAGTCCAGAGCCGCGGCTCTTCTGTTGCTGCTTGCAAACTGCGGCTACTTCGCCGCCTGCGGCTATCACGTCGCCGGCCATAGCGATGCCCTGCCCAAAAATATCCACGTCATCGCCGTGCCGGCGCTCGAAAATGCCACCAACAGCTACCGCATCGAGCAAAAACTCACGTCCGCAACCGTGCACGAATTTCTCACCGCCACACCCTATAAAATCACTTCCAACCCTGCCGTGCACGAATTTCTCGCCGCCACACCCTATAAAATCACTTCTAACCCCGCTACCGGAGACGCCGTCCTGCGCGGCAAAGTTCTAACCCTGGAAGCTGTCCCGCTGCTCTTCGACACGCAAACTGGCCGGGCCACCACTATGCTCGTCACCGTCCGTTGCGAAGTCACCTTGACGCAAACCGAAACGCAAAAGGTTCTCTACCACACCGACAAATTCATCTTCCGGAACGAATACGAAATCTCCACCGACGTAAAAAGCTTCTTCGAAGAACAAGATCCCGCCCTCGACCGCCTGGCCCGCGATTTCGCTCAGCGCCTAGTCGCCGCCATCACCGAAAACTTCTAACTCCCTCCCCTCCGCTCTGCGGCATTTCTCCTGTGACCTCTGCGCCCTCCGTGGTGAAAGCTTTTTCCCCGCCCGTGTTTCCTCCCACGTCAAAACGAAGTAAACTCACTCTGCGCATGCCCCGCGTCTCCCACGAAGAACTTCTCTCCCGCCTCACCAAGGGAAAACCTATCCCCGCCCTCCTCCTCTTAGGTGACGAGCCTTTTCTCCGCGACGCCAGCCGCGCGCAGCTCATCGAAGCTTTCGTCCCCGAATCCGCCCGCGCCTGGGCCGTTTCCCGCTACTCCGCCGACCGCGGCGAGACGCAGGACGCCCTCGAGCAAGCGCAAACTCTCCCCATGCTCGCGCCGCGCCAAATTGTTTTCCTGCATGATGTGGAAAAAATCGAAAAGCTCGGTGAGAAAAATCGCGATGCCGCCGTCGAGCAGCTCGAAACCTACCTCGACGATCCCGCCCCCTTCACCGTCCTCGTTCTCGAAGCCACCGCGCTCGACCTGCGCATGAAGCTGGCCAAGCTCCTTTCGGAGAAGGCGCTCGTCGTCGAAGTCGGCCTCGGCGAAGACCTCCAAGATCGCCAGGCTGCCGCCGTCCCGTTCGCCCGCGCCCTGGCCAAAGAGCAAGGCGTGGACCTCGAGCCAGGCGCCGCCGAAGATCTAGCCGAATTCGTCGCCGCCGACCTCATGCGCCTGAAAACTGAAATCGAAAAGCTCTCCAGCTACGTCGGCAGCCACAAGCTAATCCGCCGCCAGGACGTCATCGCCCTGGTCATCTCCGAGAAGACCACCACCGTCTGGGAATTGGCCGACCTGCTGGCGTCGCGCCAGCAGAAGCGCGCCCTCGAATTTCTCGATCGCCTCCTGCGCGACGGCGAAGAGCCGCTGCAAATGCTCGGCGCCATCACCTGGATGTATCGCAAGCTGATCGAAGCCAGCGAACTAAAAGGCATCTCCAACGGCTACCAAGCCGCCCGCGCCCTGGCCATGCGCCCCGAGCAAGCCGAGCTCGCCCTTCAATCCGCCCGCAAAATCCCCAAAGCACGCCTACTGCAAGGCCTGCAATCCCTGCAAGCCGCCGACAGCCGCCTCAAAGGCGGCGCCGAAGACCCCCACGCCGTAATGGAATTCCTAATCTCCGACCTAGCCGCCCCAGCCGCCAAATCCGCCGCCCGCTAGCGACATGGCTCTTCTCTGCGTCCTCTGTGTCCGACCTCCATGCACTCTGTGTTAAATCTTAGTGAGCGCCGTAGGTGCGGCACAATTTAGCCCAGGCCGTAAGACCTGGGTAAGTTGCCCAATGAAATTTTTGAGCGCCGGAGGTGCGGCACTCTTGATGGCGCTCTGAACCCCGGCCGGACCGGCTCGGCAAGAACCATAACCAAGCGAGTTATCGATCCTAATAGAGACAAGCGGCAGACGAAGCCCTGAGCTTCAGGCGTTGATCTTCTGACCGCCCTTAGACACCCACTCCGGCGCTGAATCCGTCCTCTGACGCAGCAGCATGTTCAGTTGAGCCGCGTGATGCTGTACGTGCCGCATGTTGTAGAGCAGCACTTCGCCGTTGCTCATCGCCCGATACTCGAAAGGACAGGGTTCCGCAACCCAAGCTTCTGTCATTCCCGCCATCACGGCGTCCAGCTTTCTGCGGCAGTGCTCGAGGTAACCGCGCAGCTCGTCTTTTCCGTAGGCCGGCTCCGGCACGACGACCTCGTCGTCGAGTTCACTGAGACCGAACGGTGCTGGCGGACGGAATCGCGATTCCTCTGCCGAAGAGAGATACAAGTCGAGGAAGAAAAGCGCATGAAACGCCAGGTACCAAAACGCTCCGCGCCCCTGACCGCACCACACAGATTCCGGGCACGCTTCAATCGCGTTGCCAAGCATGTCAATCGCGGCATGGAACTGCCGCCGTATCGCCGCTCTCCAAAACTCGATCATGAATTTGCCTCCCGGCCCCGGTCAACATATCACACGGGCCAACCTTGGGATCAAGCGCCCCGACATAGCCGTCCGCTCTAGAACCGGCATTTTTCCCTTAGACGCCAACTCGAAAGTGCCTGGTCGATAACAGCGGCATCGCGAATTGCCTCATCCACAACCCGGGCATAGACTTCTAGCCGCAATGTTCGAGCGCTACACCGAGAAGGCCCGCCGCGTGATTTTCTTCGCGCGTTATGAAGCCAGCCACTATGGAAGCCTGGTTATCGACACCGAGCATATCCTCCTCGGCCTCCTGCGCGAAGACAGGGCGTTGATGCATCGTCACGTCGACGCAATCCGGTCGGCGACGGAAATCCGCGATGAAGTTGAGAGAATTGTTAAACGAGGCCCACCCACCGCAGTCTCTGTGGAACTTCCGCTGAGTGCTGATTCGGAAAAAATCCTGAAGTTGGCCGCAGAAGAAGCCGACCGACTCGCCCATCGGCATATAGGAACGGAGCACATTTTGCTCGCGATATTCCGCCTTCCGACCTCGCTCGCGGCCAAGGTGCTTCTGGCGAGAGGTGCGGAACCCGAGACGATTCGCGAGCAATTGGCAAAAGGCTTTACTCCGACACTTGTGAGCGTGAGCACCCGCCCCGCATCGACTATCCTCGATGCCTTCTTGGACCTATTGAAAAGAGGAATTTCCGACGAGCTTGCGAGTTTCTTTGATGAGAAAGGACAATTTGTAGATTCTTCCGGTAAACGCTGGTCTGGTCGCACGGAGATCGAGAAGGCGGCGCAAACACTGCTCGCACCCTTTGCAAAGAGAAATGCCAGCTTCCGCCTCGAGGACACAACTGTAGTTCCATCCCACACTTTCGTAGCTTCGGTTCTTTGGGAATTCGCCGCTGCGTCCACGGAGCGCGGCAAGTCCCTTCTCCGCATGAGCATAGTCTTGGCCTGGGCAGACGAAGCGTGGGCAATCGTGTTGGTACAGGTAACGCCCGTCGCACTCCGCTAAGACCCCCCAACTTGACCTTGACACGCCCGTACAGTTCTCTACGGTTTAAGTAGGAATTATGATCTACGTACTGCTGCGCACTAGGGCGTAGAGATCGATTATGAGCGAAGAACCCAGAGAACTGTCTGCCCCGAAAGGCATTTCACGCCGCGAATTTGCCCGCCGCGCTGCCCTCGCGTCGGCGGTTGCGACGCTCGCTCCGTCGGGCGCGATGACTACGCCCGAAGCCCCGCTGGATAAACATGCAACCGTAGCGGCCGCCGACCGTGGCGGGCCTTTTTCCGATCCGGCGAGCAACGCCCCGCAACAAGCCTCAGACTTACCCAAGCTTTCTCCCGAAGGCCACGCCGAGGTCGAGGCGCGCATTCAGTCCATCTTCAGCCAATACAGTGCCCGCTTGTCAGACGCGCAGAAAACGGACGTTCGCAGGCTTTGCAATCTGGCGCAGCCGCCGCTCGATCGCCTGCGCGCCTACGCGCTCGCTAACGGCGACGGGCCTGCCCTGTATCTCAAACCGCTGGTCGAGCGCGAAAAGAATCCGCTCGAAAACACACGCGTCGGAAAAACCCCAGACGCCGCGACACAACCCTGAGGACATCGATGCCCACCGAAGAATTGGCTTATCTGCCCGTCACGGAACTCGCGAAACGCATCGAAACCAAGAAGCTTTCCCCGGTGGAGCTGACGCAATATTTTCTAGACCGCAGCGAAAAGCTCGGCCCGCGCTACAACGCCTACGCTCGCCTCACTCCGGAAATCGCGATGGCGCAAGCCAAAACCGCCGAAAAGGAAATTCACAACGGCCACTATCGCGGCCCGCTTCACGGAATTCCCTACGCCGCAAAGGACCTGCTCGCCGTAAAAGGCGTGCCATGCACCTGGGGCGCGAAACCGTACGCCACGCAGGTTTTCGATTACGACGCCACCGTCATCGAACATCTGAATCGCGTCGGCGCCGTTCTGCTCGGCAAAGCCGCCATGATCGAACTCGCCGGAGGAATGGGTTACCGCTTTGCCTCCGCTTCCCTGCAAGGCGAAGCGAAAAATCCTTGGGACACAAAGTGTTGGACCTGCGGCTCATCCTCCGGGTCCGGCGCTATTGTCGCGGCGGGCCTCGCGCCGTTTGCCATTGGCACGGAAACCTGGGGCTCAATTCTCTGCCCCTCCGCATTTTGCGGTGTCAGCGGACTCCGCCCCACCTACGGCCGCGTGAGCCGCTATGGCGCAATGGCGCTCGCTCCTTCCATGGACAAAATCGGGCCGCTCGCCCGCTCGGCGGAAGATTGCGCGCGCGTTTTTGCCGCCATTGCCGGGCATGATCCCAGAGATCGCAGCACGCTTCCCCTGGATAAAGCAGCGTTCACCTATTCGGCTTCTCTCGAGTTGAAGTCGCGCGCGCTGAAAATTGGCTGGCTGACCAATGCGTGGAAAAAAATGGAACCGGGCGTGGCGAAAGCCGCCGATGCCGCGGAAAAAGTGTTGAAGAAATATTTCCGCGGCGTGAAGAACGCTAAATTGCCCGAGGGCCCGTTTGAAGACGCCGCCAACATCATCGTCGCGGTCGAAGGCGCTTCCTCGTTTCGCTCGCTGATTCGATCCGGGCGCGCGAGCCAATTGGCCGACCCGCTGGGGCAAATCGCCGGCTACGTAAACGAGCAATATTCGGGAGCCGATTATTTGCAGGCGCAGCGCGTCCGCGAGATTTTGCAGAAGAAGATGGAGGCATTGTTTGATTCGTTTGATTTGCTGGTGACCGCAACCCAACCGGTTGCCGCAACGCCGCTGGACTTGAATCTCGAGACTGGCCTTTCCTACGCCGATCCGCTGGGCGGCATCGGAAATTTGTGCGGGCTCCCCGCTCTGTCCGTTCCCTGCGGTTTCACGGAAAAGAATCTTCCCGTAGGCCTGCAATTCATGGCCCGCGCCGGCGATGATATCGCCGTCATCCAAGGCGCACGCATCTATCAACTGCACACCGACTGGCATCGCAGGCACCCCAAGATTACGTGATACCCTCTCGCTGGAGGTGCGAGCGCGATGCACGGAATTTGGAAGGATATGTTTGTTCTCGGTCTGCCGGTCTTAGAAAAAATTCTCCGGCCGATCATTGTTTATATATTTCTGATTGTCGGTCTGCGCCTGTCCGGCAAGCGTGAACTCGCGCAGCTAAATCCCTTCGACCTGATTGTGCTGTTGACCCTGTCGAACACCGTGCAGAACGCCATCATCGGAGACGACAACAGCGTGACCGGAGGAATCATCGGCGCGGCTTCCCTGCTGGCCATCAACTATCTCGTAGTGCGATTTCTGTACGATCACCGCAAGATCGAACAAATTGTCGAAGGCAGCTCCGACATTCTGGTGGAAGACGGAAAAGTCTACCAGCACAAACTCAAGAAAGAATTAATCACCAGGGAGGAGCTTGCGGCTGCGGCGCGCAAGCAGGGATTCGAGACGCTTTCGGAAGTTCGTCAATGCATTTTGGAGCCGGGCGGGACGCTTACCTTCATAGCGAAAAAACCGGACACCGAAGATATCCGGCATCAGGAGTTGTTGAAGAAATTTGACGCACTGACGGAAGAACTGGCGCGGTTGCGCAAACTGCAGCCGCCAGCGACCGCTTAAAGGGTTTGCGCGGTTCATTACACGAAAAAGGGGGACGCACAAAGATGGATGATGTCGTGGAGCTTCCGGAAGATCACGCAAGTCATGAAGAGTATCGGCATACGCTGCCGGTTTCGCTGACGATTTCGATTCTCGCCGTGCTGGTTGCCGGCGCGGCGCTACTGAGCCATCGCGCGCACACGGAGGAGTTGCTGCTGCAATCGCAGGCCACGGACCAGTGGGCTTACTACCAGGCGAAGAATATCCGCTGGCACGAAGTGCAAAGCATCGCGGACCTGCTTGGTGCGTTGGCGCCTCAGGACAAAGAGAAGACAGCGGCGGTGCGCGAGAAATATTTGAAAGAAGTGGAGCGCTATGAAAGCGATAAGGGTGAAATCAGCGACAAAGCGAAAGAATTGGAGAAAGAGCGTGACCTGATTAGCCGGCGCGCGGATCGCTTTGACGGCGGCGAAGCGCTGCTGGAGGTGGGATTGGTGATTTGCTCGATCACGCTGCTGACCAAGCGACGCGCCTTCTGGTTCGGTGGAATGGTTGTCGGAGCGCTAGGCGTGGTGATGGCCCTCACTGGATTGTTCCTGCACTGATGTATGTAAGAACCTCTCTTGTAGTGGCGCAGCATGCTGCGCCACTACGAGAGAGAGAGACCGCGCCTGGATCATGGAGCGACCTCAGCAACAATTCCTCCTAGGACGTCTTTTGCGGCGGCGATGGTGCGATCGATGTCTTCGGCGGTG
>WNFQ01002934.1_pt1 | contig 12686 bp, 13 predicted proteins | sample 5400171 | NCBI WGS metagenome assembly WNFQ01 (sample SAMN13153356, study PRJNA577476) | soil metagenome | isolation source: 20 cm soil under Madrone tree | place: USA:California | collected 2016-06-14
CGTTGGGGGCGATCCGGGGCCGGTGCAGGTGACCCGCGCTGCTGCCGGTGGCGCCGGGGGGGAGGAGGGGTGGGTGAGCCTACGCCGCAGTCGCCTGGCGAGATTGCTCGGGGTGAGCGTGCCTGACGATGAGGTGCATTCCGTGCTGTTCGCGGTGAGCGGCCGGGTTGAAACCACGGGCGACGGCTGGCGGGTGCGGAAGCCGCCGCATCGCTTCGACATTCGCATCGAGGAGGACTTGATCGAGGAGGTGGCGCGCCTGCGCGGCTTCGACAGCATCGCGGAGAGCCATGCGGTCGCGCCGCAGATCGCGGGGGAATCCACGGAATCGCAGGTGACGAATGAGCGTTTGTTGACGGCGATGGCCGACCGCGGCTATCGCGAAGTCATTACCTACAGCTTCGTCGATCCGGCCCTGCAGCAGCAGCTGTTCCCCGGCACGCCGAGCTTGCGGTTGGCAAACCCCATCTCCGCAGACCTCGCCGACATGCGTGTCTCGCTTTGGACCGGCCTCGTTCAGGCCTGCCGCGAGAATCTGCGGCGCCAGCAGACCCGCGTTCGGCTTTTCGAAATCGGCAAGAAGTTCGAGCTGCAGAGCACAAGCCAAGGCAAGCTCTTCGATGAGCAGGGAGATCTCCGCGAGATCGAAACGCTGGCCGGTATTGCGACCGGCACGCGGTGGCCGGAGCAGTGGGGTAGTCCGCGCGAGGCGCTCGATTTCTACGACGTGAAGGCAGATGTGCAGAGTGTTCTGTCGCTCACCGGTGATGGGTCTTCGGTGCGTTTCGAAGCGGATACGCTGGCCTGTCTGCGTCCGGGACGCAGCGCGCGGATCTATCGGGGTTCGAAGGCGGTGGGATGGCTGGGCGAGCTTCATCCGCAGATTGTCAAGACCATTAATTTGCCGAGCGGTGCATTTTTATTTGAACTAGAAATAGACTCAGCATTTCAGTCGAAACTACTGAAATTTAATGGTATTTCAAAATTTCCAAGCGTGCGCCGCGACTTGGCCATCGTGGTCGACGAAAGCGTGCCCCTCGCAGTTTTGCAGGAAAATGTTACTGTTAGCGCTTCAGGCCTATTGAGCGAGCTGCGGGTATTCGATGTCTATCGGGGCCCGGGCGTAGAAACTGGACGAAAAAGTATCGCTTTAGGCTTGATTTTACAGGACTCTTCCCGCACTCTTACTGACGTCGACGCAGACGCCGTAGTGACCGCCGTGATTTCGCGGTTACGGGATGAATTGAGCGCCACAATAAGAGATCAATAACCATGGCAGCCCTGACGAAGGCAGAGATGGCCGAGGCCCTGTTCGATCAATTGGGCCTCAACAAGCGCGAAGCGCGGGAACTCGTGGATTTATTCTTCGAGGAAATACGTGCCGCACTATCGTCCGGTGAGCAAGTCAAACTGTCCGGGTTCGGCAATTTCGATTTGCGGGACAAGAACCGGCGCCCGGGCCGCAATCCGAAGACCGGTGAGGAAATTCCCATCAGCGCCCGTCGCGTTGTTACATTCCGTCCGGGCCAGAAGCTGAAGGCTCGCGTCGAGGCGTATGCTGGAACCAAGCAACAATAGCGAATTGCCGCCGATCCCGGGGAAGCGGTATTTCACCATCGGTGAAGTCAGCGACCTGTGCGGCGTCAAACCGCATGTGCTGCGCTATTGGGAGCAGGAATTCCCGCAGCTCAAGCCCGTCAAGCGCCGCGGCAACCGCCGGTACTATCAGCGCCAGGACGTGTTGATCATTCGACAGATACGGAGCCTGCTGTATGAACAGGGGGTTACCATCGGCGGCGCACGGAACCGCCTCACCGGCGACGACGCCCAGGTGGACCTCAACCAGAGCCAGCAGCTGATTCATCAAATGCGGCTGGAGCTCGAAGAGCTGATCAAGATTCTTCGCCGCTAGGGCGCGCGGCGCTCGAGTTCTCAAAGCCCATTTGGGCTATCATTCGGTCCCTCGGTCGGGGCGTGGCGCAGCCTGGTAGCGCACTTGCATGGGGTGCAAGGGGTCGCAAGTTCGAATCTTGTCGCCCCGACCAATTACTTACGGTCTGTTCCGGGGCCGGAATGATGTGTAACCCATGTGTCCGAAAGGACATACGCGTGTTGAGATTTCGGCTTAGGTACACCCTTGGGTACACCTTTCTCTTACGCCTAATTTAGGGGACAAGCCCGTCAGACCAAGGATGGCTCAAGGTTGTTCGACACGACAGCATTGATTGTCTCAATGCGTCCGATCACGTAAACCTTGGCAATTGCGGGTGCAACTTTTTCGAAGTCATTCGACGCTTCGAGCTGCTTGCCCAGGTTGGCCATCCGTCCGAGCGCCAGCATTCCCGCTGCAATGGCCTCCGCGGCGGCGAGATACACCTCCTTGCGGAGATCCATCTGTCGCTGCCGATCGCGCATTACACGGTCGTGCCTGTTCGTGAGGGTTATGCCGATCAATGTGAAGAACGAGCCGGCAATGACGCCCCAAAACGTCGCCGGCACGAGTCTTAGCAAGTCGACTACGGTCACTAACGGGCAACCCACGTGTTGATCTTGTCTTCCTCACTCCACTGGCTCACGCCCGCACCGCCGCCTTCTCGACGGTCAGCCCCCGGTCCTTCTCTCGCACCCGGATCCGCGCCAAGCCGGCACGGAAAAAAAATTCGTCGGTGCTCGCTAAGCCGCTTGGATGGTCATTTCACACACCCCTTGCCAAAGGAGCAAATGCGATCTATATTTAACCAGACGGTTGTCAACTATATGGTTATATGATGTCGGATTCTCTCAGCTCCACGCTGTTCGCCCTCGCCGATCCAACGCGGCGGGGGATTTTGGCCCGCTTGGCGACCGGCGATGCCACCGTGAAGGAGTTGGCTGAACCGTATGAGATGAGTCTCGCGGCGGTCTCAAAGCATCTAAAGGTGCTCGAGACCGCGGGTTTGATTTCATGCGGTCGAGATGCGCAATGGCGTCCTCGCCACCTCGAGGCCGGTCCACTCCGCGATGTCGTCGAGTGGCTCGAAAGCTACCGACGGTTCTGGGACAAAAGCCTCGATAGCTTGGCTCAACACCTCAAGGTTATGAGTAAGCCGCAGCGAAAGACCAAGTATCACAAGAGTTAGCGTTGGGCGGCATCCAAGCAAGGAACAATGGAGAAATTTGGCATGACAGCGACAATAGATATCAGTTCGTTGGAACAGCCGGTGATCGTCATTACCCGCATGTTCGACGCGCCACGCGCGCTGGTCTGGGCTGCCATCACCGATCCGAAACATGTCGCTCAATGGTACGGCGGCCCGGGTTTCACCAATCCTGTGTGCGAAATGGATCTGCGCCCCGGCGGCGCATGGCACCATGTCATGCAGGCTCCCAACGGGGTGCGCTTCACGATCAACAGCATTTTCGAAGAAGTCGTCGCGCCGCAACGACTTGTGTGGAGAACGATCAAGGATCCGAACCGGAACCCCGCTCAGCCGACGTCCGTCAATACGATCACGCTTGAGGAGTGTGGCCTTCAGACGAAGTGGATGCTGGTTGCCCGCTTCGATTCCATTGCTGAACGCGACCTGACGGCAAAGATGGGCTTCGGTCAGATGATCAGCATGGGCTTGGAGCGTATGGCTGAACATCTAAAGACACTCTGATGCGTCGGCTACTCTGAAATGATTCCCACAATCCAAACAGGAGCTGATCCAATGTCCACAAGCGCACAAATCGTAGCTTCGCACTCGAAGGCAAAGCTTTGGGCCGGCTGGAGTCTGAGCGGCTTGACGGTGCTATTTATGCTCTTCGACGGCATATCGAAATTGGCGATGGAGCATCACGTGGTTGAGGCCACGACGAAGATAGGATATCCGGTGGAAGTGATTCGTCCGCTGGGGATCGTCCTTCTGGTATGCACAATCCTGTACGCGATCCCCCGCACGGCAATATTCGGCGCGATCCTTATGACCGGATACCTTGGCGGCGCTGTCGCCAGCAAGGTTCGCATCGAGGACCCAATTTTCAGCTCAGTTCTCTTCGGAGTGTATTTCGGCATCCTCGCATGGGGTGGCGTTTATCTCCGGGACGAACGTCTGCGTACTCTCATACCGTTGCGGCGCTAGTCCGATCGATTGCGGATCGATAACATCAGAGCGAAGACCGGTAAGACACCCGAGCCTTAACCGCCACAGGTCAAGCCTGGGTGGGAGATCAATATGAGACTGAGTTTTCGATCTATCACGTTGCTCTTGCTTCTTCTCGTTGGGTATGTTGAAACACATGCGGACACGGTGAAAAGGGCGGCAAACGTGGCCGGGTCCACACAAGACTATCCAGCCAAGCCGGTGCGCATAATCGACCCGTTCGGAGCGGGCGGCGGGCCCGACCTGCTGGCCCGTGCACTAGCCCCGAAGCTTTCTAAGTTGTGGGGCCAACCCGTGACAGTGGAGAACCACCCCGGCGCGGGCGCCACGATGGGACCCGCATTGGTCGCGAAGTCGCCGGCCGACGGCTACACACTGCTGATAAACACCAGCGCCCAGGCATACAGTGCAGCGCTCTCGAAGAACCTTCCCTATGACCCGTTGAAGGATTTCATCCCGGTCGCTTCGCTCACCCACCAGCCCTACGTACTCGTCGCAGGCAGGCCGGCTGGCATCACCACTATTCGCGAGCTTATTGCCGCGGCGAAGTTGAAGCCAGGTGAACTCAAGTTTGGCTCGACCGGCCCGGGCACCGGCACACACTTGGGCATCGTGAAATTCAACCTCGACGCTGGCATAAAGGTAGTGGACGTGCCTCCCCAGCCAACGGATGCAATCGCCGATGTTCTCGCCGCCACGATCGAAGGGCGTACTACATACATGATTGCGCCCATCTCTATCGCCCTAACCCCAATCCGCGACGGCAGATTGTTCCCACTAGGTGTAACCACGGCACGGCGCTCGACTCTGCTTCCGGAGGTGCCGACGATCGCTGAAGCGGGCGTCGCAGGATTCGACTTCCCGATTTGGTATGGGATATGGGCGCCGGCGGGCACTCCGACCGGCGTCGTTAACAAGCTTTCGAAGGATATCGCACGCGTGCTCGCCGGGCCGGACCTCCGCGATTGGATCGCGAAGCACGGGGGCGAGCCAATGGATATGACGCAGCCCGAGTTCGCGCGCTTCGTGCAGAGCGAGAGTGAAGACGCAGCGCGATTCATCAAAGTCGACGTTAAGCCCTACTAGCCCTCTTGCGTGCTTCACACGCGAGGCGCGAACGTCGGGGATGTGGCGATCAAACCGGCACCGCCAATTCCCGCAACTGGCCGCAAGTTGCCGATCGTAGTGGTCAGTTTGCAGTCCGGATGAATACGGGCAGCCCGAACAATAAGAAGTAGTTGACAGAAATACCCGCGTCGTTAAGGTCTACGAGTGCGTTCCGCAAGACGTGACATATATTGGCATTCGGCCGACCATCACTCATCGAACCATCAATGTCTTTGGAGGTGCCGGCTTTTTCGGCACTTCTTGAATCGGCCAACGGCGTGGAAGCACAACCGGCAAGGGTCGATGCCGCGGTGATCAACAAGGTTCCAGCGAGAATCCAAGCCGCCTTCGCATTTAGTGCCATTGGCATTCCCCTATCCACCCTGGTCCCTTGTACGCCATCGTGCGGCTTGAAGTAAAATTAATGGTGCTGTCACAAAATCGTATCAAGGCGCCGCCAAACCGCAGCTCACGCCCGAATCACGGGCGCCGAGGAATATCAATCGGCGTGGCCTAAAGCGGTGCCACTGGTATTGCGATGTCGCAGGAAGAAACGCCAGTCTTCGGATCGAAAGTGGCATCCGTCGGGTAGTACTCCAGGAACGGTCGCGCATCGAGCTGCATTCCGCTATCGGGCATCCACTCGCGCAACATCGCGTCAATTCCGCGCGAAAGGAATCCGACGAAGGCGCTTCCGATGCTTAACAAAAACACCATAAATTGCAGGTCTTTTTTCTGCCGATTTCGGTTCCGTCCCGGGGAGTCAGCAAAATAGTGATCCGAAGATCGTGCCATCTCTTCGGCCGCCTTGAGGCGCGCTCAAGCAGGCCGAGCATTTCAATCTGGACTGCTTTTTCCACTTTGGTCAACCGGGGCATTGGCGCCGGCCCATTGCCAGGAGAGATTTACCAAGCGCAATGCCCGGCCTCTCAATCACCCGATAGCACAGCCAGGACAGCGGGACGATGAGCGCTGCACTTGCGATGAGCGCCACCGCAAACCGCGAGCCGCGCGATGCCTGAAGGAATGCGGGATAGTGCACTAGGAAGGCGACCACGGGCACGAGCACCAAGAGGTGCAGCAGGTAGAATGAGTAAGAGATGTCCCCTAGCCACACGCAGACTGGATGCTTGAGGGCATGCCGCAGTGGCCACGACGTCACAGTCACACTGTAGAGCAGCAGGGCAAAAGCGATCTCAGCCAACACGTGGCGGGGCTCCTGCGGTCCCACCAGAGCGAGGATCGGCAGCGCGATGACCAACGGCAACACCCACTTTGCAGTACCGTGCATGCGCGCCGCAATTAGCATGCCGACGACGAACAGATCGATCTTGAGCGGGAGGAAGGACGGGAAGGAGAAGCTCGCATACCAGTGAGGGCGACAGACCGCGCCCACCGCCGCGAGCACGCACACCGTGATGGCGACAGCGGCATATCCGACTCGCAGGATCAGCAGCATGAGCAGCGGGAACACGAGGTAGAACTGCATTTCGAGCCCGATGCTCCAATCCGGCATGGCCGTGCGACTGCTATAGTGTGGCAGAAGACCGAAGGCGAAGCTTACGTGGGTCAGGACATTCGCGGCCGAATGGTCGGTGTACCGCGCCGCATCGGTGAGCGCCTCGGGGTAGGGGATCGCAGCGCGAGCGCTCTGGAGAAAATCCCCGGCCGCAAGCGATACCGCCAGCAAGATGTAATACAGCGGCGCGATGCGGAAGAAGCGCCGGAGGTAGAAATGCTGGATCGGGATCGGCCGCTGCTCGTGCTGGTGCACCATCAGGAACCCGGACAACAGGATGAAAAGGTCAACCCCTAAGCCGCCGGCCTTGAAGACGGGTAGGTCGGCGCCCGTCAGGTTGGACACGTGCAGCGTGAAGACCCACAGTGCCGCGAGGCCGCGCAACCCCTCAAGCTCCGGCAGCCATGAGCGGGACGTTTTCAAAAAGTTGATCTCACGTTTTCTGCGTTCCTCTACATCTGATAAAACCACAACGAACCGAATAAGACACGGGAAATGTAAGATCCCCTATGCGGCTATCTCATAAGACAGTCGTCTCCCCAATCTCTCTCATCGGCCGTCGAGACCTAGACCAATTGGATCAAGTAGACTTCGGGGGTGAGTTGGCTGATTACACGTCATCCAAAGCCGTCAGTTCGCGGCGGAATCCGACGCCGTTGTCCGACAGCAAATCGAATTCGCGGGCGTGTCGATGTCCGGCGTAGACGGCCGCCGCGATGGTGCTGGGAGCCCAACAGTCGCCAATTGAAGTGACCGATGCAATGCCGGCTGCGCTCATAGCGTTTGATTGACCAGCCAACTCCAGCGCAAGTGCTTCGTTGGGTTGACGCGCCGTGAGAGTGACCACCGATGACGCGGTGACTGCCGATTGGCGGCCGGTAAATGTGCATTCGGCAACGACCCGGGCACCGTCAAACTCAATGACGTTGCGATTGAGTAGGACCTCGATACCGAGCTCGAGAACCCGCTTCTGAATGCTGTATTGCTCCAGTGTATTTACGGTCCAAGCAGAGACGCGTTCCGCAGGGGTGATCAGAATGACTTCGTGTCCGTCATTGCGCAATTTCTCAGCAAGAACCCCGCCGAGGTAGTAGTGATCGTCGTCGAAGACCACGACGGGTCCCGCGACGGATACGCCTTCAAAGAGATCGTCTGGAGTGATCACTCCCCGACCCACGCCGAATCCCTTGATAGCACGGGAATTAGCGCGCCCAATGCCGTCGTGCCGCCAGCGCGCGCCCGTGGCAAGTACCACGCGCTTTGCCCCGAATTCCAGAATCTCGCCCGCGCTCACACGGCTGCCTCTTAGGATTTCGACATTCTGCATTTTGTTCAGCTGATTCAGCCGGTAATCTCTGACGCGCGACCATGCGGTGAGTCCCGGCAGGCGCGACTCCAGGGTTACTCGGCCACCCAACTCCTCGCGGGCTTCGGTGATATGCACCGAATAACCGCGGCGTCCCAAGAGACGGGCGCACTCGAGGCCGGCCGGTCCCGCGCCGACGATGAGGAACGTGTCGTCGCCCGAACGGGGAGGGATGTTCTCGGGGTGCCATCCCTTACGCCATTCCTCCCCCATGGTCGGGTTTTGCGTACACCGAATCGGCGTCATGGTGTAGTCGCCCGTAACGCACACATTGCAACCGATACATTCCCGTATGTCGTCGACATCGCCCGCGTCGATCTTATTTGGCAAAAATGGATCGGCTATGGAAGGGCGCGCGGCGCCGATGAGATCAAGGACTCCGCGCCGAATCTGCGAGACCATGGAATCGGGGGACGTGAATCTGCCCACGCCGACTACCGGCTTCGTGGTGACCTGCTTGACGAAACATACGAACTCTTCCTGAAAGCCTTCCGCGGCAAATCTCGATGTTCTCGAGTCGTTGGACCAGTCGCTCAAATTCACGTCCCAAAGATCGGGGAGCTCACCCAGCATTTCGATGACTTCGCGACCCTCACCGGCTGCACAGAGGCCATCAGCTCCCCGTAACTCATCCACTGCCATGCGAACTGCCACGGCACACTCGGTGCCTACCGCGTCCTTGGTGTCCTCGATCAGTTCACGCAGCAACCGGGCCCTATTGACCAGACTGCCGCCGTACTCGTCCGTCCGGCCGTTATGGCGGCTCTGCAAAAAATGCATTGCCAAGGACAATCCATGCCCCGCATAGACATAGATGATGTCGAATCCCGCGCGCCGTGCTCGCAACGCGGCGTCGCGGTGCCATTGGCGATAGGAGCGGATATCGCGCTTGGACATGGCGCGAGCCTGGGCGGGCGCATGGCTCCCGGGATTCACCAGGTGGCTCGGAGCGATTGAAACCTCCCGGGAGTACAGATTCGCCGCATTCATACCGGCGTGGACGAGCTCGATGGCAGCGAGCGCCCCGTGCTTATGCACGGCGTCGGTCATGAGCGCGAGCGCTGGGATATCGCGATCGTCCCACAGCCGGCCTTCGACGGAGGGCGAAATGTCGCTCGAAGCATGGATTTCCACCTCCTCAGTGCTGACAACTCCCCAACCCCCTTCGGCCTTGACTCCTCGCATCGCGGCGTGAGCGCGCGGCCTCATATATCCCATGCCGTTGCAGTGGGGTACCTGAAAGAAGCGGTTCTTGGCCACCACGGGACCGATTTGGATCGGCTCAAAGAGAACGTCGTAGCGAGGATTACGAGACAAGGAAAGTCTCCGATCGACTAAGAGTGTTTAGAATCGGTTGGCAACCGCAACGATGCGTCCAACCAATTCTAGCCTATGCGGGCACAATCCGGCCGCATCGACGGCTGCTAGGCAGCAACGTCCTCTGGGGCGGAACTCTCATCTTCGATGGACCTAAATATGTTTCTGAGCACTGCATCGCGCTCGAAAGTCATCTCCGCGTACGCGCGGCCGCGGCGCCCGAGCTCCTGTCTCGTCGCCGGTTCGTCAGCTAGCTTGCAGACCGCCTCGGCCAAGCTGGAAATATCTTCCGGTGGCACGACCAATCCACACTTGGAAACCACCGCCTCCAACTCCGTGCCCGTATGGCAAGTGGTGATCACCGGACGCGCGCTTGCCAACATACCAGATAATTTTGAGGGGAGGACAAGGTCAGCCGCACCGGGACTCTGCGTCAGCAAATGAATGTCCGCCATGCAAAGCAATTCTCCGAGAAGGGCATAGGGCTGCAGGGGGATAAAGAGCAAATTGGATAGTCCTTCGCCCGCGGCCTCGAGCGCCGGCTTCAATGCGCCATCGCCGCAGATCACGAATTGAATGTCTTTGCGATGTGCAAGATGCTTGGCGACCTCAGGAATGGACATCAATCCCTGTTTGCCGCTCAAGGTCCCCGAATATAAGACAACGATAGCGTCTGCAGCGATGCCGAGTTCCGCGCGGTACTCGCGTCGTGCAAACGAAGGCTTGATGTGGGCGATATCAACCCAGTTGGGAAAATAGCGCGTGCGTTCCGGCTTCACTCCCTTTTCGATGAGTTGCTCTACCATTCGACTTGAAATAGTGGAAACGCTATCGAAGCGCCGCAGAATCCAACGCTCCATTCTCAATATAATCCGTTGCAATAATTTGCCTTTGAGCAATCCCATGCGGAACGCGACGTTGACCTCGAAATCCTGCAAGTGCAGCCACGAAGCCGCTCCACAAAGACGCGCCGCCAACAGTCCGGCGGGAGCACACAGAAATGCGGGAGCCACGGTCAACACGAGATCGGGTCGCCAAAAAATCTGCCTCAGCACGACGGGAAAAGACATCACAGCAAACGACAGTAGATGGAGCACGCGCGCCGCGCCGCCCGGCGATTTGGGGACCCACAGGGGCGCCCGCCAAACCTCGACGCCTCGCCATTTATTGCGGCGGAACCACGGGCGCGCATAACTCGGGTCGATCTGCCAGTTGGGATAGTAGGGGGGTGCCGCAATCACCCGGACGGAATGCCCGTGCTCCGCGAGCCAAGCCGCCATCTCACCCGAATATTTGCCGACTCCGGTCGGTTCGGGCGCGAAGTTGACACTGTAGAGCAGAATCTTCATCACATTTTCCTTCCAATCGCGCAGCGCTCCGAATCTCAACCCGCAAGAGTCATGCCGAAACTCGACTGGCGCGCTGAATCCGGATTGGGCAGCTTTACGTCACAGAGTGTGCCTACGTCCACAAGATATTGATAGCGAGAAACCTATACCAGACCAGAGCGCGGAATCAAATTGCCCTGATTAGTCGCATTTGCGCGACACGACGCACCATTCAGCAGCTTCGGCCTGTCGCGGAACCGCGACAAGTATAGCCATTTTAGTCATCATGGAGCGACCGGCTCTCGATTTGCAAGGCGCGGGTTACGCTTTGGATCGGGAAAGAACCGCGGCGCAGAGCCGCATACAAATGCGAGCCGGCCGACGGCAGCTACGAAGGAATTCGTCGATCCGTCCAAGCCGGTGTTCGGGCTTGCTAATGTCGTGCCGTTCGCGACGATGCAATCGCTAGCCGCCATCGGTGGAATGAATCCCCCGCCGAGTCCCGGTGGTCGTGGCAGAGAAGAATCTCAGCGCGCGCCCGCGCATCGTCCGTCAAGAGATCTCGACCGCGGTAAGGCTGATAGGCAGTCCGATGTTCGTGCCGCCGCTGTGTTCCCCGTCACAGAACTGCAACGTCGCGCTTCGCATCCGATTCGAAGCCGAATGTCGCCCCAATGCCATAGGTTAATCACCAAGTCTCTCAACAGAGACACAATGTGCTGCGCACCCTATCTATGCATAATCCGCTTGCCCGTCAACAGCAGTGGGATCACTCCATGAATTTCAGCCTCAGCAAGTATTCGGGCGCGCTCATGATGGCCGCGCCGATTTTGATGTTTGCAGCGCATGCCGCCACCGCGTCGGTCTTGAGCGGCGTTACAAACAAACCCAATAACAGCACATTCTTTCCGGGAGATACCATCACTTTGACCTTTCATGCCAGCGGTCTGACCGCAGGCAAGGCCACGACGGTGAATGTCAAAGTGAAGGAAGAGTTTGGAAATGAACTCGCATCGGCATCGATATTGGCCACAGCGGATGCGTCCGGTCACGCGTACGCCGTCTATCACGCACCGTCCAATCGATATGGGTACTACCGGGTGGAAGCGGCGCTGCCGGATGGCACGGCCGTCGCGAGTTTGGGATCGAGGCCGGGAGGATTCATTTCGTATGCCGTGGTGGCGGACCCGGCGACGCGCACGAATTATGGGGATGCAGGCAGCCGGTTCGGCATGTTGGGCGGATTCAGCTCCGCCATGGGCCCCGTCATGAGCTATTTAGGAGTCCGTTACTTGTTGGCGGGTCCAGGCTGGGACACTCTTGAACCGAATGGAGCGGGCCAATTTGCCACCGCACACAGTGTAGCGGTCGCCGATGGAAAGAAATACCCTACTTCGATTGCCAATAACCACGCTGCTTGGCCCACTTACGCCCTACCGCTGATAACCACGGGGGAAATCCCGACGTGGGCGATGAATGCGGGGACGGGAACTGTGTTGCGGCCGGATATGGGCCCGCTAAACGCCGAAGGCGTTATAGGGTTCCCTGAGTTCACGAAAGCCAGGGCGAGCGGGGTTGCCGCGGATTTCCCCGCGCAATCCAAGCACTACTATCAAATGACCTGGGAGCCGGCGATTTCCAGTACTATCAAGTGGCCTACAGCGCAATTCACCAGGCGGATGCAAAAGCAATGGTCATGGGCCCGACCGTTTTCCCGGTCGACCCCATCCCGATGGAGCAGCTCTGGTCCGCCGGTCTCGCCAAGTATCTCGACGCTGTGTCTGTGCATCCCTACGTGAAGTATCCTCCGGAGCAGCACGGGCTGATTACCGGTATCCGCACGCAAATGGCACTGGCAACAGCCGCGAAAGGACACAGCATGCCCTTTCTCGGGACCGAGCATGGGTATAGCTCCGGCGTCCATG
>WNFQ01002782.1_pt1 | contig 12682 bp, 12 predicted proteins | sample 5400171 | NCBI WGS metagenome assembly WNFQ01 (sample SAMN13153356, study PRJNA577476) | soil metagenome | isolation source: 20 cm soil under Madrone tree | place: USA:California | collected 2016-06-14
CCGAGCGGCTGATAGCGGTTGTAGGCCGACTGAACCGGCCCTCCAGATTGTAACATTGAATTTCTCCTTGTTTGGTTCGACTATCGCAGCACGGTTGTGCTGCGATGATGATCGTTACGCCACCGAGCGGACGGGGGTCTTCCACGCGTCCCTGAGACGCTGCTCGGCCTCAGCGTGGGCCTTGTCGCGGATGTTGACTGCATCGCTGACGACCTCGCGGGACTGACCGCGCAGCGCGTCGGCGAACTGCCGCGTTCCGTTGGTCGCGGTGCCAGCGACGGACAGTGCGGCGAACGCACCACCGACCTCGGCGTCGGTCATGTTCTTGCCGGCGTCACCCAGCTTGGCGATCACGGCGTCGCGACGGATGTCCTCGACCTTCTTGCCGTCGAACGAGTAGGTCTTGCCGAGCAGTGGCACTGCGCGATCGACCACGGCCATGCGGTCCTTGACCATCACGTCCAGCTTCTCCGGGGTGATCTCGGCGTCCTTCAGCTTCTGCTTCAGGGCCGCGATCTCGCCGTCCTTGGTCTCGACGACGTTCTTCGCGTCGGCGATGAGCTGACTTGCCTTAGCCGCGTCGGCCAGCGCAGTCTCGCGCTCGGTCTTCGCGTCCTTCAGCTTGCGCTCCAGCTTGGAGACGTGACGATCGACGATCGCCGCACCCTGCTCGGTGGCAACGTCCACTGGAACACCGTCGATGATTACCTGCTTCATGATTACTTCTCCGTGGTCCTTGGTTGGTGAGACGTAAGCGCCGCAGTCTGGGCACTTGTCCGCCTCGGGGTTAATATCTGCACCGCACTGCGGGCAGTCGACGTAGTCGGTGTCGTCCGACGACGAATCTCTCACTTTCGGCAGCAATCTGTTGGACAGCTTGTCGGCCCTTGCTCCCATGGTTCTTCCCATGGTGGCAAACTTATCACCATTCTTCATCTGGCCTTTTTTGTATTCTTCATTGGCCCTTCCAAAATGATGCAATGCCTGAAGGTGGTAGTTGACCGCCTTGTCGTTCTGCACGCGATCGGACTTCTGACTCAGGTCAGTGTGTCTCACAAAGTGCTTGTTGGCCATGTCCTTATGATGGCTCGCGGCCTGCCGTGCCTCCAGCGCAGCGGCCCGTGCCTCGTCACTCCAAGCATCTTTGAACGACGCCGACAGCTCGCTCTCGAGACCTAGCGCCTTGGCGCGCTCGCGGATGTGCGCGCGAGCGGCGTCCGGGTCCTTGGCGCGACCGATGGCCTCCATGGCGTGGTGCAGGTCCTCGGCGTTGCGGATCGGGAAGCCACCCCCCGGCATCGCTGCGCCGGACTTAGCCAGCCGGGCGCGCTGCTTCTCGGAGAAGTCGGTGTCGTAGACGCACGGCCGCGCGTCGCTGTAGTCACCCATGTACGACTTGTCCTCGTCATCGTCCTCATCATCGTCCTCGTCGTAGGGCTCGTCGTCGTTCTCGTCTGGGTCACCGGCGTCAAGCTTGAGCCGATCGACCATGGCGCGGAAGGTACCGTCGTCACCGATCCGCAGTTGATCGCCCCCTCTGGCTGTTGGAACAACAGCCAGATGATTGCCACGGATGCCGGTCTGCACGGCATCGTACATCTCGCCGCGCGGCGTGGTGCCGCGCTCCCACTTCAGGTCGCACGTATATCCGACGCTAAGTTCACGAATTCCTTTCTTCTCGTAGGCATCAATTAAGCCTGCGTCCATCAGGACCATTGGACACTTTACGTATTCACCATCACGAACAACTTCTGCGCCGGTCATTCCTTTGGAATATCTTTTCCAATTTTTGGAGTTGACCATGGTCTTGGGGTGCGTAAACGTCACTGGACGATGGGCGAAGGACTTCATTGCGTCGGCATGAAAAACTTCTTCAGGTGGTCGGTAAACGCTAACCGTGCCTAGGTCGGGCCTTCCCAACTCTGAACCTCTGTACTGCTGGATACCCGTTCGTGCCACACGTGCAAATGCTGTGAGATATCCATCGGAGGTGCGTCTGACACCATCCATAGTGAAAGTGTCATATAATCTCATCTCGTCATCTCCAGAATGGCTGTCCTACGCTTGGTAAAAGGAAGAAACATCAGGTCATACTACCCGGCATGAAGCATCGTATCTCGATGCGCAGCGGTGCGTTCACCTGGCGATAGAAGACTGGCCACACCATGGTCCTGCCATCGCGGTTCGGTTCCTCGATCACGGCCTCCTTCGGCACGTCCCACCACTGATCCTCGATGCGCACGCGGTAGTGACCGTCCTTGGTCTCCCAGTCCACGTCGCTCAGTGCAGTGCCGTCAGCATTGGAGCAGCACGGACCCTTGCCGCTGTGGAGACCGTCGAACCACTGGTTAAGGTCTGGGCGTTCGTGGTCGTGCGCAGTGACCGGGGGCGCAAGTAGTGCTAGTCCGATGGCGAATGCGAAACGATGCACGTGTTAGCTCCTGTTGCCTGTGAACCAGTAATTCAAAACGAGCAGGTAGCCCGCGCCCACCGTTGAGACTAAAGCGCTCATCAAGTTGCTGGTCTCGTGCGGTGGGTAGATGATCCACGCGATCAGCACGCCACCGAAGCCCAACACGACGATCGCAGTGATGATGAGCCGAGCAGTGTCTAGTGGGCTCATTCTAAGGTCCTCGATGCGAACGTTGGCACGGCGAATTGCATCCTGCGCAGCGTAGCCAGCACGCCTGGGTGCAGTGGCTCCGGCGCGTTGTCCGGCATCCGCCAGCACGAGTCGGTGTGCTCGTCGTTCAGTCGCGACTCGAACGTGGGCACGCTGGCGGTGAATGTCGTGAAGTCGACTCCGTCGTCGCTCGTCCTGCGGTCGACCTCGCGTAGGTCGCCGATCTTGCCAGACGACAGCCCGGTCTCCTCGGACACCTCGCGCAGCGCTGCCTGCTCTGCGGTCTCGCCACGTTCGATGCCGCCCGCTGGCAGGCACCACTCGCCCGCGTGGTCGCCCGCGTCGCTGCGCCGCAGGAACAGGACGCGGCCGTCCAGGTCGCAGAGCATGATGCCAGCGGCGCGTGTGGTTCGACCGTCGTGCACTGGCGTCTTGGCGTCGTGCACACTCGCGTAGCGCTCGTCGTCGGCGGGAACGAATGCGCAGCGACAGTTGTACTCAAAAAGACCCTGTGCTATCATGCAGCCAGTTGTAGTCTGCAAGTCATAGACAGGGCCTTCATAATGAAACGAGCGCAGCGAGACCACATCATCCAACTCTACAAGTCCGGGCTGTCCGGCCACAAGATTGTCGAGGAACTGAAGATACAGCGACGCGTGGTTTATGTTGTATTGAAGCACGTCATCCGAAACGCCGGACGACCCAAAGTAATCTTCAAGCGCGGACAGCTTGCTCACATCATCAAGCAATACAAGTCCGGGGTTTCGCTCAAAAGCATCTCGGATCAAACCGGAATAGACCGTAACGTTCTCATCAAGCAATTTCGGAAACTTGATGTTTCCGTGCGTGGACGATCCGAGGCTGAATACCTCAAGTGGTCTGTCCTCAAGACAAACAGACGGTTGGTCAAGCGACAGTGTGCTGGAGCATGGAAAGCTGCCAAAGGTCGAAAGGCCCCTCTCTCCGAATTGCTCCATCGCAGCAAGTGCGCCCAACACAACAAGGCGCGCGTCGGCGAGTGGGAGAACGAGTTGACTGCGGCCCTGCGCCGTTTGCGCGTGGACGTAACTCAACAGACGCCAGTCAACCGCTACAATATCGACGTCACCATCAACGAACCTCGCATCGCCGTGGAGGTCGTCACTGCTTGGAGTGACAGAGCAAAGTCCCTTCAGCCAGAGCGCATCATATACTTGCTCAATAGCGACTGGACCGTGGTGATTATTCGCATTGACGTTCGTCGACAAGGTGTTCCCAATATCAAGGCCCTTGCCAACAAGCTGCATACCCTCGCGAAGGTCCTGCGCTACAACGGGACCCAGCGACGTCAGTATGGGGTGCTGTCCGGTGACGCAGAGTCTTCGACCACTTCGCGTCTCGATCTCAAGGGCTGGTCCAGAATAATTGGATTTTAATGCCGCAAGCACGTCACCCTCGACCACCATTCCCGGCAGCACGCATCGCGGATGCGCGGGAATCAACTGCTCTGCTGTGTCGAGGTCATACGGCCCCTCGTCACTGATGTCCTGACAGACCTGGCACACGTCGTCGTCACCAGCCGTCAGCACGTCGACCTCACCGCCGCCCAGCTCTCGCTGCAGCTTGTTCTCGGCGCGCGTCTGTGCCCGCGTCGGGAACTTGGCGTCGCGCGTGTGGGCACCTGGCGATGGGACCTTGGGGAAGGTTGGTGCCCCCACGCGCTCCGCGACCGTGCCGACGTGGGAGACGCCAGAGGCACGGAAGGAGTCAATCGTGGCGAGGCTGAATGCACGCACGATCATGAACGATGCGAGCAGGTGCCCCCGCTCGATGCCGACCTTGTCGATGACCTGCGTGATCGCTCTTGCGATCATGCTAGGGGATTGCTTGAGCAATATGCCATCGGCGAACGCCCGCACCGCCTGCTGACTCACGGCCTCGATGATGCCCTGCAGCTCGGTGATGCACAGCGTCTGGAGGAAGGGGACGCGATCTTGAGCGATGACCGGGGGTGCGGCGTCACGTATGTCACCGCTCTTTGGGTTAAACGTACCTTTGTTGCCAATGGCTGATTTGATTTGGTGAGACTTGAATACGATGTAATGTTTGGTGTGACGCGTAATGCCTTTCATTTTTTGGCCGATCTTCCTGCCACCGCCAAATTTGGTGAAGACACTATGGTCAATGACGCCATCAAAACCAGTTTTTTCTAGAGCGTAGCGAAAAACTTCATGTGACGACATGTCACCCGAATCGAGGTCTTGGGCATACGCAAGTTTTTCATCACCACGAATGATGTTTTCCAAATCAGACGCCTTGATGCCATCATTGTTTTGGGCATACTCCATGATTTTTTGGATAGCGTCGTCAGGCTCGGCATCATTGTGGACCGCTGCTGTTCGCAGGTTATCAATGAAGTCCACTAACTTGCCGTGTGGTTCACCATCATGTTCTTCTGTCTCATGGTTATAGTTGTCGTGATAATCGAGAAAAGTTTCGTTCTTTCCACCATTCTCGAATGGGTGCTCCATCTTCAGATAAACAGGAAGAACCGCGCCTTCATTGCTTGCGAACTTAGCTCTGGCCTGAGCCTTAGCGTCTTCTTCTGACAGGTCTTCGTTTTCGTTTTGCAATCTCTCGGCATAGTTCTCTAACTTTTGGGTTAGGTCGGGACCAAAACCGGCATAATTTTCGTTAGTATCTTCAGGTGTATTGGAGAAATAGGCCCCATTGCCAAAATTAGATTCGATGTTGCCATTGGGTGAGAAGGTATTAAAATCTTGTGTTGTCCCGTGATACAGAACAAGCGGCTTGCCATTCTCATCAACAATTTTGCTCTCACCAAACCAATTCTTGAACGCCGGCGTCTTGGTTTGCGTAGATGAACCCGCACTACTGCCCTCGGTCCACCGCCCACGCTCGTCACGCGACTCGTCGTCTGGTCCGGCGTCTTTGATCTTTAGCCTATGCTCCTTGACCAAGCTAATGGCTGCTTCTCGAGAAATTTCTTTGCTATACTTCTCACCCGGTGCAACATAATGATAGATGGTCCGTGTGTGGGCTCGTATCGCTTTGACTCTACCACTCGCCTTACGTTCAGACTTTCCAAGTCTTCCGCCGTTGCTCAATTCATGCATGCCGGAATTGCCAGGAAACTCCTCATTTTTCATTCCAGCTTCACTGAGATGAGTCAGAGCAGATAGACCACCGATCCACTTACCGCTGTTGTCGCGTGGCTCATCATCTGGTCCGGCATCCACAACACGCGCACTGGCCAGCAGGCCCGCGCGATGCGTCGCCATGTCGCCAGCCCCGCGCACGTAGGCCAGCGTCCAGTAGCCAGTGCCGCCGAGCACGAGCTGTCGCATCGCCTCGTCGAGGAACGACTGGAACGCGCGCACTGGATCTTGACCAGTCAGCGATGCGTGTGCGATCATGTTTACCGGACCTGTGGCCCTTGCCACGGCGTCCGGTATCAACTTCTTGATTTGCTTCCAGCGCGTGTCGAGGTCGCGCATGAATTTACGCTGCAGAGGAAGAGTACCCGTGGGATCGGCTCCCCAGCTTTTCCCACGGGCCTTGCCGACAGGACGCGCGTCATTGAACCGGAGGCGCGAGGCCCCGGCACGACGCGGTCCACATAGGCAAATCATGTTCATGTTAGGCGGAGGGTTCCGGCACAGGCGTCGGATCAGGTGTCGGAACAGACGGGTCAAGTGTCGGTTCAACGACAGGGGCGGGTTCCGGCATCGGCGTCGGTTCAACGAGGGGCGCTGGTGCAGGTGCAGGTGCGGGTTCCGGCGTCAAGGCATCGACTGCAGAGAGCGAGTCGAGAATGCTCTTGGCTGATGCGGTCACGTCGGCAAGCGCCGACTTCTGTACGTCGGTCATGCCGGGCACCGGAATGGCGTCGAGCTGCGCGTGCAGTGCCTCGACGTCCGCCTTCACCTTGCCGACAGCGGACACGATCGCGTCCTGCGTGGCCTTCAGTTCGTCAAATTCACCCATGATAACTCCTTGAAGATGCTCCAGCATGTTTCGCAGATCTACGGCCCATGGTGGAGCACATGCCCATGGATTCGTTTGACAGCATCCGCACGTCATACGGTAGAGTCCTCGTGGCGTGCTCTGAAATACGAGCGCAGATCATCACGCAGTCTGATCTTATTGCCCGCGAGCGCGTGCGCCATCTGCCAGTCTGGCTTCAAATCTTTCACCGGGTCGAAGGCATTCTCCGTCAAGATTCGCCAGCGATTGTAGTAATTGCGGTCGGCCTTCTTGCCGTGGAAGTGGTGTGCGATGGTCCCCGGCACAGCGCCGATGTTCCGCTGCAGTCCTGCAGCGTTCGCGCCCCAGTTCTTTATCATCTTTGCGTACTGGGGAGTGCTGCCCTCCGGAATTGTCTCGTCTATGCGTCCGATCAGGCCGTAGGCCATCTGGTGATCACCACCGCCGACTATGTTGATGTCCAGCAACCCACCCATGGTGTCCCACGCCGAGCGCCGATAAGCCCAGCCATAGCCGGGATGCCAGTAGCTCCCGCCGTAATAGTCCGGCGAGTGCGGGCCGCGACCGGGGGCTGTGCCGTTCAACTTAGGGAATGAGCGCGTGCCATTGAGGTAGGAGTGACCGAAGCTTTCGAACGAGGCGATGGGCTCCATGTTGGGACCGATGTCCATCGCGTGCGTGAACATCTGCACGACCTGGTAGTGCTGCAACTGCTGGATCGTCTCATGAACCCAGTCCGGATTGATGAACGTAATGTCTGCGTCGACCCACGCCACGTATTCCCAGTCGAGTGGTAGACGCGTGACCGCGGCGTTGATCATGCGCTCCTTGTGCCACAGCTCGTGCTCGGTGCGTAACCTGATGTGCTGCGGTTCGTCGCGCGCGACTTCGAACGGTCGATTGCCGAATGCCGTCTCGACTACCCACAAGTTCGCGCCGGTTGCGAGCGCGTGCTGCTCGAACTCGCGAAACAGATTGTAGCGGCTCAAGAATCGGAGCGGGTTGAACACGACTGCGATGACGTGTAGCTTCGACTCTACTCGCTTGATGACGTGACGCGCGTGACCGAGATGACTGTACATGCTACGCGCGCTCTCGCTTGCGCGCGATGGACTCTGCGGCGCGTCGCTGCTTGCGGTTGCCGTGTGCGTTAGGAACGATGCGGCCCTTGCGCTCCATCGCCATTTGCTCCCTGTCCTGAGACTCTCGCAGAGCCTTGACCATTTCGGACATGTCCTTGGTGCAAATATTCCTAAGCTGTTCCATCACGCCTCTCCTCCTTGCCACTGAACACACTTGGCCCCGCGAACCATCGCACGCACGTGTCGACACTCAGCGCGGTTCATGGCGTCACCTTCGGTGCAGGCGGCGCGAGTCCAGCCGACTTGCCAATGGACTGCAATTGACTCGCGCTCTTCTGCATCATGCCGATGTGCGCCTGCACGTCCTCTGGCGATGGCGTCACCGGCTCCTCAGGCTCCGCGCCGAACTCGTCGACCGCGTCGTCGAGACCTGGATAGGTGCCGTCCTCCGTCAACTGATTGATGATGACCGCGCGCATGACGTCCTCGTTGATGAGGCCCATGTTGACGTATGTCTGCGTGGTCTGCGCCTTCTGCAGCGAGATAGCCGATATCTCCGCTGGGTCAGGCGTGTAGAGCGGCGTCCAGTCGTAGTATATCGAAGGATCATAACTTCCGAGTGCTGATCTAATCAGCACCTGATCCAGCGGCGTCATCGCCGGGCTGTACTCGGTCTTCTGCTTGCTCGCGATGCCGTCATAGTAGTTGTATAGGTCGGACTCGCCGCCGCTGGTCGCCTGCGAGAGTCCCTTGCCGGGGGACTGCCCCATCATCCGGCTCACTGGAATGCCGCCGGCCGCGCTGACTATTGGCATCAGCACCTGGAGAACCTGAGGAAGACCGGCGAACGTGGTCGTGATGCGCTGCCACTCCTCCTCCTTGTCCATGATCAGGGAGTTGATGTTGGACTTCATCGTGTTGGCGGTACTGAATCGCTTCAGCAGATTGGCGGCGTACTTGGCGTCGGCGATCTTCTTGCTGAACTCTGGGATCTTGATCACGTCCATCTTGGCGTCGTTGATCATGTTCGCGATGCCGCCGATCGACAGGCCCCAGTCCTTCAGCGTCTCGTCCAGCGTCTGAAGCACGCTGTCACCCCAGTTGCCGCCCAGCGGTGCTAGACGCCAGTCAGGCAGCTCGTTGCCAACGAACTCGATTACTCGACTGGGATGCATGCGCGCGCCCGCGCTGACCTGCCCCGGGTAGCGACTGTCCACGCCGACGGTCGGCGTCGCCACCGTGTAGTACTCCGGGCGCGTGTACCACTCCGACTCCACGTCAAAGATGCGCGGACCGGCGTTCAGCTCGTAGCGGTTCATGACCACGACCCACTTGAGGTCGCCCTCACCGACAGCGTCCAGGTCGAGCGGCTCGTCGATGTTGCCCTGCTCGACGCCTATCACGAGCGCCGCGCCGCCGTACAGTCTGGCACGCGTCAATGCTTGACGCGTCTTCTTCTGCACTGCGTGTAACTTCTCGATCTCCTCGATCTTCTCGATTTCATCCTGACTGGCCTGCCAACTACGCCACTCCTTGGTCGCGTCCTCCGCCGGAGCGTTGACCACCACGCGCGCGATCCAATTCGAGCGATAGGCGGACTCGACGTCGTTGCGGTTCAGCTCGCAGTAATGATACTGAAGGCTGGACGTTGGGTCCTTGCTGGTCCCCAGTCCAGTGATGAAATTGACGAAGCTGTCGTAGGTATTGCGAAGTCCCATGGTGCTTATGCGTGTTCCCTGGCTTTCGCCGTGTGCTTCGAGACACACGTCGTCGAGAATCCTGTTATCATGGCGATATATTCAATCTTCTCTCCAGCCGCACGCATCTCGACCATCTTCTTGCGTTGGCCAGCATTGGTGTAATCCACGCGGCGATCGGCAGGGACATACTTGAATCTGTCCTTCAGTTCGTACCAACGAATTCTAGTTTCGAGTTCAGTGCGCTCGAACCGTTCAGCCAGCGCAGGCAGGGCACTCTCCACAGCGCGCAGGATCATGCTGTCGTAACCGAGGGGCCACGGTCGCATCTTCATCAACGTTTACCTTTGGTTGGCAGGCAACTAGCCGCAGCCTCGATGTCGGCTTCGCTGAGGTACACACCGAGTGTACCAGCTATGATCTTAGCTCGCGTGCGTCCGAGCAGAGTGTTGTGCAGCTTGAACTTGGCAGCCATCATCACGATGTCCGCGCAACTGACGCCATACTGCGGGAGGCCGTCAGCCTTGGCGTAAGCGAGCAGCAGCGCTGCGGTCAGGAACAACGCGGTCACGATCGCAACGATCAACGTCAGCAGTCTGTGCATGCTGCGCTTGGTGTGAGCTGGCGTGACCCAATGCCACTCGTCGTTGGAGTCGCGGATCAATATCCTACCGTCCCTCGCGCGCCAGTGGGCCATCATCGTGGCTGCGACATTGCTATGGCCATAAGGATCAACCAAGCTGCTACAAGTAGCACGCCGTCGAGCGTCACTTGAACAACCGCGCGCGCACTGCGCAGTCCTTGGCCTCAAGCAACTTGCGCAGCGCGACCGTGCGCTCCGGATTGTCTGGGATCCCTACGTAGATGTACATCGCCAGTTCACGGAATCGCTTGCTCACCTCCTGCAAGTGAGGCGGCAGATGCGCGAACTCAAAGAACTGCATGAGGTACATCAGTGAGGCTCCCTTCGATATCGATGCGGGAGCAATATCTCCTTAACTGTGTCCCACGTTCGCTGTATCTGCTCACGCTGCTTACGGTCCAGCGGCGCGTCGCACCACATGCAGATTGGGCCACCGGTCGGACCGCCATTCACGCACACCGGACCAAAGTGCACGCGACCACAATTCACTAGATGCCGGATCATGCCACCCAATCCATGCTTGAGTCATAAAGCGTATTGACGACGGGCCAGTAGGCCATCACCACGGCGTCCGCGAGATTCGGGCTGCGCGTACCCTCGGGCTGCTTGTCGATCACCAGCCGCATCCGCGTGTCCTTGCCCGCTGTCGGTTGGCTCAGCTCCTTCTGCAGCGTGCGCAATTGTGACAGGCCGGACGGCAGCGAGATCAACTCGTCCTGCGTCCACGTAAACTTTGGGTCAGTGACTGCGCGATGTGTGCGCTCGAATCTGCGTCGCAGCTCCCACCATGCCTGTGCCTTGAGGTTCCTGTAGAAGTCCTTGTTCAGCGGCGACTCACCATCGCCGTCGATCACGCGGCGGTCGGGATCGAGGACCGCTGCTCCAGCGTTCCACGCAATCAGCTCGACGCCACTAGGCATCGCACCATCGTCATCGAGACGATTCGACTCAGCCTTCACGCCAGCGCCGACGCCGATGCAGTCATACTGGAGGTGGACCTTCCTGATCGCCCTACCCTTGTTACCGAGGGTGACGTAGCTCTGCACTCCGTCGATGGCCCTGCGAGTCGTGACTCCGGTGTCGCGCTCGCCCCACTGCTCGACAGAACGAAGCGTGACGGCCTCGCGAACGGCGAGAGCGTTGCGGTCTCCGCCACCGTCCGCAACGTCGAGCCCGGCGTACACGTCATCATTATCATGCTCCTCAAACTTCAGCTTCACGTGAGCATCGATCGCAGACGTCACCCACTCCGCAGGAATGACTACACCCTCCACTGAAGCAGCGTAGTTGCGATCGACCTCCTGCCTGAACACGTGCAGCAGGCCCTCGGTGATAGCCTTGGCCTCGCGCTCCTTGTACCACTCGGTGCTCTTCGCTGGGTGATCTTCCCAGCTCATCACGAACACGTTAGTCACGCCCGCCTGCACTGGACCACCGGACCACTCCGTACCGGCCTCGCGCTTGCGGTGAAATACATTGCCGAGACCGTTCACGCTGCTGATGTCGATCTGCACCCTCGTGTTGTCACCTAGTGACGCCTCAATCATCTCGGGGTGCTCATAATGAGCACTCTCATCTTTGAAGAACGTCCCGGTCCTGCCACCACGTCCGATGTCGTCGCCCGACTCCCCGGTGATGCTGTTGCCCCCCGGCGAGTGGATGCGCATGTACGACATGTGATCGTCGGTGAATCCGTCGGGCCAGAACTCCGTTGGCACGGTGCGCAGGATGAATCGTATCTTCTCGAAGATCGAGTTCATATTTCCGATCTGATCGACGCTCAGCGCCTTGCGACTGCCCCACCCTATGTTCGACCCCGGCACGAACAGGAAGCTCCACACCGAGTACGCGCAGCAGAGCCAAGTGGCACCCATGTCGCGCGACTTCTCGATGAGGCCGTGCGCCTCGGCAGTCGAGCACGCATGAAGAAATTCAATAAACTCTCGCTGCCGGGGGAACAGAATGAAGGGCATGCGCGTCGGTCGGTCGGTGCCAGCGTTGCGCGGGTCGAACGTGTCGCACCAGTCCTCGATGAAGTTGATGCAGCCATCGACGCCGCTCGCGTATTCAGCCTTCGCACCCCTGAGGAAGCCAGGCAGCAGCTTGAGGCGCAGCAGCAGCTGCACGCGCCTGCGCGTCGCCAGCTCGTAGTCCGGGGGCCACTGCATGTTGGGCGCGAGCATCAAGTAGATGCTAACTCCTTCTTGCTGACCACGGTGCCGTCGATGACCTTGAAGCTGCGCTCCAGCTCAGCGGGTGTGAGGTTACGCGCCTGACGAAACAGTGCCTGCGCTTGCTCGACGGTCATGCTGCCACCCTGCAGATTGAGAGTGTGCGCGTGCGTGTGATCGTGGTCGGTCTTGTCGCGCCACTCGGCAGGTCTGCGGTTCTTCAGCCAAAAGATGCACGCGGTCACGTCCGGTGGCACGTGCTCGGTGGTCTGCACGCGTGTGATCTCACCATCGTTGTTGAATATCTTCTCACTATCGAACGTATAGCCGGTCGCTCGGGAGTAGAGCGACCGCTCGACGCGGTCGTCGGCTGCGTCCTTCGCACGATTGAGCGCGGCCGAGAATTCAGGGTAGCGCGCCTGCCAGCGCCAAATTGTAACCGTCGTTACCTCGAAGAACTCCGCGAGGTCACGGTCGGT
>WNFQ01003488.1_pt1 | contig 12681 bp, 11 predicted proteins | sample 5400171 | NCBI WGS metagenome assembly WNFQ01 (sample SAMN13153356, study PRJNA577476) | soil metagenome | isolation source: 20 cm soil under Madrone tree | place: USA:California | collected 2016-06-14
GGCGAACTCTTTTCGAGCCGTTCCATCGCCAGTTCGTAAGCCGATTTCATTCTCGATCTTACCTCCTGAATCAATCGACGCATTGCATGTCGGAAATCAATTCTTAAATTGTGTTAGTGCATTCACCAATCAAACTGCTGAGCATCGATTTCGACGGGACGCTCGTTTCCCGCGTTAGCGAGCCAGTTCTCGACGCGCAGTGTATGGAATTGATTCGCGAATTGCAGAAAGCCGGCGCGATCTGGGCGATCAACACGGGCCGTTCTGTTGATCTGCTCGAATCCGGCCTCGCGGATTTCGCATTCCCTATCCGCCCGGACTTCATCCTCACGACTGAGCGCGATGTTTTTCGTCCTGGACGAAACGGAGACAACTGGGAACCGTTTGGCGACTGGAACGCGCGCTGCGCGCGCGATCACGCGGAGTTGTTTTCTTCGGTTGAGACGGTCATTGCTGAGTTCGTGAATTTCGTAACTCAAAAAACTAAAGCGCGTCTCCTTTACAATTGCGAAGGGCTCGAAGGTCTGGTTGCGGAGAACGACGAAGAAATGGAGCGCATCACGGACTTTATCAAACGAGCGCGGGCCGAGTACCCGAAGTTGGATTACCAGCGCAACACAGTTTATCTGCGTTTTTGTCACGCTAATTATCACAAAGGAGCAGCGCTCGGCGAGCTGGCGCGTCTTTTAGAAGTTCCACGTGAACATATTTTCGCGTCGGGCGACCATCATAACGACATCTCAATGTTGGACGGCAAAGTCGCCGCGATGCCGTCCTGTCCGGCCAATGCAATTGATGAAGTACAAGATGCGGTGCGCAACGCCGGCGGTTACGTCGCGCAGAAAGCCTGTGGCGCCGGCGTTCATGAAGCGCTTTTGCATTTCGCGAGCTCCGAAAGCTTTCGGGGTTGAAGCGTTAAGGCGCTAAACGGAATTGTAGTGGCGCCAAATCACCAGTGTACATTTGCGCTGGATCCGGCCGCCCCAGGAGTGACGCGTCCCTCATCCGACATTTTTTCTCCCGGGACAGTCGCAGTCGATTGAGACGTCGATCCACTGGTGGTTGCTTCTTCACCTGACGTGGCACAAGCGGAGAGCAAAAGTGCGATCAGCAAAAGCAAAACGCCTGTCAGTGCGGCTTGTTTGATCACCGATGTCGAACCTATCTATGGACATTTCCGATGCAACTACCCGTCCTGTGAAGAGTAACCGACAAACACCAGATGGCAGCTGACGGCAATAACCCACCTTTTTTCCCAATGCTCAGCTGTAGCGGCGCTCTATGACCGCCGAAACATGAATTCAGGATCCCGAGAGAAACGGGCGCGGTCGCAGACTGCCGCTACAGTGACACGTTGCGCCGCAATTCAAAAGTGACTACCGCTCATTCCAGTGTCGCCGGGAGCATACGTTGGGCGTCCGAAGTGCGCTGCGGGAGCCGTCACCCCTTCAGGCGGTTCAGTAACGACCCCTTCCTCTTTGGACGACGCACAAGCGCAAAGCACGCACCCGATTACCAAAGCAACCACTCCGAACAAGGCAGCACGTTTTTTCACGGAGGAGAACGTACCAATCGCAAACTCGGATGCAACTATCGCCGGTTAAGGATCGATTGCGAAAGCAAGGCTGTTAGGAAAAAATTTTGCGCGAAATGCGAAGCTCGCCTTTAGTTCGACATGGCCGAGTACGAGGGAGAGCCTGAACGCATCTGGGATGAGTACGAGTGGGAGCGTTTCCTTCAGCAGCAGGACGGCAAGACTGAAAAGTACATGCAACTGCTCGAAACGTACCTGGATGATCCTGAGCGTGACGAGATCATCGCGCGCGAAATGGGTTGGACACAGCTGTTAGACGCCAAAGATTGGAGCTCGGAAGTCGATGCGTTGTTGGACGAGGGACTGGCCGAACAGGACGAGACCGACATCGAGAATATAAGTAGATCAGCAGACACATTTGAGGAGCATGACCTGTATCGCGCTGCCTTTGCGCTCACCATCTGGATCGATCAACTGTTCGACGAAAATGCTTCATTCCAGAACGAACCGGCAGCAGTTAAGTTGGCTACACACGCTGCTCTGGCCAGCGCAAAGCTAGCAGCGGCGTTGAGCGGTGATAACCTCGATGAAATCGGGATGACCATCGCGTATCTAAAGCGTGCCTTAAAGGCGATCACGATTTCGATGGAAGCTGCGGCGCAACTACGGACACCCGAAAGGAAGATCACGCCTTCGCAATATGCAGCGCTACAGCACCGACTCTTTCGCGTGCGAGACGGCATTATTACGTTGATGGGCGAATACCGCAGCGAGTGGCGTCGCCGGTTCGGCCCCGAAAGCTTTCGGGGTTGAATGAAATAAGGACGGATCCCGTCCAATCATGCAAACAGAAGCGACTCCGGCTCAGGCCGATGTATCGGAATTGGACTTGGTGAGACGATGCCAGGCCGGTGATACCGAAGCATTCGACGAGCTGGTAACCCGCTACCGGACACGCGTGTTTGGCATGATTTACAATATGGTTCATAGCGAGCAGGACGCCTGGGACCTGGCTCAAGACAGCTTCTTAAAAGCGTGGAAATCGATTAAGCGGTTTCGGGGACGCTCGTCCTTTTACACATGGATTTATCGGATCGTTATGAACGTGACGATCGATTGGCTGCGCAAAAAGCAGATCAAAGGCGCAGGCACCGAGTTCGACGACGCCATTCAGTTGAGGCAAGTCGATCCCGCGTCCAAAACTGTTCCCAAAACAGAAGCGCTGCCTTACGAGACAATGGAGCGAGATGAAATCCGTGTCCGGATCGATAAGGCAATCGCCCAGCTCTCGTCCGAACAGCGCGCGGTTATTTTGATGAAGGAGATCGAAGACATGCAATATCACGAGATCGCAGAAGCTCTGGGCTGCTCCATCGGCACGGTCATGTCGCGTCTCTTTTATGCCCGCAAGAAATTGCAAACTCTACTGAGGGACGTTTATGAAAACATTTGAGGAAAAATGGACAGCATGGGTGGACGGGCAGCTCAGTGGAAGAGAACTGGCAGAATTCGAAGCCTCACTTCCGGACAAAGCTGCTGCGGAAGCTGAAAGAGCCAGCGCACAAAAACTTGGCAAGCTTTTGAAGCGGGAGCTAGGCGCTCGAACGCTGACGAACGAAGAGTTTTTCAGTCATCAACTCCGCGAGCGAATCGCGCAGGAAGGTGGGGAAATCTCTCGGGCACCAGGCGACCGCCGCATAGAACGCTCCACGTGGTGGACGATCCCTCGTCTCTTGTGGACTGGCACTGTATCGCTTGCTGTCTTTTTAGCTTGTACGGTTCTCGTCATGCGCGAGAAAAATCCGACTGAGGAATCGCAATACCTTACGCAAATTCTAAACGCCCGCGTTGATCCGGTAGTCAGCCCGAACGCGACGGTCTCAATTTTTGAGGTAAAACAAGACCGCGTGACGGTGCTTTGGACCGAGGGATTGCAAAGTTTGCCCGCTGATTACGCGGCCAAATAATCGCCATGGGTCGTGCGCGCGCATTCTTGGTTGTTGCTATCGCCTTTGCGATCACCGGTGCAACCAGCCTGTATGGCGCGGAAAACGTTTGGAGCGGGCTTGTCATCGCGGAAAACGTCGCAAAGCCGCAACCGATTCCACCGGAATTGACGCGCATCGAGGGATCACTGAAAAAATTTTTCGGCTACAATCAATTTCAGGTGATCGGCCAATCGCAAAAGGCACTCAAGACTGGGCAGGAAGATTGGCTTGCTACCAGCAAATTTTTTGGGCTGCACGTTGATGCGCAAGGTGAAACCGACGCAGGCTACGTTTTGAACCTGAAACTTTACAAAGAGAAAGAACTCTTGCTAGAAACAGAGGCCAAGCTTAGCAAGCGCAGCCCATTGGTCATCAAAGGGCCGCAAGTTGGAGGGGGACAGTTGCTGCTGGTGCTGGTTGTGCAGTAAGTGGCAGGGCTCGACCGCCGGGCGCAACGATCTTGGCATTCAGATGCAAACGCCAACCTGAGCTGTTTATTGGGACAATGCTTGCCCATCGGGTTTTTCTCGCAGGTTTATTATCCGTTACCTTTCCTGCTATTATGTCCGCAGAAAAACCGTTCAGCTTCAACGAGACGCCGGGGAAATTGCCAAAAGAGGTCGTCCCGGTGGAGTACACCATTCGGATAGTTCCCAACATCGACAGATTCGCTTTTACCGGAATGGAAACGGTAAAGCTGAGCGTTCGCACTCCAGTTCGCCAACTGGTACTTAACGCGCTCGAACTCGAAATCACAGAAGCATCCGTAGATGACGTCGCGCTGCCGAAATCTGCGATCAAGATCGACAAGGAAAAAGAACTGCTCACGCTGGCGTTACTGTCAGAACTTAAACCTGGCGATCATACGCTTGCTCTGCATTTCGAAGGCAAAATCAATGAAGCAGGGCAGGGCCTCTTCTATATGCATTATCAGGAGCAGGCGAGCGGCGCGACGAAGCTTATGCTCGGCACTCAATTCGAAGCGACTGATGCCCGTCGATTTTTTCCCTGTTGGGACGAACCAGCTTTTCGCGCGCGTTTTCAGTTAACCGCAGTCGTGCCCGACAAGTGGCTCGCCATATCGAACATGCCGGTCGAGAGCGAGAAAAAAATCGCTGACGGGAAGGAGGTGCGTTTTGCCGCAACTCCGTCAATGCCGAGTTACCTGAATGTTTTCGTTGCTGGCGAGCTCGATTTGATCGAAACGCGAAGCGGCCAGACCCAGATTCGGGTAATCACGACGAAAGGCAAAGCAGAACTAGGCCGCTACGCCCTCGAAGCTACGGCGCAGATTCTGCAATATTACAACGACTACTTCGGCGTGCCGTATCCATTGCCGAAGCTGGATCAAATCGCGTTGCCGGGCGGTTTTGGTGGCGCGATGGAAAACTGGGGCGGGATCACTTATTACGAGTCAGCGCTTTTGTTTGATCCGAAAAACTCCTCGGCAGAGACGAAGCAAAACATCTACGAGGTGCTCGCGCACGAAATGGCGCACCAATGGTTCGGTGACCTCGTGACCATGGCTTGGTGGGACAATCTCTGGCTCAACGAAGGGTTCGCATCGTGGATGGGCACTAAATGCACGGCGCATTTTAATCCCCAATGGGAAGTCTGGCTGAGACGCGAATCACCACGGGACCCGACGCGGCGTGTTGGAATTGCCAAGGAGGCGGCGATGGAAGGTGACGCGAGATCGACCACGCATCCGATTCAGCAGTTGATCGCGACGGAGGCCGAAGCTAACAGCGCTTTTGATGACATTACCTACAAGAAAGGTCAGTCGTTTCTGCGGATGTTGGAAAGTTTTGTTGGCGAAGATGTTTTCCGCGATGGAATTCGCCGGTACATCACCGGCCACAAGTACTCGAACTCGACCACCGCGGATTTATGGAGCGCGCTTTCGGAAGCCTCAAAGAAACCGGTCGGCGAGATCGCCGCTGGCTGGACGCAGCAGCCCGGACTTCCAATCGTAAGAGTCAAACGAGAGGCAGATGGAAAGGTCCGGCTCACACAGGAGCGTTTCACCGTAAACTTCAAAAACGCACCGCCGCTGGAGTGGAAGATTCCACTTACATATACGGTGATCGGACAAGCGCCTGCGACTTTGTTGATGACCAACAAAACAGACATTCTGGAGAACATTCCCGCGGACCGCGCGATCAAGTTGAATGTAAATGGCGCCGGCAATTATCGCGTCGAATATGACGAGCCATCCTGGAATTTGTTGGTACAAGCTCTGCCGCAAATCGGCTTGGAAGATCGCGTGAATCTTTTGAGCGATTCGTGGGCGCTGGTCGGAGCCAATCGTGCGCCCGTGTCGCGCTATTTCGGGTTGGTCGAGAAATTGCCCAGTTCCACCGAGCTCGCAGAACGTGGGCAGATCATCAATGTGGTGGATTTCATGAATGGGTTGCTCGTCGGCAATTCCGAGCGCGAAAAATTTCAGCGCTACGCCCGCTCGCTTTTGCGTCCAACCTTCGATTCGCTCGGCTGGGAATCCAAGGAAGGGGAGCCGCCGACTGCCGGAAGTTTGCGCGCGAGTTTGATTAACGCTCTGGGAGATTTAGACGATCGCGAAATTATCGCTGGCTGTCGCGAACGGTTCGCAAAGTATCTGGCAAACCCGGCATCGCTTGCACCCGATCTGCGACCGCCAGTTTTTGCGGTCGTCGGCCGTTATGCCGACGAAAAGACTTGGACCAAACTACATGAACTCGGTCTCAAAACGACGAGCATCGAAGAAAAACAAAATTATTACGACGCGCTTGCTTGCGCGACCGATCCGGGATTGGTGAAGAAGACTCTTGCGATTGCGCTCACGGATGAGCTGCCAACGAGCCGGGCTATCTTTGTAGTTTCGAGAGTTGCGCGCGAAAGCGGTCATCCGGACATCGCTTGGGAATTCGCCAGGGCCAATATGAAAGCGTTGCGTGCGAAGACTGATGCGGCGGGCGCAAACCGCTACGCGCCGAGTCTGTTTACGTTCTTCTCTGATGACTCGCGCGCCACTCAACTAAAAACTTACGCCAAAACGAATTTGCCTCTGGCAAGCAGTCCTGAAGTGGCCAAGGTTGTCGATGAAATCCAGTTTCGCGCTGAATTCAAAAAGCGACTCGTACGTCAATTGGCCGCGCTCGTTGCCAATGGCGGCAGATAACTTCTCCTAGAGTTGCCGCTCTGGAATTGGCGGAGGTGAAAGTGCAGCTTCACGGCGCGCGGCTTCCTCTGATTCGAGCGCCAGATTCTGCGCGGCTCGCCAGCCGACTTGAGCCTGCGCGAAAATGAAGAAAGCGAGGATGCCGAGCCAAATCGAGCGCGACGCGATCGCCCAAAGCGCAAATAGAATCGCTCCTGCGAACCCAAGTATGCTCGCAGCTTTCAAACTGCGGATCGGTCCAAATTTGAGCCAGAGTAGCCCCCGCACAATTTGACCGCCATCAAGCGGATAAACAGGTATCAAATTAAAAAATAATAAAGCACCATTAATGAAGCAGATGGTCAGAACAAAATGGTAGAAATCTGGATGAAGCGTTTTCCAGTGGAGGTCTATGACCAAAAAGGAGAAGAAGGTGAACAACGGAAACAACACTACGTTGACGAGCGGGCCGGCTGCGATACTCCACAGGTAAGCGCCAGGCCGAAGTGGAGGTCTCACAAAGGCAATGCCGCCGAGAGGCCACAGCACAATCGTGTCGGCCTGCCCGCCGGTTTGCCGGCAGGCAAACGCATGACCAAATTCGTGCAGCAACACAACACCAAACAAGGCCAGATACTCGAATGCTGCCCAGATTGGATTGTGATACCGCTGCGCGAACCGTGTCACTTCAAGCGCGGCGACAATGAACCAGGTGAAGTGCAGATAGACGCGTATTCCTGCCAAACGAAATATTGGCAAGGCCCCTTTCACTGGGGGCGAAGAATTGGCAGCTCATACATCAACAATGGAGCGAGCATAAAGGCCGTTAATTGCTACTGCGGCGATGATCGTGATTCTCGATTAAGAACAAGAGCACGAGCTAGAATGAAAGACGCCGCGGAGGAGTAATGATCACTGATCACCAATCACTGCTCACTGGTTCGCTCCGGCGTGATCCACAAACGCATCGGGATCATGGATGATTCGACGAAGCCATGACGTCGGAAAAATTCCTGCGCGACGTTTTCGGGGCGGTCAGTCAACAGAGTTATCCGCAAGAAATTTTTCTTCTTCGCGAAATCGATGGCGTAGTTGAGAAGCTTTGCTCCGTAGCCGTGGCCCTGGTATTGCTTATGCACCACGAGGTCCTCGAGGAGCATAACGAAACCGCCTTCGGCCGTACTAATCGTAAACAGCAGATTGATCATGCCCACGATCGCGCCGTCGCGACGCAGCACGAAAACGCGCCCGCGACTGGGCTGTTCGAAAATGAGCCGCAACCCGCGAAGCTGTTTGTCCTTGTCGGGTCGGAAGTCGCTTTCTTGAGCAAACAATTCGCCCAGCAACACCGACAATTCGTCCAAATCGGCTTCGGTTGCCGGTTCGATTACGATGTTTTCGCTCATCCGTTCGGTTGTTTATCCCAAAAAATCGGTGTCCTGGCAATCGGAAGATCGAGCGCCCGAGCGCGCCACGCAATTGACAATGCCGTACTCACTCCTACTGTAACCGCTCTTAAAATCGCGTCGCGATCTGTTTCGGTTTTATGAAACGCACTTACCAGCCATCCAAGCGAACGCGGAAGCGTCAGCACGGTTTTCGTGCCCGAATGCGAACCAAAGGCGGGCGCGCGATCCTCGCACGACGCCGACAGCGGGGCCGCAAGCGACTGCTTCCGAAAGGCGTTGAGAGGCATTACGTTCGTCATACGCAAGCTTGATTTTCGAAATTCGAAATTCGAGAGTGGCGATTGTTTCGGATTTCGATATTCGGGTTTCGGATTCATCTCGTGAATCTCTTTTTTAAGCGTGAGATCCGGGGGAATTACTCGTTTTCGCCGGCAAAAATTCGGTGCGAGAATCGTAAATAGATCGCTCGGGAGCTGCGCGATGAAATCGTGTTGATGCGATCATGAAGCTGTACAACCAAGTGATTCGAGTGTTTACCCCCGAGGCGGCGGGCGAATCGTGCTTCGCACGGACGACGATTGGAACATGGATGTCGAAGCTTTTACCCGACCTGGCAGCACAACGAAATTTCAGATCGAGACCGAGCGGCCATATTTCTTTTCAAGCCGGTGCTGCTCGGTGACGGCACGACCATGTAGTCGCGGGGAGAAAATTATCTCGCTGTCGCAACGTCGGGAGCCGCGCTCGAGGTTTATCCATTCTTTCGCGAAGATACGCAGTGCAGCGTGTGCGAGTTGATGCCGCCGCCGGCTAGTCCTTCAGGTGGTGAGCATCGCTTCCGCGTTTTTCTACCGCCCGGTTACCACGAGAACACGCTCAAGCGGTATCCGGTGCTCTACATGCACGATGGCCACAACCTGTTCTTCAAAGAGGAAGCCTTCGCAGGAAACACATGGAGAACGGACGAGGTGCTCAACATGCTGGATAAGATGAACGCGATCGAGGAAGCGATCGTTGTCGGCATTTTTCCTAGCGATCGAATGACCGATTACATCATGCCCGGATATGAGAACTACGGCCGGTTTCTTGTCGAAACGCTCAAGCCGCTAATCGAGGTAAAATATCGCACGCTCAATGGGCCAGTGAATACCGCCGCCATGGGATCATCTCTCGGTGGCGTCGTATCGTTCTATCTCGGCTGGCAATGGCGGGAGGTCTTTGGCAAAGTTGCCCGCCTATCTAGCACATTTACCTATCGAGACGATCTACTGCAGCGCGTTTCCAAAGAGCCAAAGAGAAGAATCCATATTTATCTCGATAGCGGCTGGCCGGGCGACAACTACGAAGCCACTCGCAGCATGCGAGATCGTCTTATCTGGAAAGGATATCGTCCCGGCTCCGAGCTCTTTTACCTGGCGTTTCCCGAAGCGAAACAGGACGAGAAAGCGTGGGCCGCGCGTAGTCCGATTCCTTTTCAGTTCCTTTTCGGAAAGCTGCCGCGATTCTCAAAACTGAAGCACCGCGATTAGCGCGCTCTCAATCGTCAGGATTCCAAAGGCGTTTACGAAAGTACTCTCGCCAGCTTTTTGGGAGTGAGGGTAGTTCGCTGACGCGACGCGACATGCCTTGGTTCGTTGCATCTCGTCGGTACAGATTCACGACGTCGGCGACCGTAATTGTCGTGCTGATCTCGTTCGAGCAACTCTATTGAGTCGCCAGCGGCGACTTTCCCCTCCTTGAGAACCGCACAGTAGAAACCAGTCCGGCCACTTTCCAGAAAACGCTTCACCATATCCGGACGGTTGAAGCGAATCCCAAGTTTAAAGCACGGCATTCGGGGTTGGGTGAGGACAAATTCTGCAGAACCCGCCCGAAAGCGGTCGCCGATGTGAACGGCCTCCTCAGCAAGCCCTCTGTTGTGAAGTTCTGTCGTGCCCGCTTCGCACAACTGGTGATTCAAAGCCACTCGCTATCTAATGGTTGCTGATAACAGAGGGTTAATCATTCGTGTGGGATCGCGAAATTTTCAGAACGCAAAAAGGCTGAAATTACCGACGGAAGGCTGAGGCTAGCCCAAGCCGATTTGACTCCTATCGCTTGACTGTATCTTCTTCGCTTAAATCAGCACATCTTAAATATCCCGCGCATTATGATCCAATCTTCACGTCTTCGTCCGCTTCTCCTTTCCGCTTTGTTCGCACTTGGCTTGGTGGCGGAGCCGCTCTCACCCGGCAGCTTGCAGGCGTCAGAGGAGAAAAAGATTGAGTTCCCCGCTGCCAGCCAGCACTCGGTGGTAAAACAACGTGTCGGGTTGACGGATGTCGAGGTAGATTATTCGCGCCCAAACAAGAACGACCGCGAGATCTTCGGTGGCCTGGTGCCTTACGGTAAGCTCTGGCGCACGGGCGCCAACGCGGTCACAAAAATTAGGTTTAGCAAACCGGTAACGCTCGGCGACAAAGAGATCCCGGCCGGTGAGTACGCACTCTTCACGATCCCGACAGCCGACGAGTGGACGATCATTGTTTCGAAGGATGCGAAGGTGCAGAGCGCGGCCGACTATAAGCAGGAGAACGATGCCGCGCGTCTCACGGCGAAGCCGGAACCCGTTCCGGTCACAATCGAGACGTTCACCATCGAGCTAGCTGATGTGAAAGGCGCTTCCGCAACGCTCAATTTTCTTTGGGATAAAACGCGCGTTCCGGTGAAGTTGACCACGGGCGATGTCGAGCAGGTCAGTAGGGAACTCGATGCAGTCGTTAGCTCAGCGACTCCGCTCGATCCGCGCACAGCTTATCAGGCTGCGGCCTTCTACTACGACAACAATAAGGACATGAACCAGGCAGCGAAGTGGATTGACCAGGCACTGGACAAGAACCCTAATGCCTACTTTATGCACTACAAGAAGGCGCAAATTCAAGCGAGGCTTGGCAATAAGAAAGAAGCCATTGCCTCAGCGCAAAAGGCGATCGACATCCTGAAGAAAGACAAAGCGCCGGACGAGTCCGCGATCAGAAACGCGCAGCAGATCATCGACAGCTCGAAGTAAAAGATCAGCTAGCATCTTGCCGGTTCACTTTGCGGTGTGCACCTCCCGCCGGGGTTCTTTCCAGAACTCTGAAATTTGCGGCATAAAATTTTCCATATGCCCTTCAGCTGCTTCAAAGTCATTAGTCGCTTAACCGGTCGTTACTCGGGCGCACGACACGGCGGTACCGAATACGGTACCCATTAAGAACTCGTCGCTTTCGTTTGCTATTTTTACCTGTGGCGTTTCTACCGGAATGATGTCATGCCCGTCGGCTTCAAACTTACGCCTGATCTGTTTCCTGTTTGCCGAAATTCTGCTAAAATCGGCAATCGAAGATCGAAAATCTTCTCGCACCGTTAGCTCAATGCAGGTTCGATTCCTGCACGGTGCACATCATGTTCCGATGATTGAGGAGCTTACGTAAAAAAAGAATGTCAAAACGTAGCTGATACCGTAGCTGTGAACGCTCATTTTGACCACAATTGAGGCCCCAAATATTTCGTGAACCGTAGCTGAGCGACGGCGGCTGCACTGATACCTTGATCGTCAGCGCAACTGACTTTGAATCAGATGCTCGGATTACGCGGCACCGAGTCTGCAACACTTACCTCGTTACTTGGCCATTTCGAATCCGACTAATTCTCCCGCCAGATCGTCGGGCCGTAAGGAATTTCTGCGGAAACCGACAAAACAGTAGGAAAGGGAAGAAAAAATATGTCACGAATCCTTGCAATCGATCCGGCGAAATTGGAGCAGCGGCCTAACGAATCGGGCAGCAGCACGTTTGGCAGGAGGATCTAAGAATTCTTTAGATATGCGAAGCTCGTTCTCTCTCTCATCGCGTCAACACTGGATTAAGACATTGATTTGGGGATTCTTCGCCGGTCTGTTGGCCGGGATCATAATGCTTTTAACGATGGCACTTTTGCGACTGTTCCTCGGATGGCCAACGCCGACGGAGCTGATCTTCGATCGGATTTTTCCGCTACTTACCGTCGAGTTCTTCATTGGCTCGCTGGTGCGTGCGGGCGGTTATACGCCGCTAAAGCTCCAGGGAGTTTTCGGTGCGCTAGCCGGGCAAGTGATTGTCGCTGGGTTGGGAGGCGTGATCTATGCGTTCTATCTAGGGCGACGCAACCGGCGCGACGGTGGACGAGCTATGAGTAGCTCTTTGCTCGATGCGCGTGGCTGGCTCTTGATAATTCCCGGCGTCCTAGCCGCGACAATCCTGTTCGTCGTCTTGCTTTGGCCTACACTTTCCACGAATTACCGCGGCTTTCCGCCAGGTATCGCGCACGTAATTGCCTCGCTGGAAATGCTCATTTCATTCTCGTTGTGCGGGATTGGGATCATGCTTTTCTACGGTCTGCTAAGCCGTCCGCCGCACGCTGCGGTGGCAGATGAAAATGTGGTGCGGTCAATCGAACGTCGTCGTTTCATCGCGCTCGGAATTGGCGCGGCTCTCGCGCTCGCTCTTGGCAGCACTTTGCGCCGGCTTTTTAGCATGGGGACATTCAGTTACGACGGGCGTCAGTACGGCGGACCTAAGGTGCAGAAGATCACACCGATTCGTCCAGACG
>WNFQ01017325.1_pt1 | contig 12679 bp, 13 predicted proteins | sample 5400171 | NCBI WGS metagenome assembly WNFQ01 (sample SAMN13153356, study PRJNA577476) | soil metagenome | isolation source: 20 cm soil under Madrone tree | place: USA:California | collected 2016-06-14
GGCTGCCAACATCGTTCCCAGCCCTATCCATAGCAACGCTTTCATCACTCTTCTCCCGGCAATCTCTTGAATTGGGCCCCGTCCACTTCCATCTGCTTTATTTTATACAGCAAGGCTTTATAACTGACCTGTAGTTCTCTCGCTGCCTGTTTGCGATTCCAATGCGTTCTATCCAGCGCCTTTAGAATCAGTTCCCGTTCCGCGATCCGCGAAGCTTCCTTTGCAACCACTTTCAACGACTCGTTCCTCGCCAGTTGAACCCCCGCCCGGTTCGTTCCCTGGCCGGATTTGTGTAGTTCGCTCATCGCTGCTCGCGATTGTCCCAGCGCCACTATTTTTCGTGCAAGATTTCCTAATTCCCTGATGTTTCCGGGCCAGTCATGCGTCCGCAGAAGTTCTTCCTCTTCCTGACTCAATACTGGCGTCCGCTTCCCCGCGTCGAGGGCATGCTTCTCCAGGAAGTATTCAGCCAGAACCGCTATGTCTTCTTTCCGCTCGCGCAATGGTGGCAGTTTTATGCACACGCCATTGATCCGGAAATAGAGTTCGCGACGAAACCTGCCCAGCCCGATCTCTCGATCTATGTTTCGGGTCGTCGTCGAAATCAGTCGAAATCCCATCTGTCCGCCCGGAGCCATTTCTCGTCCCTGCAGCAGCGCCAGCAGCACCCTCTGACAATCCAAGTCTAGTTCGTCAATGCCATCCAGAAACAGCGTTCCTGAATTCTCCTGCGGTTCGCCTTCCCAATTCCCCAGCGAACTTTTCACTCGAGTCAGCAGTTCTCCCGGCTGCAACGCCGTGCAACTCAATTTCACCAGCGGCAATTCTCGTATCGCGGAAAGTTGGTGAATCAGCCGTCCGTACACGTCTTTTCCCGTGCCGCTTTCGCCGTGCAGCAGCACCGGAATGTCCGTCCGCGAAATCTCCCCAACGATTGCGTTGACCGATAGAATGGCATCGGACTGGCCATAGACAAAGCCAGCTTCGCCCACTAGCTCAAACGCTCGATTTACACCACTAACCATAAGGGTCCAACGCTTATTCAGCAACTGCCTCGCCAAGCGCTTGCACCCGACAGGCCTCGAAACCAATGCTAACCGCAATGATTACAATGGCTTGGCCGCAGCCTGGCTTTCTACCCGTTTCCTCGTATTAGGAGCCTGTCCCCGCGGCATTCCACGAAGTGGCAAAACTTTATCTCTCTTCGGCCCAAAACACCCGTCCCAAACGCGTTATTCGAATTTTACTCGCTTAGAATGAATCAGTTAGAGGTAATGGGGCTTATTCTTCCCCCACCGAGAAGTACGTGCAGTCCGGATGAATGAATGCCAAAGCGCTCACGCTGGCTTCAGGGTCCATCATGAACCCCTCGCTCAGGTCCACACCAATCTCCTCTGGTCTCAATAACTTCCACAGGCCTGCCTGGTCCTCCAAGTCCGGACAAGCCGGATATCCGAAGCTGTATCGCTTCCCCCGATAGCGCGACGACGTAAATCGCTGCGCCATGGTCATCTCCGGCGGGTCCGGAAATCCCCAATCTTCCCGTATCCTGCGGTGCAGCCACTCTGCACAAGCCTCCGCCGTCTCAATCGCCAGCGACTGCAATCCGTGCGACCGGAAATAATATCCCGCGTTCTTCGCCGCTTCCGACCGTTCCCGCACTCCTTCGCCTGCGCTTACCAACGAACAAGGCCACGTGGTCGCGCTTTCCGCTTTGCCCAGGCAAAATGTAGTCGCTCAGGCAAAGCCGGTCTTCGATTTTTTGCCGCTTCAACTTCCAGGTGTGCGCTGGCGAACTCTGGCCCGGAGCAAACACGTGCAGCTGCTCGCCGTCAGCTTCCGCCTCAAAAAATTGCCACACCGCTCGAACTTTCATGAACTTCGCAGCTTCCTCTTTCACTTCTTCCATTGCTGCGAAGAGTTCCACAGCTTTCGGCTCCCTCGCCGCAAGCTGCTGCGCAAAATTTCCCCGATAGCCAAGGCGCAGCGAGGAATCTCTCTCCTTCTGAAGCATCGACCCAGGCCGCAACCGCCTGTGGAAGTCACCCAAGTTGTCAGTATCAATTCGTGAACAACTCGTTCCATCCCCCTTGCCCGTTCGGACAGTTTTCACTACTCTGACAACGGTGGCTACTAAACGCTCCAATTCACCCAAGCTTTCCATCTGTCTCCTCTCGCCGCATCCTCTGGTGCTGAGCGAGTTCGAACGCATTCTTTCCAAGCCTGATTTCAAAGTCATCAGCAAGCAGCTCGAATCCACCCTCGCTCCCGACCTTCGCTCTTTCGAACCGCCCAAAGCTCAGGTCTACGTCATTGACGCGCACGCCGCACGCCAGGCTACCGGCGCACTGCTCTCCAATATTCTTGAACGTCATCCCGATGCCCGCCTCATCGTCGTCGGTGAGGCCCATCAGGACGCCAACAGTTTCTCTTTGCTCCGTCTCGGCGTAAAAGGCATCCTTACCTACAGCGAAGCTCGCGATCAGCTCATCCGCGCTCTGCCACTCGTTGCCACTGGTGGTTTCTGGGTACCGCGCACCGTGCTTTCCGGTTTCGTGGACTCCATTCTTTCCGGCCAGACGCGCCGCCTCAAATCCGATTCCGTTGCCAATCTCAGCCGCCGCGAACAGGAGGTCCTCGATTCGCTACTCGAAAACCTCTCCAACAAAGAAATCGCCAGCAAGCTCAACATCGCCGAACGCACCGTAAAATTCCACGTTTCCAATCTCCTCAACAAATTCGGTGTACGCCGTCGCGCCGACCTAATCCTCCTAACCTTCCAGCGCCGTATGGCCCCCGACGCCTAACTCGTTCCCCTTGTCTTTCTCTCTTTCTTTTGTGGCAGCGGCTTCATGCCGCCGTCTTTTAGTTACGGCTGATCCCACACGTTTGCGAGCCCTTAGCAGACTACCCCGCCACCGCGATGCCTCTTTCTTTTTCTGTCACCCGACCGAAGCGGCGCACGCTCTTGTCTTGCGTTCGCAATGCGAACGCCGGGCAGCGCAGTAAAGGGACCTTGGCGACAACTCAACCATTCGCAGCTCAATGAGATGATCTCCCAACTTATCCGATTCCACTCCTACCACTCTTCTTTACTCACACTCCATTCCACCGTTACACTTTCTCCTCAAACATCTATGGCCCATCCACGCCACAACCCTCTCGCCCTAATCGATCCCAAACTCTCCGTTGTCATCCCCGTTTACAACGAACGCGCCACCATCGACGAAATCCTTCGTCGCGTAGTCGAAACCGAGCCTCGCAAAGAAATCATTCTGGTCGACGATTGCTCCACCGACGGCACCCGGCAGATCCTCGAAAAATTGCTGCAACTCCAAAACGCTGGCGAATCCTTCGCACCCGCCATAGATGGCTCCGACAGCATTCCTCTCCGCGATCTCCGGATTTTTTTTCAAACTAAAAATCAGGGCAAAGGCGCGGCATTGCGTCGCGGCTTCGCCGAAGTTACCGGGGACATCATTCTCGTCCAGGACGCCGACCTCGAATACGATCCGCGCGACTACGGCAAACTTCTCGAACCTATCCTCGACGGCCGTGCCGACGTAGTCTTCGGCTCCCGTTTTCTCGGCGGCCCTCAGCGCGTCCACTATTTCTGGCACTACGTCGCCAACAAATCGCTCACCCTGCTCTCCGACATCTTCACCAACCTTAAACTCACCGACATGGAAACCTGTTACAAAGTCTTCCGTCGCGAAGTCCTGCAAGGCATCCAGCTCAAATCCAACCGCTTCGGCTTTGAACCGGAAATCACCGCCAAAGTCGCAAAAGGGCACTGGCGTATCTACGAAGTTCCCATCTCCTATGCCGGTCGCACCTACGAAGAAGGCAAAAAAATCACCTGGAAAGACGGCCTCCAAGCCCTCTGGTGCATAATCCGCTACCGCTTCCCCGACTAGTCTCGATCTCCCGGCGGAGGTTTCCTAGCATCTTCTTCGCCTCCCGCTCTTTGCTATCCTAATGACGTATGCCCACTTTCTACATCGAACAATTCGGCTGCCGCGCCACCCAGGCCGACGGCGCCGCGATAGAACGCCAACTCCTCGACCGCGGTTGCACTCTTGCAGACCCCTCAAACGCCGCCGACGTAGTAGTCCTAAACACCTGCACCGTAACCGCCGCCGCAGACGCCCAGGCTCGCGACGCCAAATCATCGTCACCGGATGCTACGCTCAACGCGCTCCCGAAGAAATTGCCGCCCTACCCGGAGTCAGCCTGGTCGTGGGCAATTCCCACAAACCCCAAATCCCCAATCTAATTTCACCGCTCGCTCGTACCACAAAGCCTGCCTCTACAGATTTCGTCTCAACTGAGACGCTGCTTGGCTCGCACCGGTCTTTTTCCGTAGGGGCACGGCATGCCGTGCCCGTTCCGGCAATCGATCCGGATTCATTCCACTCTCTGCCGCATGCACCAATCCTGATCGGCGACATCTTCGATCAACCTGACGTCTTGGTCGCTCCCATACTCGGCGGCGAATCCAACCACACCCGCCCAACCCTAAAAATCCAAGACGGCTGCAACAACCGCTGCGCCTTCTGCGTCATCCCGTTCGTCCGCGGGAAAAGCCGCAGCCTTCCGCCAGAAATCATTCTCACTGAAATCCACAACCTCTCCAACGCAGGCTACAAAGAAATCGTCCTCAGTGGCATCAATCTCGGCGCCTGGGGCCGCGATCTTTCTCCCCGTCACGATTTTCTCGATCTCTTGCGCCAGATTCTCGATGAAACGCAGGTCGCCCGCCTCCGCCTCAGCTCCGTCGAACCGCTCGACGTCACTCGCGACATGGTCGCGCTCTTTGCATCCTCGCCACATCTCGCCGATCATTTCCACATGCCGCTGCAATCGGCCTCCGACAAAATCCTAACCGCCATGCATCGCTGGTATCGCTCCGAACATTACGCCCGCCGCATCGACTTCATCCGCGAACAACTACCCTACGCGGCCATTGGCGCCGACGTCATCGCCGGTTTCCCCGGCGAAACCGAAGACGATCACGACGCCACTATGAATTTCATAGAATCGCGCCCCTTCACCTACTTGCACGTTTTTTCCTACTCAGTCCGCCCCGGCACGCGCGCCGCCGCTCTCCCCGATCACGTCGCACCCGCAACAATCAAGCGCCGCGCCCGTGAACTCCGAGCCCTCAGTGAAAAAAAATCCGCAGCATTTCATCAATCACAATCCGGCCGGACGCTCGCGCTGCTAACGCTTTGCCACTCCGATTCCACCGAATCGTCCGAATGGACGCCAGCCCTCTCATCCAACTTTCTCAAACTCCGCCTCGTCGGCCAATTTCCTGCAAACCAATTTGTAACTGCGCTTTGCACGGCGCGCTCCGATGCACTCGCACAACCGCAGCGGGACGACAATTCTCCGTGAACTCTGCGCCCTCTGTGTTAAAACAAACATTCACCATGTTCCTCGGACCCAGCCGCAGCCGCGCGGAATCTCATAATCTATGAACACTCTCGGCATCGCTACTCCAGGACCCGGCGCATCGGTAGCCCTCTTCGATAACCACAACATCCTAGCCGCCATCGAAGAAGAAAAACTTAGCCGCACCAACGACCCGCACGCCCTTCCGCATCTCGCCCTCGCCAGCGTGCTCGCTTCGCTCAGCCTTGGCCTCTGCGATATCGGCACCATCGCTCTCGCCGATCGCGGCGCCGCGTCAAAAAAGACCCGCCGCAAGAATTCTGACCACGAATCCTCGCTGGCCCACCTTCGCCAGCTTCTTGCTGGCCGCCGTTTTTTCCGCTTTGATCATCATCTCTGTCACGCCGCCAGCGCCTTCTACACTTCCGATTTTTCCCGTGCCCTGATTCTCACCCTCGATCATGGCTCCGGTGGCAGCTCCGGTCTGGTCGCACTCGGCGAAGATGACCACATCAAGTCGCTACACTCGCTTTCGTTTCCAAACTCGCTCGGCTGGTTCTATTCCCGGATCACGCAACTTGTCGGTCTCCGCCCGCACCGCGATGAGCACAAACTGCAATGGCTCAGCAAGGATGGTCAACCCGAATATCGCGAATCGTTCAAGAAACTCTTCGTCTGGAGTACCAAAGGCTTGCCGGCGCTGGATCGCAAGTATTTCTCCGCGGGGCCGGACGGAACCGGTGTCTTTTCTCCGCGCCTCTATCGGGAACTGGGCTTGCCACGTTCCGGACCGCCCACCGATCGCGCAGTTCGCGATGCACTAGCCCGCAGCGCACAAGATGTTCTGGAAGAAATGACCCTGCAATTTGTCGAACATTTCCGCGAAACGACCGGTGCCGATGCGCTCTGTCTCGCGGGAGGAGTTTTTCAGAACGTTTTGCTGGTTCGCGCACTCGAGCAGCGCAGCAGCTTTCGCAATGTCTACGTCCAGCCGGTCGCAGGCAACGCAGGCACATCGCTCGGCGCGGCATTCCTGGCGCGCAAAAATGCCACTGGACGCTCCGGACGAGCCCCGCTAGCCTCGCTTGCACTCGGCCCGGAACCCACGTCACAAGAAATCAAAGCCGTCCTCGACAACTGCAAAATTGTATACAAATATCCATCCGGCGAAGATCAGCTGATCGAAGAAACTGTCCGTCTTGTCGACCGCGGCAAAATCGTCGCCTGGTGCCAGGGACGCAGCGAATTCGGCCACCGCGCTCTCGGTAATCGCAGCCTGCTGGCTTCGCCCTTCAATGAATACGTGCTCGACAACGTCAACCAGTTCATCAAGCACCGCGAAGAGTTTCATCCCTTCGCGCTTTCCGTTCCTGCCGAACGCGCTCACGAATTTTTCGATTGCGGCCCCAACTGCCGTTTCATGGCCTCTCTAGGCAATCTGAAAAATCCGATCGCGGGCCTCGAGCGTTTCTCGTTCAACGGCACCGCTGTCCGCGTGCACACCGTGGAAAAACAGTCCAATCCGTTATTCTGGAAGTTGCTCCACAAGTTCGGCGAATCCGCTCCCGCGCCCATCCTCGTCAACACCTCATTCAATCTCTTCGGCGAGCCGCTAGTCACCGATCCCCGCTCCGCCGTCCGCAGCTTCTACTGTGCGGGTGTAGACGCCCTAGCCGTCGGCCACTTCCTAGTAGTCAAGTAAAGCCGGATTGGGGTCAGCGAAGTTCTTCCCGAATCCTGTTTGCCCGGTGTCCGCCAAATGCGTGAATCGTCCTTGTTCCTGCTAGAACTCTGCCACCATGCAGGACGCCCCGAGGAATGAAGAATTCTTCTCCCGCTTCGATTGGAATCTGCTGTCCGTCAATGATCAACGTGTAGCAGCCCTGCACCACGGTCATGTATTCGTCGTACTCGTGAGCATGCATTGCCGACGCCGCGGTCTCACGGCATGTCCAAAAGGCCATTTGACTTCCGTCCGCGCCATCGAATACATAGCCTTCCACGCCGGGCGTTGACTGGCTTTTTGTGGCGATTCGGTTTGCCGAAATGAACGCCGGAAAATCGTCCATAATTCTTCACCCCTCAAAAATCACCTGCGCCATAGCCTGCGTCGGAGTGTGAGTAATGCTGATCGCAATATTCTTCACGCCCAATCGATCCGCTATTTTCCGTGCTTCGCCCCTCAACTCCAGCGTCGGCCGACCTCCTCGACGCCGCAACACTTCAATATCAACCCAGCGCACACCGCGGCTCCAGCCGGTCCCTAACGCCTTCATCGCCGCTTCTTTCACCGCAAACCGCCCCGCATACCTCTCATACTTATCCTTAAACTGCTCGCAATACGCCCGCTCATTTTCCGTGAAAATCCGCCGCAAAAAGCGCTCACCTTGCCGCTCCATCGCGCCCTGTACCCGCTCCACTTCCTCCACATCAATGCCCATTCCAACAATCATGCAGTCCTTTTCGTATCGGCTCCGAAAGAATTTGTAGAGGCTAGCCTTCCGGCCAGCGGTTTTTCTTCGATAGCACAAGATTTCCAAACAGCCAAAACCACGCGGCCTGCACCCCAATACGCTTGCGATTATACTGACATGATGTCGAACGCCACCAAAACTTCCCGTGTCCGCCGACTTCCCGGCAAGTCCGCTCCACAATTCGCGCCGGGCCCGAAAATCGCCGCTCCCTGGTCTCTACGCCACGTCGGCGGCGTACAAATTCTTGAACTCGCCCTATACAAAAACCTGCCATGGCTCGTGCACGGTTTCAGCACCCGCTCGGGAGGAACAAGTACGCTCGATTCTGGCGAACGCGCCCTTAATCTCGGCCTCACCGACTGGGATCAGCGCGAAAATGTTATGAAAAATCGGAGGGTCTTCCAGTCGGCCATCGGCGCAACTGATTCGCCCTTGATTCTATTGAAGCAGTTTCATTCAGCAGTCGCACTTTTGTTAGCCGCTTCGCCGGAGGAACCAAGCACAGCTGATGCATCGTTCACGAATTCGTGTGGCATTCTGCTCGGAGTGCAAACTGCAGACTGCGTTCCCATTCTCTTGGTCGATGCGACGAAACGCGCTGTCGCGGCCATCCACGCTGGCTGGCGCGGAACACTTGCTCGAATCGCAGAAAAAACCGTCGGCGAAATGCGCATGCATTTCGGCTCGAATCCCGCCGACATTCTCGCCGCTCTAGGCCCTGCCATCGGCGGCTGCTGCTACGAAGTCGGCACCGAACTGGTCACCGAATTCACGTCGCAATTTGCAGACGCTGCAGCATACTTCGACGAACTCCGCACCGGAGAAGAGCCCAATCCCCTGCAATGGCTCAACATGATGCCGCCCGGTCACCAGCCACCACCCAAAAACGTTCGCCTGGATCTTCGCAAAGCCAACCGCTCGCAGTTGCTAGCCGCGGGCCTCCGCGACGCTAACATTTTCGTCAGCAACCTCTGCACCGCCTGCCACACCGATCTTTTCTTCAGCTACCGCAAAGAAGGAGCGAAGTGCGGCCGCCTTCTCGCCATTATCGGAGTGAAGTCGGGAAAATAGTAGAGTGCGACGTGTCTGTAGGGCGAATTTCGTTATCTCGACGTGTCGCGGAAATTCAAAACAGCCACTGCCCGTCATTCCGAGAAGCGAAGCGACGAGGAATCTCTCTTCTCTTCGACTTTCAACCGAGAACCGTGAACCGATTGCTGTTTACTTCTGTCAGCGACAATTGCCCGCAAGCGGCCATCACATCACGCCCCCGTGAGTATCGGGTAAATGCCGAAATGCCTTTCTCCAACAAAACTTTGTGGAATCGTTCAATGCTTTCTTCGCTAGGTTCTTTGTAGGGCAGTGAACCGGGATTCCACGGAATCAGATTCACTTTCACGCGTCCCAGATCGGCCATCAACCGTGCCACACGCTTCGCATCATCCGCAGTATCGTTCACGCCCCCAAGCAAAACATATTCAAACGTAACGTACTCGCGCGAACCACGCGGAAAATCCCTGCATGCCGCAAGCAATTTGCGCAAAGGATATTTTTTGTTGATCGGCATCAACACATCGCGCTGCGCATCACTCGAGGCATTCAGAGAAATCGCCAGCTTCGGACGCCGAGGTTCCTTTGCCAGGCGCTCGATCCCCGGCACAATGCCGCTGGTGGAAAGCGTTACATGCTTCGGTGCCAGGCCAATTCCCGATTGATCCAGCAAAATCGTCATCGCCGCCATCACCTGCTCATAATTCAGCAACGGCTCGCCTTGCCCCATCAGCACAACATTTGTCTGCGGCGTCAAAGTTTCCTTGTGTTCTTCCAACGGCAGCAAAACCTGCGCCAGAATTTCTCCAGCAGTCAAATTGCGAATCAGTCCCAATTGCGCGGTCATACAAAACTGGCAATCCACCGCGCATCCAGCCTGCGTGGAAATACAAATCGTCTGCCGTGCCTCACCAGGCATAAACACAGCTTCCACCGATGCGCTTCTCTTTATCTTTTTCTTCTCTGCGACCTCGCTGCCCTCTGTGTTAAAAGCCTTTTCTTCGCCCAGCCCCAGCAAATACCTCACCGAGCCATCCGTTGACGTATACCGTTGCCGCACCGTGGGCAGCGTCACTGTAGTTTCTGCAACCAGCTTTTCGCGGAATCCAGCAGGAAGATTCGTCACCCGCGACAAATCAAAAATCCGCTCCGCATACAACGCACGATACAACTGGTCACCGCGATAGGCAGGCTCTCCCATCGCAACGCACAGCACCCGCAACTCCTCACGAGATTTTCCCAGTAATTCCATACCCTCGTCTTTCCCAACCGCTGCTCCCATTATCGCACTTAGCGTTATACTTTCCTCCGGGTTTCAGGGCCTGTACTTACAGGCCCTGAGGTAAAAAGGCCGTACTTACGAACCCTGAGCTAAAATCGGAGGCCATTTCATGTCCGAACAACTCGCCATCGAACAACTCGTCATCGCCGACTGGGTCAAAAATCTCGCGGCAATACCCGACCGCAACTTCACGCTCGAAAATGTTCAGGACTACATCCTCCACCACGCCATCCGTCCGGAGTCGCTCGAGAAATATCTCTTCTTCTCCAAGGGCAGCTACACCCGCAACCTGATTTTCAAGAATGACATGTTCGAGTGCATGGCCATCTGCTGGGAAGTCGGCCAGTTCAGCCGTATCCACAATCATCGTGACCAGAATTGTTGGATGTCCGCACCAATCGGCCGCCTCAAAGTACAAAACTTCCGCGTCCAAGATCGCCACTCTGATGGAGAGCACTGCGGGACATGCAATCTCGTCGCTGCCGACATTTATGAGATGGACGCGGCGCACCCTGCTTACGTCAATCCGCTCGAGCCGGTCCACCAGGTTTTGAATCTTCCCGAATACCATCAGCGCGCCGTCAGCATCCACGTTTACTCCAAGCCCTTCGACATGTGCGAAGTTTATTACCGCGACCAGGGCACCTACGCCGACGTTCCGCTCCACTACACCAGCGAGTACGGCAAGCTGCATCCCGACGAAAAACTCCTCTAACGCGAACATTGCCGCTTTCAGCATTTTCCCCGATCCGCTACTCGCCGCTCGCCACTGCCTCCCTCCGTGTGTCACAATCTCTGTATGGTTGCTGAACAGCGCGATATCCAGCGGCATGTCCTACCGAACGGCCTCGTTGTCGTTACCGAGACCATGCGCCATGTCCGCTCTGTCTCAGTCGGCGTCTGGATTCGCAACGGCTCTCGCCGCGAATCCACCGAGCAAAACGGCCTCGCTCATTTCATGGAGCACATGGTTTTCAAGGGCACCGAGCGGCGCTCTGCGGAATCCATCGCCCGCGAAATGGATTCCGTCGGTGGCATGCTCGACGCTTTCACTTCCAAAGAGCAGATCTGCTTCAACGCCAAGGTTCTCGACGACCATCTCCCAATCGCTTTCGACATCATTTCCGACCTGTGTCTGCGCCCGCGCTTCGATTCCGACGACGTGGCAAAAGAGCGCCAGGTAGTTCTCGAAGAGATCAAGATGGATCTCGATAACCCGGAATCGCTGCTGCACGAAATTTTCACGCGCGGCTTCTGGCCCGAACATCCCCTCGGCCGCCCGATTCTCGGCACTCCAGACACCGTTCGCCAATTCTCTCGCGAAGCGCTGCAGACCCGCTTCCGCGAGTGGTTTGCGCCCAATCATTTGCTGGTCACCGCCGCCGGCAATGTTCCTCACGAAAAAGTTCTGGAACTCGTGCAGCGTGAATTCGGCCACCTCAAGCCCATGCACGCCCTCGACCAGCATGAACCGCCGAAAACCGGCGCGCCCATCCACGTCGAGCGTAGAAAAGATCTCGAGCAGGTCCATCTCTGCCTCGGCGTTCCTTCTCTTCCCATCGCCCATGAACGCCGTTTCGGCATCGCCGTGCTCAATAATCTTCTTGGCGGTGGCATGTCCTCGCGCCTGTTCCAGAACATCCGCGAAAAGCGCGGCTTGGCTTATGCCGTTTTCAGCGAAATTACGCCCTACTCTGACGCCGGAATGTTCACCGTGTATGCCGGCACGGCAAAAGAAACCGTCGGCGAAGTTCTCGATCTCACGCTGGCTGAATTTCGCTCCATGAAGGAATCGCTGGTCAGCGAAGAAGAACTTCTCCGCGCAAAGAATCACCTCAAGGGATCGCTGATGCTTTCCCTCGAGTCCACTAGCTCTCGCATGTCCAATCTCGCGCGTCAGGAACTTTACTTCGGCAAGTTTTATTCGCTCGATGAAATTCTCGCTTCCATCGACGCCGTTACTCGCGAAGAAGTGCAGACTCTGGCCCAGGAATTCTTCCGCCCCGAACAGATTTCCGCGACTGTGTTAGGCCCCGTCAACGGCTTCTCTCTTGAACGTTCCCGCTTGGCCTGTTAGAAACTTTTGCTCTTCTCCGTTGACGCTTCCGCTCCGCTCTGCCATCATCCTAAAAATTTGTTTTGTGGCTGATTGAACGGACTTGGCCACGTAAATTTTTGGAGAAACTTCGATCGGCTTGCGCGTTTCCATTCTGGCTTCCGGCAGTTCGGGCAACATTACGTTGCTCGAAACGGAGCGCACCCGCCTCCTCGTCGATTGCGGACTCGGCAAACGCGAAACGCTCGCCCGCCTCGCTGCCTGCGATATTACTTTCGATCAGCTCGACGGAATCCTCGTCACCCACGAACATTGCGATCACTGCAACGGCCTTCCCCAGATGCTGGGACTCTACAAAGCCCCGCTTTACGTTACCGAGCCGACGTTCGATGCACTAAAACGGGTTCTGCCCGATCGCTT
>WNFQ01010999.1_pt1 | contig 12678 bp, 12 predicted proteins | sample 5400171 | NCBI WGS metagenome assembly WNFQ01 (sample SAMN13153356, study PRJNA577476) | soil metagenome | isolation source: 20 cm soil under Madrone tree | place: USA:California | collected 2016-06-14
GAGCTCCGCACCACTGTCGAGCGTCTCGCCCGCCTGCGCAGCCCTCGAGCCCTCATCGAGACGTTCCTCCTATTGGCGCGCGACGCCAACCTCGTACGGCCCGGTATCCTCGGTGGCGATCGCCTAGTCGAGTTCCTCGAGACCATCGCACCGATACCCCACGCACGCTTCAGCGATCTCGTGATCCCCTTCCGCGCGGTCGCCACCGATCTCGCGACCGGCGAGCGCGTCGAGCTCGCCGACGGGACGCTCGCCGACGCCATGCGCGCCAGTGCCTCGGCGCCGTGGCTGCTCTCCCCGTGGCGTGTCGACGACCGCGTCCTCATCGATGGTGGCATGTGCGATCCAGTCCCGTCGACGACCGTTCGCGGCATGGGCGCCGACCTCGTGATCGCCGTCAACGTCGTCCCGCCGCTCGACCCACGCGCCCAGAATCCGCTGACGACGATCCTCGGCGCCATCGATTGGCTGAATCCCCTCTCCTACTTCGAAGGTCGGCGTCTCCCGAACAGCTTCGACGTCGTCATGAAATCGCTGCTGATCCTCCAGCACGAGCTCGGGAACAGCCGCGTCGGCGAGGCCGACATCCTGATCAATCCGGCGCTCGGTGAATTCTGGTTCCTCGAGTTTTGGAACGCGCCGGCGCTGATCGAGAGGGGCGCAGCGGCGGCGCTGAAGGTCGTCCCTGCCATCCGCCGGAGGCGTAGCGAGGGCAGCCCTCGAGACCTCAAGGTCGCGCGTGCCGAAATGGCATAGATGAAGTCGACGCCTTAGACGCGCGAAGGATCGCCAGGGTAACGCAGCGGGCAGATCTGACGTGCCGACGCGCTGCGGTCCGCGCGCATCCTCAGGATCCCGACCACGTGAGGCCATCCGTGGAGGTAACGATCGCACCATTGACGCCCACCGCGGCGAACACACCGCTTCCGAACGCGACGGCGTAGAGATCGTCGGTCGTGGGCGACGCGCGCGGCGTGAAGGAGATCCCGTCCGACGACGTCAAGATCGTCCCGCCTGTACCGACACCGACGAATTGGCCGTCGGCATAGACGAGCCCCCGCATGGTCGGAAACGTACCACTTTGCACGGTCCACGTCTGGCCGTCCCGGGAGTACCCCAGCAGGCCGCCGGCGCCGACGACGACGTACACACCCGCGCCGAAGCGGACAGCCCACAGCACCTCGGTCGTGCCGGTATTCACCGACGACCAACTCCCTCCGTCGGACGACGTGAGCAGGATGCCTCCGTCTCCTACCGCGACAAAGAGGCCGTTGCCGTAGACGACGTCGTGGAGGGCAGCGGATGCGCCGCTCTGTTGGAGGATCCATGACTGCGCGTCGTTGGAGGTGGCGATCGTCCCGCTATCCCCCACGGTCACGAACGTGTCGTTGCCGAAGGACGTTCCTCGTAGCGTGGCCGCGGTCAAAAGCGGGACCGCGTTCCAAGCTTGGCCATCATTCGACGTGAGGACCATGCCACCGGTCCCGGCGACGAGAAATCGATTGTTACCGTACGTGACCGCGTTGAGCATGAAGCTCACGCCCGAGGATTGCTCGGTCCAGGACTGGCCGTCGGGCGACGTGAGGATGGCCCCTGACTCTCCCACCGCGACGAACGTCTCCGCACCGAATGCCACGCCCTGGAGAGTCGTAGTCGTCGTGCCGCTCGTCGTCGCGCATCCTGTCGCGATCGAGACCAAGGCCACCAACGAGGCGAGGCGTGTGCAGCGTGAGAGAGGTCGGACGACACGACCTTCCATGTTGGTGATCGGAGTCCGCGCGGCACGGTTCGGTTGACACCCGCGCGTCCGTCAAGTCGCGGAACCGCGCCATTGGGCGCGCCAACGCGCCGTTACTCCGCTTCGACGGTCGCCGGACCCGTGCTGACGACCGCACGCGGCGCCGGCGGCGTTCCGCCGAGCGCGACGAGCCGGGACGTCGCGAGCGCGCGCTGATCGGAATCGGGAAACTTCTCGAGGAAGCGCGTGTAGAGATCCTTCGCGGCCGCCGTATCGCCGCTGGCCTCGGCCACTCGCGCTTGCCCCGCGAGCGCCTCTTCGGCGTACGGGCCCTGCAGCGCAGCCGCCGAGGCGAACGTCTGACCCGCTTCCGCGAGTTTCCCGTCCTGCTCCTGCGCGTCCCCGAGGCGGACGAGCGCGAGCTGGCGGAGATAGTCGGTCGGCGGGCCGGCGTCGAGGAACTTCTGGTACTCGACCGCCGCCTCGCCCGCCTTGCCGGCGAGGAGGAGCGCGTTTCCGGCTTCGAGCTGCGCCAGGTTCGCGTAGCCCGTGCTGCTGTAGCCGTCGGCGACTTGACGGAACGCGGTCGCCGCGTCGTCGTATTTCTTGTCGTCGAGGAGTGCGTGCGCCTGTGCGTAGGCTTGCGAGGCGCTGGTCTCGCGGCTCGAGCGGACGGAGCGGAAGATCAGAATCGCCGCGAGCAGGACGACGAGACCACCGACGGTCATGAAAAACGCCGTCCGGTTCTCCTCCGCGTACGCGACCGCGCGCCGGCTGAGCGTGACGAACTCGTCGGGCTGACGAAGGTCCTTGCGTCGAATCCTTTCGGTACGGGCCACGGCTCTCCGGTGGTTAGCGCGACGCCCGCGCGGTCGCCGGGCGGCATCGTGTGGGCTCGCCGCAGCGAGCGAGACGAGGTCGGACGGCCGACCTCACATCTTGTACTTGAAATCCTCGGGGGCCATCTTCTCGAGGATCTCGGCCCACTTGTCGCGCGACACGTTCGAGAGGTTTTGCTCCTTCCCCTCCTCCATCTGCTGCAGGACGCTCGAGGCCTCGAGCACCTTCTTGGCGACCCAGATGGGACTCTTGGTGCGCAGCGCGAGCGAGATGGCGTCGCTCGGACGCGAGTCGATCGTGACCTCGCGATCGCCGATCTGAAGATAGATGAGCGCGAAGTAGGTGTTGTCCTTCAGATCGGTCACCTCGATGCGATCGACCGTCGCGTCGAGGTCGGTGATGATCTTCTTCAGCAGATCGTGCGTCATCGGCCGGGCCATCTTGATGCCCTCGAGCTCGGTCGCCATTGCGGTGGCCTCGAGCAGGCCGATCCAGATCGGGAGGTTCAGCTTGTTGTCGGGGTCTTTCAGGATGACGATGGGCGTTTTCGTCACCGGATCGAGGGTGAGACCGCCGACGGTCATGCGAATGAAGTTCTCGCCGCTCATGCTCGCCCCGATCGTCGGGCATTCTCGCCAAAAGGTCTCAGGAGGTCAATCCCCAAAGCCCTCACACGAGCACCAGTCGGTCGATCACTTTGTAGAGCTGGTTCAAGTTCCGGCACTCCTCGACGACGTCGCAGTGCGGGAGGTAGCGATCCATCTCGCTGTCGCCGAATCCCCACGTCATCTTGTTCTCGGGATTGAGCCAGATGAGCTGTTTCGCGCGTTGCTTGATCTCTTTCAGCACCCACTCGTGCGGGAGATTGTAGTTGTTGCGCGCGTCACCGAGGATGATCACGGTCGTGTGGCGCGTGATCGCCGCCAGGTGGTCGCGATGGAAGAGTCGGAACGCACGCCCGAAGTCGGAGTGCGCATAGACGTTGATCACGTTGCCGCGGATGGCTTGGTCGATCGCCTGGTGGATCTCGTTCTCCTCGAACAGCTTCGTGATCTCGCCGACGTCGGCGACGAAGATGAACGAGCGCACCTTCGAGTAGAGGTCCTGGAGCGAGTACACGAACTGCAGCATGAAGCGTGAGACGTTGCGCACCGAATCTGAGACGTCGCAGAGGACGACGACCTGCGGTTTCACGCGCTTGCGCTCGTCGAACTGGATCTTGAACGGCACTCCGCCGTACTGGAGGTTGCGCCGCAGCGTCGCCTTGACGTCGAACTTGCCGCGCCGTGCGTGCCGGCGTTTCACCGCCAGCACGTTCTTGAGGCGCTGCGCGAGCTTCGTCACCGCTTCTTTCATGCGGCGGATCTCGTCCTCGGAGAGATAGTAGAAGCTCTTCTCGGCGAGCGCCTGCATGCGCAGCGAGTCGCGCTGCGCGACGTCCTGCTGCTCGAGCTCGCGCCGCACGTAGCGGCGGATCATCTCCTGCAGCTCTTGCAGCCGGCGGTCGACGAAGCGCTGCATCTCGTCGCCGCGCGGGTTACCCATCCCGGCGAGCGCCTCGCTGATCGCCTGCAGCTCGCGCGCGAGGTCGCCCATCCCGAGCGCCTGCTGCATTCCCTGCGCGTACTGCCCTTCCTGGAAGCTCCGTTCGATGCGGTCGACGCGCGCCTGCTTCGCCGCCTCGCGGAGCAGGCGCTCGAGGCGTCCCGAATCCTGTTGCAGGAGCGCCCGCGCCAGCTCCGAGAGCTCGATCCCCTGCTCACGGAGAAGCTTCTCCAGCTCGTCGAGGAGCCGCTGGAACTCGGCGGGCGACATCTCCAGCGCCTCCATCGATGCCGCCTCGCTGCGCTTCACGATCTCGCCGATGCCCGAGAAGTAGAGGTCGAAGAGTGCGTCGTAGGCCGGCAGATCGACGGCGCGCTTCACCAGCGTCGCGCGCAGGCTGTCCTTCACCGCCGCGCGCGAGCGCAACCCGACGAGGTCGAGGGCGCGGAACGTGTCGAGGCTCTCCGCGAACGAGACGCGGATGCCGTTGTGCCGCAGGAGCCCGGCGAACTCGATGATCTTGGTATCCACGGTTTCGTCGCTTGCGACGAGATCCCGGGGCAGCCGCGGCGCTACGCGCCCGTGGCGCTCCCCCGTACTCTCAGTGCAGTACGTCCTTCGGCGGCTCGGTCGCGGTCGGGCGGGCGCTCTTCGCCTTTTGGCGCGCGACGTACTCCTTCAGCTCCTGCTGCGCCTTGCGGATGTCGCCCTCGTACTTGCAGACCGTGCTCAGCGTCTCGTTCACGAGCTCGCTGTCGAGGGTGTCGACGTTGAGGAGCGTCAGCGCCTTCGCCCAGTCGAGGGTCTCGCTGATGCTCGGCGCCTTTTTCAAGTCGAGCTTGCGGATCGCCTGCACGGCGCCGACGAGCTCGTCGGTGAGGCGCGCCGCGGCCTCCGGTACTTTCAGCAAGACGATCGCCCGCTCCTGCTCGCGGTCGGGAAAGTCGATGTAGAGGTGCAGGCAACGGCGTTTCAGCGCATCCGACATCTCGCGCGCGTTGTTGCTCGTGAGGACCACGAGCGGCACGTGCCGCGCCCGCAGCGTCCCGAGCTCGGGCACGCTCACCTGGAAGTCGGAGAGCACCTCGAGGAGGAAGGCCTCGAACTCGGTATCGGACTTGTCGATCTCGTCGACGAGGAGCACGCACGGCTCGGCCGACGAGATCGCGCGCAAGAGCGGTCGCGGCAGGATGAAGCGCTCGGAGAAGAAGACGTCGTCTTGCGACGTGATGCGGTCGACGGCCTCCTTCAGGCTCTTCGTCCCTTCGATCACCTCGCCGATCTTGTCCTTCAGGATCTGCGTGTAGAGCAGCTGCTTCGCGTACTCCCACTCGTAGAGCGCCTTCGCCTCGTCGAGCCCTTCGTAGCACTGGAGCCGGATCAGCTCGTGCCCGAGCGCGCTGGCGAGCACCTTCGCGAGCTCCGTCTTGCCAACGCCGGCCGGGCCCTCGACGAGGATCGGCTTTTTCAGTTGTGCCGCCAGGTAGACGACGGTCGCGATCGTGCGATTGCAGATGTACCGTTCGGCCGCAAAACGCTCGATCACCTCTTCGATGGACGCAAAGCTCACGCGCTCTCCTTCGAAAAAAGTCGAGGTTCGACGCTAGCATGCGAGTATCGACGACACAATTCGTCTATACTGCGCGCGATGTGCACGCTCGCCGTTTACGTGCGTCGCTTCGCCGAGTACCCGCTCGTCGTCGCGGCGAACCGCGACGAGTTCCTCGCGCGGCCCGCGATGTCGCCGCTCTTGCTGTCGCCAGCGCCGCGCATCGTCGGCGGGCGCGACTTGCTCGCCGGCGGCACGTGGCTCGGCATCTCCGAGCACGGCGTGGCCGCCGGCCTCCTGAATCGTCGCACCGCGGACGCGCCCGTCGCCGACAAGCGCTCCCGCGGCCTGCTGATGCTGGAGACCCTCGCTGCGCCGTCGGCGGCCGACGCCGCGCAGGTACTCGCCGCGACCGACCCTGCGACGTACAACGCGTTCACGCTCCTCGTCGCCGACGCGAGAACCGCCGTCGTCGCGCAGAACCGTCCCGACGGCATGCAGCTCACCGAGCTCACCGCCGGCGTCCACGTCCTCAGCAATCTCGATTTCGACGACCCGACGTGCCCGAAGCGCGCGCGCTCACACGAGCGCTTCGCCCGCGTCGCCACCGCCTTCGAAGCCGACGGCGATCTCGACGCCTTCCGGGCTGCGTTGCGCACGATCCTCTCCGATCACACGGTACACGGAGCACTTCGGCACCCGCTGCTCGTCGCTGGTCTTCCTCGATGCGCGCGGGACGTGGAGCCATTGGTTCGCCGACGGCCCGCCCTGTCGTGTCCCGTACTCCCCTGCCCTCACCCCGACGAACGCGCCGACTGCTCAGGCGTCAGCCACACGTCCGTAACCCGCGCCGGCAGGAACGGGTGAATCGCGTAGTCGTGCACGCGCGGGTCGCGCATGACGTACGTGATCGGGTGGTAGAGGAAGATGATCGGCGCGTCGTCGACGATCTGCCGCTCCGCGTCGGCGTCGATGCGAAAGCGTGCGTGCTCATCGAGGACGGTGCGCGCCTGCTCGAGCAGCCGATCCACCGCCGGATTCGAGTAGAAGGGGTGGTTGTTGGCGCCGCCGGTAGGGAAGAGCACGTCGAGGAAGTTGCTCGGGTCGGGGAAGTCGGCGGACCAGCCGAGGTCGAAGACGGGCACCGTCTTCGGCTGGCGGATCGCGTCGAGAAACGACGCCCAGGCGACGCTCTTGATCGCGAGCTGCACGCCGATCTTCGTGAGGTCTTGCTGCAGCTTCTGCGCGATCTTGAGGTCGGTGTCGGTGCCCTGGGTCCAGATCTCGGTCGCGAAGCCGGCGCGGAGGCCGGCCTCTTCGAGGAGGGCGCGCGCCTTCGTGGGATCGTACGGATAGCCGGCGAGGTCGACGTGGTACCCGGGCATGTTCGGCGGCACGATGCCGTGCGCCTCGACGCCGCGGCCGTTCAGGAGCGTGATCACGTCGGCCTTGTTGACGGCGTAGTTGAGCGCCTGGCGGACGCGGCGGTCGTCGAGCGGCGGCATCTCGCAGTTCAGGCCGACGAACATCGTCTCGAGCGCCGTCGCGTGCACCGTCAGCGCCGCGCGCGCCGGATCGCGCATCACGGACGGGAAGTCCGCGGGTGGGATGCCGGTGACGTCGAGCTCGCCGCTCTCGAACATGAGCCACGAGAGCTCGGGATTGACCCCGAGCTGCTGCACGATCCCGTCGAGGTACGGGCGCTCGGGATCGTGATAGCGGGGGTTGCGCGCCAGCACGATGCGCTCGCCACGGCGCCACTCGCGGAGCACGAAGGGCCCGCTCCCAATCGGCTGCGTCGTGAAGTCGTCGCCGAGCTGCCGCGCGCGCTCGGCCGGCACGACCGCCGCGAAGAGGAGCGCGAGCTTGTGGAGGAAGAGCGGATCGGGCTCCGCGAGCTCGATGTCGACGACCCCAGGATCGGGCGCGCGCAACCCGGCGACGTGCGCCGCGCTGCCGTCGACGAACGCCGGCGCGCCGACGATGCCGCGGAAGTACTCCGCGCCTTGCGAGCGTGTGCGCGGCTCGAGCACGCGCTCGATCGAGCCGACGGCATCGCTCGCGCTGAGCGGTGTGCCGTCGGAGAAGACCGGATCGCGACGCAACGTGAAGCGATAGCGCCGTCCGTCGGGCGAGACGTCCCAGCGCTCGGCGAGCGCCGGCACGAGCGTCGCTCGGTCGTCATAGGCGACGAGCGTCTCGAAGAGGTGCTGCTCGAAGAACCACGAGCGCGTGTCGTACCCGAGCGCGGGGTCGAGCGTCGGCACGTCGTCGGGCGCGGCCAAGCGCAAGACGCCGCCGCGCCGCGATCCAGGCTCGCGCTTCGGCCAGTCCAACCGGTCGCGTGCGCACCCGCCGAGGAGCGCAATCACGAGTATCACGAACAACGATGTCGCCGTCCGCGCACGCCCCGCCCCCGACGCGTGCCGCCGATTGGTCGATGGCGTCGCCGCCCCCCGCACCGCCGTCGTCCTCACGCGCCGGGCGCCCGCCCGTCGCCGGCGAGTCCATACGCGATGAAATTGAACGTCAGCACCGCGTACAGCACGGCCGCGCCGGGAAACAGCATCAGCCACGGCGCGACGCGATAGTACGCCGTCGCCTCCTGGATCATGCGGCCCCACGTCGGCGTCGGCGGCGGCACGCCGATGCCGAGGAAGCTCAGGCCGGCGTCGAGGAGAATCGTCCCCGAGGTGCTGAGCGCGGCGATCACGACGATCGTCGGCACCACGTTCACCAGCACGTGGCGGCGCAGGATTCGACCGTGCCGCGCCCCCAGGGCGCGCGCGGCGAGGACGAAATCGCGCTCGCGCAGCGACAGCACCTCGCTGCGGATCACGCGCGCGACGCCGGTCCAGCTGACGAGGCCGATGACGACGAAGATCGTCCACACGCTCGGGCGCAAGACGGCGACGAGCGCGACCGCGAGGAGCAAGCCGGGAAACGCCAGCATGACGTCGGTGACGCGCATCAGCACGACGTCGACGCCGCCGCCGAAGTAACCGGCCGCGAGGCCGATCGCGGTGCCGATCACCATCGTCACCACCATCGCGACGACGCCGACGAGCAGCGAGATGCGTGCGCCGTGGAGGAGCCGCGACAGGACGTCGCGCCCGAGGTCGTAGGTGCCGAGATAGAACGGCGCCGCCGGCGGCATCGGCTCGGCGAGCTGCGGCGCGACCGGCGCGGCCGGATCGTAGGGCGCGAGCGTCGGTCCGACGGCGGCGACGAGGACGAGGAGCGCGCCCATCGCGAGCCCGAGCCGCAAGAGCGAGCCGGTGCCGCGCACGTCAGCCGAGACGAATGCGTGGATCGACCACGCGGTAGAGGAGATCGATCGCGAGGTTGCTCGCGACCACGAGGAAGGCGCTCAGCAGGACCGTGCCCATGATGACCGGCACATCGAGGCTCAGCACGGCGTCGAACGCGAGTCGCCCGAGCCCCGGCCAGTGAAAGACGGTTTCGGTCAACACGACGCCGTTCAGGAGCGCCGCGAAATCGAGACCGATCACGGTGAGGAGCGGCAGGCTCGCGTTGCGGAGCGCGTGCACGGCGACGACACGCAGCGCGCTCGCGCCGCGCGCACGGGCGGCGCGCACGTAGTCGGCGCCGAGGACGCTCACGAGATTCGTGTGCAGGAGCCGTGCATAGTAGACGCCGGTCCCGGTGCCGAGGACGAGCGCCGGCAGGATCAGATGGCGCACGTCGCCGGCGCCGCCGAGCGGCAGCAAGCGCCAGCGGTAGCCGACGTAGTAGAGCGCGAGCATGCCGAGCCAGAAAACCGGGGCGGAGAGGAGTCCGAGCGACAGCACGAGCGCCGTGCGATCCATCCACGTTCCCGCCAGCGGCGCGGTGACGAGGCCGCCGAGGAGGCCGATCACGATCGCGATCGCGAGGCCGGTCGCGGCGAGGAGCGCCGTCGACGGCAGCCGCCGGGCGAGGATCTCGGCGACGGGCTCGCGCGTCGCGTACGAGCGTCCGAGGTCGCCGCGGAGAAGGCGCCCGACGTAGCGCCCGTACTGCACCGGCACGGGCAAATCGAGCGCCAGTTCGCGGCGGATCGAGGCGATCGTCGCCGCGTCGGCACGTGGACCGGCGACGACGCGCGCGGGGTCGCCGGGGACGAGGAACACGATCGCGAAAGTGATCGCGGTGGTGCCGACGAGGATGAGGAGCGCCCACATGAGGCGGCCGATGAGATAGCGCATCGTTTAGCGCATCGTTCCTGGGCACCGTCCTCGTCAGGACGGCGGCCGAGCCTCCACCGCCTTGACGGGCCGCGACCGCTCGCGTATCGCGGCGGGCGCGTGCGAACCGTCTTGATCCTCGCCATCGCCGCGGTCGCGCTCGCGATCGTCGCGCCTCCGGGATGCCGCCGGCTCCAGGAGCACATGCTGCTCTCGCTGTTGCACGACAGCGCGCGCCCAGTCGAGGTCGTGGGCACGGAGCCGCCGAGCTTCCGCTTCCCGCCGACGGCGGTGCGCGTGGTTGCGCTGATCGACTACGACGACGCCCGCCGCACCGCCGGCCACGTCTCGTTCGTGCCACCCGACGGATCGGAACGCTACCGCTGGGCGGCGAGCGTCTGCGACTCGTGGTCGACGCAGTGTCTCGAGTCGACGCCGCCGGCGACGCTCGATGCGGTCACCTACGGCGCCGTGCCGACGGGTCTCCATCAGATCGAGCCTCAGGCCGGGATCGCGCGCGGCCTCGAGGCGAATCATCTCTACGGGTTGGCGCTCCTCGGCGACAAGCTCTTCGCGCTCACCACCTTCTATCGCGACGACGGCGGCACGCTGCATCTGATGGACGGCGCGCGGTTCGCCGAGGCGGTCGTGCGCGGACGGCGCGACGAAATCGCCGCGTTTCTCGAGGGTCGCGAGCGACCGGTCTCCGCCGCGCCCTGACAGCCTCGGCCGCACGTCAGACGAGGCTCCGGCCGCCATCCACGACGAGCGTCGTGCCGGTGACGAAGTCGCTCGCGACGAGATGGAGGACGGCGTCCGCGACCGCCTGCGGGCCGCCGAAGCGGCCGAGCGGCGTGTGCGCGAGAATGCGCGCCTCGTCGATCGGCGAGGCGCCGCGCGGCGGCAGGATCGGCCCCGGCGCAACGCAGTTCACCTGCACCGCCGGCGCCAGCTCGCGCGCGAAGGCCTCGGTGAGCGCCACCAGCCCGACCTTCGATACGCCGTACGGAAGGTAGTCGCGCACCGGCCGCGCCGCGCGCGCGTCGCCGAGGTTCACGATCTTGCCGGCGCCGCGGCGCCGCATCGCGCGGCCGAGCTGCAGCGACAGGAGGTATGGCGCGGTGAGATTCACTGCCAGATTCTCCTCCCACTCGCGCTCGCCGAGCGTATCGAGCGGCGTCGCATGGAAGACCGAGGCGTTGTTGACGAGCACGGCGACGGCGCCGAGGCGCGCTTCGACGTCGGCGGCGAGCGCGCGGAGCGCCGTCGCGTCGCGGAGGTCGGCGGCGAACGCCTCCGCCGCCGCGCCCGTGCGACGCAGCTCGGCGACGAGCGCCTGCGCCTCGTCCGCCGAGCCGTGGTAGTGCACGGCGACGCGCGCGCCGTGGCCCGCGAGCGCCGTCGCGATTGCGCGGCCGATTCGCTGTGCGGCGCCGGTGACGAGCGCCGTGCGTCCGTTCAGCTCCACCGCCCTGCCCGTCTCGCTGATCCGCCCCCGCTCAATTGCATCGCCGATCTCTCGTTCATCGCGGCTGCAGCTGCGGCAGGATCTCGTCCATCATTCCCGGCGCCGCGGCAACGAGGTGCTCGGGGGCGCGCTCGCCGCCGAGGAGCGGCCGTAAATCGACGGCGGCGCCGGTCCGATAGCGAAGCTCGCCGCCGACGGCGTCGAGCATTGCTGCACCCGCGGCGATGTCCCAGATCCGCGCGTGCCCGAGCAGCGCCGCCACCGCTGCGCCGCGCGCGACCAGCGCCATGTGGTACGCCGTCGACCCGAGCGCGCGCACTTTGCCGGGAAAGCGGATGCCGCGCCCACGGTGCAAGTCGGAATGGGTCACGATGAAGAGGTCGCCCTCGTGTGCCGGCCGTCGCCCGCGCGGCAGCACACGGCCGTTCCACCGCGCCTCGCCGTGCTCGGCGACGTAGGTCTCGCCGGTCATCGGTAAGTAGGTGATGCCGCCGACGGCGCGACCGTCGCAGACGATCCCGACCGTCACGCACCAGGTCGGGAGCCCGGCGACGAACGCCGACGTCCCGTCGATCGGATCGAGCGTGAGCGTGCACGTCGCCGCGTCGGGACCGACGGCACCGAACTCCTCCCCGAGAAGGCGCACCCCGGGCGCGACCTCCGGCAACCGCGCCACGAGATAGCTCTCGACGGCGCGATCCGCCGTGGTCACGAGCGTCCGATCCGCCTTGCGTTCCGCCGTCACGTTCTGAAACAGCCCGCGCGCCAGCTCGCCCGCCTCGCGCACGACCGGCAGCAGCGCGGCGAGCGACGGGATCTCCATCCGCTCACCATACCGCACGATCGTCGCGCGGAGAATCGCCGCGGGCGGCGGCGGCGCGAAGCCCTGTTCGCGTGGCTGCGTCGCGGGTGCGGCGACGTGGTGGTTGGCTCCGCGCGAGGATCGCTCGCGCGGGTTGCCGGGCACGAATTAGACGTTCCGTACTCCGAAACGGGGTAAAGACCGTAATGGCTCGCTCTTTATGCGCGCTCCGCCAACCACCACGCCGCCGCACTCACGATGCAGGACGGAAAAGGGCTTCGCGCCACCGCCGCCCGAGGTGAGGACGGCACGCGCGAGCCGCCATGCCGCCTACGCGCGCGCGCCGCCGTGCGCCGCGCGCGAGCTACCGCCACTCGCTCGCGGGGCGGCACGTGCGTGCCGGGGCGGCAGTCGGCGGAGCGCGCATAAAGAGCGAGCCATTACGGTCTTTACCCCGGCTCGAGTTACGGAACTTCTAATTCGTGCCCGGCAACCCGCGCGAGCGATCCTCGCGCGGAGCCGACTGCCGCCCCGGCACGCCCGCGACGC
>WNFQ01003476.1_pt1 | contig 12676 bp, 15 predicted proteins | sample 5400171 | NCBI WGS metagenome assembly WNFQ01 (sample SAMN13153356, study PRJNA577476) | soil metagenome | isolation source: 20 cm soil under Madrone tree | place: USA:California | collected 2016-06-14
CCTTGTGCTTGGGAAGCCCGAATTCATCGACTATGGCGCCGCCTTGGCCAACCACCGTGCGTGCGCTGTTGTCAGCGAAACTCATACCAGAGGACACGCCTGGAGCCAAATCCACGCTTGAAGTTGATGCGTTGGGAGCGAGCGAGTACGTGGTCATAGCGCCAGCGAGTTTGGGATCCGTGGTGTTGTGCAGGCCTTTACGTAACCGCCGCCTGACGAGGAACCACCGCAGACCAAAGAGTGTCATGCAGGCCATGATGACGCTGACGAGTGCAAGAAGCACATCGACACCTACAGACAATTTGCCGTCGGACGACGTGGCTGACGTGGGGGAACTGGAGTTTCCAGATGACAATGGCTGATTGAGGACGCGCACATTGCGAAATTCCTGCATTGCCTGGGTGGCATTTGTTAGGCTTAGAAGTCCTACTCGCGGTTGCAGATTAGCGGAGTTCTTGTTGGCCGGAAACACGCCGTGTGCGTCAGGAGCATCATATGCCATGACGGTGTAGACATTTCTCAGAAATGCGACACCCAGAATCATGTCCGAAACAATCGGGGAAGTGTCCATGACACCACCATCGGTTTGGATAAGGCCGATACAATTCGACGAAGACGGGTCCGTTTGAGATTGTGTTGTGAGATCGAGAGGGTGAAGCGGTATTTCTGGGTGACCATTCAGTGTGATGGTCATGTTTAACGGAGTTGTGCAAGGTATATAGTCTGTCGTCTCGTTAGGAACCGATAGTTTGAAAATAGTGATCATCATCCTTACACTGGCCGTCTTTCGCAGGTCCAATACCGAGAGCCCCATATATTCCATTCGCGATCTGAGTCGTAGCAAGAATTGACGGCACGCCAGAGTCCAGGATCGCAGTGGGCAATGCATTGCCTGATCGTGAGACGCCCAGTTTGACCGACTTCTGTGAGCCCTTGACATATATGGAGATCGCGCTGACGTGCAATTCCCAAAAAGGAGTGCCCTGGCGACTCGAATCTTGTACAACCGACGAGTAATTGACTCGACTTGGATCAGGTACAAGCTGAGAGGGATGTCGCCCAATTCCCAGCTGCGATGGAATGGCACTGGACCCAGGCCGTGACAGAGTAAGCGAAAAGAAACGGGATGAGGGTGCAGACTCGACAGGTGTGATGCCAAATAAATTAGAGGTAAATGAAGCACCGTCGCGGCCATTTCCAGACACAGGAGTGATGGATTGCGCGATAAGGGAATTCGAGGGAAGGGCGAGGCCGAGGATGCCATTAAATTCGTGTTCGAGGAGCTCAGATTCGACGCTTGTCGCAGCCGCTGCAGGGTAATACTCGCGTCAATAAAAGCAGGCGGAGGAGAATTGGAGGTGCAGTACCAAGAGCCTGGTCGCCGATGGTGTATCCTCCAACATGCAGCCCATCCCAGTATACGGGGCCGCTCACGTTACCGGCGAGGTACTGGATTGAAAAGTTGGATTGGGCCGCGACACCTGAAATCGACGGGTCATACTGACGCCCTTTTGTACCGGCGCAAGCCGTTGATGAGCAGGATGTCGACGCGATCCACTAAAGGAGGTCAGAATGAGGAGGTCTCTGAGGGGACAGAAACGCACGAGGTCGGAAGAGCCCGTATCTACTTGAAGGGAAAAGTTTTGGCCACTGTTGCCCACCTGGACAGAGACGGTGTAAACGCTAGAGTGAGGGTACGTCAGTACAATGATGCAAGGGAACGGAGACAACGAAGAATCATATTATGAGGTAGCGCGGGAATTAGCGGAACCGCCCATAAGCAGCTCATCAAAATCGTGATAATGGCAAAGCAACCGTAGCAGAGCAGGGTGATGGAGACATCAAAGATTGGCCAGAATTATGTTGGCATGAGGCGATGCGGCCGCCGAAGCGCCCCAAGTAGCAGGGCGCCAGTGCGGTTGTTTTTGGCAGGACCGCGTGGGACAATGCCAATGGCACGATGCGAGTGGAGACAAGGCTGTGACTGGGAGAGACGAAGCGAACACCCGGCTCCTAGCTACGGGCAGTGGAAGTAATCTCTCCCCCAACCCCGCAGTTGAAAAGGGAAACTCGGAAAAGCTACGGATCTCAACTACGACCGGGACCACTGCTCGGCTGGGCAGAATGGATGGGGGTTATATATAAAGGGAACTCACGCTTCGTACATGCCCGCACCAACCATGTTCAAAGGAAGAACGATACCGGCAGAGCCACCAGGGCCCTCATCTCTCTTGTTTTCATCGTGCACCGCGCGTGCCTTTCTCCTCCGACGTGAAAGAGGGTAACTTGGCATCCGAAACAGTCGACAAAGGCGGAGAGCACGCGTGCGGGGAAGGGATGGAGTTGAAGGGAAGACGAGAAAGGGCGAGGGGAAGGACGAGGATGAGACGAGAGAGAAGGAAGAGGAGTGAACGACAGGTGGCCCTTGTGATGGACAGTCACTGATTATACTTGAATAGGTGTTGCCGAATGAAATATGAACACTAAATCCCAAAGAGTAAATTCTTGGCGCTCGCACACCCGCCTGCCCCGTAGGAAAAAAAGGAAAGAAAAAGAGTGGGAACGAGAGAGAGAGACTGATGGTCCGTTGCAGCACAGGACGAGTGACCCCTTAAAAGAAGAGAACGAGAGAAGGGAAAAGGGGGAGCCTAATTCGGACGACTGACCTGATCAACAAACGCTGAGCTAGCTTAACTTGGGATAAATGAAAAATGTTCCCAAACAGAGAAATGTTATATCCACTCTCTTTCCACCGACTCGCATGCATACTGTACTGTACTCTGTACACAACCTTCTCCTACTTTGCACACCGGCATCAATCCATCAATTCGCCACCTTCCCCAACGGCGTCTTAGCCATCACACTCATTACCTCAAAAAGGACCTGTTCCCAACGATCATGAGGTTACACGCATGATTAACATTGGCCTTGGAAACACTCACATCGGCAGCGGCCATGGTCGTAAGCTCCGCGTTCGTATCGTACGCAGGGGCAACCTCAACAATATCGGCCGAGACGATGTGCAACCCGTCTAAGCCTCGTAAAATGGTGCGCAACTCGCGCGTCGACCAACCGCCAGTCTCGGGTGTGCCTGTCGCAGGCGCGAACGCAGGGTCGATCGAGTCGATCTGAAGGCCCCGCAGGATAAAAGCTGAGTCAGCGTGTTCGGCACCCAAATCCGGCGAACAAAAACGCACGTCGATGGAGAGATAAACCGGCCTGTCGCCAACCGTCTCGCGGATCTTCTCGATGATCCCCGCTGTACCTGCGTTAGGAAATAAGATCGACCGTACTTCCTTCAAGTTCAATACCCTTTGGCCACGTACCGATAGTATCAATCTCGCGAGCCTCGATACGCTGGAACCCCGACGCATCGTCATTCTCATAGTCCGCCGGGCCAGAGAGTGTCGTGCGGATCGCGCCATGCTATAAACAAACTCATCACTAGGATCCCAACATATCGCACACGAGTCCTGAGGGAAAAGAGGGGCGGGTTGAATGATGGGGAAAAGATACTTGCAATGGAGCTTCCATTCGCGATGAGTCCCTCGCGACTTGCCCAATAAAAGTACGTCCCGTGGTTGATCGCCGCGCGCTCGCTCGGTGCACCTCCGAATACGCTCGGTTTCCACGTGTCCATGTGCGAGTCGAAATGGATGACCGAGATCGGGCCGTACGCGCTATGAATGGAACGCAACAGCGGCAACACGATCGTGTGGTCCCCTCCGAGCGTGATCACCCGCGGGTGGTGCTTCCCATCCTTCGCGATCGGCACGAGTGGCGCGCCCGTGAGTGAATCGTTGGGCAGGGCGGAGAACGGCGTGCGGTGCAGCAGCTCCTGGTGTCCGTCCTGAATTTGCTGGATGGCATAAGCGTTGTCGTACGGCGTCACGGGTATATCGCCGCAATCGACGATCTTGAGCCCGGACAAGAACGGGTTCACCGCCAACGGTACGTTATATCCACCGTACAACGTCAGGCGGCGCGATCCCGCGCGTATACCTGCGGGTCCGAAGCGTGCTCCCGGCCTGTAGGACGTGGCCGTGTCCTGTAAAGAGGAGCGTCGTCAGCACGCTACGCAGGGAAAAGGAATGTGTCTGTGACTCACGAAGGGAGCACCGAGGAACGCGATGTCGAATGGGACGAGCTTATCCTTCGTGAGGCACTCGACCCACGGCAATTTCGCGAACGTGGCTATACCAGAGAAGACTGCATCGGCAGTGACTAGGTACGAAAGCAATCGTCAAACACTATCGCGCATGAAGAGAGCACGGACTGACCAGAATTGTCACCAGGATAAGTCGCCTGGTAGGGGAACCGGACATAGTCCAGGGGCATCTGGTCTTTCTCATGGTCATCATGTCCCAAAGAGGATGTCCCGAGGGACAGCAAGAGCAACGGGAGAAGCTTATACTTGAAGATCATCTCAAGTCGAAGTCGTAGTAACACGGCAAGGAGAAGAAGAAAAGTATCCACTACAGGGGTTTTTTGCTCAATCGAATTGATACGCCCACCATTTATGTGAGATCCTGTCCCCTTCCCCTGTGACCCAAGCTTTTACAATTTCATGGCCTCTTATTTGCCTCGAGGCATCTCTGCACCCGCCCTTATTACGGAATTCGAGTGAACACAGCCAAGCCTCGCGTTTCCCCAATCGGGTCAGGCGTTATTTCAAGCGTTTCTTAACTTTCCCCTGCGATTTCATTTCATCTCACATTAAGCCAGAAGTATTCCATATGTCTATGTGCCAGTGTGCGCGTTGTATGGGAAGGAAGGAGAAAGAAGAGAGAGATCCACAGAACATGTCAAGTAGCTAGTGAGAAAGATAAAGACTACAGTAGTCTAGCCACGTGGCATGAGTGTAATAGGCACAGAGGTGGCGATGACGGCATGGCTCAAAGGTTTGCCGTACAGTGTACGTGCCAACCAACCTCGGAGTTTATGACTTGGTATTTACGGGCGCTCATCCTACTGTACGCTCCAACTTCGATCTTGGCATGCAAGCATACGCACTAGGGCGTACACATCAACGCCGAGCGAGGCATGCCGTGGCTGGCTGGCGCGAGCTTCTTTGATCCCTGCCTCCCATCTTCCGATTGCATAAGAGAGGAGAAGAAGGAAGGAACGTCTTCTCGGCTCGGGGTCACTGAAAATACGGAAGTACAAACTTGAGTTTGTAATAGCTCACGTAACGTGAAAAGTTCGTGAGAAGATAGGGCGGGTGTGATGTACGGTACGTCGGGGGGTTAGTTAATCCAGTGCGGTGCGGGGGAGTGCGGGGACAGAAGAGAAAGCATTACGGGAGGGGGAGCCTGAGAGGATTCCGGGGGCCGGGCTGTTACAATGGCCGGAGGCGAGTGAGGTAGAGGCACGGACACTTGTCGCTGTCACGCTGTTAATACAGTACGCCGGGCTGGGACCGCACGGACTATTCATGATGCATGATTTGATTCGGAATCGGCCGCGTGGCCTGTGTATCTATCGTGCCAAACAAAATGAGCGAACTCGAAAAAAAACGGGCATTTAATTTATGGTGACTTCGGCGAGCGAGAAGAGGAACATAGAAGCTCAGGCCCGGGGAAAAAATTCGCGTGGAGATGCCGTACTCGAGTACGTTACACAACTGAAGTAATTTCTCAACCGAAAACCCCACAGTTATTAAAATGACCCCACTGGCCCTGAGGAGAAGATAGGGACCACTAAGAGCGATCTAGAGCGATCTAGAGAAAGGGAAATAAACCTCATCATTCTATTTTTACTTTTTGTTTCTTTTCTGACTGGCTGATATAGCGTGGGTGCAGTGATCGCAATGTGTCTGCCAGTGGGAGAAAAGGCTGAGAAAGAGATGCTGTCACGGTAACTGTAAATGCCGTAAAGCGATGATCAGCAAGAGGGAGCAAGGGCAAGAAGGCAAGAAGAATTTTTTTTCTTCTTGCGAGACGGATTAGCAAATTCCGTAGTTTTCAAATTCCCGGCGATTCTAGACCGACCTGTACCCGTACTGTATGTGGCTTTTTGCCCAGGTGGTGGAGTAGAGCGCTGTAGTAAACGTAGTGCTTCCCCATCGAGAACAGAAAGCCACCAAAAAATTATTTATAAGAGCACTCACTGCACAGACAGACGTGCCAGTAATAGTTAGCTCAATGAGTTAGCCCCGTAAGAACTCTCTTTCAAGTTACCTCTACGACAGCACCCGCAGCACCTCGTAGGCGGGTGCAATATGCGTAATTCATGCATGTTGCCTGTCTGTCTGTTGCCTGTCTGTCTGCATCATCCTTCTACTATAGTACTGCTCTTTTCCCATACTCTAATGTTGCCCCTATCCGGCGATCTCGGTCAAAGGTCGTACCTTAACTGTACCCCAAACTGCACGCTCGTTTGATGACTTGGGCTGGCATCTATTATCACCCCGTGTACAACGGCTTCTTAGCAAGACAAGATAGACCTATAGAGAAGGGGGTTTCCCCACGCCCGAACTCTAATTCATCTTTCTCACACACGTGCCAAGTACAGTATTACATACCATACGTTTATTGCATCGTAACTTTGTTCCAAACGCAAACGAGGAAAAAGATTGATTGATTGACTTTTTTTAATAGACTAATTGACGAGATCCCCATGTATACAGACAATATCTACCTATCATGGTGGCGGTGACGCAACCTCCGGAAGCTGGCCGCCAAGGTTGTCCGGTATGGCAAGGTTGGGATCGACATCGCGGATCATACGCCCACCGAACATCACGCCACCTTCGCGCGCGCGGAACTCCGTAATGCGCCTCTCTACCTCCGGGCGGAAGTGTCGCATCAGACCCTGGATAGGCCATGCAGCTGCATCACCCAACGCGCAGATGGTGCGGCCTTCGACTTGTTTACTATATTAGGGTGAGAGTATGATGTGTGATGAGATCGCTAGGGATAGGAAGTGTCGAGTTGTACGCACGTTAGTTCAAGTAGCATATCAATTTCTCGTTGGTGTCCGCGGCCTTCGACAAAGCGGTTCATCATGTTCATCATCCATGTGGTTCCCTCTCTGCAAGGTGTGCACTGGCCGCACGACTCGTGTTTGTAGAACTGTGTGTACACAGATCAGAGATAACGATAGACGATGTGAAAGGGGAATAACCAACTTGGGCGAACCGAGCAATAGCTGTGACAATATCAGTCGATTTGTCCATCACGATGACGGCACCAGTGCCGAGACCCGACTGAGCATCCTTCAGAGAGTCGAAATCCATCCTATAGGCAGTGTCAGACGAGTGAGAAAACAATGACGCATTGCATACTCACAAAACTTCTTCACATTTCGGCTTCGGGAGTACAGGCACGGAGCTCCCACCAGGAATGATTCCGAGCAAGTTATCCCAGCCGCCGCGGACGCCTCCAGCGTGCTTCTCAATGAGATCTTTCAAGGGAATACTCATCTCTTCTTCGATGACGCACGGATTATTGACATGTCCACTGATGCAGAATAGTTTTGTGCCCTGATTGCGTTCCCGACCAAAACCCGCGAACCAGCTTGCACCTCGACGACAAATCGTCGGCGCAACAGCAACAGTTTCCACGTTTGCGACCGTCGATGGGCAGCCAAAGAGGCCAACATCCGCGGGGAACGGCGGCTTGAGGCGCGGCTTGCCTTGTTTGCCTTCCAGACTTTCGATGAGTGCCGTCTCTTCACCGCATATGTACGCGCCCGCTCCACGATGGAGGTAAACATCGAACGCGTAACCAGAACCGCATGCATTCTTTCCGAGGAACCCGGCTTTGTATGCCTCTGTTATGGCCTGTTGAAGATGGTTGGCCTCCTGGACAAACTCGCCACGGATGTAGATGTATGCTGCGGTCGCGTTCATGCCACGTCCAGCAACGAGGCAGCCCTCTATGAGTTTATGGGGATCACCGCGTAAGATTTCGCGGTCTTTACATGTGCCAGGTTCTCCTTCATCGGCATTGACGACGAGGTAGCGGGGTCTAGAATATGAGGTCAGCTCACAGCAAAACAGCAAGTCGCGGACTTTACGCACCTCGGATCTTTCTCCCAGCCAGGCTTGTTCATGAAACTCCACTTTAGTCCACTTGGGAAACCGGCACCCCCACGCCCACGCAAACCAGAGTCCTTGATGGTCTGGATGATCCATGAGTCCCCCTTGCTTAGAATATCTTTTGTCCTATGCCAGTCGCCACGAGACTGGCAAGCATATAAGACCACAAAAGCTGAGGAATCAGGGAAAAAAAACCGTACCATGGCGCCTTTGATACCGTGGTCATGTCGAAGATAGGCGTTTGTGAAGATACGGTCTTGGTCCTTCAGTCCCCCATATCGCCGAACAGGTGTATCCTGTACAGTGGCCAAATGTCTTCGACCCAGAGGCCGCGCAAAGCCTAATAGGCCGTTAAACACGCACCAACAATATGATTTGAGATACTCACGCGCTGGTCTCGTAGCTTTGAGCATCTGTCAATGTACAACGAATAAAGACGACATGTCCGAGGGCCGTTGTCCCACATCTTCGATTATATAATCAACGGAATTTGCCGGCCATGTCAATCAACCGATACTTGAACGGTGCCATTCTATCAGTCTGCGTGCCAGATATGAGCCTCTTTGCTTGACATTCTCCAGCCACAGGATGCTCATGTTATCCTTGAGGGTCCCACAGGTGCTAGGAAGATCCGAGGCGCTATGCCAAGACTGTTCGATCACTTTCTGTAATGTCCAACTGCATTTCGTTCAGCACGATACAGGACTAGCGGGGGACTATTCTAAAACCCTCATTTCTGGGGTCCGACATGTGGGAAATTTCAACTCGACCGTGACCTAGAACTCGAGTGGTTTGCCCATGATGAGGATATGATCATATGTCCCTTTCCTCTATACCAAAAGCGACAACAGTTTCGATCATCATTTTGGCCATGGTTTGGCACTGGAGGACCTTCCTATCACGATCGGACTGTCATCCAATAGTGGATGACATCTACGACTACCTGTGAGGAAAGACTAGGAAGGGTATTGATGAGTTTGCATCCAAATTTACTTGAGCATGTGGCTGTGGTCCTCGGGTGCAAGGACGAACGTGCAGAAGGTACATCTGACCCAGAAGCAACACCTTTAGACAGGATTCTCGTTCTCCGAAGTTTCGACGCCGAACGAACATAGGGTACTCCTTACAAGGTTTGTTCAGCTCGCGGGGCTTACACTGCGTTGGTTGAACTATTACGAAATATCAAACGGGGTGACTGTTATTCGTATTGACGGATGGAGGAGTAAAAAAAAGGGGGTGTGCCAGAAAAAAAAAAAGTGGGCGCATTACTGTGACGGTCGCCACATACACGAGAAAACAGGAATGGCGTATTTAATTTACGCCGCTGACATCGTTGGCGACCAGATGGCAGGGACAGCGTTCCCTTCGAACTCCAATTTGTTCAGGCCCTGACCATGGACTCCATCAGTGCTACGCCGCGGAAGGCTATGCCCCTCACGTCGTTTCGTCTATGGGAACCATGCCGGCACAGGCGTGGGTAATGGTGTGGGTCGAATACCCCAACGAAAAGAGGGTCAAACCCGCCTTGGTGCCAAGGACCGACATTCATGGCCCTGCGAGATCACTACTCCCGTTGATGGCTTCCTGGCGAAGGGTTGGGGTAATGGGACACCAACATAACTTTTGTGAATAGTCTGCGTGGGCAATGCGATATGATCACTTTGACCGGAGAGGAGAGTTCAAGAACGTCTTTTCTCTAGATACAAAGATAACTATCTAGAAAACGTCCTCCTTAGACAATTCAACCCAACCTTAAAGACACTCACCGAGCACTGCCGCTGACATACAGGATGAAACTTGATGACACCTCACCTTTACCGATGTCAGAGGTCCCAGCACGAACAGGTCAATATGAATACGGCCGCCCTTTCGATATCACCCTTGGATTGAATACTACTTGTTGAGACCGTCATACGATGTCACGAGGCGAGTAGGGGGTCTTGGACCACAGCACCAAGGCAAGACCGACTGTGACCGTACGCGTGAGAACAGATTTCCGAAACGAGAAGCAAGGCATCATGCATCAAACGGCCTCTCGACGGCCCCATTCAGCACCTTCTTCGTCACCAACACGTGCGTTCTGCCCTCTCCGCGCATTGGATACGATCTGTTCCCTAGGGGCACAGGCACCAAGGTTCTAACCGTAACCGTACCAAGCAAGCACAGGTTTTACCCAGCAGCGTGGCCATCAAGAAGTCACATGGTCCCCTCCCCAGCCCCAGCAGCTCTAGTGTTGTTTTTGTTTGTTCCCGTGCAATGGGTAGCGCCGACGCAATTCGAAGCACAAACCCCTCGAGCTGGGTGTGACCCATCAAAAGGGGTGACCACCGTGGGGGCGCGTGTGGGGTGGGAGTGTCACGGGTAAAAGTGAGGCAGGACAGAAGAGGGGCGAGTTTTGTGTGTGTTCACACACGCAACTTTATCCAGTAAGCAATACAGTGTTGTCCTTTCCACCTTCCACCACGGCTGGATCAAGATAGGTGTTGATGGTACCCTTTGAGGTTACTCCCTCCACCACCACGGGACCGTACAAATCAAAAAAAATTCACCCCAAGGGGAAGAGTGGGCAAATTCAGGCGCGCGTTTACTTGGTGAACCGAGCCGCAGATTAGCTCGAACCAGTCCTTGTTACCGTGTGGGGTACTGTAACTTATGCGGTTGCCCTCCCGGCAGCGGCATAATACATGGCAACACATCCAGTGGGTCCGCGGCACGGCATTCAGACGGCTAGAAGGGCCACAGGTTCTCAGATTCGGTAAAAGCGAAGCTGGCAGACAAACAATTCGGAAACTTTTTGCCGTTTCCACAAGCGCGTGGTTTGGCGCACGCGCAAACGCTCGCAAGGGCGGCGGGCGTTCTCTTGGTCTATAAAACTTACTAACCTTGCGATGGCGCCATCAGGTGGAGTGCTTGACACTTGGCGCAGCAAAAGAGTGTGTTTCGGCTGACGCAACGATTGCGCGATCCGATGAGCGCCATATGAGAAGACGAAGACGAAGAAGACAGAGAAGACGAAAGCCAGCCCTCAAGATGAGGCCATGAGGCATGACTTTACCGCTCACGCGCCGTGGAGAGCCTGTGGGGCCTTGATGTACATCGGCAGCAGTGGCCGCTGCCCTGGCGTGACGACTGTGGCACAATACGTGTCGCATTTATCGGTCTAATGGATCTATAGAGCTTGTGAACTGACCGTTCCTTATTACTTGCTGCTGATCACGTAACCGCATTCGGTATACGTGGATCATGTCGCTTTCAAAGGGGTTCTTGAAGAGACGCCAGGGGTTGTTTATACGCGTTCAGTTGAGCTTCTGAGGTCTAGCATAGGCTCCTAGACCAGGTCTGGAATCGGAGTTGTTGGAGGGAGAGACGGGTTCTGTGATGTGGTCGGGATCCCCGGGAGCTCGGGCCCGTCGTTTGGGTGGAGAACATGAAGAGAAAGACTCGATCGTACGATAGGAAATTTACCAGAGATACGACGGTCTATATAGATACCACCGGCACCACCTTCCGCACGCACGCAGCTACAGCGAGGTCATCACTTTGTATTTTTTTTTTACTTTTTACTATCTCCTCCGAAACAACCCGGACCCACGTGCGTTTTTGGGTTGTCCCATCCCTCCTTTTTCCGGTTTGCTTATCGCGAAGCCAGGGCGAAGATGACGGAAAGCACGCCCTGTCCGCTGGTCGGGAGATACGCGAACCATGCTCAATAAAATAAAACGTCATCCGAGTCGTCACTCGGGTACTCGAGGCGAGTCTCTATGGCACACGCAGCGAGTAATAAATAGATTACGCGATCGGAAGGCGAATTCGCTCGACTTCTTTTTGCTATCAGCTGACGTATGTTTTACTCGTCTAGTGGGCTAATCAGAGATACCATTTGTCGAAAGTCGTGAACTATGCGTGATAAGGCCTGCCCATGATGCTATATCCGAGTCACTGCACGCAACGCCGAGATGGCGCGTTGTGTTGTTTGCCGGAGACGCTCGGCGATAGTAGGGTTCAGGACAGGTATTTTAGTGACCAAGTGTGGCCAAGTGGATACGCAATAGTAAGCCATTGTGACGAACGTGTTCTGAATGCCCTGTGTGAAGATGATGAAACTCTAAAAGAAAATGAACGTGCGGGTCGACTATGAGGGGTGTGGCCTAAGAAATTAAGGACCTGAGAAAGCGTGGGTAACGACAACCCGCGCAATTGGCCCCGAGAAATTGATCAACGACGCCCTCCCGGACCCGGGGCTGGTTTACGCCAAGGGACCACGCAACTCATCGGAGTTTATACAATTTACCAAGCCAAGCCATCCAAGAACCAAAATTACTCCCGATCTTGGAAAGAGGCTCTTGTTGTTTTTAAAGGGGGTGTGATCGTTGCGGCCGAGCCGAGTAGAGAGATATGAGAAGGACGATCTTTCATCAAACGATGCGAAGGGATGACGCATATGCGGCATGGAACGTCGATCCCACGGTGTGGGAGGTGGCAGATCATGCTATCGTGCGGCGTGTGTTATTCCAGGGCACGTGAACCCGTCGGGGCTATGACAGGGTAGAAAGGAAAATACCAAAAGAAAAAAGGGGGAGGGATGCTTCCATCACGGAGACGGGGGTGCGAGAAGGAAGCAAAAGAGGGTGCACG
>WNFQ01003831.1_pt1 | contig 12676 bp, 14 predicted proteins | sample 5400171 | NCBI WGS metagenome assembly WNFQ01 (sample SAMN13153356, study PRJNA577476) | soil metagenome | isolation source: 20 cm soil under Madrone tree | place: USA:California | collected 2016-06-14
CGCCGCCACAGCGGTTAGATCGACATCTGCCGTTTAGCCAAACGGCAGATTCGCTTTGATCCGAGCGACGTCCGTTTTGTCCACTTGCGCAGCCTTGCTTAGCTGCCGTTTGCGTTTCGCATTCTTCGCCGAGAGCAGATGGCGCCGCGAGGATTGCGCTCGCAAAACCTTGCCGCGCGCGGTGATCTTGAATCGTTTCGCGACTGCTTTGCGTGTTTTGCTGCGAGCGATTGGCTTCGGCATAAGGCGCGCAAGATAATGTGATCGCTACGTGATAACAAATGCTTTTCTGTAGCCGTCGCCTTGTGGGCGACGCGACGTGCGCATGTTACAATCCGCGCGTCACGCTCGCTGCCGCGAGCGGCTACAGCAACAATCTGCTCGCATCGATTCTCGTTCTCGGAACATCCTCGCGCATGGAAGACGCATCATTGAAGAGACCGCAAGTTGTGATCGTCGGCGCAGGATTCGGCGGACTCGAAGCGGCAAAGAAATTGGCGTGCAAAGATGTGCACGTCACGGTAATCGACCGCACCAATTATCATCTTTTCCAGCCGCTGCTCTACCAAGTGGCGACGGCCGCGCTGTCGCCGGCCGACATCGCGGCGCCCGTGCGCGCTGTATTGAGCAAATGCAGAAATATCGAGGTCATTCTCGCGGAGGTAGAGTCGGTCGATGTTGCGGCCAGGAAAGTAAACCTTGGAGATATGGAGGTGGCTTATGATTATCTGATCCTCGCAACCGGCGCGCGACACTCTTATTTCGGCCATGATGAGTGGGAGAAGTTGGCGCCGGGCCTAAAAAGTCTCGAAGACGCAATCGAATTGCGGCGACGTTTGTTGATGGCGTTTGAGTACGCGGAAAAAATCACGGATGAAGCGGCGCGCAAAGCAGCGATGACTTTCGTGATTATTGGCGGCGGACCCACCGGCGTGGAAATGGCGGGCGCGATTGCCGAGATCGCGCGTTACACACTGGCGAACGATTTTCGCCACATCGATCCGTCGCAGGCCCGTGTGATTTTGGTCGAAGGCGAGCCGCGTCTCATCGCCGCCTTTCCGGAAGATTTGTCGGCGAGCGCGCTCAAGCAGCTTGTCGATCTGGGAGTCGAAGTTCGCACCGGCGTGCAGGCGACCAATCTCAGTGAAGCCGGGGTTGAGGTTGGCGGTGAATTTATCCCGTGCCGCGTGAAAATTTGGGCGGCCGGCAACAACGCATCCTTTGTCGGCAAGACGCTTGGCGTGCCAATCGACAAGGTTGGTCGCGTGATCGTCAACGATGATCTTACGATTCCTGGACGTCCTGAGATTCAGGTAATCGGCGACCTGGCAAATTTTTCGCACCAAACTGGAAAGCCTTTGCCAGGCGTGTCGCCTGTCGCCATGCAGCAGGGCCGTCACGCCGCGCGCAACATTTTGGCGATGATTGAAGGAGGCAAACCGCAGCGATTCTGGTATTGGGACAAAGGCAACATGGCTACGATTGGCCGGAACAAAGCCGTGGCCGATCTGAACTTCGTGCACTTCAGCGGATTGCCGGCGTGGTTGGCGTGGCTATTTGTGCATATTATTTTTCTGGTCGGCTTCCGCAATCGCCTCGTCGTGCTCTTTCAATGGGCGTGGGCCTACTTCACGTTCAATAAAGGCGCGCGATTGATTACGAGAAATTTTCAGTCCGAAACCAGACCACCAGCGTGAAGCAATGAATTTTCGCATCGCGATCGTCGGTTCTGGCGCGATTGGCAGTTATTATGGCGCGAAACTGGCGCACGGCGGGAGCGACGTGCATTTCTTGATGCGCGGTGATTTGAGCGAAATTCGACGCGAGGGTTTCTCTGTTCATGGCAAAGGTGAAAATTTTCGCGTCGCGAAAGTGAATTGTTACAACTCGACGGAAGAAATCGGTCGGTGCGATCTCGTTCTCATCGCAGTCAAGGCAACTTCAAACTTCAAACGCCGATCTTGTCGATCTTGTCCCGCCGCTCCTGCACCAGCGCACGGCGCTGCTCACATTGCAGAACGGTCTCGGCAACGAAGAATTCCTTGCCGCGCACTTCGGCGCGGAGCGCATCCTGGGCGGGCTTTGCTTCATTTGTTTGAATCGAATTTCGCGAACGCTGGTGGAGCGCTACGATTACGGTCACATCGTTATTGGCGAGTACGGCCGCGCCCCGCAATCGCGCACCCATGCAATCGCGTCGGAATTCAAACGGTGCGGTGTGGAGTGCAGCGTCGTGGAAGATTTGGCGCTGGAACGCTGGCGCAAGCTCGTCTGGAATATTCCGTTCAACGGATTGTCGATCCTGGCCGGCGGCATCGACACGGCCGCGATTATTGCCGACAAAGATTTACTCCGATCGACACGCGCTTTGATGGATGAAGTGATCGCCGCGGCAAACAAGTGCGGTCATCAATTAGCGCGCGGTGCGGCTGACGAACAAATGAGGCGCACGGAGACAATGGACGCTTACAAGCCTTCAACCTTAATTGATTTTGAAAACGGAAAAGCGCTCGAGATCGAAGCGATTTGGGGCGAACCGTTGCGTCGCGCTGCCGCGGCTGGCACGCCGACGCCACGACTCGAGATTCTCTATTCGCTCCTCAAATCTCTCGAGCAGGCGCGGCAACGCGCTGCCAGGACCGACAATCGACCGTTATGAGTCGCGGCTGGAACTTGGTTGCTCTTCCCGAAATCACAGTGCGCAATCTTCAACGAACTGTCCCGGTCGATGTGGCGGCGCTCCAGGAGTTCGCCCAACAGGCTTTGCAGTCATGTTCTCGCATTCCTCGAAATGAGCCGACGCAATTAAAACGCTTGCGCGAAATATTTGTTCTCCTCATTTCCGATCGGCGGATGGCAAGGTTACATCGACAATTCCTGAAAGAGGCGGGACCAACCGACGTCCTGACGTTTGAGCACGGCGAGATTTTTCTCAGCGCCGAGAGGGCGCGCGATCATGCGCGAAGGTTTGGAAGTTCCCTCGGGCAAGAGCTGCGACTTTACATTGTGCATGGGCTGTTGCATTTGCACGGCTTTGATGATCGAAACAAGGTCGAGGCGCAAAGAATGGAAAGGATGCAGCGACAAATTCTGGCAGCGGCGTTGAGGCAGCAGCTGTAGCGGCGCTGGCCGCGGGGAGCGCCGGGCACGACCCGCGACCTTGTTTGAACTGGAGGCGGCGTATGTTAGCATTGCATCTATGAGCTGGCAGCCGCGGCGGGGCAGCGCAGAGGTGGCACAAAGCGAACGATCCGAGGGAGCGATTAGCATTTCGAACCAGAACGCCAATCCTGCAACGGTCGAGGCTCCCGTGATCGAACAGGAAACGCGCTCGGAAGAAGATCTCGATCTTCCCTGGCAAGTGATCGTGCATAACGATCCGGTCAATTTGATGAGTTATGTGACGATGGTGTTCCAGCGGGTGTTCGGCTATCCGCGCGAGAAGGCGGAACGCCACATGCTCGAAGTGCATCACAAGGGACGCTCCATTCTCTGGAGCGGCATGCGCGAGCGAGCGGAGCTTTACGTGCAACAACTGCACGGTTATCTCCTGCTCGCGACGCTGGAGAAAATTGGTTGATATGGAAATTTGCCGGCGAGAGGACAAGCTCGAGATTTCCGAGCTCGACCCGTTCCTGGCGGAATTGCTCCGGCAGATTCCGGCGAGCGCCAATCCGGAGGGAACGCCAACCGCTGAGCAGCGACTCTTCAGTCCACCCGCGGGTCCGCGCGAAAGGGAGATTTGCGCGGAATGGAAACTTTATGTGCAACCGGAGTTACGGCGTCTCTTTCGGACGGCGACGGAAACCGTGGCCGCCGACTTGGAGCAACTGAGTGGTAACGAAAAGACCTTCGCGAACCGCACTCTGCGCATTCCGGCGAAGCATGCGGATGCCTGGCTCAGTGCGCTCAATCAGGCGAGGCTGGTCATTGCCGCGAAGTATAATTTCACTGATGGCGAGCTGTGCGATCATTATCGCTCACCCATCGGGTCGCGCCGCGACTTGAGCTTATTCCAGGTAAACTTCTACGGTTTCCTTCAGGAATTTATTTTGCGAGAAGTCAGCGACTGCCCGGGAAAGAATTCCGATTAGCCCTGCTTGCGGTCTTGTACCATCGACATGAGCCGTTCCTTAATCGCGGCGGACGATTTTGCGGGGCGCAAGCTTAACGCGAACGCTTCGTGCAAGGTATAACACTCGCCGATAAAATCTTCGGCCTTTTGTCCGAACTTTTTTCGCGCTCTCTCGAACTCCTCCATCTCTTCGGACTCCAGCGCGCCGATGACGTAAAGCCGCGAGCGGTTCTGGAATTCTTCAAAGCTCATCTCTTAGCTCCTTCAGGCCGTCATAAATTTTTTTTAGTCCCAATTCAAGCCGGGTTTTAACTGTGCCTAATGGTGTATTCGTTTTTGCCGCGATTTCGCGCTGGCTCATGCCTCGAAAAAATGCGAACTCGATTGCCTGCTGCTGCGCCGGCGGGAGTCCGTTGATCACGTTGCGCACAAGGACCCGCGTGTCGCTGAAGGCGATTTCTTCCGCGGTGGCGTTATGCACCCAGGCCTCAGGTCGCTGCTCGGTCTCGCTCTGCAAGCGCTCTTCGGCGCGCGTGTAGGCCTGCTTTTTCCGTAAACCGTCAATCGCGCGCCGGCGCGCCAGGGTGACCATCCAGCCGAGCGGCTTGCCTTTTTGCGCGGAGAAATTCTTCGCGTGATTCCAAATCTCCATGAAAATTTCCTGTAGCAAGTCGTCGGCCTCGGTTTCGTTGTGAATCACGCGCAAAATGAGCGCTTTCAGAATCCCGTTGTATCGGTCGTAAAGCTGGGAAAGCGCTGCCGGGTCCTCGGCCTGGATCGCCTTCATCAGATCGAGATCGCTCGGCGCACCCGGCTCGGGTTCCGGCGGGGTCGTCCGCGCGCGGGGGTTAACCTCAGTCCCACTGTCTGGACGCGCAGCGATCTGGGATTTCCGATTCATGCAGAAGTGCGAAACAGAGCAGTAGTCTGCCTTACCGGCTTCGTCTACCGGTTTCAATGCGGAGCGCTGCAATAAGCTTGACCGACAAGCAGTTGCTCCAATACGCTTTGCGGCGACAACGCGAACTGAGTGCAAGTTGCGCTCGGCGGCCGCCAGAATGGGGGAACGGGGGCTGTGCGATCCTGCGTTCCAAGAGTAACTTCACGAAAGGAAATTCATATGAAATTAATTACATCGCTTCTCGGCGTCGTTGCACTGACTTTCGTCACCTCAGCGCTTGCCCAAGAAGAATCACCGTCCGCGTCGCCGGAAGAAAAAGCTTCCACCGCCGTGCAAGAGACTACGGCGCCAACACCGCCGGTCGCGCCTGAAACTAGAGCGACCGCGACGCCTGCAGAGCAACCGGCCACTCAGAAAAAGGAGATGCCGTTAAAGGCCGGGCCTGAGAAATCTGCTTCGCCCGCCGCGGCGAAAGCTGCGGCCGCGCCCTCCGGCAAGAAGATGAGCGTGGAAGCTGCGTTAAAGGACAATGAGAACCGCTGGGAAGCCGCAATCGCCAAACATGATACAGTCAGCGTCGGATCGATGGTGGCCGATGATTTCGTCGGCGTTTATTTCGACGGCAAAGTCATGACCAGGTCAGGCGTGCTTGCGGAGTCGAAGAAGGATCGGGACACCTACAAATCGGCCGTGAACGAAAAGCTGGCCGTGCATACTTATGGTCCGAACGCAGCAGTCGTTGTTGGCACCGCGCACGAGAAGGGCACGGGCAAAGACGGCAAGCCATTCGATCGAAAGTTTCGCTTTACCGACACCTGGGTGGAGCGGAGCGGCCGGTGGCAATGCGTCGCCAGCCAGGTAATGAAGTTGCCATAACGATAATTATTTTGCGCGCCGTCGGCGCGTGCATTCTGACGGCAGCGGTCACTTCAAGGTGGTCGCTGCCGCTCTCTTTCGCCGGCCAACCGCAACCGTCTCCTGAAAACCTGATGATTGCGCGGTGCGATTTGTGCGGCAAAGGTTACCGGCATGCCCGCAATTGGGAGCGAAGCAGTGGGTGATCCGCTTTGGTACAAGGACGCGGTCATCTACGAGCTGCACGTCAAGACGTTTTGCGACAGCGACGGCGACGGAATCGGCGACTTCCGCGGCCTGAACGATAAGCTCGATTTTTTGCAGGAGCTCGGCATCACCGCGATCTGGCTTCTGCCGTTTTATCCATCGCCCATGCGTGATGACGGTTACGACATTGCCGACTATTTCGATGTCAATCCGAACTACGGAACGCTCCAGGACTTCCAAGCATTCCTCGCCGCGGCGCATGAGCGGGGGCTTCGGGTGATTACGGAGTTGGTACTCAATCACACCTCAGACCAGAATCCGTGGTTCCAAAAATCGCGCCGCGCTGTAGCTGCCCCGAAAGGTTTCGGGACTGACCGCGATCATGCGAGCGCACTGGCAACGGCCGTGGTCGGCGACCACGACTACAAAGATTTTTACGTTTGGAGCGACACGCCGGAAAAATACAAAGATGCGCGCATCATCTTTAAAGATTTCGAAACGTCCAATTGGGCATGGGACCCGGTCGCAAAAGCATATTACTGGCATCGCTTTTATTCGCACCAGCCGGATTTGAATTTCGACAATCCGGCCGTGCACGAAGCAGTGGAAAAGGTTTGCGACTTCTGGTTGAACATGGGCGTCGATGGTCTGCGCCTCGATGCCATTCCATATCTTTACGAGCGCGAAGGCACGAGCTGCGAAAATTTGCCCGGGACACATGAATTCCTGCGCAAGTTGCGGGCGCATGTCGATGCAAAATTTCCCAACCGCATGCTCCTGGCCGAGGCCAACCAGTGGCCGGAGGATGCGGTCGCTTATTTTGGAAATGGCGACGAATCGCACATGAGTTTTCACTTCCCGCTCATGCCGCGGATGTTCATGGCTTTGCAGATGGAGGATCGCTTTCCGATTATCGACATTCTCGATCAGACGCCGCCGATTCCCGATAATTGCCAGTGGGCGATGTTCCTGCGCAATCACGATGAACTGACCTTGGAAATGGTGACCGACGAGGAGCGCGATTACATGTATCGCGTTTATGCGACCGACCCGCTCGCGCGCATTAACCTCGGCATTCGCCGCCGCCTCGCCCCGTTGCTCGCCAACAGTCGCCGCAAGATCGAGCTGCTCCACATCATGCTCTTCTCCATGCCCGGCACGCCGATCATTTACTACGGCGACGAAATCGGGATGGGCGACAACTTTTATCTGGGCGATCGCAACGGTTGCCGCACGCCGATGCAATGGAGCCCGGACCGCAACGCCGGTTTTTCCAAAGCGAACCCGCAGCAACTTTACCTGCCGGTGACGATTGATCCCGAATATCACTACGAAGCCATCAACGTCGAAAATCAGCAGAAAAACCCATCGTCGCTGCTCTGGTGGATGCGGCGCGTCATCGCCATGCGCAAGAACTTCAAGGCATTTTCGCGCGGCTCGCTCGAATTTCTTTATCCGGATAATGCCAAGGTCCTGGCGTTCCTCCGTCGATATGAGAACGAAACCATTGTCGTGGTGGTGAATCTCTCGCGTTTCGCCCAATCAGCGGAGATCGACTTGTCCCGCTTCGCCGGCTGCGTCCCGATTGAAGTTTTTAGCCGCAATCTTTTTCCCACGATCAGGAAGTCACCTTTCGTCCTCACGCTCAATCCGCACGCGCATTACTGGTTTGCGCTGCAACCGCAAACGGAGGCCCGCCGCGCGTCGAAAAAGCGGGTCGTGCCCACGATCAATGCGCCGCCCGATTTGCAGACGCTCCTTGCCGATGGTCAGCGGGCGCAAATCGAGCGCGAAATTCTGCCCGATTATATCCGCACTTGCCGGTGGTTTGGCGCCAAAGCGCGCAATATCCGCGGAGTAAAGATTGTCGAGCAAGTTCCGATTTCTTCCGAGAACAAAGCGGCGCGCTTTTGGTTTGTCGAGGTCAGTTATACCGACGGCACGCCGGAGACATACACTTTGCCTGTGGAGATAAGCGCGGGCGACGCCGCGCGTGCCATTGGGCGGGCGGCGCCGCACGCAGTCATCGCGCGTTTCGCCGGCCCCGAAGAAGCGATTTTGTTCGATGCGGTTTGGGACGCGGCTTTTCGCGAAAAACTTTTTCGACTCATGTTGGATCGGCAACGGGCCAGGGGAAAAAGTGGAGAGCTTGTCGGCGTGGCCAGCGACGCCTGTGTGCAAAATATCGGCGCGCAGCTTCCCGCCTCTCAAGTGCTCGGAGGGGAGCAGAGCAACTCCTCGATGCTTTTTGAGAACGAATTTTTCCTGAAGCTTTATCGCAAACTCGAGGACGGCGTGAATCCGGATGTCGAAGTTACGCGGTTCCTTACCGAGCGCGGCTTTCCGCACGTGCCCTCGTTCCGTGGCGTGATCGAATATCGTCGCGGGAAAGCTGAACCCACCGTCGTTTGCCTTTTGCAAAGTGCAGTTGCAAGTGAGCGCGACGGCTGGGCACTGACGCTCGATTCGGTCGGCCGCTATTACGAGCGGGTGCTCGGCCGCAAAGCCGATCTGCAAAATCAAACCACACCGCCCGGCGCACTGCTCGATGAGCTGGTCGGCGGCGTCTATCCCGAGAAAGCAAAATTACTCGGACAACGCACGGGCGAATTGCATCGCGCCCTCGCCTTCGGCGCGGATGAGCGCGCCTTTGTGCCCGAGCCATTCAACGCCCTGGCGCAACGTTCTGTTTACCAATCGATGCGCGCTTCGTTGCGGCGCGCCTTTACACTTCTTGAAAAGAAACTGCCGGACTTGCCCGAAGCATTTCGCGAGGAAGCAAAGCAAGTTCTGGCTGCGGAAAACCAAATTCTAGCGGAGGAAAAACGCATTCTCGATCGCCGCTCTGGTGCCGCGAAAATCCGGATTCACGGCGATTATCATCTCGGTCAGGTGCTCTATACCGGGAAGGATTTCGTCATTCTCGATTTCGAAGGCGAACCGGCGCGCGCGCTGGGCGAACGCAAATTGAAACGCTCGGCCTTGCGCGACGTCGCCGGCATGATGCGCTCGTTTCAATACGCGGCTTACAGCGCGCTCTGGCAACCGGCCATGCGTACCGAAGACGTCCCGTTTCTCGAGCGCTGGGCCGATCTTTGGTATCGCCAGATGAGCAGCGTTTTCCTGCAAAGGTATTTACAGACAACCGTCGGCGCGATCTTCGTCCCGCAAAACGAAGAGGACCTGCAAGTGCTCCTGGAAGCCTACCTCCTCGACAAAGCCGTTTACGAAATCGGCTACGAACTAAACCATCGCCCCGACTGGGTCGTCATTCCCATCCGCGGCATCAAACACATCTTGCGTTCGGTCTGACGACATTTCTTTCGTCCCCGATGGGATTCGACGTGATTGTCGCGTGAAAACCCAGCGTTAAAACGGTGGGCTATTCTCACGGAAAAAGGTAATAGCCCAGCGCTTCAGCACTGGGGATTCAAGATCAAATAAGAAAAGTCCCGTTGAGACGAAAGAAGGGATCTTCTTCGAAAAGATTTGCGACGGGCAAACCTGGGTTTATAAGAGAATTCGGAAGGAATTTTTATGAACAAGCATCTCGATTCCATCGACGGCGAAATCGCGGCCAAACATCTCTTAAAGCACCCGTTTTATCTCGCGTGGACGCGCGGTGAGCTCGGCAAAGAAGCGCTCACGGATTATGCGCGACAGTATTATCACCATGTCGCGGCGTTTCCGACCTACCTGTCGGCGGTGCATGCGAAATGCGACGATCAAGCGACGCGGAAACAATTGCTTTCCAATTTGATTGATGAGGAAGCCGGTTCGCCGAATCATCCCGAACTCTGGCTCACCTTCGCGGAAGGCCTCGGCGTTTCGAAGGTCGATGTGTGGAACACAGAGAAACAACCGGAGACGAAAAACTTGATTGACACTCTCCGATCGGTTTGTCGCGGTGGATCCACCGCGGAAGGCCTCGCGGCGCTTTACGCTTACGAGAGTCAGATTCCCGCAATCTGCGAATCGAAGATCGACGGGTTGAAGAAACATTACGGTTTCACCGATCCCGAACATTACGAATACTTCAGTGTCCACATCGAAGCCGATCGCGCACATTCTGCGGCCGAACGCAAAATCCTCGCGTCGTACATTGACAATCACAACATTGACAGCGTGCGAGCGGCAGTGCGGCGCATTCTCGACGCGCTTTGGGAAATGCTTTCCGGCGTTTGCCGGCGTCACGCCATCGCCTGCTGAATTATTGTAGCGGCGCTCTACGAGCGTCGCATTTATTTGCATTTTCTCGGCGGTCATACACGCCGTTACACTAGCTTTGCGGTGAATTAATCCTGCGTATTGTCACTGCGTTTATGACTACACAGGTCTTGGCCGGAAAAACCGGCGTCGTTTTTGGCGTGGCCAATAAACGCAGCATCGCGTGGGCGATCGCGAAAGCGTGGGCGACGGCCGGCGCGCGCCTCATTTTCAATTATCAAGGCGAGCGCTTAAAGGAAAACGTCGAGGAACTTGTCGGTGAATTCGGCGAGAAGACGCCGCTCTTTTCGTGCGACGTTTCGAGCGACGAGGAGATCAAAAGCTTTTTCGAGAAAGTTCGCGGCGAAACCGATCATGTCGATCTTATGCTACACTCGCTTGCCTTCGCGCCTAAGGAAGCGCTCGAAGGCGATTTCCTGAGCACGACGCGCGAAGCGTTTCGCACTGCGCACGATATCAGCGCCTACTCGCTGGTCGCGCTTGCGCGCGAGGCTGCCCCGATGATGGCCAACGGCGGGAGCATCGTCGCGATGACTTATTACGGCTCGGAGAAAGTCGTGCCGCATTACAACGTGATGGGCGTGGCGAAAGCGAGCTTGGAAGCGAGCACGCGTTATCTCGCTTACGATCTCGGTCCGAGAAAAATTCGCGTCAACTGCATTTCCGCCGGACCGGTGAACACGCTGGCCGCACGCGGCATCAGCGGTTTCATGTCGATGTTGAAACATTATCAGGAACGCGCGCCGCTCAAGCGAAGCTGCGATTCCGCCGAGCTCGGTGAGACCGGTGTCTTTCTCGCGAGCGACGGCGCTGCCGCAATCACCGGTCAGGTCATATACGTCGATGGCGGCTATCAGATCATGGGGATGTAGAGACTTCATTCGTTCGATGTTCGATGTTGGAAGTTTTTCGAAGCGCAGCAAGAACACCGAACGTCGAACATCCAACTCCCAACAATGAAATGAAGGAGCAGCTCATCGAGTTGCTGGGAACGGACTGTGTCAGCGATGCCCCGGCAATCCTCGCCGCGCACAGCGGCGACAAATGGTTCGCGGCGGAGGAACCGGAAGTTGTCGTCTTCGCAAGATCGACAACCGACGTGACCAAGCTACTGAAGTTTGCGTCGAAGGAAAAAATTCCGGTCACGGCACGCGGCGCCGGGTTTGGTTACGTCGGCGGATGTGTTCCCGTGCGAAAAGGCATCGCGCTTTCACTGATGCGCATGAATCGCATCAAGGAAATCAGTTTTGCGGACGCGATTGCGATTGTCGAGCCGGGCGTGATCACGGCCGATCTGAAAGCGGCGGCCCGGGCGCAGAAGTTGTTTTATCCGCCCGATCCCGCGAGCATGAAAGATTGCAGCATTGGCGGAAACATCGCCACGAACGCGGGCGGTCCGCGCTGCCTGAAGTACGGCGTGACCCGCAATTATGTGATCGGCCTCGAAGTTGTGCTTGCGAACGGCGATGTGCTGCGGACCGGCGGGCGCGTGCACAAAAATAAAACCGGGTTCAATTTGATCGGTCTGTTTGTCGGCTCGGAAGGAATGCTTGGCGTCGTCACGGAAATTACGCTGCGCTTGCTGCCGCTGCCGCCGGCGCGCGCCACCTTGTCGGCCGCATTTGCAACGACCGCACAAGCCGCTGAGGCGGTGCAGGAAATTTTTGCCGCGGGATTTTTGCCTTCTTCACTTGAAATGGCGGACCACTTCACCCTCGATGCGGCGCGGCGCGACTTGGGCAAGACGATTGTGCCACCGGGCAGCGCCCATCTGCTGGTCGACCTTGACGGCCAGGACGAGAGCGTGCGCAGCGAAGCGGCGGCAATTTATCAATTGCTGACAAGGAAAAAACCAAACGCGCTCGAGATGGCGACTGGCGAAGCCGATTGCGAGAAACTGTGGGCGTTGCGCCGTGGGTTCAGCAATTCATTGCGCGCGACTGGCCTAACGAAATTGAATCAGGATGTGGTTGTGCCGCGCAGTCACCTTGTCGATCTGATGGAATTCGCAGGCAAGCTTCAGACAAAACATGGATTTCCGATCGCCTGTTTCGGCCACGCCGGCGATGGAAACATTCACGTCAACATCATGGCGGATCGTTTCAATCGTGACGTGGCCGTGCGCGAGAAAGTGGAGCGCGCTCTCGATGAACTTTTTGCGCAAGTTCTCGCATGGGGCGGGGTGATCACGGGCGAACACGGGATTGGTCTGGCGAAAAAACGCTGGTGGCCCGAGGCGACGAGCGAGGTCTCGCGTGAGCTGCATCGCAAGCTCAAACAGATTGTCGATCCGCACGGAATTCTAAATCCGGGAAAATTTATTGACTGAGCCGGATTTGCGGCGAGATTGGGTACCTCCGAAAACTCGCTGCGATTTACGCGCATCCGCGTCGTCGCGACCGAATTAATTA
>WNFQ01003288.1_pt1 | contig 12673 bp, 9 predicted proteins | sample 5400171 | NCBI WGS metagenome assembly WNFQ01 (sample SAMN13153356, study PRJNA577476) | soil metagenome | isolation source: 20 cm soil under Madrone tree | place: USA:California | collected 2016-06-14
GTCCAGCAGCACAACTTCACTAAATAAAACAATCAGAAACTCCCTGGCCGTGCTTTCAGCCACAAATAGCCTGCAAATCTCAACATTAACCCAACTACCAAAGATGTCCACTACTACTACCACCCAGACAACGACACAAGCGACTGCGTCCACTGGATCCTCTCAACCCCTCTCAGCCACAGCCCTCTGCACCCTACTCCACATGGCTGTGCAAGGTGGTGGAGGAGGAGGAAGTGGAGGAGGTGGTGGTGGAGGAGGAGGAGGAGGAGGAGGAGGAGCGCCACCGGCACAACAACCCCTCCAGCCCGTAGCAGCTGCAACAAATGTCAAAGCCATGGGGGCCAACCCCCCCATCTTCAATGGAGATAGAGATGAAGTGGACGATTTTATCTCAAAAGTCGAAGAATATCTGCTCCTCAACGACGACGTAGCAGGCTTCAACTCCCCAAAGAAAAAGGTTGCCCTTACACTCACGTTCATGCAGGGACCTGAAGTAGCTGAATGGACGAAAGGCGTTAGAGCCTGGTTACTCCAACTCACCCCTGCCCAGAACACTGAGGACATCTGGAATGAGTTCTTGGTGGAATTTGAGCTACGCTTCCAAGACACCCAAGCCCATCAAAAGGCTAGGACTAAACTAGGGTTACTCCGGATGAAGATGCCTGAAATCGACGTCTACATAGCCGAATTCGAGAAGTTGGTCAGAAAAGCCAACTACACTCTAGGATCCCCCGAAATGAATCAACACTTTATTGTGGGACTACCCATGGCCATAACAGAAGATGTCCTTAAAGATCCCGAACCAACCACCTATCCAGAAATCCTATGAAAGACCTTGGCTAGCGTTCGCACAAAACAAACTATCTGGGCCCTCTATAAAAGAGGAAATCAAAACCAGCCTAACAACTATCGCCCCCCTCAAAACAACTGGTGTCCCCAGAACCCTCTCCCACAAAGGCAAAACTTCCTTCCTAATAATTACTGCCTCCCACCAAGGAACCCATCATATAACAACAACTCCCAATACAATTCATCGAATGCACCACGATGGATGCAGAACACGGTGGTCCCAATGGATCTCAGCCGAACAAGGGCCTTTAACCGAGGATGAGGAGGAAGAGGAAACTTTAGAGGAGGAAGAAGCCAATACAACAACCAACCTACCAACTGCTTTCAAGGAAATGTTGTAAATACAGGAAACTCTTCAAATGCATGCTTCCAATGTGGGCAAGTAGGACACTATGCTAGGGAATGCCCTCAAAGGCAGCAATGCCCTCAAAACAATTGGCAAAACAAAACGGCCAACCTCATCAACCTTCAAGACTCTTATTCTAACTTCAATGGCTCCAACTTCGAACAAACCACCAATGGAGGAGAAGAACAAGACACTCTCGAATCCCTACAAGCTAGGTTGAACAATCTTTCCTTCGGAGAAAAAGAGAAACTAGCCAACGCCATGGGAGAAGGAGATACGCAGGATTTTCCCTCAGCCTAATTAGATTGGCACTAATTAGGCCAAGCAGTCAGAATGTATACATATCCGCTCGCAAATCAATGACAGTTTGCGTCTTTATCCATTCTGCTGCAAAAAGAGCCAAAACAATCTCCCTCCTTGACTCAGGAGCAACAGAGAATTTCCTGAATCTAGAATACGCCAAATGGCTGCACCTCCCAATCAAACGAATGCCCCATCCTCGAAGATTGTTCAACGTCGATGGAACGAAGAACAAGGCAGGCCAACTACAATACTACACGGACTTAGCTATCCACACCGGATCAACCTACGTTAACATGAGGTTCTTCCTTACCGAACTAGAAGAGCATAAAGCTATACTCGGATATCCCTGGTTCGCAGCCACCCAACCAAAAATTGACTGGAAAAGAGGATGGATTGACCACACCCAACTCCCCATCGTTTTCAAAGCACCAGATGCAGCCAAAGCACGCTTCCTATCCCAATCGCAAAATAAAACTAGAACCCTCTGACACGAACAAATTCTCCTATGCAGAACAAATCCCCTAATCGCCACCAATACTGAAACAAACCTCCCCAAAGAATACATCAAACATAAAAAAGTATTCAGTGAAGAAAAATCTCAACGACTACCCAAACATACCATATGGGATCATGCGATTGAGCTACTTCCTGGGGCACCAACCACGATGCCAGGACAACTTCTACCCCTCAACCAAAAAGAAATTGAAGAAGTCCATAAATTCGTACAAGAACATTTGATGCGAGGAACCATATGAGAATCATGGAGCCCCTATGCAGCAAATTTCTTCTTCATAAAGAAGAAAGACGGAAAACTACGACCAGTCCAAGACTACCGACCAATTAATAAATGGACCATGAAGAATCATAACGTCTCCCCACTAATCCCTCAAGTTATCGATCAACTACGGGGATGCACTCTATTCACCAAGGTCGATGTCCGCTGGGGATACAACAATATACGCATTAAAGAAGGTGACAAATGGAAAGCCGCCTTCCTTACCCCTGAAGGACTATTCGAACCCACTGTCATGTTCTTTGGCCTTACCAATTCGCCCGCCACTTTTCAGATGATGATGAACACCATCTTCCGAACAGAAGTAGCACAAGGTTGGCTATCAGTTTACATGGACGACATTGCAATACACACAAAACAAGAAGGTCAGGAAACTGAACAACAACACATTCATCGCCACTGACAATACGTCCATCACATGCTGAACAAACTAGAACAAAACAACTTATACCTCAAACCTGAGAAATGCGATTTCGAACAAAAACAGATCGACTACCTCGGAGTCATAGTTGGCAACGGCAAACTACAAATGGACCCAAAAAAGCTCAAAGGCGTAGCAGACTGGCCAAAACCCAACACTCCAACTGATATTCGAAAATTCCTAGGCTTCACGGGGTACTATCAATACTTTATTCAGGGCTACTTAAAAATCACATGACCACTCCTCAATCTTACAAAGAAAGCAGTAGTGTGGCATTGGGGAGAAGCGCAACAACGCGCCTTCAAAGAACTAAAAACCCGCATGTGCTCATGACCTGTCCTCACCCAACCAGACTTTCAAAAACCATTCTTCCTTCAAACAGATGCATCTGCCTATGGCGTGGGTGCCATACTCTCGCAAGAGGGTGAACACCACACAACAGCCTCTCAAAAACCCAGATTACACCCAATTGTGTACTACTCCGCCACCTTCACACCTACGGAACGAAACTACGACATATACGAGCGAGAACTCCTAGCCATTATGAAGTCCCTTACACACTGGTGACACTACCTAGGTTGGACAAAATACCCGTTCACTATCCTCACAGACCATGCCAACCTCCTCTATTACAAAACCCCAAAGAAACTAAACCGACGCACAGCACAATGGCACGCAGACCTCCAAGAGTACAACTTCGTCATCAAACATGTTCCTGGAAAGATCAACACCCCAGCAGACGAAGTATCACGACCACCCAACGCCGATCAAGGCCAAGACGACAACGAAGATCAAACACTCTTAAAACCAGAACTGTTTATCAAGAATGCTACTTCAATACCCACCGAAACAGCTAAACGACAACTGATGACCCTCGTACACGATCACCCCACAGCCGGACATCCTGGAAGAGATGAAACAATCAGAAAAGCAAGCCAAACGCACAATTGGGTAGGAATGTGCAAATGGATATCTGACTATGTAAAAGGATGTGGCAACTGCCAACAAAACAAAATCATTACGCATCGAAAGAAAGTACCCCTCTATCGAATCACGACAAATGAAAACGCGCTCCCATTCCAACAGATCACGATGGACCTGATCACAGGACTACCGGCACAACACGGATATAATGCCATCTTAACAATCGTAGACCATGGGTGCTCCAGAGCCACTATATTCCTACCTTGCGCCGACACCATCACAGGGCCAGGAATCGCTCAGCTATACTTAGATCACGTCTATTGATGGTTCGGACTCCCCTCTCGTATGATCAGTGATAGGGACCCCAGGTTTACTTCTCACTTCGGAAAAGCTCTCACCACCAAGCTGGGAATATCGCGTAACCTATCAATGGCGTTCCACCCCCAAACGGACGGACTATCCGAACGGAAAAACCAATGGGTAGAACAATACTTACACTTGGTAACATCGATGGACCCAAGAGGCTGGGTAAACTGGCTCGCCCTAGCCACCGCAGTACACAACAATCGAACTAACGTTACCACTGGATTATCCCCAAATCAAATTCTACTGGGGTATAATCCCATCCTAAACCCAGAAAAATCCCTGGGAATGACAAACGCTCTCATGGAAACACGATCTGAGATCATGGATCACAATCGCAGAAATGCGATCTGGGCGCTCAACAAAAGTTCTGATCAAAGCGGTCTTCCACCATCCCAATACAAACTCGGACAACAGGTCTGGCTAGACATGACCCATCTGAAACTCCCGCACCAAAAAGTGAAACTAACCCCAAAACATCTAGGGCTGTTCAAAATAATAAAGGAGGTCTCTCCGGTAGCATATCAACTAACCCTTCCCGCCAACTGGAGAATTCATGACATTTTCCATGCATCACTGCTAAACCCTTACCATGAGACGAACGTGCATGGCCCTAACTTCACCCGTCCACCTCCAGATCTGATCGAAGGAGAAGAGGAATTCGAAGTAGAAAGAATCATCGCACACTGGACTTTTGGATGATCAAAACGCCTTCAATACCTCATCAAATGGAAGGGCTATCCCGAAAGCGATAACTCTTGGGAACCTGCTGACCAGGTACACGCCCCAGATCTCATAAAACATTATCAATCTGCAGCAAAGGATCAGTCAGCCATCAAAATAATCCCTTACCAATCTATGGAAAAGGAACAGTCAGCAACAGGGATGAAAAGGTTAAAAGGAGCACGATCAACACTCCGAAAACACATCAAATGCCTAACGATCCTCCCCGCTTCCCTATTAAACAACTCCCTAAAGACTTTCCTATCAAACAGCTCACTCCCCTCAAATGTTCCAAGTACAACTTCGATCCCTCCGAATCCCATGCTAACAGTATCTTCCATTTCCGGTATAAGCTCAACTCCAAACACGTCCTCGAGCACCACTGGTACTGTAAACTCAACTATTGCCCCTTTCACCACCGCTACTGAAGCATGTCTGATGCCTCTATCAATGCCTCCGCTCCCAACCCTTCAGTACCTGTTGGAGAGAGCACCACCCCCATCAATCAACTCCTTCTGCTTGGACAACTCTCCCCACAATCTGTCCAAAGTGCCATTACCTTGCACAACCTGGACCCCACTGCTTATTGCACCATCATCAACAGGCTTGTCATCACTTCGGAAGCACACTCACACCAGTACAAGCAAACCCTCACCAGCCAGGAAGAGGCCCATAAGAAGAAGCTGGATGACCTCGGTGAAACCATTGAGTTCCTTGAAGCCTGCCTTGTCGGATACATTGACACCTTCAGCCAACCCCCCGACAGTTATACCAAGAATGGCCGACTTCCCCACTTCACCATCCCCTGTGGCAATGGACTCTCCAACCCAGCCAAATGGATCAAACAGCTTGACGATGGCCACATCGCTGGCTATTCAAAGGAAGATGGTCCTCACGACCTCCCCCACATCTGCAAAATTTATGTGATGCCCAAGTACACAGCTGACCCTATGGAGCCTCTACCCCATTGGGTCCATGAAACCCTTCAAGGGCTGGCCCCCAGGTACACTGTCTTCCTTGATGTGGTCAAGAGCACAGATGATTGGGGCCTCAAAGCCGACGTTATGCAGTATAGAGATCTCAACGAGTGTGTCATCCATTACAAGGCCCAACTTGACCACACTCACAGCAAGCTCAAAAGTGCCATCATCGCTCACGATCAATGTAAAGGCAGGTTGGAGTGTGTGTGACTTGCCAAACAGGTTTCGCATCTGGTGGGAGAACCCATGCACATGCCCACCAACAAGCACACTCGAGGAGGGTGGAAGGAAGGACGAAGACATCACTTCTAAGGGGGAGTGTGATGTCATAGACCTTACTAACGAGGATAGCTCAAGTGATGACAAAGAGCTTTAGTAGGGTCTTAGTAACACATTCTTGGTCCACTTATTGATCTACCCCTCTTGATTACTCACCAGTTATCTCTTTTACAAAGTGCATTTCTAATCACTTACTGATCCCAGAAAATAGCTTAGTAAACCCTAGTTTTGTACAATACAAATAGCCCTCCTTGCTGTCTCTAGGACGGCAAGTTGAGTCTCCTGTCTACTTACTCAGAAAACCCACAATCTATCTGTCTTCTCAACTTCTCTCTCTTCACTCACTTCCCTTCTCTTCATAGCAGGTCTTGCAGTGTACTGCAAGGTGGTAACCGCTGCTCTATAAGCACTCTAGGAGAGGCGCTCTCTTAGCTCATCTATCAGATGCTCAAATGCATACCTTCTCAGTCAGACACCCATATATTCCACTTTAGGCATACCAAATCACGTGACCACATGATCTCTTTAGGGCCAGTGCCAACTCAACTTCAAGTCTCACTCACAAATCATGTGACTACTTTAGGGCCGGCATAACTTCAACTTAGCTTTCCAAGTCTAAAGTTGTGGCGGTGACACTTTTTAGGTGTTTTTAAGCAATATTGGTTTTTTAAGAGGTTTCAAGAGTACATTTTTCAAGGGAAATTAAGGGCTATAAGCCAATCAAGACAAATGACATTTTCCTGATGATTATGACTATTTATATCCCACAGTGCATACAAGCCTGATTTCATATCTATGTACTAGTGTTGCAGACTTGATTATGGTCAAGGAGAAGATTTTTGAGTATGAGATCACAGGTGGATGTACCATACACCAGAGATGAGCTCAGTGAAAAGGTGGCAAGCATCCTTTTCTTTGAGGAAATAATGAGCAAGAATGTGGTCAAACAATTCACCACCAGAGGCATAGTTGAGGATGATGCTGATGTATTTGTCTGTTTCAATAACATCATATAATCTGACTATATTAGTGCTTTAAGGCCCAGTCTTATGGACTGAAAAAAAAACCAGAGACTGGGGTAGACCAAGACTGGTGGTAACTGGACCATCAGTCTCGGTCTTTCTATTTTAGGAAAGTTGTCTAGACCAGTCTTACTTATTTGGATACATTCCAAAACTGGTCAAAACTGAGTTAAGACTGGTTACAGACTGGACTTCCAGTCTTATTTCAGAGCCCTCTTTACATACCAAAAATACCACAGCTCACTGGCACACAGTTCAAGCATACAGAAAAGATGTGTGAAATTCAGTGCAAACATTGCACAATAAGGCTCATACCATTTTTCATTATTTACATTACACTCTGCTTGCACTTAGGACTCTCACTACAGATGGCAAAACCTAAACCAAAAACTAAACAAGGCAAAGGCTCCAAATCCTATTCAAAAGCTGTTCTAAGAGCAGATATCAAAGTGGAAAATTGCCAAAAGCATGCAGCATCCAACTCCAAGTCCAGTGAAACCAGGGATGACAGCTCTGATGAAGAGCCCAAAAAGCACCATTGAGTTCATAGGAAGGTAAAGCCATCCATAGAGGTGGATGAAGAAATAGATAGTGAGCCAGAAGAAGACACGGTTGAGGTTATAGACTTGGATGGGCAAGGTGAGGAACCAGATGAGGAGCATTAGGGATCTGCACAGAACAACAGTCAGGTATGCATAAAATGATAACCATCATACACATCACTTACCAACATATTGTGACAGGGTGGTGACCTTGAGGGCTGGCATTGTGTTGAAAATTTGTCAACACTAGAAGTAAAAAAAGATTCTACTAAGGACTTGTTAACTATGTTCTTGGACCATGTTGTTGTGAAGTTTCAGACAAAAGAGGCTTACGAGACTGTAAGGGGTCAATGGTGCCTTCCTTGCAAGTAAGCATTAGTGTCATCAATTCAGTGATCTGTTATCAAAAAAGTTACTTACAAAAGTGTAGAGCTGACACAGAATTTGTAAAAAAGAATGGAAATTGGAAGGCCTTCCACACAGGTGGCAATTCAAGCTGTCGCGCACATATATGAAAGCACTATGAGCTATATAAACAATGATGCAAAGAAGAGAACATACCTGAGAACCACCATGCACTGCCCTGGCCATTGTAGAAACAACTCCAGGAAGCAAAGAAAAATCTGAAGGCAAAGCAACAACAAAAACTGGATGGGACAGTTGAGACTATAAAAAGTTCTCATGAGTTCACTCGAGAAAGCATTCTGCATGCAGTAGTGAGATTTGTCACTTGTGATGACCAGATGTGTGGCATACCACATACATGCAATCTGAGGTTTGAGGGGCTGATGCTTGTGTTAATTTGCTAGGCACTGGAAGTTGCAAATAAGGCATCATTCTGTAACTGCCTTGTTGCAATGAGGCCAAAGACAAAAATGCTTGACTTGCCAAGTACGCACAATGTGGCAAAACACATTCATAATGAGTGTGTTAAATGGCTGACCAAGCTAAAAGAAAGGATACAAGTGAGTGGGGTTCAGTAGGAGTCCATAGTGCCCATGTTAATGAGAGATAGAATGCACTAGGGAGAATATTGTTGACTGCAGATGGCTGGTCTGCCAACAATACAAAAGCATTGTATTTAGGAATGACAGCCCACTGGATTGATGTAGACAAGGGAAAGTGGAGTTTGCAGTCAGAGGTTATTGGATTCCAGGCAGTTTCAGGAGAACACAGTGGCTGGAATCTGGGGCAATACTTTGTTGGACTGTGCAACCACATGGGGATCTGTAACACTGGTGAAACAAAGGTGTGTCTCCAATTGTTCATTGATGTCACACCTGAGTCACCCATTCTTTTTTTAGCTTTACACAGTCACCCTCGATAACACCTCAAACAACACCACAACCTGCATGACTATCAAATCCCTATTCACCCAAAGATAGTATAAATCATGGAGTGCAGCTGAAAATCAGCTTCTGTAAGTGTTTTAGTTTCAGTCTCAATGACTTTGGGGATAAACTAATGATGTCAACAAGGTGTCTTGAACATGTTATCAACCTGGTTAATGTGGATGTGATGGGCCATATTACAAAGATTGCTGCAGTGGAAAATACAACAGCCATTTGGGAATACAACCCAGATTTATTCGACAACCGCATGCTTGGTGGATCATTGGATGTGATTGCTGCTGTGTGCACAATTGCTATCAAGGTAGCTTTCTTTTTTGTCTCCATCCTCTTGCTAAAACACACCTTTGTAAGATACAGGCTTCTGGGCAGCGAATCAAATACTTTGAGAAACTTCAAGTCAATTGCAAGATCAGTGAACTGCTCCAGATTCCCCTTCACAGTAATGTCCGGTGGGGTTCTGCTTATAGCATGCTGGACTGCACACTTAAGCTATGCCAGGTGAGCTGAAATGTATTTGTATTGCTTGCTGTTATGCTGATTGGAATAGCCCATTGATCTCTTCCTCAAATTAGGCGACACTTTGTTTGGACCTATTACAACTGTGTGCTGTAATGGACAAACCATTAAGAAGATCCCTTGGAGTGCATTTCAACTTGCAGACACAGACTGGGAACAGGTGAAGGATGTGTGAGACATATTACAGGTGCATTGCCTTTAATACAATATAATGCCCAAGAAAATGACTAGTTGTTATTATGACTCTCATGTGTTGCAGCACTACTTCTCATCTGAGCAGCTCCTGACATTATGGCATGTACTCCCTGCAGTTGAGGAGCTACAGACCACATGAGAGGCCAAATGCGACGACCCACACTTCATGATATACCACAATGCAATCAGCAAGGGTCTCACCAAGTTACAGAAATATTATTTGCGGTTTGATGAGAAGCCTAGCTATGTTCTAGCACTGGGTAAGTTGTCTTCAAATATTTCACATCTGAGTCTATAGCATATAAATTTACAGCCCTTCATCCTTATTACAAACTCGAATACATCAAGATGGCATGGGGCAGTGCAAAAGAGCAAACAGAAGAAATTGAGGCAGGTAATATGGACACAAAGAACTGGCAAGACAAGGTGCAGAAGATACTGGAGACCACAGTAAGTTGTTCTCAATGTTCTCAAACAACATGCATTCTAATTTCTAAATGGCAGGTAGAGAAGTACTATATGATGTGACCTGGAGCTGAACCCACTATTTCAGCTGGACAGTCTGAGCTGTGTTGTATGAACACTGAAAGCCCCACCACTGGCTGGGGTGAATTAATCCTGACCAAGTTTGATTGATTTCACCTGGGGTGTGTTACATGGGACAATGAGGGCTGGGCATCTGAATTGTGGTGCTACCTGAAGGAGTTACCTGCTGATGTCACAAAAGAGATGGACATCGTTGAGTGGTGGCAGGTATGTCTTTTTTTTCTCAACTGTACTGTATTGAACATTTTGACTCCTAGGATCATGCTCAACTCTATCCTACACTTGCCTGAATTGCCCTCAACATTCTTCCATGTCAAGCATTGTCAGTGCCTTGCAAGCGGCTTTTCTCTGCAAGTAAGCAGACAGCTGATGATTGATGGGCATCATTGGGTGCCAAGTGGTTTAAGGAGCTACAGATAATGAAGTTTGCATGGCATGGCAAGATCACAGACTTTGTGTCTTCAAACTCTGATCAAGTTGAGGTGGTTGATCTAGATGAGTACCATAAGTTTTATGAGTTTGACATTTGGGAATATGAATTTGAGAAGGGTGAAGATGAGTTTGTTATTAACGATTTGGATGAGAACTAGGATTGTTTAGAATAATTAGACATAGAACTATTAGACTACTAGAATGACTTCCATGCTCTTAATCTGAGTTAACATTGACAGTCAGTCTTGCCCTTGCCACTTGAACCCTTTTTTTTTTTTACCAATGTCACACTTGATGTTGCTGCCTCACACTGTGTGCTGGGACATTACACCATGTGGCTGACACCACACTTGGCATTGCCACCTGTGCATGCAGCACCTCAAGCTGTTATCCCCTCCCCCTTTTTCGACATATAATCCAATAGGAGTGCCAACACATCCCATCATGGTGCCAAGACATCGACAGTTACCATCACCCCCAATCCCATTCTCCTCTTCTCCACATTCTTTGCATGGTGTCAACTACCTTGTGTGCCAAATGTTATGGGTGTTGCACCATCCCTCCTGCATACATGGCCCTCTTCCCCTTCTCTGCCTTCTTATCCACCCCTTCTGCTCACCCTCTCCACATGAGCCATCGGTCAGCGTAGAGGATGTGCCAGGGAATGCACTGCATGTTCTCATAATGTCAAACTCAATCTTGCACCGGTCCCCTCTGCTTATGGATCATGCAACATACACCATGCTCATGATGCCAATGGCACTGTCTCAGTTCCAGTAACAAACAGTCATCCTGTGGGTGCATATAGGTTTGGGACCATCCAGTGGGTCATCACTGCCAAGAAGACTCTGCATATTTGTGAGGATCACACAAATTGGCCATAGTTCTGTTTCTATATTCACCATCTCCCTGTCAACCTCAGATTCTGGCTCCTTTCAGTTCCCCCCACCCCCAAGGTCTCAGTCAAGAAATATGAAGAAACTATCCCTCACTTTGTCCACATGGTCTTCTTGTAGCTCTTTAGCCTTTCCTCCCCATGAATCCCTGCTTGACCACGCCACCCAGGAAGCCCAGAGCAGATGCCCTTCTGCCATATCAACTTCTTCCATGCTTCATCGTAAGAAAGAGGATGGTTCACCTACCGCCCCTTATTCTGACGGCCCTATCAAATCCTACCAAATAGAAAGTCTCTTCTCCATTTGACTTGTTGACATCTGCAGAAGTGTTGCAAATTCCATCCACACAAGAGTCCCCAAGTAATGCCTCTCACAGTCAGGGCACATACTATTGCTGCTATCCTGCGGATGGTACCAGATGACCTGCATTGCACTACCTCAAGTTGGAGTGGTCTCATATGCATTCTTACCTTGTCCAACATGGTTTCCCTGAGGCTATGGCCTTTGTCAATCAATTGCTTGCCTGTGAAGAGGGTGTTTTAATCCAGTATGTACATTTCAATCCAATTGTTTTGACAGAACTGTACAAACAATAATTTCATTTACAGCTGCCAATGTAGAATATCTCATTCTGCCACCTAGTGATTGCCCTTGTTATGCATGCTGCTTCTCTTTGTTCACCCTGGGCCCCTTAAGAAGTGTGGGACCTGAAAGGCTTCGCTTTCCAAACATGTGACTTGGTGTCAGGTGGTGACTCTTTGGGTTTTATCAGGGCATCTCATCAACAGGTACAGCTGAAGTGTTTCCAGTATCAGGAATGTTCCATTCATGGATGGAAGCACTTCACACAAAGATGACTTCGACATGTGAAGGGTGATATGGTTGGAAAGTCGAAGTCTATTTTTGTAAGGTGACTTGGGATTGCATGCCTTACACCATGCCTTGCACAGGCTACTGTAGTAGTTTATGTAGCCTGTTTTATATACTGCATACTATACCAATACAGATAGGGTTAAAAACTGGTCCAAACTGCCTAAAGACTGGTCAAAACTGGTCACTAACTGGTCTACAAATTGACTGGGCAAGACTGGTTTTAAGACCTTGTTGGACTGATAGTGACTGGTCCAGAGCAGTCCAGTTCCAGTTTTCATGCCTGGTGATGAAATACAGACCAGTCTCAGTCCCAGTCTT
>WNFQ01003890.1_pt1 | contig 12673 bp, 10 predicted proteins | sample 5400171 | NCBI WGS metagenome assembly WNFQ01 (sample SAMN13153356, study PRJNA577476) | soil metagenome | isolation source: 20 cm soil under Madrone tree | place: USA:California | collected 2016-06-14
TGTGGCGCTCGTGTTCGACCGCGCCCGATGATTTCGGCTCGGACAACGCCAGTGGCACGTAAGTCCCGCCAGCGCGGATGCGTTCCAGCGCGCCCATCAAGACCTTGAGGCCGAGGCTTGTCGGCAGAAAACCGCGCGCGCCGGAACGGAGGATGGCACGGGCGTCTTCAGCGTCGTCGCACTCTGCGGCAACGAGGATCGGAGTGTCCGGCGACGCCGCGGTGAGCAGAGCGATGTCGGCGAGATCGATATGCGTGCTCGTCGATGCGCCGAGCAGGATCACCTCAAAGCCCGCCCCGTGCCGGACAAGCCGAGCGAGCTCGGCGGCCTCCGAAAAATCGGTCACATGCCAACGGCGAGGTTGCTGGGTGAGTGCGAGTTTAAGGCATTCGCGGCGCAGCGGGCTCTGATCGACGATAGCGAGGTGCCGACGGATCGGGTCGATAACCCTGTCGGTCGTGCCGCGCGAAAAGCTCGCCTCGGTCTCGCGGAAATCAAAAACCCTGTCCAAGTCGCGCCCCCCAGCCGGCACCTTCCGATGCCGGAGGATGATGCCCGCGCGCCGCTAGTAGGGTAAATTTTTGTAATTCCTTGTAACGGATGCGCAAACCCGTCCAGAATACGTCAGGCGGGGATTCCTGCCATTCCGCAAATCACCGTCCATTCGCCTTCGCTGACGGGACAGACCGAGAGCCGAGACTGCCTCAGCAGCGACAATCCGGAAAGCTCGGGGTTTGCTCTCATCGCCGGCAGTCCGACCTTGACCGCGACCGGCGTCACCGGTTTGACGTCCACCATGCCGAGCTTGCCGCTCCGATCGCTCGGGTCCGGATAGAAACCCTTGACCACCTCGGCGACCCCGACGATCTCCTTCCCTTCGTTCGAATGATAGAAGAACGCTCGGTCGCCGGGCTTCATCGCCCGCAGATTGTTCAACGCCTGAGCGTTGCGGACGCCGTTCCAATGGGTGCGGCCGTCGGCGACCAGCTGATCCCACGAATAGCTCGACGGTTCCGATTTCACAAGCCAATAGGCCATCGCACCTCTCCCTGCCTCAGTGCAGCAACGGGTAATCTGCCTGGTCTTCGTAGACCGAGCCCGCCTTGGTCTGAAAGCTCGCGATCAGGCTGAAACCTTCGACCGCCAACGGGTCGGCCCGGAACTGGGCATGCGTGGCGAGAAAGCCGGCGAGATTGTCGAGCGCCGGCCTGTGGAGCCGTGCCAAGGTGACGTGTGGCGAGAATTTGCGGGGCTCCGGCGCCAGCCCGACGCGAACCAGCGCCTGCTCGACCTTGTCGCGCAACGCGACCAGCTCGGGGCAGCGCTCGACCCCGACCCAAAGACTGCGCGGTTTGTCCCCGCCGCCGAAAACACCGGTCCCAGCGAGCTGCAAGGTGAAGCGGCGCGCCCGCAGTCGAACCAATCCCGCGTCGATATCGGCTGCGACATCCTCGGCGGTTTCGCCGATGAAACGCAGGGTCAGGTGAAAATTGCCGGGGTCCACCCATCTTGCCCCGTCGACCCCGGAGCACAGTGACGACAACCGCAACTTGAGCTCTGGTGGAAAGCCGATCCCGACGAAAAGCCGCAACATCGCAGCGACCGCAATCCGCCCGCAGGCACTTCAGGTGAACAGCGTGAGAACACCGGTGTGACCGTAAAGCCGGTCGCGCGAAATCTCGCCGTTGGCGAAGAAGCCGATCAGCGGGAAATCACCCAGCGCCTCGCGGATCAAGCCGGTCTCCACCCCGGGGTCGCCGAACAATGCGGCGCCGCGGGCCACACAGCTGACATACACCCCGGCTTTCGGCGGTCCGCTTAGCCGGCGGGCAAGCTGCTGCACCATCCGGCTCATGTCGCGCCGAGCGCTCTCCGGATCGCGGCGACAGAACAGGATCGCATCGCCCGGAGCGACCTCGGCGCCGAGCACGAGCCACCCGCGCCCGGCGTCGATCGCCAAGAGGTTGCGGACGAGATAATCACCGGTGTCCGACCCGGCGACCGGAAGTCCGGCAAAGATCAGCCCGCCGACGCGCCGCAGATCGGCCGTCAGTTCCGGGCCGATATCCTCACAGAAGACAGCAAGCGCGGGCCGACCATCCACGACCATCACGACGTTGTCACGCGCTTCATCGACCCTATGAACCGGCCCGACCGGGACGCAGCCTTGGGTCAAGCCGGTTGCAACAGCAACTCCGGGCGCCAGCATCAGCCCGGCTATTCCTTCACTGCCGCCGACGTCTTCGCCCGCGGTCATGGCGAGAAGCGGACTGGGGCAGCGATGAGATACGAGGCCGCCGACGAGATAGGCACCGCTCGCAGACGCCGCATCTGTCGCGGCCTTCTGCATGTCAGGGCAGCGCGGATCGGCATGAACGAGCGCCAGCACCGGCTGTACGCCCTCGATCCAGCCTGAGTGGCGACGGGGCAGATCTGATCCGGGATCGGCCGTCGCGGCGAAGATCCGGAAGTCTTCCGGGAGCAACGCGGCGGTCATCACCACGGCCGCGGGTTGGTCGAAGATCTCGCTGGTCGCCGAACACACCCCGAGCCCCACGCCGCCGACCCAGGAACGAATTCCCGTGTGTTCGGCAAGAGCGCGGACAAGCTCGGGCAGGGCCGGGGCCGCCGGCTCGGTCGTATAGAGTATCCCCAGCGTGGCGCCATCCACGGCCGGGAGACCGGCGATGCATTGCGCCGCGAGGTCCGCCGGTTCTCCCGTGGCGGCAGCGGCAGCGAACTGCGCGCTCACGACGCGCCCTCGACGAGACGGGCGACGACCGGCGCGATCCGATCGACCAGCACCGCGACGCCACGTTCGTTGGGGTGAAGACCGTCTGGCTGATTGAGCTCCGGCTTCATTGCGACACCTTCGAGAAAGAATGGATAAAGCGGCACGCTGTAGGTTCGCGCAAGATCGGGAAAGATTCGATCAAACTCGGTTTTGTACTCCTCGCCCCAATTCGGCGGCGCGAGCATGCCCACGAGCAGCACTTTCGCACCGGTGGTCTCGATCCTCCGGATCATCTTGTCGAGGTTGCCGCGCACCGCCGCAGGGTCGATGCCACGCAGCGCATCGTTGGCGCCGAGCGCCAGGATCACCAGATCGGGCTTGTCGGCGAGCGCCCAATCGAGCCGTGCCAGGCCCCCTGCTGTGGTATCTCCGGAGACACCGGCATTAACAACGCGCGTCTCGATCCCCCGCCGCTGCAGCGCGGCTTGGAGCCGCGGCGGGAAGGCTTGGTCGGGCGCCAGCCCGTACCCGGCGGTCAGGCTGTCGCCAAAATCGAGGATCACCGGGACGTGTGCCGCGGCCGGCGTGATGGCCAGCATCAGACATACAGCTGCTGCCGCGAGGATGCGACGAGCGGCGCTGTGCCCCTCACCCCAGCCCTCTCCCCGCAAGCGGGGCGAGGGAGCACACCTTTGGATTCCCTCGCCCCGCATCGGCGGGGAGAGGGAGGGGCCCGCGTCAGCGGGAGGGTGAGGGGCTTGGCACATTGGCCCCATCGAATTGAAAACCCCTGCCGTCGCGCCATATCGACGGTGCCGCCGCTCCCGTGGTTTGGACCAAACATGACCAGCTCTCTTCATTCCGGCGGCCCGCTCGTGGTGCTGGAAGATGTCAGCCTGACTCTGGGGAGCGCGGCGGGGCCCGTCAACATTCTGCGCGGTGTTTCGCTCGAGATCGCGGCGGGCGAGACGGTGAGCCTCGTCGGCCCGTCGGGTTCGGGAAAATCAACCCTTATGATGGTCGTAGGCGGGCTGGAACGTCCGAGCGCCGGACGTGTGCATGTCGACGGGCACGATTGCGGGGCGCTTAACGAGGATGCGCTCGCACGCCTCCGCCGCGATTGCATCGGGATCGTGTTCCAGGCCTTTCACCTGATCCCGACGATGACGGCGCTGGAAAACGTGGCTCTTCCGCTCGAGCTAGGTGGCCGCCGCGATGCGTTCGAGGTTGCGGCTGAGGGCCTTGCGGCGGTCGGCCTCGACCATCGCTTGACTCATTATCCGGGGCAGCTCTCCGGCGGCGAGCAGCAGCGCGTGGCGATCGCCCGCGCCTTCATCGCCCGGCCAAAGCTGCTCCTCGCCGACGAGCCGACGGGCAATCTCGACGCCGCAACCGGTCGCTTGGTGATCGATAGCCTGTTCGAGCACCAGGCCCAGCGTGGCACGACCCTGCTCCTGATCACCCACGATCCGAGCGTCGCCGAGCGCTGCGAACGCCAAATACACCTATTGGACGGCACGATCGTCGAGGATCGGCGTATCGCGCCGTTGCGGGTCGGCGCCGCGTGGCGCGCGGTTTGAACGCATCATCGGCTGCTCATGCCCTCCGTCTCGCCCGCCGCGAGCTGCGTGGCGGCATCCGCGGTTTGCGCGTCTTTCTCGCCTGCCTCGTGCTCGGGGTAACCGCGATTGCCGGCATCGGCTCGCTCGCTGCCGCCGTTGTCGCCGGCATCAAAGCCGATGCGAGGGACCTGCTCGGCGGGGACGCGGAGGCGCGACTTACCCTGCGGCCGGCCGACGCTGCCGAACGCGCTTTTCTGTCGGAGACCGGGCAGGTGTCCGAGATCGCAACGATGCGGGCCATGGTGCGCACGCTGAATGGCGATCGACGTAGCCTGATCGAGCTGAAAGCGGTCGATCCGGCCTACCCGCTCTACGGCACCATAGAGCTGTCACCGGTCCAAGAGCTGGCTACGGCGCTCGACAGACGCGACGGCAGATTTGGTGCGGCGGTCGACCACACTATTCTCGACCGGCTTGGCCTGGCGCTGGGGGACAGCATCAAGATCGGCGACGCGACATTGCAACTTCGTGGCACGATCGAGCACGAACCCGACGCTGCGGCAGGCGGGCTCCAATTCGGGCCGCGCGTCATCATTGCAGCCCAAGCGCTCGGTGAAACGGGCCTGCTGCGGCCGGGCGCCCTGGTTACATATCATTATCGGGTGCGCCTGCCCCCCGCGGTCGACGCCCGCTCCTGGGCCGAGAGCGCGCGCACCGATTTTCCGACAGCCGGCTGGCAGGTCCGCACCTTCGGCGAGGCCTCACCCGCGCTGCGGCGGCTGATCGACCGCCTCGCGATGTACCTCAACCTCGTCGGGCTCACCGCTCTCCTGGTTGGTGGGATCGGGATTGGCAATGCGGTCGGCTTTTACATCGCCGGCAAGACCACGACCATCGCCACCCTGAAATGCCTCGGCGCCTCGACACGGCTCGTCTTTACGGTTTACTTCGTCGAAGTCGTCGCTCTCGCCCTGTTCGGCATCATAGCCGCCCTTGGGCTCGGGGCGATGGTCCCGGTGGCAGCAAGGCCACTTCTTCTTCGGATGCTTCCGGTCACCCTGCAGCTCGGCCCCTATCCGGGTCCGCTGGCGCTCGCCGCGCTCTTCGGGTTGTTGACGACGCTCGTCTTTGCGCTGTGGCCGCTCGCTGGGATCGGTCGAGTGCCGGCCGCGGCGCTGTTCCGTGACACCATCGACCGTACCCGGCGCCGGGTGCCGACGGCGGCGCTTGCCGCGAGCACGCTATTGGCGCTCGGGCTTGCCGCCCTTGCGGTCGGAAGCGCTCAGGATCGCACGGTCGGGTTGTGGTTCGTCGCCGGTGCCGCCGCTGCTTTCGCGCTCTTCCGCGCTGCGGGAGCGGCCGTTGTCTTCCTTTCGCGGCGGTTTGCCGGAGTGCGCCGACCGGCATTGCGCTTGGCACTGGCCAATCTGCACCGCCCGGGCGCCCCGACGGCCAAGATCGTGCTGTCCCTCGGCATCGGCCTGACCGTGCTCGTCACGATCGCGCTGGTCCAGGGCAATCTCGCCCGCGAGGTCGAAAACCGCCTGCCGGCCGAGGCGCCCGGCTTCTTCTTCATCGATATCCAGCCGGACCAGCTCGGCGGCTTCGAAGCGCTTGTGCAGGCGACCCCGGGCGCCCGTTTCGACCAGGTGCCGATGCTGCGCGGCCGCATCACCCGGCTGAACGGTGTTCCGGTCGAGGCGGCGACGATTGCGCCGGGGGCGCAATGGGCGCTCGCCAGCGACCGCGGTCTGACCTACACCTCGACATTGCCGAAGGGCTCGCAAATCGCCGCCGGGACCTGGTGGCCGCCCGACTATAATGGACCGCCGCTGGTCTCCTTTGATGCCGATCTGGCGCGCGGCATGGGCCTCGAGGTCGGTGATACGCTGAGCGTCAACCTGCTCGGTCGCGAAATCACCGCGGTCATCGCCAACTTGCGCTCGATCGATTGGGAGCGGTTGGGCATCAACTTCACTCTGGTCTTTGCCCCCGGTACGCTCGAAGGCGCGCCGCAGACCCACCTAGCCGCGGTTTACCTGCCGCCCGCCGAGGAGGAAAAACTGGTGCGCGCCGTCACCGATCGGTTCCCCAACGTCTCGGCGATCCAGGTTCGTGAGGCGCTTGCCGCGCTCGATCGCCTGATCGGTGCGATCGGTAACGCTGTCCGTCTGACCGCACTTGTTGCCCTTGCCGCGGGCACGTTGGTGCTCGGCGGAGCGATCGCGGCGGGTCACCACCGACGTGTCTACGATGCGGTCGTGTTGAAAGTGCTGGGGGCGACCCGCGGCGCGATAGCTCGTGCTTTCCTCATCGAGCACGGCCTGCTCGGCGCGCTGGCAGCACTCGTCGCTTGCGCGTTCGGGACCCTCGCCGCCTATCTCCTGGTCACCCGGCTGATGAAGATAGAATGGGTCTTCCTGCCGGTGCCGCTGTTGTGGACGGCCGGGATGGCTACCCTGCTGACCTTGGTGCTGGGCTTTGCCGGGACCTGGCGAGCGCTCGGCGCCAAGGCTGCTCCCTATCTGCGCAACGAGTAATTTCGCTGGGGAGAGAGGTTGAGCGGCGGGTGGGAGGGCCATCTGCGGGTTATTGAAAAGATCTCGTTTTGTGCCAATATCGCGGGTGACGAGGAATCGGCCTCGCTCTCGCTTCTCTCCTTGGAGGGGGTTTATGGCACTAGGTTCGCAGCCCCGCTGGACGACGCGGCCGGCGGACACCGTGGTCGGCGTCGATGCCGGCCTTCGGGAGTACATGCTTCGCGTCTACAACTACATGGCGTCGGGGCTCGCGCTGACCGGCATCGTGGCCTATGTCGCCGCCTTTTCCGGCTTTTACGAGTCGATCGCGAAGACGCCGCTGATCTGGCTGGTGATCCTGGCGCCGCTCGGGCTCGTCTTGCTGATGAGCTTCGGGATTCAGCGGATGCAGGCGAGCACCGCGCAGATGGTGTTCTGGCTCTACGCCGGGTTGATGGGGCTGTCGCTCGCAATGGTGTTCCTGGTCTTCACCGGGACGAGTGTGGCGCGGGTGTTCTTCATCACTGCCGGCACCTTCGCCGCGATGAGCTTTTACGGCTACACGACGCAGCGCGACCTGTCGCAATTCGGCGCGTTTTTGTTCATGGGCTTGATCGGCATCATCATCGCCGGGCTCGTGAACATCTTCCTTGCGTCCTCGGCATTGCAATTCGCGATCTCGGTGATCGGCGTCATCATCTTCACCGGTCTGACCGCGTGGGACACGCAGCAGATCAAGGAGATGTATTACGAGGGCGACGATTACGAGACCGGCAGCAAGAAGGCGATCATGGGGGCGCTGCGCCTCTATCTCGACTTCATCAACCTCTTCATGATGCTGATGCAGCTGCTCGGCGTCCGCCGCGACTAATCGTTTCGGTTTCTCCGGAAACACCCTCGATCGGCCGGACCTCGCGTCCGGCCGATTTTGTTGACGATGTGTCATGAGCCTGGCCGAAAGAATTTGGCCCGCAGCAGCGTTCGCCATGGGGCTGCTGATGATGGTCGGGATCGCCGCGGCCGGCGTGCTGGACCGGGTCGTGCAGGAGAAAGCGATCCGCATCGCCTATCGCGAAGATGCGCCGCCTTTTTCCTTCAAGGACAAAATCGGCGAGCCCGCCGGCTTTATGGTCGACCTCTGTCGAGCGGTTGCCAAGAAAGTGGCGGAGGAGCGCAACCTGCCCTCGTTGAGCGTGGTCTATGTTCCGGTTACCGCCGCGGACCGGTTCGATGCGATAACACAGGAAAAAGCCGACCTTCTCTGCGAACCGACGAGCGTCACCTTGTCCCGACGCCAACTGGTCGACTTCTCGATTCCGACTTTCCTCGACGGCGCCAGCCTGATAGTGCGCGCCGATGGCCCGAAGAAACTCAATGAACTTACCGGCCGAAAGGTCGGGGTGGTAGCTGGAACGACGACCGAGGAGTCGTTGCGCAACTCGCTGAAGGATGCCGGCATTGGCGCCGAAGTCGTCGCGGCCGAGACCCACCGCGACGGCCTGACGATGCTCGATGAGGGCAAAATTTCGGCCTATTTCGCCGACCGGTCGATCCTGCTGTTTCTGATCAAGGACAGCAAAGCGCCCGAGAAACTGCGGCTCGCCGACGACTATTTGAGCGTCGAGCCTTACGCGCTGGCGCTGCCTCGCGGCGACAACGACTTTCGCCTCGCCGTCGACCGCGCCCTCAGCCACATCTATCGCTCGGTCGAGATCGCCGCGATCTTCGAGCGCACCTTTGGCGGCAAGGCCAAGCCGAGCCAGATCCTGCAGACGCTCTACCTGATCTCAGGCCTGCCGGACTAGGGACTTGTGGGCGGGCAGGTTGTCCGCCCGGCCCGCGGGGTGCCGGACTGCCCCTTCTGGAAGCGCCGGCCCTCGCGCCGCTTGCCATAGCCGATTTCGTAACTCGCCTCGTCTTGGACAGCTCGCCTCTTGTATTTTGTAGGCTGGGCCTTACATACCCCATGTTTGTTATTTTGTCAATTGCTAAGGCGCGTCAGATATGCAGATTCAGCAAGGTTCGGTTCGGCTGTCAATTCCGCTGCCAAATCCCCTGCCGAGGGCACGGAATTCCGCTGTCGGCGGGCCGGGCAAAGCACCGCTAATGCGCTGATTTACGGATTGTTTCCGATGCCGGAGGGGCGATCTTCAGGTGCTCAACCGTTTTTCTCCCTGATGGCAGGGGAATTCACTGGACGCGCTTGCTAATGCGCCTCGTCCCAGTTCGTGCCGCGGCCGGTCTCGACGACGAGCGGCAAGGAGAGCTCGCAGCGCGGCGCGCAGGCGCCTTCCATCACCCCCTTGACGACCCGAGCGGTGTCGTCGGCCTCGGCTTCCGGCACTTCGAACAGCAGCTCGTCGTGGACCTGCAGGAGCATGCGGGCCTTGAGCCCGGCGCCGGCGAGGGCGGCCGGGATGCGGCCCATCGCACGCTTGATGATGTCGGCCGCCGAGCCCTGCAATGGCGCGTTGATCGCCTGCCGCTCAGCCCCGGCCCGGCGCGCCGGGTTGGCGTCGCGGATCCCCGAGATGAAGCATTTGCGCCCGAAGATCGTCTCGACATAGCCGGTGCGGCGGCAATCGGTCTTGATCCGCTCCATATAGGCGCGGATCGCCGGGAAGCGATCGAAATAGGCGCGGATATAGGCGCCTGCCTCGGCCTGCGGCACGCCGATCTGCGCACCCAGGCCAAAGGCGCTGATCCCGTAGATGATGCCGAAATTGATCGCCTTGGCCCGCCGCCTGGTGTTGGCGTCCATCACGGCGAGGGGCACGCCGAACACCTGGCTCGCGGTCAAAGCGTGAATGTCCACTCCTTCGCGGAAGGCTTGCTTCAGCTCGGGCACGTCGGCGACGTGCGCGGCTAGGCGCAATTCGATCTGGCTGTAATCGGCTGACAGCAAGAGGTGCCCGGGCTCGGCGACAAAGGCGCGGCGGATGCGGCGGCCTTCCTCGGTGCGGATCGGGATGTTCTGCAGGTTGGGATTGTTCGACGAGAACCGCCCCGTCGCCGCCACCGCGAGTGCGTAGGAGGTGTGCACCCGCCCGGTCTCGCGGTCGATCTCTTCCGCCAACGCGTCGGCATAGGTCGATTTTAGCTTGGTCAGCTGACGCCACTCGAGCACTTGTCTCGGCACCTCGTGCCAGGGCGCCAGCTCCTCGAGGATCGAAGCGTCGGTGCCGTAAGCGCCGGTCTTGCCCTTCTTGCCGCCCGGCAGGCCCAGCTTTTCGAACAGCACGTCGCCGAGCTGCTTGGTCGACCCGATGTTGAACGAGTTGCCGACGGCACGAAAAATCGTCTGCTCGATCTCGGCGATGCGCCTCGTGAAATCCTGTGACAGCTCGGCGAGGGCGGCACGGTCGACCTTGATCCCGTGGCACTCCATCGCCGCGACGACCGACACCAGCGGCCGCTCTATCGTCTCATAGAACGCGGTCATCCGGTCGCGGACCAAGCGTGCCTTCAGCAGCATGTGCAGCCGCAGGGCGGCGTCGGCGCGCTCGGCGACAAAGTCGCGCGCGGCTTCCGGAGGCACCTCGGCAAAGGCGATCAGGCTCTTGCCGGTGCCCACCAGCTGCTTCAGCGGGGTGAGCTCGTGCGCGGCGGAGCGCCGGACCACTTCTTCGATCGAGTGCTCGAACTGCCCGCCATCGATAACGTAGGACATCAGCATCGTGCAGTCATAGGGTGCGAGCTGCACCCCGTAGCGCGACAGCAGATGGGCGGCGGACTTTACATCGTGGCCGACTTTGAGAACCCCGGGATCCTCGAGCAGCGGCCGCAACCGGTCGACAACGACCTCAAGCGAAAGCTCGGCGGCTCCGCCTAGATCGAGGGTTCCGGCTTGCCGATGACCCACAGGGACATAGGCGGCGAGCCCCGGGGCCAGTGCCAGCCCAACGCCGGCAAGAGCAGGCCGGCTGCCGGCAACGGCACTTGCCTCCGGCCAGATCGCGACCGCCCCCGCCTGGTATGCCGCCTCGATCCAGTGGTCTAGACCTTCGACGGTGTCGGCGAGGGCATAGGTGCGCGGTGCCGTAAAAGATGGGATTTCCGGGATCACCGGCTCGCTAGGACATTCCATTTCATCGAGAAACGGGAAGAGCTTTTCCGGGTCGTACGGCTTCACTTTGAGCGCCGATAGAGGGCAGGGCAGCGGCACGCTGTCGTCGAGCTTAACCAATTCCTTCGACAATCGTGCTTTGGCAGCGTTCTCGATCAGCGCCTCGCGCCGCTTTGGCTGTTTGATCTCATTTGCGCGCGCGAGCAGGGTTTCGAGATTGCCATAGGTATTAATCAACTCGGCCGCGGTTTTGACGCCGATCCCGGGTACCCCCGGCACATTGTCGGTGCTGTCGCCGCAGAGCGCCTGCACCTCGACGACCTTGTCCGGCCCGACGCCGAACTTCTCGCGCACCTCCGCCTCGGCGATCGGCCGGTCGGTCATCGGGTCGCGCATCATGATCCTGCCGTCCGCGACGAGCTGCATCATGTCCTTGTCGGAAGACAGGATCGTCACTTTGGAGCCGGCCTCGACGGCATGCCGCGCATAGGTCGCAATCAGATCGTCGGCCTCGAAATTCTCCATCTCGATCCGGCACACGCTGAAGGCGTCCGCCGCCTGCCGCACATGCGCCAGTTGCGGCGCGAGATCATCGGGCATCTCCCGGCGGTTCGCCTTGTACTGATCGTAGATCTCGTTGCGGAAGCTGCGGCCTGAGGCGTCGAAGATCACGGCGATGTAGTCGGCGTCGGTGTCGCGCAGGTATTTGTCCAGCATATTGCTGAAGTGCATGACGACTTCCGTCGCCATACCATCAGATTTGCGCTGGAAGCGCTCCGCCTTCGGATCCTTGGCGCGCGCGAAGTAAGCACGAAAGATGAAGCCCGAGCCGTCGATCAGAAACACATGATGAGGCGCCGCAGAAGGGGCTTGCGCGGCGATAGCCGGCTGCGGCTCGGAAACGAGCGGCTCAATGATCTCGTCCACGGATTCCCCACTCAGACGTTGCGCTCTTTCGAGACCCTGGGCGGCGTAGTCGCGTCGGCCGTATCAGTCCTCTGCATCGCGCGGTTGACAAAAAGACGGGAACAATAAGGGCATTCAACTTTCCCGTCGGGACCGAGACTGAGGAAGACCCTGGGATGGCCGAGCGGCTCGTCGTCGCCGTTGCAGGCAGCGACCGTCTCGTTAATGTAGATGGTTTCGAAAGGCCCCATATTCGACCGGGAAAAATGCGCGGGCGCTAACCACACGCGGCTGACCTTTTGACGAGCACGATGATACGCTTTGCCGCTCGGCAATCAATGATCCCTTCCAGAACGCAGCTTTGTGCTTGCGGCATCGACCAGAATCCGTGAGCGGCCGGCGGCGAATAGCTTCAGACCTATGCCGGGGCTGGCTCGTCGCGGCGTTGACGCTGCCGCTCGGTTGCGCGCCGACGATCGACGAGGACGCCCGGCTCGCGGGAATCGGCACGGCGCGAGCGGCGCTCGAGCCAAAACCGGTGCCGCATTTCACGGAGACGGGGTTTGTCGCCGCCGATGGGGCGGTGCTGCCCTTGCGCAAATGGCTACCCCCAAGGGATCGTCGCGGGGGCGAGACGAGAGCGGTGATTCTCGCTCTGCACGGCTTCAACGACTACAGCAACGCGTTCGACGTGCCGGGCAAGATCTGGTCCAAGGACGGGATCGCCACCTACGCCTACGATCAGCGCGGCTTTGGCGCCGCACCCGAGCGTGGCTTCTGGCCGGGCCGCGCGGCATTGGCGGCCGACGCCGCGACCGCCGCCCAAATCTTGCGCCGTCTTTACTCACGAGCGCCGCTCTATCTTCTCGGCGACAGCATGGGCGGC
>WNFQ01006745.1_pt1 | contig 12669 bp, 14 predicted proteins | sample 5400171 | NCBI WGS metagenome assembly WNFQ01 (sample SAMN13153356, study PRJNA577476) | soil metagenome | isolation source: 20 cm soil under Madrone tree | place: USA:California | collected 2016-06-14
AAGCGTACACCGCTCAAGCCCAGGCCGCGTCCCAGGCCGCGAACAATGTGTTCCGCAACCCTTATATTACAACGCAATTACAGTCACAGCCGTCATCCTCCACATATCCTGCCTCCGCTGCTGACTCCGGGAACGCGTATTCGCAACCAACACAACCACAGCACTCGCAATATGCAAGTTCACAGAGTCAGCGTGGTTTATTTTGCGTCAGGTCCATACGTACTCATGTTAGTTCACAGGACCGAACAATGCCGGCGGGGCGCCACAGCAGCCCTATAACTCCTCCGGGAGTAACGTTGCGGTTTCATCCCACCTGAATCCGAACCCTCCCTCGAACGCGTACTATCCCAACTCCCGCGCGCGCGCAAACACCATTAACCATATGGACAGGATTCCTCCCGCGCTTGCGCGTCTCCAACATATGTCGCAGGATGTAATTAGTGGGCGTAATGCCCTCACGCCTGTTCTCAATCGAGATGATGCCATCAAGGAGTGGGAACGGCGACAGTCCGGCAAGGCTACGGCAGCGCAGCCATACCCGCAGCTCGAATATCTCCAACAACAGGCAGAGCTCGCGGCGGCATCTGGCATTACAAGCTGGCCGCAACCCACGACGCGCTATCAACCAGCGCAAAGTTCGGGGCTTGCACACCAGTATCACCCACCATCGGCGATTGTAGTGGATGACGAACGAAGGGACGCAATAATGTCAAATGTACGGGCGACTGCGCAGGGTCAAAGCTACATTTCAAACCCTATCTCAAACCCGCCAGCGGCTTACACTGGTACCGCCGGTAGTCGATTTACCGTCACGTACCCGCAACAGCCTGCAGGTGGCTCTCAGTCCCAGTCCCAGTCCCAGCAACATCAACCACCACCGCCACCGGCAGCACAGCCACAGCCACAACAGCAACAATCACAGCAGCAGCAACAGCAGCAGCAGCCGTCTCCGGCGTCTCCATTCGAATCGCTGGACCGTCGGCCGGACATGGGAGGGCTGTTCGTGCCACTGCAACCGGATCATTACACGACGTACACTGGCAGCGCGGTCGCGGGCGGCCGAAGCGCAGTGGCGCCGCCCGGGCAAGCAGTCCAGTCTTCGTTCTATGACACTGCAGTTGCCCAGCAGACGAACGCTACGCCGCAGCGTAATCCATTCTCCGGAGATACGTCGTCTGGTGGGAGTGGCGCACCTGCGGGTGGTAGTACGAACGTAGCGAAGGACAGAAGAGGCAGCGGAATCGAGTTTTGGCCGCGGTGAGCGCTACTCGGTTGTGGCAGCACCACATGCCATTGCGACTGGGTCGATTCTTGTGCTACCGACGTACTTCACCAGTACCAACGAACATCTTTTTCATCTCCCCGTGCAAATTTTCTCTTTCCCTTCTTCCTTCCCACTCAAGCTTTTTTGTCCCCGAATTCACATTGTAGGCCTCTTCAGGGTGCAAACGCTTGCCGAATGAATGTTGGACACCGATTCGCATTGCACGCATGTATGGTGTAGCTACCATGCAAATGTATATGTTTCGGCAGTGCAATGTGAACGCTAAATGGGTAGAGTCGACTCCCCGTCGCTATTTTCTTTGACAATCGTGCCGCCTAGCTCGTCTCAACTGTATCGGGGAGCTGTCCGAAAAGTTCTTCAACCTCCCATGCACCCGCCCAATATCGGATCTGGCACACGAGGCCTGCCTTCCTGCCTTCGTGCGTGATGCGATGTTCCAACCCTCTAAATCTGCGGCAAAATACCATATCCTGACTGAAAAAAATTGTTATCGTGGCATCGGCTTACAGGTACATGATGGTTGATACCTTCTGAGTCTCACAGCAGGACAGAAATCATTCGAGCCATCCCCGACATAAATGATCCGATCATAGTCCGTATCGTGGCGTTTGAGGAACGCATCGAGTTCTTGACCTGGAAAGAGGAGTGCCTTAGTACCACGTGCGTATCGAACGTGGGCGACCCCAAGTCCACCTTTACAAATGTTTGGGTTGCAGCCAATCGGGCAGTTATGCTGTGGTCCATTGGGATCGACGTGTCGTTTGACTTTAAGTAGACCAGATGGGTCCCATTCGGCGGGATTGGTCACTATCTCAGTGAAGAGGTCCTGGAGGCCTTTCGCCTTTGTGCATGCCGATAACTTTTTGTTCTTCGATCAAGTGAAAAACTCGTACGCACCTCTAGGATAGTCCGAATGAAAACAGTGTTCGCACTGGAGAGACAGAGAAATGTGGTCTGAGGCTTCGCTGCTGCCTTTAGTGCTTTGACCCCACGGATCATGGCGGGGTGCTAGCGTGAGGTGAGGACGTGAGGCAGAGGAAATACAAGCTAAAAGTAACTCACGAAAGGCATGATTCGGAGGGCTCCTTCGATGTCTTCTCTGGTGCCACCTCGCTCATGCAGCGCGCGCAGACTTTGTGCACTGTAAAGATATAAGTCGGTCAGAGAAGTGGACGTGTCCGAGTCGGCAGCGCGTTACACTACGTCAGTCCACTCATGTTCTCTCTTGATATTCTTCATCTTTCGACGAATATCCGGTGCCAAAACCTCAAAGATCCACCTATCCGAGTCTTGATCTGCCAGAGACCTACGTATGGGAAGGGACACGATCATTCTAAATGATCGCGTAAGAAAAACACATTGCAAAGTCACCAGTCAAAATCAAAGACTATAAGCTGTCGCTCTACTTGCTTGCCCATGGGTATTGATGAGAGAGAGGGAAATCGCGTTATCGGTGGTAGTGATCTGAATCACGTGGACATCGCTTGTGGTCATGTGACGTAGACGCCTGCATTGGGCAGTGCTGGCATGAGCCCTCACTTCCATCCTCTATGGCCCTCTCAGAACAGAACTTCTCCGGTGCATTAGCAACATGGAAGAGTACGTGGGTTTACGCACTCCATGCAAATTTCGTGTGCTCACGCATTGCTCCAGATATCAACCTTTCCGAGTTGCAGAAGACCCTTGACACACAGGGTATCGAGGTTGTCGAGAATCAGAAGGAGAGTGTGGTCGGGAGAAAGGCATTGGCGGACAAAACCAAAGGTGAGGGATGTCCACCTCTGCTCCACAAAGGCGTGTTCCCATTTCGGGTCAGATTTCAAAAAGATACCTGATGAAGAGAAGGTCAATGCTTTCAAGGGCTTGTTAAAGTGTGCGTCTCAGCCGCTCACATTTTCATGCTCACTTATCCTCCATTTTCTGGATACAGCGTATCAAACTGAGATTGATAGCCTTACCAAACGCTCTAAATCCTCAGAGAGCGCCTTCCTCAACTTGTACAAGGTCCTGGCCGATGCGCCTGATCCCTATCCACTCCTCGAGGCTGCTGTTGTTCGTGCTTTCTTCAACGTCAGGGCCATGCCAACCATCATTTATCGGTTTTATTCAGGACCAGACTGTGAAGATTGCGGAGACTCGGGATCTAGAAGATGAGCTACAGCGCGTCAAAGCCGAGAATTCCGAGTTGCAAAGGCGTGTTTCCGAGTTTGCAAATATAGATGCTGCAAAGAAGAAGGCTGAGAGTAGAGCGGAACAGCTGGAAGAGAAGGCACGCCTGATTGACCATGCTTCGAACGCGGGCTGACCCCGGAACCAGATGGACGCGGCAATTCAGGAACGAGTTGCTCAGAAAGAGAATGAGCTCAATGCGACATATGATGAGAGGATGCGTAACTATGAAGCAAGGTGTGTTACAGGCTCCCTAATTTCTGAGTCGTTATCAACATTTCTTTAGGGAGCAGGATTTGAATCGTCAAGTCTCCTTCTTGAAGGAACAACTTCGTGATCTACGGGTGTCAAACGACTCAACGGAGGCAAGACTTCTTGATCAAAGTCAACGACTTGGTAAGGTCCCCTACTGTTTCAGCCTTCTCACCTGACTGCTGCCAGACCAGGAGGTGGTCGCAAAGTTGGCCGAAATGGACATGGTCGTTGCGGATCTGGGACGTGCAAACACCCGTGCTGCCACTGTCGAGCGTCGCAATGTGAGTGATTTCATTTTTTGTTTCGATGCTATCTCAACGTCATGCATCCTTTAGGAACTCCTGCGTGCCGAAATCGAGTCTCTAAAGACCGGTAATGACAAGTCTGATCGGTAATTGCACCTCTCCAACTACTGCGCATTCTCTAACCTATCCTTCATCTCATAGTGTCAAAGATCTCGAGTCCCAGGTGACATCTCTGGAATCCGAGGTCGACCGTGTATCGCAATCTCTTAATACACAAAGAACTGCTGTCACTACGGCTGAGACTAATACCCGCAAGGTGGTGGAAGAACACGCAAGAGAAGCTTCAAGCCAGGTGAGTCCCCCGAGCTTTGGGGATTCAGAAGCTGACGTCATATTTATCAGGCACGAGAGATAGAACAACTGAAGCAGTCGCTCAAGGCCTTCGCCGATTATGACGAAATAAAGAGAGAGCTTGAGATTATGAAGGTAGGATAGGTTGTGTGTTGGATTCGACGTTGCTCACAGTATCTATAGTACGTCGAGTTTGCTGGCCTCGAAGGCGACCTAGACGAAGAGGATGGAGTTACTTCGGATAACCAGCTGGGTTTACAACTTCCGAATCCAAACCCATCCAAGGCGAATACGCACCCAACCAAGACGCTTGAGGCCCTTTTAGCAACCAAGAACAAGCGCATCCTCGAAGAATTGACCAAATTCAGGGTGAGTATTTTTTTAGTGGTAGTTTCATGTACCAATGTAGCGCAGATCCTGCACGGTGAACTCGAAGCATCGCTACAGCGCGCTAGGGACGATCTTGCCTCGACTACCTCCGAGTTGGAGAAACACCGAGAGCTCAACGAGCGACTCGAGTCGGACCTACTGAAGATTGAACAACATGGACAAAGTCGAAACGGCCAAGAAAATGGTGATGCAAATCCCGTAGAGACTGCGGAGGACGATATCCTCGCAGGGCTGGGTCTCGAACTGGGTCTGACAACCAAAGATGTGCGTTGTCCTAACTATTATTCAGTGCAAATTCTAACCCTTGCGATTGATAGAAGGATCCTGTAGCACAAACGAAACCTATACCTTTCGCATCCTCCGCCAATACATCCATTCTTCCCATTGTCACCAGCCAACGTGACCGCTTCCGTCAACGTAACGCTGAACTTGAAGAAGTAGGCATGATCCTTGCAGTCTACAATCTTCAAGTGTTCATCCAATTTGCATAGGAACTTCGCAAGCAATTCCAGATAATCTCTGAACTGCGCACCGAGATCAGGAGTTTGCAAACAGATAATCTGAAGCTCTACGAGAAAGTCCGCTACATGCAGAGTTATCGTGAAAATACGCACTCGACGCTTGACCCCCTACCAGCGTCCTCCACACTCGCGCCGAGCGCGAGCGAGCTCAGCAAATACAGCGCGCGCTATGAAGAGGCAATGAACCCATTCGAAGCATTCCGCGGCCGGGTACGCGGGTCCCTCTAACCGGGTTTGACCTAACTGAACCTGTCTTTTGTTGTCTTTGTTCGCTTTGGGGTGAATGAATTATAGGAAGCAGCGCGTGCTTATTCGAATTTGAACCCTCTCGAGCGCGGTGTTTTCATGTTGACTCGTGTGGTGCTTGGTAACCGTCGTGCACGCAACGTGTTTATCGGCTATGCTATCGGCCTGCACGTACTCGTCATGTTCACGTTATACGAGTGCACCATGTCGTCAGGTTCGACCATGCCAGTGCGGATACAGCCAGTCCCAGGCCCGCGGTGAGAGACGTCTGCTTGTCTCGTCTGCCCTCTCCGAAGGATATGTGGGCGCGTCTGCTCCTACCAGGCAAGGCAGAGCATCTTGATGGTGACTTATTTTGCATATATTACACGCATGACATCACATGGATCATGAACGCGCGCACATACAAGTAATACCCTGTTGCGTCCCAGTGACAAGCGGGGAAATAATCAGATATTTTTCACTTATTAAATACTGATATTGTGCACGCAAAGAGACAACACGACGACGTAATTTGCAAGAAATATCTCGTGCTAGTAGATCCGTGTGACATACTAGAAAAGATGGGCTGAGTGTAAATGTTGTCAGTACATTAAAGCAGGGCTGTGTTGAGAACAGGAGCGTGTATATGATACTATATACTAGTGGTTGAATTCGGCTGTTTTCTAGTTCAGTCTATCATATATATATCATTGGGCGATGTACTGAGGCTGATGCAGACGCCCAACGCCATCGCACCGATACCCTGAACGGTGTTCAGTGTCCGCTCCGGCGGCGAGTGACGCCATGTCCTTGTCCTTCTGTGGGCACAACGTCGAATCCGCCTGTCCCAAGGTCAGCGGGCAGACGCGCCGTCTCGTCCAAGGGGTCGTCGGACAAAATTGGCGTAGCCTCCCCCTCCACATCAATGAGCACCAGCGCAGTGGCGGGGCGTAAGAATTGCGGGGGCTGTACGAGGTTGTTGAATAAGAACTGAAAACAAAAAAGGGGGGAAATAAAGGTGAGAAACAAGACAAGAAGTTGGCAGACAGAAGTGCCACGCACGGTGCCATAGACCAATTGGCCGAAGCCGACCACTTGTAAGAGCGAGATAGGCCACATGAGTATCTCCCAACCGAGCAACAAGCTGACAATCCAAATTGCGAGCGTCCTGCACGTATCTGTCAAGCTGCGCGCAGTCGCACTCACGTACTTGGTAACGCTCAAGCCGAAGGCGTTGAACAGGGCGATCGAGCATGCGATAACGATACCGGAATAGAGCACGCTGGGCGTGTCGACGAGTTGGTGCCAGCCGCGTACGAGGTCGAACCATGGAGCGGCAGGTGAGGAAGGGGAAGGCCTGATGAGCGGGAGGAGGGGCAAGAGGATGAGAATGGAGAGCGTGCCGAAGAGGCCTTCGTAACCGACGGCGAGAAGGGGTGGAACACTATATCGCCCTAATATCCTCTCTTCGACGACAAACTGGGTGGCCGTACTGAAGAAAGAAAACATGAACATGTTAGATACACTACGCAAAGGCAAGATGAGATCATATCGCTCACAAGATTTGAGCAATCAGAATGAAAAAGACACCTGTAGACACTTTAACATGAAACAATCGAATAGACACTTGAGCAAATACCAATAACGACTTTGGTGGCTTCAGGTTCGTCGATGGGCTCGTTAGCAGGCGGTCCAGTAGCAGGTGTTGGATCAAGGAAGTTCAGAAGAGAAGGAGCAACTTGGTAGAGTGTGTCCTTGATAAGGGAGCCACTGAACCCGACCAAGGACACTCCCGCCATGACAGTCAGTAATGAGAACCATCTGGAGCACATATTAATGAATAAGAGCAGCATATAGAAGGACAGAGCTTACTGATAAAGAAACAGCTTGCGATGCAGGAACAGGACGGAGAGGATCCCAACAAAAAGTACTAGTGCACCACGCGTCATTTGGTAAATCGACACAGGAGTATACAACAAGCCGATGTTCATGAGCTGTAGAGCGCAGTCGCATGTATACATATGTGAGTAGTTCGGGGCGCGTAGTGGGGAAGATAAGTAAATGCACGGACCGTTGTTCCGGTCAGATCACACAAGGCAGGCAGCCAGAGCAGCAAAACTCGCCATCCCGTCAGTCTCTCCGGCGGAAACTTTTGAGATTCAGAAAGGCCATCTAGCGAATCGTCGGGCGATTCGTCGGGAAGACGGACGGACGATGTACGCCAACGCGCCGATAGAGTGGTATACAGAACTGGGATAAAGCCTAACCAACACGGAGCCAACGGCTATCAGAGTCCGAAAGAGGGCGAAAGGAAGAGGGAAAGAGGACATACAGAGCATTTCTCCGACTGTGACGAAAGTCGAAAGTGTATGTGTAAGCCAGATAGGGGGACAGCGAGGGGAGATGTGGGGCGACGTACGAAACATCTGGAGGGTCTGCCACACTGGTTGTTCGTATAATACGTGGCGTTTCGGGTCAGGGTCATCACAATTCTCTACGCATTGCATATCCTGGGCAGATTGAAGCATAAGAATGGGCCCGGGTGGGGAGTAAAGACCATTACCTGATACTTCGACCAAAGGGAGTTACAAGCACCCTGGTAGCGCAATGATTCGAACGAATGTAGTTTAGAAGTATGTGATGATACGCACCGTAAGTATCATCCCCGTAATAAGGGCAGGGACGTAAAAGCGGTTAGGCATCGTGTCTGTGAGTGTTATAGTAGTGGTGCAAGACAACGGAGTCGCTGCGGCTGCCGAAGATGGAGCCGCCGGACGAGTGCCGTAATCGGGGTCAATTCAAACTATGGACGAACGAATGCTTACTGTACATTTCAACTATGGACGTGCAATATAAGATATGTGGATGGTTCAATGGGGTGTATAATAATATCGCACCGGGCGCACCTGGCCCTGACGCTACCTTCCTCGTTTCCCAGAATTCGAGTGCTTTGCTCACTGTATCCAACGTCGGCTGCATGCCCTACAAACATTTTATCATCAGCTCGATAACCGCCAAACAAAAGAAAGGATGGGTAGACACACGATTTGCACTCGGTCTCGATCAACCCCCGCCGTCTCCACAGCCCTAATAATTGCTGCAACCTTTTCGGGGATCTTGGCCAAATAACCTGCCATCCGAGTCGCCTTTGTCATTTTTTGTGCGAGTGTCGTAGGTCCGCCTAGAGTTTCTCCAACGGGAGGATAAATCGCGGACCAGAACTGTCGCAGAAATTCGTTCGCTGCCGTCTGGCAAGTTCGCATCTGCCTAAAAATATCTTCAGGGATGTCGACCTTGCGTTTGTAGGCATCGAGTCGCGTTGCGACATTTCCTGTCATCAACGTTAATGCAGCTTCTGCTGCTTTGCGTTCAATCTTGGACTGGGAAAGGTGTGCTTCCCATCCTTCGAGATCGCGCCTCATTTGTTCCACCGCGGGTAGTAAGTCCACGGTCTATTATTGCACGGGTTATACCGTGATTACAAAAGTAAACGGGCACGGTCTTACGGGGCGTGGAACCTGTTCAGCTGACACAACAGCACCGGTGCGCGCTTCAAAGTAGCGCTGGCGGTCTTGCATCTCCAGCAAGGTACCAGTCGACGATTCTGGGCGATGTAGGTCCGCGAGATCAATCTGCGAATAGTGGCTATGTGACTAAAAAGTGCCCTGAATGAGCTGGTCAGCATGCATATCAATGACCACGCACATCATTAGTATCGCCCGTATCAACTCTTCGCCGTTTGCCACCGCCGTCCATGGATCTATAGAAACGTCTTCAGAACCAAAATGAGACGATGAGTTTGGACAGACACACATAGTGGACTTGAGCAGGCGTTCAGAGTGTTCATTAAACTTACGGATGAGCGGTAGTGCTCCACGCTGTTTCCCTGCCTGCATTGTCACATCCCTCTTGTTCCCAGTCTACATAATCATTGTGAAATCAACACACGTGTGGAAAAGGCCGTGGAAGGTCAAGTCTCGAACCTCTTCGTGGTCCTCACGGGTTGCTTCGAGGTCTATGAACATGTCCACTTCTTCATCGCGCGGTTTTCTAGGTTCCAGTTCTAGAGGGGAAGACAATATCGCAGTGACCCGCTGCGTCGGAACAAGGGAAGCTCACCATCGTCCGCTTTTTCTAGATACTTGTCGAAGATTGCATCGTCTCTGACGACGTGTTGGGTTGCTGTGGAACGGATGGAAGCCCGGTGTGAATGAAAAAGTTTTGATTGAAAATATCGTTTCCAAAATTCCGCTTCAGAGAGCTGCGATAAAGAAGGTGAGACGAAGAAGAGCACGGGTGAGTGAGCAAGACGGTACTTTGCTCGACACATTCTCATCGTAAGCCTTGGCAACGACGGGATATTCATCAAAGATGTCATGTACGAGTTGTGGCGTAATGACAATCTTGACTTCACCGCCTTCTACGGCCTGTGGTCTCGGGTCAACCAGCTGACCTGGTCTACCCTTCTTCTGAGAGTCAGAAGCGGCCTGGGCGAGCAGGAGATGCTAGGAAACGGTTTTACGTCAGATATGACACGTCCCAGACGAAACGTCTACTGAGCCCGTACCTCTCGACCCTCCCAAAATTCCGTCTCGGTGATTTGACCGCTCATGACCAATTCACGGTGAAGTGCTGCGAGCTCCGGCGTTTTCACCAAAACTATTTTACGGATGCGGAAATCGTTGACTGGGTCGTTAACGGGTGTGCCCCGGGTACTTGAGACCGACTCGGCACGAGATGTCGATGGGAGCGACGGAGTTGGTGCAGGGGCACGATGTGTGGCGCCATTGGCAGACGACGGGATAGCGGGGACACTTGTCTGCGGTGATGGTAATACACCTGCTTCACGCGCAGCGCGGTTGTTGCTGATAATAGTGGTGAGCTGTGCCTTGAATGTCTCGCGTTCTGTGAGAGCATGAGGGGAAGTAAACGTGAAATTGTGGCCATTGTTATCATTTTCTAAGCCTATTTTGAGGCGCACTTGAGCAGCGCCCTCTTTTGAAGAGAAGAGTACTGAAGAGGCGGAACGGTCAAAGGGCAAAGAGTGGCCGAGCATTAAGACGCACAGGAGACCTCAGTGTGAGCCACGCGCACGACCGGAGCCTTCTTTCCATCCGGAGTCCATTGAAGATGAGTCGAGGTAAGCTCCAGGAGGCCAGATGTTTTCTTGTACGAGGCTCGTGCGGCGCAGACCGTCGACATTCAGAACGAGTTCGTCTCCGCCCTGCGCCGTCTGCGACCTTTCATTAGATAAGCGGCCCCGACTGACTCACTCCGCTTCATGCTCGTCGCCCTCTCTACTCGCCGACCTCTAAGGCCTGCCATCTCCCTCAGGGCACTAGCAACATCAACCCCATACGTTCCCCCAGCCTCTCTCCAAAATCTAGCAGATGCACCACCACCTTCCTTCCGCAGACCACCCAAAAAGACCAAACCAGACTCGCCGTCATTCTACACCTCCCGTGCATCCTATTATGACCAACTCTACCAGCTCGAAACCGCCCTCCAGCGCTGCCGTCGCGCGCTCTCCACCCTCGAGCTCCTCCCCCTACCGGCTTTCGCCCGCGCCTCCCTCCCACCAGCTCAACGTCTCTGGCGCAACCGCCAAAGCCTAGGACCCATGTTCACCCGCGCACTCACAACCGCGCGTTACCGCCGCATGATCGCCGTCCTAGCCGACCTCGAGGAATGCGCGCGCATCGCGTTGGCAGCAGGACATACCCCGCTCGCAGAGAGCATCAAGCCTGTGCTCGCGCTCTTCGAGCGCCACGACAAAGAGGATGTCCTAGCGCGCGCCGTGCGTAAACACGTCCCGCTCGACCGCTATGGCCGTTCGTACACCGTCGGAAAGCGTAAAGAAAGTGCGGCGCGCATCTGGATGATCCCCGTTCGCGAACCTACCACCAGCACAACCGCAGCCTTGCCCAGCAACAACTCAGACGCAGACGTCCTCGCACCAGTGGTGAACGATGCTTTCGCGCCATCGCCGGGTGCTGCGGCCTTGCGTATCCCAGTAACTCCGACGACAATCCTGGTCAACAACGTGCCGCTAAACAAGTTCTTTGCTGCGACCTCCGACCGTGAATGTGTCGTGCGTCCGCTCAAGCTCGCCGGTGTCCTCGGTGCATTCAACGTGTTTGCGATCGTTCGTGGCGGCGGCACGACTGGCCAAGCAGGTGCAATTGCGCATGGCATCGCTCAAGGCATCGTCGCGCATGTGCCCGAGGTCGATCCCATCCTTCATAAAGGTGAGCTCGTTCAATTTTCCTGCCCGTACCCATTCCCACTCCCTTTTCAGCCAAGCTTATGAAACGGGATCCCCGGATGGTGGAGAGGAAAAAGACTGGCCTGGCCAAAGCACGCAAACGGGTAAGTCACCTTTTTTCTGTGCACTTTCTTCGCTCCTGACGACCTCTTCCAGTACACTTGGGTTAAGCGCTGAACCCGGACTACTTGCTATCTTTTGCCTGCGGTTAATGCCTCTTTCAATATCAGTGCTTATTGAGCCAAAGTGTGGTGAAAAAGTCAATTCATGCAAATGCGCTGATAGCGTAAAAAAAGTGATAATGTAGAAGCTAGGTAATATCGAAACATAAAAAGGTTGCAACACGCGAAGTCCCCAGGCGTGACTCGAGCCACGAACAGAATGTTCATTGGAAGTACAACTGTTGTGCCTCTGACTGAGCAAACGCAAGATTGCATGCAGGACACTTGCGCTGCCGTGTCGAAATGCGCATGTCAATACATGACTTGCAGAACGCTACCCGAGAAAAACCTTAATCATGGGTGTAGAAAGTTTGAGTAACGAAAACATACTGTGCAGGCACTTTGTGAGTATTGTTGAGCGCATGTTCTGCCTACACGTTGAACACTTGAGGATGCTCTGTAGACGTTACATCAGGACACGCACGGCCTACCGAGATCTAGAACTGTGCTTGGAACTCACCATGCACTTGTCTACTTCTTTCTGTAGTTGTCCCTCCTTCTGTGATGACGGTATGGGTTTGGTCTCTCCTGCCTTCCTCTGCCGTTCGACAGTAAGATTTGCAACTGCGAGGGCCTCCTGGGTCTTCCTGAGATCGATGGAGAGCTCGCCAAATACTTTCTTTCCGTCGTCATTTATCTTCCGATACTGTAGTGGGGGAATGTCAGCTATTGTCAGAATACACAGCTTCCAGCGTACATGCGAGACATCCGTCTCAAGTCCCGCGCGTGACACACGAGC
>WNFQ01002786.1_pt1 | contig 12665 bp, 13 predicted proteins | sample 5400171 | NCBI WGS metagenome assembly WNFQ01 (sample SAMN13153356, study PRJNA577476) | soil metagenome | isolation source: 20 cm soil under Madrone tree | place: USA:California | collected 2016-06-14
GTTCGGTGCGCCGCAATCGGCCGCCTTCGGCGCGGTGCTGGTGATCGCGCTTGGTCTCGCCGACGTGCGATCCTACGCGCTTCCGGTTGCCGCGATCGCCATGGCGTTCGCCTCGGTGTTCGTGCTGCTCACCATCGCGGGCCGCAATGCGGGCTTGCTGATTCTCATTCTGGCGGGACTTGCGATCTCGAGCCTTGCGGGTGCCGCGACCGCGCTGGTGATGAACCTGTCCAGTAATCCGTTCGTGGTGCTCGAGATTGCGTTCTGGCTGCTGGGCTCGCTGGAAGATCGCAGCTTTCGCCACGTCATGCTGGCGCTGCCATTCATCGTGGCGGGCGCGATCATCCTGTTGACCCAGCGCAACGCCTTTCGCGCGCTCAGCCTCGGCGAGGAGACCGCGCAAAGCCTGGGCGTCGATGTCGGCCGGCTAAGACTGCTGGTGATCATAGGCGTCGCACTCGGCGTCGGCGGCGCGGTTGCCGTGACCGGCACCATCGGTTTCATCGGCCTGGTCGCGCCGCATCTGATGCGCCCCCTGATCGGCCACGATCCAACGCGGCTGCTGGTGCCGAGTGCGTTCACGGGCGCTGCATTGTTGCTGGCCGCCGATATCGCCGTGCGCATCATCCCCTCGACCAGCGACATCAAGGTCGGCGTGCTGACCTCGATTATCGGCGTGCCGTTTTTCCTCTATCTGATCATGCGCGAACGCCGCGCGCTCGGCGGAGGCGTCGCATGACCGCATCGGCCTTTCTCACCGCGTGGGGTCTGAACGTGACATTGGCCGGCCGTCTTGTGCTGAACGATGTCTCGCTGGCGCTGTCGTCGGGTCATCTGGTCGCGCTGGTCGGACCCAACGGCGCCGGCAAGACCACGCTGCTCCGCGCCCTGGCGGGACTGGTGCGATCCGAAGGCGCCATCGAAGTCGGTGGTGACGCGCTCTCGTCGCTCGCCTTGCGCGAGCGCGCCCGGCGGTTCGCCTATCTGCCGCAAGGCCACGTCGTGCACTGGCCGCTGGCGGCCCGAGATATCGTCGCGCTCGGCCGTTATCCGCATGGCGCGACCGACCCGGCGCGACTGACACCGAAGGATGCCGAGGCGGTGCTGCGGGCGATGCAGGCGACCGATGTCATGGAATTCAGCGAGCGCCGCGTCACCGAGCTGTCCGGCGGCGAGCGCAGCCGCGTCGCGCTGGCGCGGGTGCTCGCGGTGGAAGCGCCGGTGATCCTGGCGGACGAGCCGACCGCATCGCTCGATCCGCGTCACCAGTTCGATGTGATGAAGAGCCTGCGCGCGAGCGCCGATAAAGGCGTGCTGGTGATCGTGGTCACGCACGATCTCGGGCTTGCTGCGCGGTTTGCCGACACGGTGCTGGTGCTTCTGGATGGCCGCCTGGTGTCGCAAGGCGCTCCCGCCGAGGCGCTCTCCGAAAAGACCATGGGCGATGTGTTCAGGATCAGCGCCTACCGCGCGGAATATCAGCGCGAGGCCGTGATCGTGCCCTGGGCGGAAATTTAGAGCATGAGCAAACGCCTCGGACTTCAATCCCGATCAACCATCGCAGCCCTTGCGATGTTTAGCGGCTTGGTTGCGCCTGCGTTCGCCGCAGCCCTGCCGCGCATCGCCTCGATGAACGTCTGCACTGATCAACTGCTGATATCGCTGGCCGATCCGGAGCAGATCCTCGGTCTCAGCCGTTATTCGCGCGACAGGCTTGAATCCTGGGCGGCCGACGACGCGCACCGGTACCGGATCCTGTCGGGAGGCGCCGAAGACATCCTGGTGCTGAGGCCCGATGTCGTCGTGGCGAGCCTGTTCGACAAGCGGTCGACGCGCGAACTTCTGAAACAGAAAGGCCTTCGGCTTGCCGAGTTCGCGGTGCCGCGCAATCTCGAGGAAGTGAAGGCTCAGATTCGCGAGATGGGCACCATCGTGCAGCATCCCGATCGTGCCGCTGCCGAGATTGTTCGGCTCGACGCGGCGATCGCGCGCGCCAGTCGCGTCGTGGTGGAAAAGCACACTTCCGTGCTGCCGCTGTCGCGGCGCGGCTGGGTCTCGGGGCGCGACAGCCTGATCAACTCGCTTTTGGCCGAGACCGGGCTAAGCAACGCGGCCGGCGATCTCCGGGTCGGCACCGGCGGATTCGCCTCGCTCGAAGCGGTCGTCAATGCAAAACCCGATTTTCTTCTGGTGTCGGACTCAGGCGACCGCGCCGAGGACGACGGTCACGCCTTTCTGCTGCATCCCGCGCTCGAGCGCTTCTATCCGGCGACCAAGCGCATCGTCATCCCGGACCGGCTGACCGTGTGCGGCGGCGTGATGCTCGCGGAAGCGCTGGATGTGCTGGTGAAAGAGTTGAAGCGCGTGGAGCGCTGAAAGGCTTTGACCGTCATTGCGAGCGAAGCGAAGCAATCCATAGCTTCACCGTGGTGGCGAACTGGATTGCTTCGTCGCGTTGCTTCTCGAAATGACGGCAACGTGACGGCTTCTCACCCCGTCTGCACCGGTCCGCCGGCTTTCTTCCAGGCGTCGATGCCGCCGGCGATGTGGGCGGTGTTGGCAAGGCCTGCGTCCTTGGCGGCGGCGACCGCCATTGCCGAGCGTTCGCCGAACGCGCAGAAGAACACGATGCGCCGCCCGGTGGCTGCCGCGACCTCGCGCAACATGCCGCCGGGCTGGAGGCTTTCGCCGATCGCGGGGTAGGGCGCATGCAGCGCGCCCGGCAGCATGCCGTGCTTGACGCGTTCACTGTTTTCCCTGAGATCAACCAGAAGAATATCAGGCCGGCCGAGGCTCTCGATCGCCTCGCGCGCGGTGAGGGATAGACCCTGCCTGGCAAGATCGTCCTGATGCAGGCCAACATGCATGTTCGCCGGCAGCACGACATCCATCAACTTCGGGTTGGGCAAGTTCAAATTGCCCATCAGCTCGATATACTCATCCACCGAGCGCACCTGCAGCCGCGGATTGAAGCGCTTTTCCTCGCCGATGGTGGAGACGGTATCGCCCTTGTAGTCATGGGCGGGAAAAACCATGGTTTCATCGGGCAGTTTGAGCAGCCGGTTGAAAATGGAATCGTATTGGGCCCGGGCGCTGCCGTTCTGGAAATCGGTGCGGCCGGTGCCGCGGATCAGAAGCGTATCGCCGGTGAATACCCGATCGCCCATCAAATAGCTGTAGGAATCATCGGTATGGCCGGGCGTGTACATCACGTCCAGGCTGAGGCCCTCGATCATCACCCTGTCGCCATCGCCAACCCGCATCGCCACTACGTCCGCCTTGCTCTGCTCGCCCATGATCGTGACGCAATGGGTGCGGTCGCGCAGCTCGCCGAGCCCGGTGACGTGATCGGCGTGCAGATGGGTATCGACGGCCTTGACCAGCCTGAGATCCAGTTCGCGCAACAGCTGGCAGTAGCGATCGACTTTCTCCAGCACCGGATCGAGGATCAGCGCCTCGCCGCCGGCGCGGCTGGCCAGGACATAGCTGTAGGTTCCCGAGACGCTGTCGAACAGCTGACGAAAGATCATGGCTGGTGCTGCCGCCTTCTCGCAGAACAATAGCGCAATTTTTTCGTGCGCACCGCTTTTTTTAGGAGATTATAGTCGTCGCCGACAAGCGCGCGTTGCACATGTTGTTCAGGTGCTCAAGGAAATCTATCACGGCGATCTGAAATGAGAGGACGTCATGGCTGAATATGTCGTGGAATTCGGCAAGGATGGCCGGCCGGTCGAAGCCGACGGTCGTCTCGACGCGGCGGCGTTTCACCGCAACCATCGCCCGATCCGTGCGCTGTTGCAGCAATTCCTTGCCGGGAAATCTGGTGACGCGGTGGAGGCCGGTAGCGGCACCGGCCAGCATGTGGTCGATCTCGCCCGCCATCTTCCTGACGTTACCTGGTGGCCGAGCGATCTCAACGAGCAGCATCTCAAGAGCATCTCGGCGTGGCGGGCGCATGCCGGGCTTGCGAATATCCGGCCGCCGTTGCGGATCGATCTTTCCAATCCGGAATGGTGCGCCGAGATGCACGATGGCAGCGGCCCCGCAAATCTGCTGGCGGTGTTCTGCGCCAATGTGATTCACATCGCACCCTGGCGCGTCGCGGAAGGGTTGTTTGCCGGCGCCGGGCGTTACCTGCGAACCGAGGGGCGGCTGTTCCTCTACGGGCCGTTCAAGCGCAGCGGCAAGCATACCGCGCCCAGCAATGCCGCGTTCGACAAGAGTCTTCGCGACCAGAATCCCGAATGGGGCGTGCGCGACCTCGGCGATCTGGAAAAGCTCGCGGAAAATGCCGGTCTCGAGCCTGTCGAGATCGCCGAGATGCCCGCCAACAATCTGACCCTGGTATTCGAGCGATCGAAGCGGCCTTCCTGAATTCAGATTGAGCCAATAGAGTGAGTCCGCCGTTGCGAGGAGCCCTGTGGGTTTGATGCCGTCGCGAGAACGCCTGAATGAATTTATCGCCGTTGTCGAGGCCGGCGATCACGCCGGCGCCATCGAGCGCTATTACACCGAGGATTCCAGCATGCAGGAGAATGCGGCAGCCCCGCGGGTCGGCCGCGACCTGCTGGTCGCCCACGAACGCGGCGTTCTGACGCGCATGAGCCATGTCTATTCCAAGGCGGTTTCGTCGGTGGTTGAAGGCGACAACGTCGCCATTCACTGGATTTTCGAGCTGACGGATAAATCCGGCAAAGTGCATCGGATCGACGAGGTGAGCTTGCAGGAATGGCACGGCGACAAGATTTTTCGCGAGCGCTTTTTCTACGATCCGTCCAAACCCAAGACCTGATCGTGACTGTACAACACTTCGGCCGTGACCGAAGCATCACGCCTGGCTGACCTGCTAATAGCTCGCTGATCGAGTTGATTCGTCATGGCCGGGCTTGTCCCGGCCATCCACGTCTTTGTCGCCGCGAACAAGCAAAACGTGGATGCCCGGGACAAGCCCGGGCATGACGATGGAAAAAGACCGAGGTGACAAAGCTTGGATAGCCTTAGTGAAAAACCCGTCGCCGAAACCTCCGCCCGCTACGAAGGCTGGCGGATCGTCGCAGTATGCTTTCTGGTGGCGACGTTCGGTTGGGCCTTCGGGTTTTACGGCCAAAGCGTTTACCTCGCCGAGTTGCATCGGCTGCACGGCTGGTCGGCCTCGCTGATTTCGGCAGCGACGACATTCTTCTATTTGTTCGGCGCGGTCATCGTTGCCTTTGTCAGCGAGGCGGTGCGGGCGCTTGGTCCGCGCACCTGCCTGCTCGGCGGCGTCGCTGCGATGGCGGCTGCGGCCATCATGATCGGCCAGGTCACCGCGCCGTGGCAGCTTTATGTGGCGAACGCGCTGTTGGCATTCGGCTGGGCCGGCACCAGCCTTGCCATTATCACCACCACGCTCGGCCTTTGGTTCGACCAAAAACGCGGCATGGCGATCAGTCTCGCGCTGAACGGCGCAAGTTTTGGCGGCATCATCGGGGTGCCGCTGCTGGTGTTGGCGATCGGCAGTTTGGGATTTTCCGGCGCCATGATTGCCGCGGCGCTGGCGATGCTCGTGGTGATGATCCCCGTCATTCTGATTTTTGTCCCCCCGCCGCCTGCCCGCGCCGGTATCGCGGCGGGACAAGCAGAAGCGGCGGGGCCGTCTACATCGCAGATTCGTGCCATGGCCTTTCGCGACACCGCGTTCCTGACCATATCGATTGCGTTCGCGCTGGTGCTGTTCGCGCAAGTCGGCTTCATCGTCCACCTGATTGCGTTCCTCGATCCGGTAATCGGGCGGGAGCGCGCGGCGACCGCGGTCGCGCTGCTGACGGCGATGGCGGTGGTCGGGCGCGTATTGTTCTCGACCGTGATCGACCAGCTCAACCAGCGGCTGGCTTCGGCCATCTCGTTTGCAAGTCAGGCCGTGGCAGTCGTGATCGTAATCAATTCGCGCAACGAAATGCTGCTGCTGGGAGCCTGCGCGCTGTTCGGATTTTCCGTCGGCAATCTGATCACGCTGCCGTCGCTGATCGTGCAGCGCGAATTCGAATCCCGCGCCTTCGGCGTGCTGATCAGCCTGATCACGGCGATCAACCAGATCACCTATGCGTTCGGCCCGGGAGTTATCGGCCTGCTGCGCGACGCGTCCGGAAGCTACGCTCTGCCGCTTTACGTTTGCATCGGGCTGGAGCTGACCGCGGCAATACTGATCATGGTGCGGGGACGCGGCGGTACGTAGCTGGTTGACACCGTCATTGCGAGCCAACGGGTCGCGCGAATGCGCGCCCGAGGACAGGCTCCGCGAAGCAATCCATATTAACCAGGAAAAGACTGGATTGCTTCGTCGCTCCGCTCCTCGCAATGACGGAGGACTACGTTTCGCGTTGCCGCAACAGATCATCGAGATCGAGCCGGCGCGTGAACATCGCGAGCGAGCCGTCCGGCTCGCGCGGCCATTGCTCCTTGAGCCGGTCGCAATACAGCTCGACGCCGTTCTCGTCGGGGTCGCGGAGGTAAAGAGCCTCGCTGACGCCGTGATCGCTGGCGCCGTCGAGATGAATTCCCGCCTGCATCACCCGATACAAAGCGTCGGCCAGCGCAGGCCGCGTCGGATACAGGATGGCGGTGTGGTACAGTCCCGTCGTCCGCGGGCCCGGCGGATGGCCATCCTTGCTTTCCCAGGTATTCAGGCCGATGTGGTGGTGATAGCCGCCGGCCGAAACGAACGCCGCGCCCGAGGGCAGGCGTTGCATCAGCTCGAACCCCAGCACGCCGCAATAGAATCCCAGCGCGCGATCGAGATCGGCCACCTTGAGATGAACATGCCCGATGCGGGCGCCCGCGATGATGGGTGCGGAGGTTTCGGGCATGGCGTGTTCCCTCGTTGAGGAGTCGTACAGCCTCGGAACTATCGTGCCCCGGATGCAGCGCAGCGCGCAAGCGGTGCGCTGCCGATCCGGGGCCCATCTTGTTCAACTTCGAGTGGGTCCCGGCTCTATGGAGCAGCGTGACCGGACGATGCTGCACATCGCCCGGAGAACGCTGCACCGCGTCCGGGACACGACGGTAGTCGCCTCACGCCAACTCGGAAACCTGGCCCTCCGGAAGATCGAACTCAAACGTGTTCAGCGTCATCGACACCATGGTGTAATAGCCGCACAGGCCGATGATCTCGACCAGCCCGCGTTCGGTGAGCGTCTTCACGGCGTCGTCGTAGAGCGCCTTGGAAAGCCCATGGCCTTCGTGCAGCGATTTGGCGACGTCGTAGATCATTTGAGCCTTAGGATCGTCGAAACGCGGCGTGCGGCGATTGCGGACGTCCTCGATGATCTGGGGGTCCATGCCGCCCTTCAGCGCGAGCCGCTTGTGGGCGTACCACTCGTAGTGCGACGTCCAATGCCGCGCTGTGACGAGAATGGCGATCTCCGACAGTTTTGCCGGAAATATCGTATCGAAGCGCAGGACGGCGCCCAAACGGGTGGCGTGCCGCGCCATCTCCGGGCTGTTGAGCCAGGCCATCATCGGCGGCGGCGCGCTGCCGCGCTTGCTGGCGATCGACTCGTCGTAGGTTTTTTTCTGGTCCTCGTTCATTTCGCCAGGCGAAAGCAACTTCAGCCGCATGTCCGTTTCCTCTGCTTTTTCAATCGTTGCGGCTTTGCGAATACACCCGATCGGGGGCCATGACCACAGCCGCGGCCGCATGGCCGAGCCAGAGATATATTGAATTCCGCGATGCGGCGGCTAAGGTCGATCCAACATCCCATATGGAAACGCTGCCATGTCCGAATTGGAAAAATTCCGCCGCGAAACCCGCGCCTGGCTCGACGCCAATTGTCCGCCGGAGATGCGGCGCCCGATGACGTCAGAGGAAGATACGTTCTGGGGCGGCCGCAACACCAAATTTTCGTCCGAGCCGCAGCGGGTGTGGTTCGAGCGGATGCGCGACAAGGGCTGGACGGTGCCGCACTGGCCGAAGGAATATGGCGGCGCTGGCCTCGATCCCGAAGAGGCAAAAATCGTGCGCCAGGAGATGGCGGCAATCGGCGCGCGGCAGCCGCTGTTCTCGTTCGGCATTTCCATGCTCGGGCCGGCGCTTTTGAAATACGGCACCGAGGCGCAGAAGAAAGAACATCTGCCGAAGATCGCGGCCGGCCTGATCCGCTGGTGTCAGGGCTATTCCGAACCGAATGCCGGATCGGACCTCGCCTCGCTGCAGACCCGCGCCGAGAGCAACGGCGACGATTTTATTATCAACGGCCAGAAGATCTGGACGTCCTACGCGAACTACGCCGATTGGATCTTTTGCCTGGTGCGCACCGATGCTTCGGCCAGGAAGCATGACGGCATCAGCTTTATTCTGTTCGACATGGCTTCAAAAGGCGTCTCGACCAAGCCGATCCTTTTGATCTCCGGCCGCTCGCCGTTCTGCGAAACGTTCTTCGACAACGTCCGGGTGCCCAAAGCCAATGTAGTCGGCACCGTCAATCGCGGCTGGGATGTCGCAAAATATCTGCTGCAGCATGAGCGCGCGATGATCTCCGGCATGGGTGAGCGCGGCGTCGGCCGGCCGCTCGGGCAGGTCGCCGCCGATTCCGTGGGTACCGACGAGCAAGGCCGCCTGGAAGATCCGATGCTGCGCGGACAGATCGCGACCTTTGAAATCGATGAGGCCGCGCTGGCGGCCGCCGCCGAGCGCGCGGTCGATCTGGCGAAGGTCGGCCAGTCGCATCCGGCGTTTTCCTCGGCGATGAAATATTACGGCACCGAGTTGAACAAGCGCCGCTACGAAATCCTGATGTCCGCGGGCGGCATCGACGCGCTGGAATGGGAAAGCGAGCGTTCGAAGGGCGGCGCCCGGCCGCGCGGGTGGCTGCGCACCAAGGCCAACTCGATCGAGGGCGGCACCTCCGAGGTGATGCTCGGCATCGTCGCAAAACGGATTCTCGACCTGCCGGGGGCTTAGGGCCGCCGGTTACAATAACGAGTTATTCCGGGATGGTCCGAAGGACCAGACCCGGAATCTCGAGATTCCGAGTTCGCGTCTCCGACGCGCCCCGGAATGACAATTATAGAAACACCTCTAACCGGAACCCCTCCAATGGCCCTCGTCCTCAACGAAGAACAGTCGATGCTGCGCGACAGCGCGCGCGGTCTCATCAGTGACAGGGCGCCGGTGTCGCATCTGCGGCAGCTGCGCGACACGAACGACGCAACGGGATTTTCCCGCGAGTTGTGGAAGGCGTTCGCCGAGATGGGGTTTTCCGGCCTGCTGGTGCCCGAACAATTCGGCGGCAGCGGGCTTGGTTGTGTCGAGGCCGGCGTGGTGATGGAGGAAATCGGCCGCACCTTGATGCCGTCGCCGTTTCTAGCAACCGCCGTACTCGCGGCTTCCGCGTTGTCCCGCGGCGGCAGCGCCGCGCAGAAATCCGAGCACCTGCCGAAAATCGTAGACGGCTCGCTGCTCGCCGCGCTCGCGATCGACGAAGGCACAAAGCATCGCCCGTTGATGACAGGGATGCAGGCGGTGCGTTCCGGCAACGGCTTCAAGCTCACGGGCGACAAGGCCTTGGTGGTCGACGGCCATGTCGCGAATCTCCTGATCGTGGCGGCCCGCACCGCGGGCACGGCCGGCGAGCGCGATGGGCTGACGCTGTTCCTGGTCGATCCAAAGACAAAAGGCATCGAGACCGAACGCACCGTGATGGTCGATTCGCACAATGCGGCGCGGATCAAGTTCGACAATGTCGAGGTCAATGCCGACGGCGTGCTCGGCGAGGTCGATCAAGGTCATCAGCTCCTGGAAGGCGTGCTCAATATCGGCCGTGGCGCGGTCGCCTCCGAAATGGTCGGGCTCAGCGAGGAAGTGTTCGGCCGCACCGTCGCCTACCTCAAGGAGCGCAAGCAATTCGGCAAGGCGATCGGCGAATTCCAGGCGCTGCAGCATCGCGCCGCGCAACTCTATATCGAGATCGAAATCACCCGCGCGGCGGTGCTGAAGGCGCTGCAGACGCTGGATGCGGATTTTGAAAATGCTTGTGCGGCTGTGGCGGTGGCCAAGGCGCGAGCGGGCTCGACCGCGACGCTGGCGGTCCAGGAGGGCGTGCAGATGCATGGCGGCATGGGCATGACCGATCAGTTCGATATCGGCTTCTTCATGAAGCGCGCCCGGGTCTGCCAGGAATTGTTCGGCGACAGCAATTTTCACGCCGACCAGCTGGCGCGGATGAAGAGTTATTAGACCGCTGTCATTCCGGGGCGCGCGTAAGCGCGAACCCGGAATCTCGAGATTCCCGGATGTGCAATTGCACATCTGAGGTCTGGTCTTTCGGACCATCCGGGAATGACGGCTAAAGCCGTCACCTTATCGGCGGTGCGTATTGGATGCCGCCGGCGCTCCAGAGCTGATTGAGCCCGCGCGGAATCTTCAGCTTCGATCCGCTTCCGACATTGCGCTCGTAGATTTCGCCGTAATTGCCGACGTGGCGGATGATGCGGACGGCCCAATCCTTGGTCAGCCCGAGCGCCTCGCCGTAGGCGCCTTCGGTGCCGACCAGCCGCATCACGTCAGGCTTTTTCGATTTGAGCGCCTCATCGATGTTCTTTGAGGTAATGCCGAGCTCTTCGGCGTTGATCATCGCATACAACGTCCATTTCACGATCATCATCCAGTCGTCGTCACGCTGCCGCACCACCGGCGCGAGCGGTTCCTTGGAGATGACGTCGGGCAGGATGATGTGATCGCCCGGTTTCGAGAGGTTCAGCCGCAGCGCATAAAGCTGGGAGACGTCGGCGGTGAATGTGTCGCACTGGCCGGAATCGTAGGCCTTGATGGCGTCGTCCAGCCTGGCGAATTTCATCTCCTGGTATTTCATGTTGTTGGCGCGGAAATAATCGGCGAGGTTGAGCTGCGTGGTGGTCTCCGACTGCACGCATACCTTGCTGCCATCGAGGTTGAGCGCCGAATCGACATTGCGGGCCCGCGGCAGCATGAATCCTTCGCCGTCGTAATAAGCCACCGCCGGAAAATACAGGTCATAGGAGGTCTCGCGCGACATGCTCCATGTCGAGTTGCGCGACAGAATATCGACCTTGCGGCTCTGCAACTCCTTGAAGCGCTCGCTGGCGTCGAGCGGAACGAATTTTGCCTTTTTCGGATCGTCGAAGATCGCCGCCGCGACCGCGCGGCAGAAATCGACATCGAAGCCGGTCCAGGTGCCCTTGTCGTCGGGAATCGAGAAGCCGGGCAGGCCGGCGTTGATGCCGCATAGCACTTCGCCGCGCCGGATCGTCCGCTTCAGGGTGCGCGTGTCATACCGTTCATAGGTGATCGCTGTGGCCGCGACCGCGACTGCGACCGCCAGCCCGATCAGGAGGCCGCCTCGGAATGTCCACTTCATATGTCTCTCGCGAGAATGGGGAAAAGGAGTGGCTGTGTATGCAGCCGTGGCTGCTACAATTCCGGCTTCTGCCGCACGATCACCTTGGTGCCGACCGGAACGCGATCATAGAGGTCGGTGACGTCGGCATTGACCAGCCGGAAGCAACCGGACGAGACCGCGGTGCCGATCGTATCCGGCCGGTTGGTGCCATGGATACGATAGACGGTGGCGCCGAGATAGAGCGCGCGAGCGCCGAGCGGGTTGCCGGGTCCGCCGGCCATGAACCGCGGCAGATAAGGCTGGCGGGCGATCATCTCCGACGGCGGCGTCCAGTCCGGCCATTCGGCTTTGCGCGAGATGTTCAAGAGGCCTTGCCACTGAAATCCGTCGCGGCCGACGCCGATGCCATAGCGCAGCGCGCGGCCATTGCCCTGGATCAAATAGAGGTGGCGCTCCGCCGTCGAGATGATGATGGTGCCGGGCGCCTCCGTCGTTCGGTAGTACACCGTCTGCTTCCTGAATTCCGGATCCAGTTCCACGGAATCATCGGGCAGAAGTCCCGGCTGATCGCCAACGTCGGGATGCTGTGCATAGCTCTGCGAAGCCGAAAGCGTCAGTCCAATAGCGGCAATTGCCATCCAGATCAGGTGCCGAAATTTCGTCATCCAGGATTCTCCCCCCGTTTGGCGCCGCCCGCGTATGTACATGGTTTGCCAATTCCCTGGAACCATCAAATCGCACGGCTGGGGCGATGGCAAGCAATCCGGATATCTCCCTGGAATGCTTTCAATTTTCGTCAGCAATGCCCGGAAGACTCATTTCGGCGCGAGCCACAGATGAAGGCCATAGGACAAAATGGCCACGGTGCCGACGCCGCCGAGCCAAAGGGCCATGAACCACAACAGGCGCTGCGCCAGCGGTCGCAGATTTTGCTGCTCGGGCATCAATGATAGCCGCTCTCGGGCCTCACCTTGCTGCGGAATACCCAATAGGCCCAGGCGGTGTAACCGAGAATCAGCGGTATCAGCACGGCAACCCCGATCAGCAGGAAGCGCAGACTGTTCTCAGGCGCCGCCGCCTGCCAGATGGTGATACTCTGCGGCACGATATAGGGATACATGCTGATGCCGAGCCCGGCATAGGACAGCGCGAACAGCGCCAGCGACAGAAAGAACGGCTGGTAGTCCCACTTGTTGGCGAGGGCGCGCAGCAGCAGGACGGTAACGCCCGCGACCGCGATCGGTACCGGCGCGGTCAAGATGATGTTGGGCCAGGAGAACCAACGCTGGGTGTATTGGATGTTCAGGAACG
>WNFQ01006375.1_pt1 | contig 12664 bp, 15 predicted proteins | sample 5400171 | NCBI WGS metagenome assembly WNFQ01 (sample SAMN13153356, study PRJNA577476) | soil metagenome | isolation source: 20 cm soil under Madrone tree | place: USA:California | collected 2016-06-14
CGGACTCAAGTTGGGGGGTGCAGAAAAACGAGGAACGGGGGCAGGTTTGGGGGTCCAAAGATTCCAGATTCCAGAATACTGTAACCCTACTACTCCCTTTCCTCAAGCACACCCACACCCACCACGCGATTGATAATTACCAAACCGAGAACAACGACCCAACATTTTGGAATCGGGATAAATGGGCGGCTAAATGACCCTAACTAATGGCACGCACACACCATAAAACCTTTTTTTTTCCCTTTTACCTTACAACACGCATGGCGCGTGCAGCGTGCATCGTGATTGTAGCATGCGGCCGCGCAGGGGTACGTGTGCAGTGTGCATGCGTACATGCGTGAGGTTGGTACATTACATGCATCATGTATACAAGTTGTATTTGTATTTGTATATATTGTATTGGCATACGTTTTGTGCCAACTCAGTTCAGTGAATGAAAAAAAAAGGGGTGAGTGGGACGAGACGAGGGGAGTTTATCATGTGTGTGCGTGATATGTGCGTGATGTGTGAGAAATTATCGGTGCATGAAGAGACGCCGGAAAAAAAAAAATCAACTCAGCGAGTCACAAAGGCAGAAAAGAGAGGAGAGAGGAGAGAGGAAGAGGGAGGAAAAGAAGAAACAAAGAGTCCCCAAACACCAAAGTGTCGTGTCGCTCCTACTCGTTTCGGTGATATATGTCGGGTACAAGTGTGCTTGGTTGGTTGGCTGGCTGGCTGGCTGTGCGGTGAACCGTGTACGACGAGGGGGCGTCTTATTCGGGTGTGTGCGAGGGCGAGGACCGATCAGACGTTCTGTTTGATCTTTCTGCCGCGGAGGACCGGCCGGCGCCTGTATCTGCCGAAAAGTACGCGGGACCAATCAGATGCTTATCTGATGCTGACTGATTTTCAACAACAAGATTGCGGCCTCCGTGCACGAGCCATGCATTCGTTCCCTCGGCCAACTCCGTGATTGAGGCCCCCAGTTACCGCTTCGATCATCGTCGCCCGATCGGCACCGCGGCCAGAGTCTAAGCCCGGCTGACTGACTCACCGATTAGCATCCATAAAGTTGCTACCGCGTTACCAGTCATGCGAGACGGAACTTTCCGCCAAAATGGCTCATCCGATCGGCGATGGACGTTCTCAGTTTGTATTGCCCCAGCATAAAGCGAGTCCATGGAAAAGAGAAAAAAAAATCTGTGATTGAGAGAAACGGGGGATAGCGGGAAAGCATTTCTGAGTTGGTATACGGCATCTTCAAGGTATAGAGCGCGGGGTGCCAGGGACCGCGAGGCAATCGGGAAGGGCTACAGCAAACAAAACGTTATGGAGACAAAAAAACAACGTGCAAGAAATCATATCAGAGCATGAGACGGCAAAGATTTAATATAGAAAGTCTCCGGCACAAAAATGTTTGTGACAAGGGAAAACGAGGAAAAGAAGGTATCTGTATGGCAAATTATACAGACCCCGTTTCCGCGCCGTAAACATTTTCGGCTTTGCCGTCGTATTGCGTGACGTGTTCATTCATTGCGACATAACCAAAATCGGGCGAGACTGGTCATTCAGAACTGGTGTCAGTATATTTGAATGCGTCAGAAAAGGGGTTAGCACGGAACAAGGAGCATCTGCAAAGGAGAACGTGGATTTAATCCAGAGGAAAGAACTCACAGCGGTGAATGCCCGTATCTTCGAAATGGTCCGTCACCGGCGGGGTGTGCGCCTGTGAGGACGACGTTTGAGAGGCTGCCGACAGTGAACTTGCAGACGTCGAAGGTCGCACTGACCGACTATTCCAATCATCCATCGTCTGATCCAACGACGTAGGCGCACCGCCAGTCCCTACGTTGCCCAAAGGCCCAGCCGAGTATGCAAAGTCAGGTTGATGTTGATTTGATCCATAGTGGCTGTAAGTGTCGACCGTTGGCAGCTGGATCATACTGCGAGAACGGTGTAGTCCGTGATCCTCCCCATTGCCAGGTTGCGGCGAGGATGATGGCCGATTGTCCAAATGTTGTTCATAAGGCGTCGGATACGGATTGACTGCTTGACTGTGTCGTCGTTGGCGACGCACACTGAGAGTCGACTGAGCGTAACTTGACTTGGAAGAAGGTGGACGAGACGAAGTTGGGGTAATCGGACGATGATGACCAGAGCCAGGACGAGAGTATTCGTTGGGGTAATGATGGTTGTCATCGTAAGGAAGGGAGGACATTGAGGAAACAGAGTAACCCGTGGCTGGTCGACTATCAGGAGAGAGCGAGGATGCGCTGTGTTGCATTGATACAGAAGAGAGCGACGATGGGTAAGAAGTATTGATAGTCGGTCGGGTGGGAGGGTAATTCGAGCCATTAGAAGGGGGGTTCAGAAGAGAGGTCAAGCTGCCAGAGTGGCTTGAGCTGCTGCCACTGCTAATAGGAGAGAAGGACCAATTGCTCTGTTCTGGATAAGGATAAGCCGAAGCAATCACCTCACGGTTCGATGGATAGTGGAGCGGGTTGAAACTACCATGATCATCTGCGGGAGAGACTGGATGCAAGGCGTGGGACGAAGGGTACATGGCACCATGCGCTAGAGGAGGATCAGATGGGACAGTGAGGGGAGGAAGAGCCCGATTGTAAGTATTGCCCCATTGGCCAGTCGTTCCAGCTTGTGCCATGGGTTGATACGGACCAGGAGCAGAGAACCCACGAGCACGTCCGCCTTTTGGTGAGGATGTCAAGCCCAGAGAAGAAGAGGGGATTGTAAGGGGAACTGTACCAAGACCGGAAGCTGAGCGTGGAGGGGGGATGGTGGAATGTTGGTCAGTGTCTGGGCGTTTCCTTGGTTTGGGAAGGCGTGGCGGGACTCTACGTTTGAAATTGGCGACGACTTCGGGTGGAGAGTGGCGATTGAGGGTGGGATGAGCTAAACGAAAGGCAAATTTCGGTGGGCAACAAAGGGGAATTGAGGTGAAGAGGCAACTTACACCAGGTTGATGCGTCGGGGTCATCGATGGCAGGGTCGACGTTGCGAAGATTGACTTTGCGCATGAAACCATAAATCTAAACAAGATGGGAAATGAGGACGAAGAACAAGACCTGCGAAGATGAGAATCTGCTGACATTTAGTTGCCGGGAGAAGCTCGCGAATCTCGATTGACGATAGATACTTGGGAGGACGTGAAGGGCTAGCTGCTCTGGCCGTTCTACAATGATATGCTCGCCCGCGGGGTCCCAGCGAATCATATGGTGATTTTCGGGGCGTTCCAGAAGACTGTGGTAAGGCAGAAACCATGAGCGCGACTGCGGTGGGGGGAAGGACCATGCGCACTTACGCATATAGTTTCGTTAGGAAGGTGGCCTGGGGCTTTGTGTCCGTTTTTGTCATATTGTTCTGCTGCTGCTGCTGCTGCTGTTGCTGCGGCGGCTGCGGTGGCTGTTGGCCTTGCTGGTGTTGTTGGCCGTGGTGTTGTTGCTGAAGCTGTGGAGAGTGGGCAGCAGAATCGGATTTTGGGGGCGAATTGTGATTCGCGGTATCATCCGGGGACGAATGGGAAGAAGAGAGAAGGCGAGGGGGATATACGACAGCAGGGGAGGAGAGATGATATGGCTGCTGAGGTTGAGAGTCCTGGGGACGGTGGTGATAGGACGACTGAGGGTGATATGAATTTGTTGGGGACTGATTGGGATAAAGGTCGGCCATGGGCTGGTCGAACTGAGCAGGACGTAGGGACGGAATGGTTGCGAAGACGAGATTGTACGAAGAGAAGAAGTCGGATGTGGAGTGACAGGGAAAGAGCCGCGCGGGGAGAGGGGAATGTTATACCGGGAGCGGGAGGCAGATCCAGCTTAGGGTGGGTGACGCGGAGGCTAAATATAATGTGAAAAGAATAATGGATAGCCATGATCCCGACGGTGGAGAAGGGTGTCAGTCCCGGACCCACGTAAACGGTCCCCCTTCGAGGCCCCCGTGATCCTCACCTCGGCGCCGAGGTCCTCTTTCTTTTCGGCAACTCTCGTCCAAACTCGCCTCGCCACGCCACGCTCAATTCCTCTCCACCGGCCCGTCCTTGTCACCCCCCAGAAACGACTGATCGAAACCACACCAGCTTCTCCCCCAAATCCATCTCAAGATCTCCAGATCCCAGATCTGGCATCCCCCCGTTATCAGCCTTTTTCCTTTCCCACACCTGGTCCGTCTGCCGCTCTATTCATCCCTTTTGACCCCAGATCTCGATTGGACTCACAAGCACAGTAGGTCAAATGCCGAGTTGAGGCCCATTTCATATGTTTTCCACGCGGTTTCTCACGCCTCCCCTCGCGACGCGATTCATCTTCCTGAGGCCCCCTCACGTCGCACTTGCAAATTCACTCGCGCTTGTGACCCCCTGACTCAGCGACCCCGCCCCCGAAGTGACGCAATTTCCCTCCGTTCAGATTCCGATCAACTCTTCTTTTTTGCTTTGCTCGCCGTCGCCGTCGCCGTCAATCTCGTCTCTTTTGCTTCCGTGTAGCTCTATCTATTGTCCGTCCCCGTTGACAGATATCTTGATGGAGACAGGCTCACGTAAGAAAGAACGAGAGATAAAAGAACAGGAGACAAAGAGTGAAACGGAAACCAACGCCGAAGTCATCTTGTCAATTGGGCCCCAGAGATAAAGCTGGCCCTTCCTATTGTTTCTGTAATGTAAATGGAAATCCAAAGGTCTCTAAATAGTACTATCGACGGTCAAGGCATGCAATGTGGTATCGGAAATTGTGTAAATGCGCAGGTCAAAATAATAAGGATGAATGCAAGGAATGAAAGGTCACATACAAGAACGAGTGTGTGTACGTATGTGCGTGCGTGCGTGCGTGTATGTGTGCGGAGGGAAAGAAAAGGAATGACGGCGAATATGAATATTTCCGAGACAGCGGAGGTCTCCAGAACAGTCGAAGAGACATCAGAGCACCAGTGATGAACAGCTATATGCACGAATCAGATCCCCACGGGTTTGAAACCGCTGACGAGAATTAGTAAAAAGCGGACGTTGAGCCTGAGTACACGGCATCCCCCCCCAACTTCTAGTTGTCACCATCATGGTGCAGGGTAATGCTCGAAAAGGCGCCAAACAGGTCCCCGCCCGAGGTGGGCTCCAGGTCATCGGGCGTACCTGGCGTTTGTACACCAGCCTGGGTCGCGTTTTCTTGCTTTTCGAGATGGAGCGACGTAGACTCCTCCATTCGGCGAAAGTTTACCGTGTCCACTCCATTTGATGATGCAGGGATGATCTGAACAAACGTCCAAAGACGGGGAGGGTCAGCACCATATCTATGATTCACAGGAGATTGGGTGGAAATTTGGAATAGGACCATGTGTTGCGAACAGGGCCATAGCCTCGGCGACACGCAGTACACGAACCCCGTATGCCACCGTTGTTAACCGAGCTACCCGGGTATTCAACTTACCGGCGGTTCCGTATTTCTCAACAGTCCCCAATTAATCTTGCTGAACCACTTGTGTTGCTTCACCTCGCTCGCACCAGTCTTGCTCCCGAGACGAGTATTTTCTTCCTTGTCTAGAAGCCGAGATATGATGTCCTTACCCGCACTGTGGCGATGTCCAGGCACGTTGGTTTAATGCGATTGAACTGACCGTACATCCAAAGCAAGGCACTTACGGTGATGTTTTTGGTAGTTCCCTAAATTGGACTGGGAGGCCAATGATGTTGTTGAATGTGTCTGTACGCTCGCGCCCCTTGAAGGGCGTTGTGGCGTACTACGCGACAAAGGTAAATCATGGTAAATGAATGAAACTAGCACGCTCACGATCATCTCATAAATGAGGATTCCTAGGGTCCACCAATCCACAGCGGAGGTATGACCAGAGTTTCGAATGACTTCAGGAGCGATATATTCTAAATCCGACAACGGTACGGTCAGATGGGCCAAAAGCACGATGAAATCACGACTAACCCTCGGTTCCCACAAACGAATTAGTCCGGAAATTAGCCGTGCACGATTTAGTGTCGACCAAAGGAAGCTAATCAAATCACACATGAGGATCCGCATGGCCACAGAGGATGAGAGCGCTGATGATCACCCCATTGAGTTCTGACTGATGAATTGCCGCAGGCCTGCCCCCAATGACACCGGAATGCTTCGCAAGGTCAAAATCTGAGAGCATGATATGCCCAGAATGGTGCAACAAAATGTCTGGAGGGGACAAGAGTCAATCATTTTATTTATGCAAGCAAATGGGACGTACTCTCGGGCTTAAGGTCACGATAGATGAACCCCATGAGATGCAAGTACTCCAACGCGGCTACTACCTCAGCTGCGTAGAACCGAGCGGCATCTTCTGGAAGGCATTTCCCTGGCCGACTCTGAAGCGCTCTGAAGAATTCACCCCCCATGCAGTACTCCATGCAGTGGTATAGGTAATCCTCCGACTGAAACGAATGGTGCAGGGTCACGATGAATGGATGGTTGGCAGTTGCTAGAATCTCCTGTTCGGTCAACGCGCGCTTGATCTTTTTCCGTTGAATCATCTCCTTCTTGGATAAGACTATCGTCCACCTTGTGAATAAGAATTGCGCGTTTTAGTAAAAATGATCCGTACCTTTCATGGCATAAAGCTTGCCAGATTTCTTCTCACGCACGAGAAAGACTTTTCCAACATCACCCCTGCCAAGCAGCTTGATCTTCTGGAAGCTAGATGGACCAACCTCCACCTTGTTGAGAAACGAAAGTGAAAATCGTGCCATCACAAAGAGAAAAAATAATACTTACAGACTTGACTTTGATCGAATTGCTCGAGTATGTGCGACGGAAGGCCGCTCTATTTGCCCCATGAACAGATAAATCATTTTCGGAGACTTTGGGCAAGGCCGGTGTGCTAACAGCACGGGGAGCACGGCTCGAGGATGAGGCGGACGACATTGTCTCAATGGAGCTTGTGCCTTCCCCGGACTTGGTGTGAGACGTTCGCATGCCACTCTTTAGTACCGCTGCCGGGGTCATCGCGCCTGGAGCCAAAAGTCCATTTTTTGTCGCCACAGGCGACTGGCGTGAACCCAGATTGAAGAGTCCCTTTGCATTCGGCGCTGATGCCACGCGCCTGATAAGGCGCGACGCGGTAGCACTCACAGAGCGGGAGCTCCGGGGACGTTGCCCAGACGAAGAAGGAGGAAAAAAACTACTAGGCACTGTTGCTGTCGTCGTCGCGGGAGGGCTATGCCGCTCAGGCGATATTAACTGTTGTTTTTCTGACTTTGATCTCGAGCGGTGTTTCGCGTCAAACGACGCGTCGGGGGATGGTGAGACTAGCACAGAGGGCGATGCATGGTCTGGTGGAGTCGCTGGAACTTTTTCATTTATGGAATCGGAGGAGTTGTTGGAGGAATTAGACGAGTCCCGCTGAGCAGGTGAAATAAGCGAGGCAGGGGTCAGTGGTTGGTTATTAGGAGTTGATGGACTTGTCGAGGAAAAATTTGTGTTGAGAGTAATAGATGAACGGATGCCATTGGAGAGGAGCTTCCTTGATGACTGGCTACCGATACGGAGCATGGACTTCCAAGGGCTGGTGGGAGTTGATGAGCCGCTACGAATTGGGCGGAGGTTGTCAGTTGATCTTGAATGCGAAAAGAGGCCACGAGTCTGGAGCGTTGGGGACGGCATGACGAGAAGAGAGGGGAAGTGACAGAGAGGGGAAGGGGACGAGGGGTGTGAAGCGGCGATGTGAGCAACTGCGCTAGCGGGAACAGGCCGCCCTCCAAACATTTCACGCAGCCATATTTGGAAACTTGATAACATGCTATTCACCGGCTTCTCCCTAAAATATTCCCCTTACGTAACTCACTGTCAACCCGGCTGCTTTCCCTCGGGGCCTGACGACATACTGTCCAGATGAGCCTTCCCCGGGCCATGTAATGTACACCAAGACTCTCTGTCCAACTTGGCGGCTGTGCTCGCCCCTACCGCACCATAACGCCGCAGTACCCTCGGCGCAGACTCGACGGTTGAATCCGAGAGAAATGACCTCAACGAGATACCGATTACCGATACTTGTGCGTGGTTTATGTCGAGGTTGAGGATCGGCGGTCGTCGTAGTATGCCAGAAGCCGAAAGGATCCGCCATTCGCAGAATTCGTGCCATAGCCATCCGAGAAGTTCGTACCGTTGGTCGTGGCAGACACTTCATGCGGGGTGGCGCGTCGCGAGCGAATCCAGAGCTAATGTGAATGCCGTCAAGTGTTCCACTGTCCCACCTGAGAAATGGACCTGCCTCGGTCAGGGGACCTGCTGAAAGGAGAAAGACGGATACAATTCAATCTGCTGATTTTCGCACAAGCGTCACCACTCCGGCGTAGACGGAATCGGCTTGATCTCTAATTACACACGCGTCGTTTTCGGTTTCTGCTTCATCAAACAGCAGTGAGTGAGTGGACACTTGGACCATGGAAAGGCAGCGAGCGTGCTGGACGAGTTATAGATCAGGTCATGAGGGCAAGCCACGCATACACTAAATCGACGTTTAATGAGAGGGTGCGCCCCGAAGTCTACGGACCATGACGTTGAACATTACACCTCTTTGGGGTGCTGGGAGGCGTCCGGCGATGTGCCCACTGTCCACGGGGAAGCGCACAATCGACCGACCGCGTGAGCCAGCTCAGCAGGTCCCTGGCGGTGTGACGCGAATGTCGGAGTCGCGTTCTCGAAAAAAAAGATAAGTAACTTACGGATGGATCTTTCCTCCGAACTTCATCTATCGAAATACAGGACATTTCAGACGCGAGTTTGAGCGTCTCCCTGTTCATACTAAAACCCCCTGCCCTTTCCCATGAAATAATCCTGTCTAGACCTCTCCCAAAGTTTCTGCACCATCGATGCATTCCAGAGCCCCAACTCCTTCAGAAACCAGTCCATTGATATCTTCTCGCCATGATCACCAACCAGGTGATGGGTTGGAGCGTCCAATTTCAGACTTGCCAGACCCTGAGGTGTTTCGCGTGTCAAGGATGGACCTTTTTTGGATTCTGGCAGGGTTATGGAGTGCTGTGTTCTTAGGTGCTTTAGACGGTAAGTACCTTGGCTTTTGCACCCCGATCTGTGCTACACGGTCTGTAGGCACGATTGCTGCCACCCTGATGACGCCAATCGGAAACTATTTCAATAAGTCCAATCAAGCCTCGTACATTGGGACATCTTATTTGCTCTCCGTGTGTTGCTTCACGCCATTATACGGTGCGTACACTCCCATCGACCCGCATATATTCGAGCCAGCACGAATTCTTGATCTGTAGGACGACTCTCGGATATCCTTGGTCGACGGGGGGCGATGCTCTTGGCCTTGACACTGTTCGGTTCGTTGAACCCTTGCATGTTAAGTTTGGTGATGACGATGTTCAAATCGAATCAATAGGGACAGGTACTATCGGCTGCGGGTTCGCCCCTTCGATGGAAGCACTCATTGCAGCCAGAGCGGTGGCTGGCATGGGTGGTGGAGGGTTTGTACTCGCCTTTAGGACACATTGCTTAGGAAGCTGACCGTTATTTTTTTTAGGATGATGACAGGTAATGCGACATTTTATCGAGGCAGTTTACTTGTCACCGACAGCCGCTGCACAGTATCTAGCGTGGCCGTTACGGACCTAATACCATTGTATGTTCCCCTCCATTGGTAGATTTGCGACGAGCTAACTCCCCACCCAAGAAAGCAGCGAGGATTATACCAAGGCATGGCGAACATGTGAGACCAGTTGCGTCTCATTTATCAGGTCGTTTGATGAATCTTGGTAGTATGTTTGGGCTCGGGGCGGGGATAGGCGGGCCTCTAGGCGGATGGATGAGCGATACCCTCGGGTGGTACGCTGAACAGACTTCGTGCCCTTGAAGCCAGACTGAATGACAGATCTACGCAGGCGGTATGCTTTTCTGTTCCAGGTCAGTCTCCTGTTGATTGCGAATTTGACGACCAGCAGGCACATTGACGTCATCAGATCCCTGTCTTGGCCTTCTCGTTTATCGTCGTAGCTTGGAAAGTAACAATCCCACTTTCCCCAGACGTGAAAAATCAACCTTTATATTCGAAAATGTGCCGTATGGATTTCGCTGGATCTGCCACCCTTGCAGCTACCATTGGCAGTCTTCTCCTGGGCTCTACCTTCAAGGCCACAGAGTCACTTCCATGGTCGCATCCCTTAGTCTGTGGCCTATTTATCACGAGCGTCGGTTTTGGCGTTCTATTTGTTACTGTAGAGGCCTACTGGTCTCCTTATCCTGTCATGCCATTGTACTTTATCACTCAGCGTACCCCGCTTGCGGTTGCGCTGTCCAATCTTTTCGGTAGTATGTCTGCTTTTTCCATGGTGCGTACATCACAAACCTTATTCTGGCCGAGGTTAACCCGTTGGATCCAGATATACAATGTGCCATTGGTGTGTTTAATTGGAATGCAAAAAAACTGAAGTCGGTCTGACTATGCCTAGTATTTCTCCACTGTTCGTTTGAACTCGTCGGCAGACGCAGGTAGGATCACCGTCAATCAGCACAGAAAGACTCGGACTCAACCGTTCAATTTTAGGTCTCCATCTTCTGCCACACTCGGTTAGCCACTTCGTTCGCGTGCCATTGAGATTATACCTCGACTGAGTTTTAGGTTGCTATTTCTACGGGGAGTGTCTTTGCAGGCTGGTCAGCCAATTCCGACAATTCGTTATAAATGCGTCTCCGCTTACATCTTCATCTCCAGGGTCATGCGGCGGACAGGTAAACTGTACGGGCTCACCCTGCTGTCTGCGATGTGCACCCTCTACGCCAGTACTATGGTTGCGATGTGGAATGACAACTCGTCACAGTGGCATTTTTGGATTGATCTGATTCCCCAAGGATTTGGGATGGCGAGTGTGATCACGACAACCCTCATCGTAGGAATTTCGTCGAGTCTCTGAATGTCGTCTTTACTCACACCACCAAGGCTCTCATTTCATGTGTTTCCAAGGCGGATGTAGCAGTGGCTACTGGCAGTAAGTAGATGCGCCCGTCATTCGATTGACTAAATTGTCTCCAGTAACCTACCTCTTCCGCACTACTGGGCAAGTGCTCGGTGTCAGCCTCGGTGGTACATTACTGCAAACAGTTCTCCTGTCGAAGCTGCAGCAACGTATCCAAGGACCTAACGCAGAGGAGGTATGCCCCCGAGCCCTTTTCTCCTCATACTCCTAGAAGACTTATGAAAATCAATCTTAGCTTATCTCACGAATAAGGTGAACATGTCTCGTCTATGGCCATTGAGATAGTATCTAAACGTCATCAAGGCATTCGACTGATGTAATTCGAGGGCTAGACCCGTCGCTCAGAAAATCGGCTATAGACTCCTACGCAGATGCTCTGCGTGTAGTCTTCATTTGTCAAGTAGCCTTGACCCTTCTGACCTTCCTTTCTTGCATGGCCATCCAAGAGAATCCCTTACCGTAAGTGATTATCACTTACTCTTTCCTCTCGGCGTTTCTCAATATCATATCATCCCTTCAGCGGGACGCTCGAGGAGCAAGAATCTCAATATCGGAGAAACCTTGTGCAGCGACGACAGCGGATATCTGATGCCTAGAAGACGCGTGGTTGGCGCGGGGATCAGCTGACTTCCCCTCCCTCCCGTTTCCCCTTCAGGTTCAGCGACCTTTACCTAGAAGGTTCACGAGTCTACGCTGTGCAGAAGATACTTTTGTGTGCACTTGCTGAACAATGGAAAGAAGTAATAACTGTAGAATAAAATTCATAACCTCCGCCTTCCCTCCTCCCCTTCCCCTTTAGTCGTCTTTCATGTGCTCATTTCATCGGACCAGACCAGACCAGACCAGACCATCTAGAGTACACGTGATGGTCATGGTCATGGTCATGGTCCGATTGTTACGGGGAATTCAAAGGAGGATTGTTGATAATAGAATACATACATAACGAGAAACCAATACTGTACGCCACATTGATTAAATGGAACACCTCTGTGGTTGCCACTTACAAATCAAGGGTGGGGATCGCGCAAAACGCCCTGAGAAACGACATCTGTGCAATGTCGAATTTTCGGGTTTGCAACTCGAAAGAGAGCAAATCGTGATGCTCGGACCTTCTAGCAATTATCGTCGTCCTTTTTCGAAAAGCAAACAGGACGTGGCCATCCCGACTGGGGGTTGATTACTACAAACTCATGTCACCTCGCGACTTGCTGCTGCGGACGAAGACGTACTCCACTCCACAATTTGAAATGATGCCAAATGTTTGTCTTGGTATCAGCTGATTTTGATTGGACTGGATTTGAGGAAGTTGTTGTTTACCAATATCGATACCCAGAAGAACAGATATTTACTATATATACAATGATCGAAAGCAGTAAAACCTAGTAGCAGAATCAATGATACGTAGTCAACGATACCAGGGGATGAAGGCAATCTAAAAGGCTACAGACTTGCTGCAAGGCAGCAAGTTCGAAAGTCAGGGACATATGCATCGTGACAACCAATAAGTCGGCCGTACACCTATGCCGATGCCTGCTGTTCAGGGGCAATATCGGCCATGCGCAATTCAGATAAGCCACGGTCCTGTCTCCATTTATTGGATGTGTTCAACGTATTTGGGTCGACCAGGAATCTGTATAACCACCGAATTGCGATGGTCGGTGAGTGATTAGACCAGCCAGTCAGGATACGAATAAGAAAAGACGAGTC
>WNFQ01002790.1_pt1 | contig 12658 bp, 6 predicted proteins | sample 5400171 | NCBI WGS metagenome assembly WNFQ01 (sample SAMN13153356, study PRJNA577476) | soil metagenome | isolation source: 20 cm soil under Madrone tree | place: USA:California | collected 2016-06-14
TTGACGATGATCAGGTTCTTCGGATCTTTCGAATCACTTCTGACCGCAGTAGCGGGCCAGTTGATCGCTCCAATAACTAGCCCGATACATGCGACTATCACTCGAAATTTTGGAGCAGGCATAACCTATTTCTCCTTATAGACACTTTATCGCATTCAATTCTACGGCTGCACGGCGTCATACAACGCAAGCGTCAACACAATTTTGGCTAGCTTCGTTTTGACTGTCGACCGACAAATCCGATCGTTGGAACGGAGGGCTTTTTGGGGGGTTGCTTGGGTTGCTTGGAGGGAACGCTGTTAGGGTAAGCCCTAAAAATCAAATTGTAAAGAGCGATCCAAGCCTTCCAAGAAACAGCGACGCAGGCGAGAGAACGCCTTAGTTGAGACCTTGCCGAGGACTGCCTACCTGCCGTGTTACTTTAAGGCATAGAGATTCCCGTCATCACTTCCAAAATAAATCATTCCATTGGCGACAGCCGGAGAAGATCTCATCCAACCAAACGGCGCATTGAATTTCCACTTTCTCTTGCCGGTTTCCACATCGACAGCGTAAAGATGAGCGTCGGCGCTGCCGAAATATGCAATCCCACCAGCAATAGCTGGCGATGAAATGATCGGGCCTCCAGTCTTAATCCGCCATTTCTCTTGTCCAGTTTCAACGGCCAGCGCATAGAACTCTCCATCATCGCCGCCGAAATACACTGTCTGATTTTGAATGGCGGGAGATGATCGGATTCTCGCCTTCGTCTTGAATCTCCATCGCTCATGCCCTGACTTCGTATCCACCGCATAGAAGATGCCGTCCATGCTGCCAAAATAAACCGTGCCCTCAACCACGGCAGGTGAAGAGAGGATTCTGTAGCCTGTTCTGAATCTCCACTTCTCGCGTCCGGTCTTCTTATCTACGGCGTACAGATAAGCATCCCAGCAGCCGAAATAAATTGTGCCCTCAGATATCGCGGGAGAAGATAGAATCCAACTATTCGCTTTGAACTTCCAAAGTAGTTTTCCGCTTGCGGCCTCAACTGCATACAAGTAGTTATCTGCGCTGCCAAAATAAACCGCTCCTTCGCTCACCGCCGGCGACGAATAGACTCTGTATCCAGTCTTAAAACTCCACCGTTGCTTACCTGTCTGCGCATCTATGGAATACAAATGGCCGTCGTGGCTTCCAACATATACTGCTCCGTCGGCGACGGCGGGTGAGGAATACACCACATCGCCTGTTTTGAACTTCCACTTGAGCTCTCCGGTCAGCGCGTTCAGCGAATACAAATAGCTGTCATCGCTACCGAAATAGACGGTATCGCCAGAAACGGTGGGCGACGAAAACCAGGCTTCAATTACGCGTTCGGTTTTGAACTTCCATTCGACTCCATGCAGTCGCTGAATGCTTTGGGTCTTGTAAACGCCGGTGCGCTCCAGGTTTGCGCGAAACATCGACTGCGCTGATGCGGCAACGTAAGGCGAAACTATTAAGTAAAGAGTTGCTGGCGCGATGATTACAAAAGCGATTGCGATAACTTTCTTCATGGCAGGTTTGTGACAAGCCTATCCTAGCCCCTACCAATATTTCCCAACGAGATAGCGCGATAGTAAAAGCTTCGCGCTGAAGGAGAATGGTATGCGCGCACTTCAATCATTAGTCACTCTCTTTCCATGCGCAGGTTTGGTGTTTGCTCAACAGCATCGAGTCGTGACCAGCGGGCCGAACTGCCACCTTTGCAAGGCCATGGTCGCTGGCATTATTTCCATGCCCGCAGCGAAGTTGCGGTCGACGGGCAGGCCGTGACTCAGACTCAAGGGGCCTAAGTTCCGATATTCTAATTGACAAGATTCGGATCTTTCTGTTAAATGTCGCGCGCTACTCGACCACTCAGCTTCGTTGGCACGGTTCCAACGGAATTATTTCACTCTTCTTTCCGGGAATTGACGAGCTGAGCATTGAAGTATTTCACATCGCAGACAGTGAGGAACCTGGATGCGCAAGATCACCCTTAGAGATTTATAGGATAGCAACGCTTACACAACGTCGCATTGGGAAGCGTATACCACTGTGTCGGGCTGTTTTGGTGGAATTTGTCCAAACTCAGTCCAAAACATTTTAGGGAGCTCGAAAGAAGGTCCTTCGCACTGATCGCGGCGCCATTTCACGGCGCGCCGCTCGTAGCTTGACACCTTTTTTCTTGCTGAAAAGAGAACCTGGTCTTCGAATTCTAGCGGTCGCCGAACAAAACGGGCGAGTGTTTACGTCATTGGGGCATCACCCCTGCGCCAGATGTGGAGGGTTGGTTGCCCAGCGGTCTCAAATTTCCACTGGAGGTCAGAATATGCGAAGCATAACCAACTCAGGAATGCAGGGCTTGACGGCACCGAGAATCATCGCGGTTCTCTTGTTGATGATCTGTGGCGGTCTCAGCGTGCAGGGACAGACGATCTTCGGTCGCATCTCCGGCACAGTGAAAGACTCGAATGGCGGAGCAATTCCCAACGCCAACGTTACCATCACCAATCTGGCCACCAATATCGCGCGCACGGTCACGACCAACGACGAAGGATTTTATACGGCTACCAATCTGCCGGTCGGCAATTACAGCCTGGCGGCAGAGCGGACCGGTTTCAAACACGCTACCCAATCAGGAATCGCCGTTACGGCCGACGCTCGCCTCACTGTGGACATTACCCTCGAACCCGGTCAGGTAACTGAGACAGTCCAAATTACCGGCGTCACCGGAGAAACGGTTAACACTACGTCGGGCGAGTTGTCCCGCACGGTTGATTCACATCAAGTGCAAGACCTGGCCTTGAACCAGCGCAATTACGCGCAATTGGTTTCTCTAATTCCGGGCGCGGCGCTCACTACCTTCGATCAGACTACGCTGACTACAGGCATGTCGACGACGGCGGCGAGCGTCAATGGCAATCGCGCCGACGGAAACCTTTTTACCGTGGATGGCGGTTTCAATCTGGACGGTGGCTCGAATGCCACGCAATTGAACAATGTCGGGCTTGATTTTGTTCGCGAGGTCGCAGTTAAGACTTCAAACTATTCAGCAGAGTATGGACGCAGTGATGGCGCGTCGGTGAATGTTGTGACGCGAAGCGGCGGGAACAGTTTTCACGGCGGAGGTTTTGAGTATGTTCGCAACGATAAATTCGATGCGATCAATGTAGCTTCCAAGTTGAATGCGACGCCGACTTCGCCGGCGGTAAAGCCTTCGCTCCGGTTCAACGACTTTGGATGGAACCTCGGCGGCCCAATTGTGCGTAACAAGCTCTTCTTCTTTGCCGGCCAAGAGTGGAAGAGAATTCGTCAATCGGCGAGTCCGCAAAACATGACTGTTCCGACTACAGCCGAGCTGGGCGGCGATTTTAGAGATGTAACCGGACTGACCCTCAAGACGCCACCCAACGCTCCGGCGGGCTGTACGATCACAAACAATGTTCTGTCGCCACAGTGCATAACAGCAGACGGCAAAGCTATTGCCGCCGTTTATGCCTTAATGTCGAAGCAAGCCAGCACCTTCAACAACACGCCCACCTCCAATAATGCGACCTTTCAACCTAACAACCCGCAAAACTGGCGCGAGGACATCATCCGTCTTGATTATCAAATCAATGCGAGGCACAGCCTTTACGGTCGCTACCTGCACGATAATCTTAACTTAATCGATGCGTTTGGAACTTTTACTCCGGGCGGCCTGCCGACTACGCCCACGAATCGAATCCGTCCGGGATACAGTTATCAGGTAGGGGAAGTGTGGACAATTAATCCACACCTCATAAACGAAGCTAAACTGAATGCCTCCTGGAACAAGCAACGCATTCCGCCGAATGGCACCACCTGGCAGAGGGGCACGTACGGATTTGTGTTTACGCCCCCGCTCGGGCTGGTGGGCACCTATCCCGACGGCATACCGCACGTGACCTTCACCGGAATCGGGAGTGCTTTCCCGACTGCCGCGCCCGCGCAATTCACCGGCCCGTATTTCTCATTGATCGCTCCGACTACTGATATCGCGGCTTCGGATAATCTTACCTGGCAGATGAGCAGTCACACTCTGAAGTTTGGGGCGATGTACGCGCGCAATCGTAAAGATCAAAACTCGCGTCCTAATTCTTACAACGGCGCGGTTAATTTCAGCACCAACGGCAATCCGAATACGACGGGCGATCCATTCGCCGACGCGCTGATGGGCAACTTTCAGAGTTTTAGTCAGCAATCAGCGGATCCGTTGGGCCACTTTCGCTTTAACGACTTCGAGGCTTATTTCAACGACAGTTGGAAAGTTAACCGGAAGTTGAGTCTCGAATTAGGAGTGCGATATCTGCGCACTGGACCGACCTATACCCAGGCGAACAATATGGTGAATTTTGATCCGGCCCAATACAATCCGGCCCAGGCTCCGACCGTTGGCACCAACAACATTCCGACCGGCGGCTTGCTCGATAACGGATTTGTGATTAATGGACTAGTGCGCCCGGGGGCCGTGCCCGCCGGCCAGTTGGGCCGAGTGCCGGGTGGAGACAGTCCCTTCGTGACCGCCGTGCCCGCGACTGCGCCTCGCGGTTTCTACAAGCCCGAAAATCTATTCGGGCCACGCGTGAGCTTCGCATATTCGCCATTCCGCGATAATAAGACTGCGATTCGGGGCGGCTTAGGACTCTTCTTCGACAAGCCCGAAGGGAACATTATCTTTGGTCAACCCGGCGTCGTTCCGTTTCTGAAAGCCGTGACCTATTCGAACGCCAATCTGTCGAATCCCTCTGGCGGCGCCGGCTTAATACCAACCATTTTTGGTCTCAGCGCCGTCGACCCAAACTTTGTAGTTGCTCGGGTGCTTCAGTACAGCGTAAGCGTCCAGCAAGAGTTGCCTCATGGGGTTTTCCTGGAAGTAGCCTATGTTGGAAATCAGGGCCGGCATTTAGTCCGACAGCCGAATATCAACGTGCCGACGTTTGCAACCGCGGCCGCCAATGTCGGAAAAACAACTAACCAGGAGCGCCCCTATCTTGGTTACACGGATATCACACAGTTTCGAGGCGATGCAGACTCGAAATACAACGCCTTGCAGATCTATGCCACCAAGCGCAAGGGAAACCTGATTGCGACAATCAGTTACACCTATTCCAAAGCGCAGGGAGACGCCAGCGGGATCAACGACAACCCGGAACCCGAGTGTCCCTTCACTTGCCAGCTCGCCGATGGCCGGACAGTAACCTGGCAACAGTTTTACTATGGACCGCTGAGTTTTGATCGGCGGAATATCTTCGTGGCTACCTACTCGTACAACTTTCCTTTCTTTGATCATATGAAGGGCGCTGGACACGCGATTCTGGCCGGTTGGGAAATCAGCGGTATCACCCGCGTGCAATCAGGCCAGCCCCTTACCGTGTCAGGGACCCAGACGATTGGGCCGTCCGGCTCAGGAGTGACAGCCTTTACGCGTCGCGCGAACATCGTCGCCGGCGTGCCGCTCTATTCCGGCTATACCTGCCCGGCGGGCAAGAAGTGTTGGTTCAATCCAGGCGCCTTTGTGCAGGAGTCAAATAGCAGCGCGGGGACTGCGCCAGTCGGCAACATTGTCGGTCCCGGCTATTACGCGTGGGATCTGTCGTTGCGCAAAAGCTTCAGTCTGCCCAGAGAAGGGATGAGCCTGGCATTTCAGTTGGACGCATTTAACGTTTTCAATCGGACCAACTGGGGTAATCCCGGCACCAGCGTAACCGGAGGAGGCTTTGGCCAAATTAGTTCGACGAATCCGCCGCGTAACCTCCAGCTAGGGGTTAAATTTACTTTCTGAAATTCGGGAAATCAGAAACTTACAGCATTCTTGCCGTCGCGAAGATTCAACATCCGGGAGGTTCGGCCGCCCAGCGGCCTGGCTTGCGGCACTTCGGTATTCGGGAGATCGCTCTCAGTGTGAGGTTGTACGCTGGGGAACCAACTTCGTCTCCGGCGCTCCCTGCTCCTCTCGTGTTTCCATCTTATGAGGACTTGTCATGTGGTGTTCCAGATGTCGCACCCTTATTGTACGTTCGACAGTATTCGCCGCTCTTTGTATAGGTTTTCTCGCCGCGGTCACGACGGTCAGCGCTCAGCAGCCTGGCTTAATCGCCAACACCGATGGCCGAAAGACCATCAGCCTTGATGGCCAATGGCACACGATCATCGATCCTTACGAATCCGGCTATTACGATTACCGCTATCAACCCAGTGCCAATGGCTATTTCAAAGACGCCAAGCCTAAGTCCAAAAGCGATTTGATCGAATATGATTTTGACACGTCTGATTCTCTAAAGGTGCCGGGAGATTGGAATACTCAAACAGAGCAGTTGCTTCTCTATGAAGGCACGATCTGGTACCGGAAATCCTTTGACTATCAGCGAAAGGAAAACACCCGTCTCTTCGTCTATTTCGGCGCGGCCAACTATCTCGCGGATGTTTATCTTAACGGTGAGAAGATTGGACGTCATGAGGGCGGATTCACGCCGTTCAATTTTGAAGTAACCAACCTGGTTCGCGACAAATCAAATTCCCTGATTGTGAAAGTAGATAACCAGCGCCGGCGCGACGCGGTGCCAACCTTGATTACCGATTGGTGGAACTATGGCGGACTCACTCGTCAGGTCAAGCTGGTCGAGACCCCGGCTAGTTTCGTGCAGGACTATTTTATTCAGCTGCAGAAGGGTTCGCGAAACCAGATCAAAGGCTGGGTGAGGCTAAACGGACAGAAACTCAATCAAAGAGTAACCGTGCGAATTCCTGAAGCCGGGATCAACAAGTCCTTTACAGCGAACGCGACCGGATACGCAGAGATTGGCTTCAACGCGGATCTGACCTTGTGGTCGCCAGGCAATCCGAAACTCTACGATGTATTAATTGAAGCGGAAACCGATCGAGTTCTCGATCAGATCGGCTTTCGTAGTATTGAAGCGAAGGGGACGGAGATTCTTTTGAACGGCCGGCCAATCTTCCTGCGCGGCATCTGCATACACGAAGAAGCGCCTTTCCGCGGCGGTCGCGCCTATAGCCGGGAGGATGCAGTGACTCTGCTGGGATGGGCCAAGGAGTTGGGAGCTAATTTTGTGCGCCTGGCCCACTATCCCCACAATGAACTCATGTTAAGGGAAGCCGACCGGCTCGGCATCATGGTCTGGTCAGAGATTCCCGTCTACTGGACGATCCTTTGGGAGAACCCCGCGACGCTTGAGAACGCCCGCAATCAATTGACCGAGATGATCACACGCGACAAGAACCGCGCCGCGGTGATCGTCTGGTCAATGGCCAACGAGACACCGCTTGGCGATGCGCGACTGTCGTTCCTCCGGAAACTGGTCGAGCAGGCGAGAAGTCTCGACAGTAGCCGCTTGGTATCGGCGGCGATGGAACGTCATTATGTCGATGAGCAAACACAGATGATCGATGACCCGCTGGGAGAATATCTCGACGTGCTCGGCTGCAACGAGTATGTCGGTTGGTACGATGGTCTGCCTGAGAAGGCCGATCGACTGGAATGGAAAATGAAGTATCAGAAACCGCTGATCATGACTGAATTTGGCGGCGAAGCGCCTTACGGACATCATGGTGATCCTCTGACGCGATGGACTGAGGAATACCAGGAGAACGTATATCTGCACCAGGTGAACATGTTGAAGAGGATTTCTTTCTTACGAGGCACGTGTCCCTGGATTCTGATGGATTTTCGCTCTCCGCGCCGGCCCTTACCGGGAATCCAGGACTTCCACAACCGAAAGGGATTGATCTCCGACAGGGGAGAGAAGAAAAAGGCGTTCTACGTAATGCAGAAATACTATCGAGAGCTGGAAACAACGGTACCCAAATAGCCGCCGCTCCGTGATGACGCGATCGACTGTTCCAGGGTAAGAAACAAATGAAAGAGCAGCGCCCATCCCGGCTGCATTCGCAGTTAATGACTTCGACGCGTAGCGTCGATATGAATTTAGCCCGGCGTTTCAACGCCGGGATCAGGGTCTTGTTCTCGTCGCGTAGCTACGATTGAATTCGCTTCAGTCTCAAGCATCGCTACGCGACGCTAATACCTCTTGACCTTTCCCGGCCTTGAAGAATCTGTCGGGAAAAACAAAAATCCGGAGAACCGCGGATACCAAAACCATTCGAAGCAATCGAGAACTCGTTAAAAGGCAAATGTGGGCCAAGAATCCTTAGCGAAATCGCTGAACCGCATTTTTCCGACAGACTCTGAAAGGCCAGGCTGAATTTACCCAAACGCTACGCGTCGAAGTCATACTCAATTCCTTCAATTAGTGAAGCACCAAGATAACTTTGCTGCCGCCGCCCTGCGATGAATTGACAACCAACGGGCCGCGCTGCAAGGCAACGCGCGTCAGGCCGCCCCGCTTCCTTCGGCGCTGGTGACGATGCGCGGCAGAACCGAGTTATGATATGGATTTCGTACCCGAGGGATGAACGCATGAGGGGAAGGGAACCACTCTGGAAAGTTAACGATCAGTCAGCGAGGCTGGCTGAGCTTGTTAGCGACGACGGCGATCTGAAGGAAGCGCCGTTGCGTCGCGATGTCCGATCGCTTGGCCGTCTGCTCGGAGAAGTCCTGAAGGAACAGGTTGGCAACGAACTCTTTATAGCGGTTGAGGAATTGCGATCGTTGCTAATCGAACGCCGTGAGCTGCACTCGAGACACGAGACTTCCAGGGAAGGACCTGGCGATGAACAGCAGTTGATGGATCGCGCGCATCGAATAGTCGACGGTCTCGACATCGCGCAAGCGCATCGAATGACCAAAGCTTTCGCGATCTACTTTGAGTTGACGAACCTCGCGGAGACAAATCATCGCAAACGCCGGCGCCGCGCAGCTCAAGTTGCATCCGAGCGGCAGGCGCAGCCCGGGTCATTTCTCGGGACTCTCCGACGCATGCGAGCCGCGGGAATCACCGAGCAGCAGGCTCTGCGATGGTTGCGACAAGTGGAAGTCACCGTTGTTTTCACGGCCCATCCCACCGAGGTCGCGAGGCGGACCGTGCTGTTCAAGCGGCGGCGCATTGCCGAGGAATTGGAGCTACTCGATAGTCTGCCGCTTACTGAGAGGGAAGCTGAGGAACGCGAGCAGGCAATCACCGCGGAGATTACCGAACTGTGGCAGACTGATGAGGTACGTCGTCGTCGCCCAACTGTTGGCGATGAGATCAAGATGGGGCTCGACTACTACCCGACTGTCTTGTTCGAAACTCTTCCTAACGTTTATGAAGAACTGGCTGATGATTTTCGCGAAGCCTATGGCAGCAAGTTGTCTGGACACGATTTGCCGCGCCTGCTTCGCTTTGGTTCGTGGATTGGTGGGGACCGCGACGGCAATCCATACGTCACGCCGGAATGCACGCGAGATGCTTTGCAGATTGCGCGAGAGACGATGCTCGATCACTACATCAAGCGGATCGACGACTTGATTTGGCGTTTGAGTGCTTCGAGCCTTCAGGCGGAAATCTCAAAGGAGCTGCAGCTCTCGCTGGAAGATTATGACAAACAGATTTATCCGGGCCCTAACCGGAAAAGGCACTCGCCTAACGAAGTCTATCGCCGATATCTCGACCATGTCCTGGCGCGTTTAGTGAGCGCCAGATCCGAGCCCGCAGACAGGAATGTTTACGAATCGGATGACTTTGCCCGAGACTTACAGCTTGTGCGCGAAAGCCTCGCGGCCAACGGCGGCGAGCGTTTGGCTCGTTCGCTACTTGACCCGCTGCTGCGACAGGTTGAGACGTTTGGCTTCCATCTGCATACGCTTGATATCCGGCAACACTCGCGCGTGCACACCCATGCGCTTGGAGAGATTTCTCGGATTGCCGTGCTGCAGGAAGCGGGAGCCAGTGATGGTGGGACACTCGGCTTGCCAGAGCCGCCCTCAAGCGGGACCGCAAGCTTGCTCGACTCGCTTCGCATGGTAAGCGAGTTGAAGCGGACCTACCCACCACAGGCGATTCGGAGTTACGTGATTAGCGGGACGCATTCGGCCGCCGACGTGCTGTCGCTGATTTGGATCGCTGGGTTAAGTGGGGTGCGCATAGCGGCGGCCGACGACTGCTCTGATCCGGGTCTGATGCCGGTGCCGCTCTTCGAATCGATCGAGGACTTGCGCAACTGCCCGGCAATCTGTCGCGCGCTTTGGACCAGTGCGGATTATGCTCCGTTGCTGGACTCGTGGGGCAGGCAACAGGAAGTGATGCTCGGCTATTCAGATTCAAACAAGGACGGCGGAATGCTGACCAGCACCTGGGAGATTTTCAAGGCCCATCGTGCCTTGCAACTGGTGGCTCAGGAATGCGGCGTAAAATTAATGCTCTTTCATGGGCGCGGCGGGACAGTCGGACGCGGGGGCGGCCCGACGCATCACGCGATCGTTTCACAACCTGCGGGCGCATTCAGCGGCAAGCTCAAGATCACTGAACAAGGCGAGGTCATGAACTGGAAGTATTCAGATGCTGTGCTGGCTGAGCGCAGTCTCGAGTTGATGGTCGCCGCCAGTCTGGAAGTTCTCTGGCGCTCGAGCGAACCGTCTTCAGACATGGAAGACAAATGGGCAGCGACGATGGCAGCTCTCTCTCAGGACGCATTTGAATTCTATCGGGAGAAGATCGCCGACAATCCGGATGTGCTGCCATATTTTGAGGAAGCCACCCCTTTCAGGGAGTTAGAGTATGTCAGAATCGGTTCGCGTCCGGCGCGGCGCGAGCAGGGGCGGGGACTCGATGACCTGCGGGCGATTCCGTGGGGGTTCGGGTGGATGCAAAGCCGCCACGTATTGCCTGCGTGGTTCGGAGTTGGCTTTGCGCTGGATCGGTTCGCGCGCGGTGGAGCGAAGCAAGAGCGCGCACTTCAACAGATGCTGGATCAGTTCCCGCTTTTCGATGATCTGATTCATAACGTTGAGATGGGACTGGCAAAGGCCGATCTGTCGATTGCCCGCTTGTATGCCGGTCTCGTGACTGATGGATCATTGCGCGAGCGGGTGTTCGGCATGGTCGTTGAGGAGTTCGAAAGAACCAAACGTGCGGTGTTGCGCCTGACCGGGCAGACCAGGCTGCTCGAGAAGAATCCGGTGTTGGCGCGCTCAATCCGGCTGCGTAATCCCTACGTCGATCCGCTGAGCCTGATTCAGGTGGCATTGCTCCGCCGCAAGCGAAAGGGTGAAGACGACGTGAGTCTGAATTACGCGCTGGCCGCGACTATCAACGGTATCGCCGCGGGCTTACGGAACACGGGCTGAGCAGTGTGCCGGGGTTGTCAATGCTACTTTCAACCACGAATTCATTTATTGGCGAACTGATTAGCGGGAATAGTGATTCCTTATCCCGCCCGCTCGCGGTTTCTGTAACTTATTGAATCGACCTTTTTGTGCAAAGCTGATTACCTGCGAGTTGAAGAGGTTTCAGTGACTTCTATGCCTAAGCATATATCTCGCCTGAACCGTCGCTCATTTCTGCGTCGAGCATTTTGCGGTGCACTCATTGGTCTGGGCACTGCGAGACCTGGCCTTCACGCCTTAAACTCTGCGGCGAAACGGATCTCGAAAATCGGCTTGCAACTCTATACCGTGAGGAGAGAGTTGGAAAAGGATTTCGCGGGCACACTCGAGAAGATTGCGGTTTTAGGCTTTCGTGAGGTCGAGTTCGCGGGTTATTTCAGACACTCACCGCAGGAGATCAAATCCATTCTCGCTCGCTATCAGATCTCCTCGCCTTCCGCTCACATCTCAACTGCCGCGCTGCGCGGCAATTTGCAGGAAGAGATAGAAGCGGCCCAGACAATCGGACATCAGTATCTAGTCTGCGGTTATTTGCCCGCCGAAGAACGCAGGTCAGTTGATGATTACAAGAAACTCGTTGAGCTCTTAAACCGGGCTGGTGAGCGATTGGAAAAAGTTGGGATTCAATTCGGCTATCACAATCATGATTTCGAGTTCGCAACAGTAGAGGGTGGGGAGGGTAGACTGCCATACGACATGATATTGGCCGGGACAGATCCGCGGCTGGTGAAGATGGAGATCGACTTGTACTGGATTACTAAAGCCGGACAAGATCCTCTGAAGTATTTCTCCGCCTATCCGGGGCGCTTTCCGCTGATCCACATCAAAGACATGGACGCCACGCCCAGACATTTCTTCACCGAAGTGGGCCAGGGCACGATTGATTTCAAGAAGATTCTTGGGGCGGCCCGGAAGGCGGGTATCAAGCACTACTTTGTCGAGCAGGACGAAACGCCGGCTTCCCCATTTTCCAGCATCAAGCTCAGCATCGATTATTTGAAACGTCTTGAATTTTGATCCCTATGAAAAACATCAGGCTTCAGGTTTTGCCAGCTGCGGCTATCATCACCTCATTGATTATCTCAACGGCTACTCACTCCGCTCCGCAGCAGAAGCCTTTGGGTCTATTCGAAGGCCAAAGCGATGTGGGCAAGGTTAATCAACCAGGCTCGGTCGTCTACGATGACGATAAAGAGGAATACACCGTGGCCGGTTCGGGCGCCAATATGTGGGCGGACCACGATGAGTTCCATTTCGTCTGGAAGCGCATGAAGGGAAATTTCATCCTCACCGCGAGAGCTGCATTCATCGGCAAGGGTGTAGAGGCACACCGGAAGATCGGCTGGATCATTC
>WNFQ01008245.1_pt1 | contig 12658 bp, 12 predicted proteins | sample 5400171 | NCBI WGS metagenome assembly WNFQ01 (sample SAMN13153356, study PRJNA577476) | soil metagenome | isolation source: 20 cm soil under Madrone tree | place: USA:California | collected 2016-06-14
GTAAATAGCCGACGAAAGTTCGCCCGTTATGCTCTGGTAGTCGCTTGGTTGACGATCCCCCGTCGAAACGTCCGCAGCAGAGTGGCCCTGCGCGGTTAATCTGGTTCTGAGCCTTTCCTTACATTCCGATCCGCTCTGGTCCGACCCAATTCCTATTCGCACGCTTGCTCCTCAACGCCAACGCGCCAATGAGTGTTGCAACGTGCCTGCCAATCACGTTTGCACCTGCGGTCATGCCAAATCGTTGAAAGCGAAGGCACATACAGTGAAGGCGAGGTTCAAGCCATTCCATCGCCCGTTCCCGCGTCACGACCTCGACGTTACCGTCAAGCCCTCGCCATAAATTGCAAATGAATCGAATTCCTTGATTTGCAGCACGCCGTCAGCTGTCTGTTCTCCGTTGAAAACACTCGGGATGGCAGATCGCCCGGCCAGGGCCCTTCGTTGGGCATACAGATGCTTTACCCATACACGAAGGAAACGGAGATGGCTAATGAGGGACACTTCAAAGTCTGCCAGCTACAACGGGCGCTCTTACAAAAAGGCAGCGGACAACCGCTTGCGCGTGTCCGGGAGACGGCACGGAAACTCACGGCCGACTTTGTCTGCCTCGGCCAGCAACCCATCTCGTGGGAACGTGGACGCACTCCAGGAAATGTTTCTCGCCTCGCGCCCAAAATTCGTGGGAACCGCCTACTCCATCTTGCGCAATAAAGAGGACGCCGAAGACGCGGTTCAAGATGCGGTTCTCTCGGCTTATGTCCACCTGCGCAATTTCGAAGGTCGGTCCGCTTTCACGACTTGGTTCACTCGTATCGTGCTAAACGCCGCTCTCATGATTCTGCGAAAACGGACAAACTCGCGGATCAGCTCCCTTCCCGATGCCTCCATGTCGGACGAAACTCCCTGGACCGAAAGGATTCCGGCCTCGCAACCCGATCCGGAAATGGCCTGTGCGGAAGGTGAGACTTTCCAACTGATTGACGTTTTGCTCGGCCGAATGAGTCCTGTGCTTCGGCAGTCTTTTACGATGACTTACTACGACGAAATGACGAGCCGAGAGGCCTGCGCTTTGCTTGGCGTTTCCATCGGGACCTACAAGTCGCGGGTATTCCGTGCACGGCGACACCTCATGGCGCTAGCGCAGCGATCTCTGGTGGCGCCCATCCGCAGAGCTGCTCATTCTCCATTTTCTTTCGGCAGGCTTGATTTTCAAGCCCTTGCCGCAAGGCCCGCGGAGATCTCGTCTCCGGAAATGGCGTTCTCGTGAATCAGTTGCCTCTACTCTTTTCTTTTGCTCGGAACAAGAAATGTCGGTGACCACCGGAGATTCTATCAAAATGGAAAAGCCCGAATGGCTGACCCACATGGAGGCTGTTCTGGAGGTGCTCAACGAGGGTGTCGTCATTGTCGACGACCGAGGGCGGATACTATTTGCCAACTCCCGGTTTTTAGAAATGACGGGTATTCCTGGACAAGACTTGATTGGTTTTGACCATTCTTGCTTCTATTCCTCCCAGGAAACGGATTTTCTGACGCGGCAGATTGACGTTGCCCTCCGAGCCGGTCACAACCGATATGCTTTTGTGCTCCCTCGAAAGGGCGGCGGCCGGCTGCCCGTCATTATCAGTTCCCGGAGGCTCGAGAATTCCGGGAGCAATTTTGGAATCGTAACATTCACGGACATCTCCAATCAGGTGCGGGTCGAGGAGGAACTTCGCTCCGCCAACGCCAAGCTTCAAGCACGCCAGATGGAAATTGAAGAAGATCTACGGCTCGCTGCGCGTGTCCAGAACAGCCTCGCACCTAGACCCCTGGTCTGGGACACCATGAGCGTTGATGCTTTCTATGGTCCCGTGCACTCGATCGGCGGCGATTTCGCCCTGGTAAATTCGCCGGACCAGGACCACCTCAGCTTGCTGGTCTGTGATGTCTCCGGCCACGGCATCGGTTCCGCGCTGGTCGCCAACCGCATCTACTCCGAAACGACCGCGCACCTGCGCAGTGGCATGCCGTTCCTCGACATGTTCGGAGAGTTGAACCGCTTCCTCATCGAAGACATCGCCGGCTCTGGGATGTATGTCACGTTGGCTGCTGCCCGGATCGATGTTCGTCGACGCAGCATGGTCTTTGCGGGAGCCGGCCATCCGCCGGCTATGCTCGCGCGTCGCGGGCAGACTCCCATGCTTCTCGAGTCCCGCAGCATGATTCTCGGTGCGCTCCCTGAAGCCGTGGATGCCACCACTAACCTGGAGGTGCAGCTCCAGCCGGACGACCGGATCGTTCTGTATACCGACGGGATTACTGAAGTTTTCAATTCCAGGGGAGAAATGCTGGGCGTCGAAGGCGTCCAGAAAATCGTGCGCCAAACATCGTCCCTGCCTCCTCACGAAATGAAACAGGGCATTCTCGATGGCGTGGCTGCCTGGCGGGAGGGCCCCCCAACCGATGATGTTTCACTGATGCTGGTGCACGTTCGCTGATAAGAATTGGATTTGATGATCAAGGAGAGATGCATGACATTCAGAAGTGCCACGGTACTAGTTGGAGTTGGTTTGCTTTTTACCGGGCTGGTGATTCCTGTTGCGAACGCGCAACAGGCTTCAGGCCCGGTTAAGGTAGTTCAGCTTACGGGTCTCGCGGGCGTCAAAGACAACGCAAAAGGAACGCTGAGTGTCGAGAACGGCCAGCTGCATTTTGTCCACGGTAAGGCAAGCTCTGAAGTAAGCGCCGCTTCCATTCAAGACGTCGTCACCGGCGCCGATTCCCAAAGAACCGTCGGCGGCACGATTGGCGTGGTGAGCATGGCGGCGCCTTACGGCGGCGGCCGAGTCCTCAGTTTATTCCGTTCGAAAATCGACACGCTCACCGTTCAGTATCGCGACGCTGACGGAGGCCTGCACGGTGCAATCTTCACGATGCCGGTCGGCACGGCCGACGTGATCAAGAAAGAGCTTGTGGCACAGGGCGCCCACACGACCGCTCCGGGAGACTCAACTCCAGCAGCTAACTCCAATACTTCACCCAGCAAGGAAAAACCATGAAGCGCATTCTCGACGCGGGAATCAAGCTGTCCCTGTTCATGCTGATCTTCAGTGCTTCTCCACTTCGGGCCCAGAAGAACAAGCCCGCAAAGATTAAGGCCTCGGCGCTCCAGGTTGAGATGATTCAATCTGATGAAATCAAGCTGCCCGCAGAATTCCAGGTTGCCCTTTACGAAAACCTGATTCGCCAACTCGAGAAGAATGGATTCTCGCATGTGTATCGCGACGGGGACCGCAACGCCGCGAGTGTCGCCGGCCTCGTCGTCCTTCATAGCACGGTTCGGGGCTTCAAAGCGGGCAGCGAGAGGGCCCGGCAGGTGACCACCGTTTCCGGAGCCACGTCCATCACGGTCCATTGCCGGTTCACGAGCCCGGACGGAACGTCCCTTCTTGAGCAGGATGTAAACGGCAAGGTCCGGTTCTTTGGCGGCAACCTCAAAGCAACTTACGACTTCGCGAAGAAGGCCGCCCATGTCGCAAATGAAAACTTTTCCGCTCCCGGTCGTGAGTAATGACCAGGAGAGAAAGCCCGGGAACCGAGGAGGTCTGTTGTTGATTTCTGCGCGGCACCAGGACAAAACCACGATTTTCGATCTTTCGGGCGACATCGATTTCGCGAGCTCCCCGAAAGTACGTGATTCAGTGTTGCGCGAGATCCGCGAAAGTCGCACGCCACGCGTGGTAGTAAATCTCAGCCAGGTCCGTTACATGGACAGTTCCGGTGTGGCTTCCCTGGTCGAAGGATTGAAAGCGTCTCGCGATCTCGGCTCGCGTTTCATTTTGTGCGCGCTAAGTACGTCCACCCGGGATGTTCTGCAACTCTCGCGCCTGATCAAGGTCTTTGAAGTTTACGACACCGAAGAACAGGCATTGGCTTCGTGATATGGAATTCGTCTCTCAGCTCGGCAGCACCACCCTCGATAGCCTGAGTTATCTCGGCTCCCTTGCATCTCTTAGCGCCCGGGCGGCCTATTACACTTTGGTGGCCCCGTTCCAGGGAAAGCCTTTGCGCCTGCAGCGCGCAATATCGCAAGCCATGGAGACGGGCGTCCGCGCTTTGCCGATCCTTTCCCTGATTACTTTCTTCATCGGCCTGATCCTGGCGCTTCAGGCAGCCTATGAGCTTCGCAGATTTGGCGCGATCAGCGCCGTGGCAACGGCGGTCGCTGTCACGATGTCTCGCGAGCTCGGTCCCTTAATCACCGCCATCGTTGTAATTGGCCGTTCTGGTTCTGCGTTCGCTGCCGAAATCGGCACCATGAAAGTGAGCGAGGAAATCGACGCCCTGGAAACCATGGCCATCAGCCCGATCCGTTTTCTCGTCGCACCGAAGTTCCTGGCCATGATGGTGATGTTGCCGTGCCTGACCATTTGGGCCAATGTCATGGGTATTCTCGGGGGCTCCCTGTTCGGCGTCGCGCAGGCGGATTTCACTCTTTTGCGCTACATCCAGGCTTCCATCGACTCCTTGCTTCTGCGGGATATCACGACGGGATTGGTGAAGAGCGTGATGTTTGGCATCACCATCACCGCCGTCGGGTGTCTCGAGGGACTGTCGACTGGCGCGGGGGCCGAGCAGGTCGGCCGGTCCACCACGCAAGCCGTGGTCAAGTCCATCTTTCTGGTTGTCGTTGTCGATTTGTTCTTTACAGTTCTGTTTTTTTTCGCGGGTAACTGATGACTGCAGAACAAATACTTTCGGCTTCGCGTGCTGAACCCGTGCTTTCACTGCGCAACCTGCGCGTGAGTTACGGAGAACGAGAAATTCTGCACGGCATCAGCTTCGACGTCGTGCGCGGCGAAACCCTGGTGATCCTTGGCGGTTCGGGGTCCGGGAAAAGCACACTTCTTCGCACTCTGGTGGGGCTCGAAAAACCCAGTGCTGGTGAGATATGGATCAAAGGCCAGGATCTCGCGAAAACTTCCGCCGAAGAAATGGACGAGATCCGAAGGCAAATCGGCATGTCCTTCCAGGGCGGAGCCTTGTTCGGTTCGATGACCGTGGGCGAAAACGTGGCTCTGCCTCTTCGAGAACACACCAAGCTGGAAGACTCCACCATCGAAATCATTCTTCGGCTCAAACTGCAGCAGGTCGGGCTCGAAGGCTTCGAATATTACATGCCGGCGCAGCTCAGTGGCGGCATGAAGAAACGCGCGGCCGTGGCACGCGCGCTGGCAATGGACCCGGAGATCCTGTTTTTCGACGAGCCTTCGGCAGGACTGGATCCTATCATCGCGGCAGGTATCGACGAATTGATCATGGAACTCAAGCGCGCGTTCCACATGACCATCATTGTGGTTACGCACGAGCTGGCGAGCGCATTCTTGATTGCCGACCGCATGTTGTTGATCGACAAAGGCAACATCGTGGCGCTCGGAACGACCGAAGAGATGCGGTCCAGCACGCAACCTAGGGTCCGGCAATTCCTTGACCGCATTGCCGAACCTGAGGTTTCCGGAGAATTGGACTACCTGCAGATGCTGACAGCGGAGCGTCCCAATGCGCATAGCGCTGCAGGAAAGAGAGGATAGTGATGCAATCTAAACGCGAGCAGGTGCTCGTAGGTTTGTTCGTGCTCATCGCCGTGGCCGTCCTGTTTGGCACGGTATTCGCCATGAGCGGCGCGTATGGACAATCCACGACAAAATTTCATGCGTATTTTCCCTTCGCGGGAGGGCTTGAACCCGGCGCGACTGTGCGCTACGCGGGTGGACCGAAAGTCGGCCGCGTTGACAGCATCCGGCTTGATCCGCAGAATCCCGCACGGCTAGACGTCGTTTTCACTGTGCAGTCTGATCTCCCAGTTAAGACCGACAGCAACGTAAAGATCATGAGCATGAGTCCGCTGGGGGACAATCACCTTGAGATTTACCCCGGCAGCACCCAAGCACCGAGAGCAGCGAGCGGCGCCGCGCTTCCCTCGCTAAAGTATGTCGACTTCAACGCTCTGACCGCACAGCTCAATGACTTGAATCCACAAGCCCAGGAACTGCTTCGCAACTTAAACGATCGAGCGTCGGAGGTGAAAGAGACGATCGCGCGCGTGAACGATTTGCTCGGTCCGCAGAACCGCGCGAATCTTTCCGCAACACTCGCAAATACGCGCGGAATGCTCGAAGAAAACCGGCCTCAAATCAAGACAACTCTCCAAAACGCGAACGCCGTCAGCGAGAAACTGCAACCCCTTCTCGAGGATTTTCGAAAGACTTCCGAGCAAGCAAATCAGACCTTGAGCCATGTCGATGCCATGGTCGGCGAGAATCGCGCGGACGTCCGCCAGGCGGTACTCGAACTTCGCCGTACCCTCACGAATATGACCGATGCCACTGCACGGCTCGATCAAACCCTCGACGTCAATTCGGAAAACATCGACGAATTGCTCGACAATATGCGGCACGTCACCGAGAACCTGAAGGAATTTACCTCAACGATCAAGACCCGTCCGTACACGCTTATCCGCGCGAGCAATCCTAAGGAACACAAAACAGGAGAATAACAATGAATCGCAAATTTATTTTTCCGGCGCTCATGCTCTGTCTCGGAATCCTAAATGGCTGTGGCGCCGCGCGGCCAAGTAAGTTCTATCAACTAACGCCTGCCGGCAACAAGACTGCGGGAGCGGATCCGGCCCCCTTCCCCGTCACTCTACTGCTCGGGCCAATCACCACATCGCATCTGTATCGCGACGACCACATCGTGTACACCTCGAATGGCGAGGCCATGGGCACGTACGAGTATCAGCGATGGGCGGAGCCCCCTTCCGAAATGATTAGCGATGTCCTGCTCCGAGAGCTGCAACAGTCGGAGCGCTACCAGCACGTCTACTCCTTGCGCAGTGACTCCCGCGGCGACTATGTCCTCCGCGGCCGTTTGTATGACTTCCGGGAGATCGCCGGAAACGGCGAGGCGGCCCGCGTGGCTTTCGAGTTCGAGTTGCGAGACTCGAAGACCGGTGCGACCGTCTGGAGCCGCTCTTACTCGCACGACGAACCGGTGAGCAGCAAAGACGTGACGGCGGTCGTTGCGGCCCTTAACCGCAATGTTCAGAGCGGTTTAAGCGAAGTCATGGTAGGCCTGGAGCAGTATTTCACCACGCGCTCTCAGACCACCGCTGCTGCACGCTAACTCCCACTAACCTATATGTATCCACCTTCGTTCGGCGGGTCGCACGAGGTGCCACAATTGGGTTAACCATACAGGGTCGAGCTCGAAACAATCCCGTTGGACTTGCCAGCCAGAGAAAACCATCTTGCCGCCGGGCAACGCGGCGGTCGAACGTGGGGTGGCTCCTTGAAAATTGATTGCACGGCGTCCACAACTTCGTCCTGCGCGCTCAGTTAACTACGCTTAGCAGAAACGCCGTCTGCCGGCGTTCGAATTCCGTGAAGTGGCCGAAATTCGGGGAAGTGACGTTGTTGTAGACCTGATTGAAATTGCCGTGATTGGTGAGGTTGATTACGTAGAAGCCCAGATGAATCTTACGCGAACCGAGGTGTACCCAGGGCGGCATGCCCGGCGCTCGAATTCCGTGAAGTGGCCGAAATTCGGGGAAGTGACGTTGTTGTAGACCTGATTGAAATTGCCGTGATTGGTGAGGTTGATTACGTAGAAGCCCAGATGAATCTTACGCGAACCGAGGTGTACCCAGGGCGGCATGCCTACTTTGGAATACGGATAGCCGGTGTGGACGTCCACGACAGGGCCGGCCACCAGAGCGAATGGAAGGTGGAACGTCCCCCAAGCGATCAAGCGGTTTGGAACATCCGAAGGGCGAACACCGTAAGCGTTAGGCCGGATGACGGGCATCTCGAATGGAATGAAGACGTCCCCGAGCGTGTTCAAATCTCCGCGCGACCGGCTCCAGATGTAAGAGATGCTCAGATCGCCATCTTTAATCGGATGGAACCGAAGTGTTGCTTCGGCCTGGTTGTAGTTTTCCTTCCCCGTGTTCATAAGGCCTAGAACGGCTGGCGCGCCCGCGTCGCCGCCAAAGGGAGAAACAACGAACAGATCGCGCGTTGTGCTGTGCACATAGCCAAGCCGCAGAACGGCTCCGGTCCAGAGCGCGCGGTCCACTTCTGCGCTGCTTACAAAGCTGCGAGCGCTGGTGTTCGGCGCATGGCGGATTCGCGACGCGATGGGACCGCTTCCGTTGGCGATGTACTCGTTCTCAAAAGCGATCGTGTTTCCGGCCGGCTGACCGCTGGAGTCGTACTGGCTGATGATGCGTGTCGGATTTCCGGCGAAATCCGCCGCGAGCAGCGGAACGCGGTCATAGAAAACGCCTGTTCCAGCCCGGAGAATAGTTTTGCGATCTTTGCCCGGCGAATAGGCGATGCCGAAGCGCGGCGCAAAGGCCGCAGTGCGGCCCACGGTCTGGCTGGTGAATCGTCCACCGAGGTCCGCGGCCAAGCGATCGCTGAGCATCCAGTGGTCCGAGACAAACTCTTCCACATCCGTTACGGATCCGCCAAGCAATCCTTGGCCGGCGAACTGTATCTGTTCGGAGAGACTGCCGTCTTCGCGGAGCAGGCGCACCGGCTGTGACCCACTACTGCCGCTAAATGAGCGGTGCGTAGCGTCGACTCCAACCTTGATTTCGTGGCGTCCAAGGAAAGTTCGCGGGGCAAACTGAAAGGTCGGGGCGGCCTGGAACTGGCTGGAGGACCGTGCCCAAGAGTTGAAGAAATTTCCACCCCAGCCGTCAGGCGTGAGAAGCATCGCGTCGCTGCCCTGCCCGTGTGCGTTGCTGTCAAAGCGCGTGTAGTTCAATCCCATGCGGAATAGTGCGCCGGATGAGAACGTGTATACGTCAGACAGGCTCGCGGAAGCACCTTTCCTGTCGTAGTCGGAAGAGGCGGTTTGAGGAATCAGCGCGGTGATGTTGGCAAATTGCGTTCTCATTGGAAATACGTTCAACGTCACCGTCAGGACTTGCTTTGGCGAAAGGATCGCCTGCAGCGTGCTGTAGGAATTGAATCCTTGCTTCTTGATTTCGTTGCGGGGCCACGCAAGGCCCCGCACAGGATCGCGGATGACGTCGTATTCGAAGACTTCGGAAAAACTGATTTTGTCTCTGAGCACCGGCCCGCCAAAGACGACGCGCGGCGTGGCGCGCCCAACGCCGACAAAGTGGTCATTTTTGCCGCGCAGGCTGACATTGAGGTCGCGCACGCCGAACTTCCAACTTTCCGGTGGCGGCACCGTTTCGACAATCGTCAGGCCACCGGAGAAGCCGCCATTTTCAGCACTGTATGGAGTCTGGACTACGCGAGCAGACTGCACTGCATCGAGAGGAACAGGAATCGAAAACGAACCAGTAACGGGGTCGGTCATTTTCGTGTTATTCACCTGGAGCATGGACTGATCCTCGGCTGCGCCGCGGAAATTCAGTTTTCCATCCGGCGTACGGACCACGCCGGGGGTCAGGGGTAGCAAGGACTTGAAGTCTTCTTCGGTGACGGGCAGACTCGCGATCTGTTGCTCGGTAAGCTTTGAAGCGCCAGAAGAATCCGACGAAAGCGGCTCGGCCTGCTCTTTCACTTCGATTCTCTGCGTGAGCCCGGCCAACTTTACTGAAATATTTTGGATGATGGACGCTCCACCCTCTACGTGGAGTGTCGCCGTGAATGGCTCGAAACCTTCCGCTTCGAGCCGCAACAAGTAATCTCCGTCCGGCACCTCTTTAAATTCGTAGTCTCCCGCCTCGTCCGTTATCGCCGACAACGAACCCGCACCCTCGGCCAGGGGCGTCAATTCCAGCAGAAGGCCCTCGGACGTCGAGGGTTCCTGCGATGCGTTCACCACCGATACGGTGCCCTTGACCGTGCCGCCCTTCTGCCTCGCTTCCTGAGCCGGCACACGTGCGGCGCACAAGAGCATCGCGCCAAGCAATGCAACTCCTATAACGCAACGAGCTGAATTGAAGAATGCGCGCGTTTCACAAGGCATGATTTGTTCAGCTCTGGACCTTCCTATTGGATCGCAGAAAACGCCGCCAGATCCCGAGTTCCTCAATCCAGCTGATCTCGTAAACCAACTCGCGTTCCTCGCTCGCATGCTCCTGTTCATTCCACACCGTGCGATTTTGCGTTTCCCAGTGCGCATCGCCCCTCGTCGGAAACGCGGGAACGGAAGGAAAGGTCGTAGAGGCTGCTAATGCGGACATCAAGCCAACCTGCCAATTCTGAAAATTCACACGGACAAGAGAAGTTCTGGGCCGACGAACCAAATGGAGCGTTGCATTCCGCCTTCCATTCAGAGGAGCCCCAACCGGGTGCGCCAGTTGCCGGGAATCCGACGTAACTGTTTGCGTTTGTTCACACTTCTTGGCTTTCATGAACATCCGGAACCGCAGCTCTCACACAATCGCGAAAACCTCTGGCAGAAATTTGACAACATAGTCAAAGCCCCGCCACCCGTGAACTGACAGGAGAGCCTCCGTTCCGCAACGCCAAACCAGACGGCGCAGGCTAAATGCTTCCCGCTGCGAGACATACGAAGCTCAAAGCCTCGGACGCTTAGTACAGCTGCTGTTGGAAAGAGGAATGCCTTAGCTGAACGCGGGAGGCTCCGTGTCCAGCCCAAATCAGAAACCGCTACAACCTCCACACAGGCTGCCGACGCAGCCATCCGGCCTGGAACTGCACTCCATCATTTCCTCCAGGAGTCGCCGAAATTTTCGAGACGTGGCGGGCAGGGAACAACAAAAGAAGACAGTAACCACACTAACCCGAAAACGCGGGATCTTCTCACCACTCCGCGCCCGAACGAGACCCCCGAAATTGTTTCCAACTCCACTAATTAGATGTTTGACGAAACGGCGAAGTCACAATTTTTTATACGGATCGTGGCGAGACTCCGGCCGATTTTTCGCAACGAGATCGTCAACGTGCAGTTTTTTTTGTGCCGCTCGGCCAGCTCTAAGCATCGAAGTTCCGGAACGCGATGTGCGAAACGCAGTAAGCCGGCCGTCCGCCACGCTACACGGAGGGTCAAGAACATGAGGGGGTTGTATGTCTGAAATGCAGCATTTTCCTACTCTGCCGACTCAGCCATTCCGGCTCGATGTGCCCTTGCACGAGTTGCTGCAACAACGCGCGCACAAACCAGCACCTGACCCGTCGACGTTGACGAATCCCTTGACGTTGCCTGCGGCCGTATTTCCGCAGTACCCGGAGTTGCTTCACGAACTGGAGGAAGAGGATATTGCCGCGCACGATGCGGTTCTCCGGACGGGCAAGCGGCATTGGCCTGCGTCGAAGATTCTGAACACCATGAAGGGCTGGATGTTTCCCTATTTCAAGTCGCGCGTCCTGCCGGGAGACTTTCAGCCGATCATCGCGTACCTCTTCACCGAGTGGAAATGCAATCTGGACTGCCACTACTGCTGGTCGTATGACAACCGCATCAAGGGCATGACGGAAGACACCGCGCGGCGCGCGATCGACTGGCTGGAGTCCACGCCTTGCCGCGTGCTTGCTCCCACTGGCGGCGAGCCGCTCATTCGCCCGGACTTCGTTCACAAGGTGGTCTACTACGCGGCGAAGAAAGATTTCTGGGTGTACTTGGCGACGAACGCGCGGCTTCTGCGACCAGAAGTCACGGACCGACTCGCCGACGCCGGCATCGCTACCGTCAACTTCGCCGTGGATACGATCAAGGAAAAGCCGGGGCTTCCGAAAGCCTTTGAGCACGTGCGCGCAAACTTCGACCACCTCGTGCGCCGGCAATACCGGTACGGCTACACCGTTTTTTTCAACACCAACATTTGCCGCACCAACATTGACGATGTGAAAGAACTCGCCACCATCGCGCACGAAAACGGGATATCCATCACCTTCCACATCAACGAAGCTCCGATGATGGAGCAGGGACACTTCAAGCATCTTCACGAAAACGACACCTACATCCGGCAGGAAGATTTTCCAGCCGTGGACGACCTTATTTTCCAGCCGTGGACGACCTTCTCGACTGGCTCATCGACAAGCAACGCCAGGGCTGGAAGATGGTGGATTCGATTCCCCGTTTGCAGAACATGAAGGGGTTCATGCGCGGGGTCGGCGAACACTGGGGATGCCGCGCCGGGCAGAACTGGTTGATCATCCGCACCAACGGAACTCTCGCTCCGTGCTTTCCCATGTACAACGCGTCGTACGACTGGGGTACCGTCGCCAATCAGAAGTTCGACGTCCAGCAACTTTCGGAAATGAAAAAAGGCTGCGAGCCGAATTGCTTTTCGACGCTGGGATACAACGTTGCGTACTGCTACAGCGCGGCTCGCGTGATGAAGTGGCAGTGGAAGCAAGCCATGAATGGATTCCAGGGCGTCACCGGAAGCTTTGAATAGTGCGTCCGAGAAATCCAACGAAGGGTTTCGACAGCTATGTCAGAACATGAAGTCGTTTCACTTCCGCCGCAAAGGAACGCGGAAGTCCCGTTCTCGGCTTACAAGCGGGGCCAGGCCGCCCTCGCTCGCCGTCGCCTGTACCCGCTGAGCGCCTTCTACAGCCTATACGCGATAGTGGTGTTGGCGATTGCGTTTTCGACGAAGCATCCCTGGATGGCCGTGGCTTTTTTCTGGGCAGGCTGCGCGACGTGGACGCTCGTCGAG